>ENA-OPCA01002202-OPCA01002202.1-human-gut-metagenome-genome-assembly--contig:-NODE-2202-length-12764-cov-3.733575_pt1 | contig 12764 bp, 9 predicted proteins | sample MGYA00241076_ERZ501468 | MGnify/ENA primary metagenome ERZ501468 (study PRJEB25962, sample SAMEA2042633) | human gut metagenome | biome: human gut; feature: human-associated habitat; material: faeces... | reverse complement strand
TCGCCCCAGTAGCGCTGGCGGCTGAAGACCCAGTCACGCAGCTTGTAGTTGACCTGCTCCTTGCCGATCCCCTGCTCCACGACGTATTTCTTCATGGCGGGGATGGCCTCTTTGACGGTCATGCCGTTGAGGAAGCCGGAGTTGACCATGACGGCGCTGTCGTCCTTGGCGACAAAGGCCTCCTTTGTCACGTCGCCGCCGGCGACGACCTCGACGATCGGCAGGCCGAACTTCGTGGCAAACTCCCAGTCGCGCTGGTCGTGGCCCGGAACGCCCATGACGATGCCGGTGCCATAGCCCATAAGGACGTAGTCGGAAACAAACATGGGCAGCGCCTTGTGCGTCACGGGGTTCATGACCTCGATGCCCTCGAGACGGACACCGGTCTTTTCCTTGTTGAGCTCGCCGCGCTCGAAGTCGGACTTGTGCGCAGCCTCTTCCTGATAGGCGGCGACGGCGTCCCAGTTGGCGATGTGCGGCTGCCACTGCTTGAGCAGCGGGTGCTCAGGCGAAATGACCATGTACGTCGTGCCGAAGAGCGTGTCGGCACGGGTGGTGTAGACCGTGATGTCGTCACCGACGTTGGTCTTGAACGTGATCTCGGCACCGGTGGAGCGGCCGATCCAGTTGCGCTGCTGGATCTTGACGCGCTCGATGTAATCCACATCATCCAGATCGTCGATCAGGCGCTGGGCGTACTTCGTGATGGCGAGCATCCACTGGCTCTTCTCCTTGCGCACGACCTCGCTGCCGCAGCGCTCGCAAACACCGTTGACGACCTCTTCGTTTGCCAGCACGCACTTGCAGCTCGTGCACCAGTTGACCGGCATGGTGGTCTTATAGGCCAGACCGTGCTTGAACATCTGCAGGAAGATCCACTGTGTCCACTTATAGTAGGACGGGTCGGTCGTGTCGACCGCGCGGTCCCAGTCAAAGCTGTAGCCAAGCATCTTGAGCTGCTTGGTGAAGTTTGCAATGTTGTTTTTCGTGACAATGGCAGGATGGATGTGGTTTTTGATGGCATAGTTCTCGGTCGGCAGACCAAACGCATCAAATCCGATCGGGAACAGGACATTGTAGCCCTGCATCCGGCGCTTGCGGCAGATGATGTCCATCGCCGTGAACGGGCGCGGATGGCCGACGTGCAGCCCCTGTCCGGAGGGATACGGAAACTCGATCAGCCCATAAAACTTCGGGCGCGGATCACCGGTGACGGCCGCGAACGGCTTTTCCGTCTCCCAGCGCGCCTGCCATTTTTTCTCGATTGCCTGAAAATCATACTTCATAGCGTTCACTTCTCTCTGAAAAAATCAAAAACTGGTAAGCGGGGCGGCGTGATGACCGCCCCGAACGGTTACTGTGGGCTCAGGCGCGCATGCCGGTGATGTCGATGACCTCGGCATCGCTCCACAGGCGCTCCAGATCGTAGAACTTGCGCGCTTCATCCTGAAACACGTGCACGATCACGCAGCCATAGTCGAGCAGCACCCAGCTGCCGCTGCGATGTCCTTCACGGCGCAGGACCGGTTCATCCACCGCATCCGCCGCCGCTTCCACGGCGTCGGTCAGCGTCTTGACGTGGGTAGAAGAGCCGGCCGTGCAGATGACGAAATAGTCCGCCAGCGTCGTCAGGTCGCGGGTTTTGAGCAGCTGAATATTCTCGCCCTTTTTCGCGTCCAGTGCCTTGACAATGACCGCGGCGAGCTCGTTAGCAGGCATCATAAGCAAACATCCTTCCTTTTCGTTACCATTTGTTCGGCCCCTGAACCGTGCCGGAGGTGGCCACGACCTGTCCGTTGGACTCGTAGAGAATGTCCACATTCGCGGCCGTGATCTCCGTCGTGTAGGGGTTGAGCCATGTGTTGAGATACTCCAGCCATTCGTCCACGTGGATGAACACGTAGGACATGCCGTTTTTCACACCGTTGTAGTTGGCCGGGATCGTTTCAAACCCAATGGCGCTCTCATCGAGCTTCAAAAACTCCTTGACGTAGAACATCACGTTGCCGGCAGACAGATTCGTGATGACTTCCTTTTCATAGATATCAATAAGCTTGCTGAGATTCGGAATATTGTGCAGCTTCAAAAACTGACTCGTCATGGCCTTGAGCATCTGGTGCTGCACGTCAATGCGGCCGATGTCACCGTTGGCATAGGAATTGCGGAAGCGGAACACGCCCATGGCCTCATAGCCGTCAAGGTGCTGATACCCCTTGCTCACATGGATAGACAGATCCTGCCCCCAGTCCTCATAGTCCATATCCACGGGGACGTCAAAGTCGATGCCGCCCATGGCGTCGATGAGCTCGACAAACACCTCGACATCAAAGATCGCATAGCTGTCGACCCGGTAGCCGAGGAGCTTCTCCACGCCGTCAAGCATTGCCTCCACACCGTCTCTGCCGTTGTTTTCGGCTGCGGCATAGTACTGATTCATTTTCTTGGGCCGGTAGGCCACGTTCACCGCCGTGTCACGCGGAATGCTGACGAATTTCAGAGATTTGTTCTCCGTATCGAGCATACCGACGAGCACCGTATCCGTCAGGCCGGCCGCGCGGTCCTTGCCCGCGATCAGGAAGGTATAGCAGCCCTTCTTGCGTCCCTCGGTATCGGTGGTAATGCCGTCGTCGGGGTTGCCGTCGCTCAGGCCGCCGCTGAGGCTCGGCGGGCTGACCCAGTGATCCATCAGTACGATAAACTCACCCACGAGCAGCGCCAGCACAACGACCACGATGATCGCAATGCGCACTTTTTTCTTCTTCCGGCGCTTATCCTGTGCCTGCTGCGCCTTCACGCGGTGATTGGCCGCGGCGGACGTCTCGGAAAACGGGTCGTCCTGAAAGCCGCTGCCGTCGTCATATCCATCGTCATAACCCGCGTTTTGATAGCCGGCATAGTCATCCGGATAACGGCCGTCATTCTGTCGTCTTTTCATATTCTTTTTCCCTGCCTTGATACCAGTTTAATGCCTGCACCGTGTTCTCGTGCGGCGTAATGCCGCCGGCGCGCAGATCCTCGAGGCTCATTTGCAGCCCGAGTACCATGGCCGCGTCCAGATCGATGTAAGCAAGGCGCCGCAGCTCGTCCACGCCGTCAAAATCCCGTGCAGGCTCGATGTAGTCAGCCATATACAGAACCTTTTCGAGCGTGGTCATATCGGGTTTTCCCGTCGTGTGCCAGCGGATGGCATTTTCTATCTCAGGTGGTACGCCGAAACGAACCCGCGCCACGGCAGCGCCGGTTTTTGCGTGCAGCAGCTTGGTGTTGGCCGTTTCGACCGTGTCGTTTATGATACCATATTTATCAGACAATAGCAATTGGTCAGATAGCTCGAATTTTTTCGTGCAATCGTGTAAAATTCCGGCTTCGGCAGCAGCATCCGGGTCGCAGCCCCAGCGCTCGGCGAGCCGGCGCGCCTCGTGCTCGCAGCCCCAGACGTGGGAGATGCGCCGTGGCTTGAGCATGGGATATGCCTGTTCGCGCAGCCAGTTGAGGTCGGGCTTTGCGCCATAGAGCCGCTGCTGGATGATGTGTGCATACACATCGGGGGCGAGATACTCGCTGCCGCGCCGCTGCGGCAGCAGACGGCGCACGTCCGTGCTCGTGACCGGGATCGGCTCTGCCGGAAGCGCGATGACGCGCGCGCCGTACGTCTGGCGCAGATAGGCGCTGAAGCGCTCCACCTCGGCGTGCTCATCGCCCGTGCGCGCAAGCGCGACGAGCGTGACCTGCGCAAGCAGCGCGCGGTAATCGTGCCACTGCTCAAACGTCGTGAGCATATCCGTACCGACGACGAGGTACAGCTCCGCGTCCGGATTACAGTCACGCAGCTCGCGCACGGTGTCGACCGTGTAGCTCTTGCCGGAGCGGTGCAGCTCCATGTCGGAGACCTCCACCCCCGGCTCGGAGGAAAAGGCCAGCATCGTCATGAGCAGACGCTCCGACGGCTCCGGGCTGCCCGGTGTGAGCTCCTTGTGCGGCGGGATGCGGTCCGGGATGACCAGCGTCACATCCGGCTCGATCGCCGCGCGCACGGCGCGCAGCGCCGCCGTATGGCCGAGGTGCGGCGGGTTGAAGCTGCCGCCATAGATGCAGATCTTCATTTCTTCGCCTTTTTCACGAGCTCGATCTTCGGCTTTTGCTCGTTGCGCTTATAGAGCACGAATTTCGATCCGATGACCTGCACAGGCTCTGCGCGGCAGGTCGCGGCAAGCTGGTCGCACGCCTCGCGCGCGGTCAGAAGCGAGTTTTCGAGCACGCGCCCCTTGACGAGCTCGCGTGCCTTGAGAGCATCGTTCATCTGGGTGACGATGTTGTCGGTGATGCCGCCCTTGCCGATGTGGACAATGGTGTCCTCCGTCGCGGCGAGTCCGCGCAGCTGGGCGCGCTGCTTACTTGTCAGCATAGTAATTCCTCAATTCTTCTTTCAGGATTTTGAGCGCATTTCCGCGGTGGGAAATGGCGTTTTTCTCTTCCGGGCGCAGCTCCGCCATGGAGCAGTCATAGCCCTCCGGCAAAAACAGCGGATCATAGCCGAAGCCGTTTTCCCCGCGCGGGGCAAACAGGATGCTGCCCTCACACGTGCCGCGTGCGCGCAGCACGTCGCCGTTCGGGAATGTGCAGCAGATGCACGACACGAACCGCGCCGTGCGGTCGGTGCGTGCACCGAGGTTGTGCAGCAAGAGGTCGTTGCGCGCGGCATCCGTATCATCGTGCCGGCCGGTATAGCGCGCCGAGTGCACGCCGGGCGCACCGCCGAGCGCATCGACCTCAAGCCCGGAGTCGTCCGCGATGGCGGCCTGCCCCGTCGCACGGGTCACGGCGATGGCCTTCAGATAGGCGTTTTCCTCGAAGGTCTCGCCGGTCTCGTCGACCTCAAAGTCGCAGCCGGCCGCGCTCTGCGGGATGATCTCGATGCCCATGTCGGCAAAGATGGCGCGAAACTCATCTAACTTATGTGCATTATTGCTTGCAAGGATCATGACAGCAGCGCCTCCACAAATTCCGCAGGCTTGAACTCCAGCAGGTCGTCGATCTGCTCACCGACGCCGACATATTTCACCGGCAGCTGCAGATCGTTTGCGATCGCAAAGACGATGCCGCCCTTGGCCGTGCCGTCGAGCTTTGTGAGCACGATGCCGGTGAGATCCGCTGTGTCGAGAAACTGCTTGGCCTGAATGAGGCCGTTCTGACCGGTCGTGGCATCGAGCACCATGAGTGTTTCAATATCGGCCTCCGGCAGCTCGCGGCGGATGACGCGGGTGATTTTATTGAGCTCGTTCATGAGGTTTGCCTTGTTGTGCAGACGGCCGGCGGTGTCGATGATGACGACATCCACGCCGCGCGCCTTTGCCGCCTGAATGGAGTCGAACACCACGGCGGCAGGGTCAGAGCCCTCCTCGTGCTTGACGATCTCCACGCCGGCGCGCTGCGCCCAGACGGTGAGCTGGTCGGCGGCCGCTGCGCGGAACGTATCCGCGGCGGACAGGAGCACACGGTTGCCCTCCTTCTTGAGCTGGGAAGCGAGCTTGCCGATCGTCGTCGTCTTGCCGACGCCGTTGACGCCGACGACGAGCACGACCGACGGCTGCGTCGTGAGCAGGAGCATGGTATCCTGCACCTTGAGGATGCGCGTGAGGATCTGCACGAATTCCTTTTTCACCTCCGCGCCGGTGGTCAGCTTTTTGAGCTCGATGGCCTTGCGCAGCTGCGCGATGGCCTTGGTCGTCGTCTCAACGCCGGTGTCGGCAAGGATGAGCGTCTCCTCAAGGTCCTCGAAAAACTCCTCATCGCCCGGCGCATAGGCGGCAAAGATGCCGGTCAGCTGGGCGTCCATTTTCGTCTTGGTCTTGGTCAGACCCTGTTTGATCTTATCAAAAAATCCCATAGACTATCTTCTCCGTTACGATATGGTTTTAGCCGCTTCATCCAGCGAGAGCTCGATGATGCGCGACACGCCTTTTTCCTGCATGGTCACGCCGAACAGGTGGTCGGCCTCCTCCATGGTGCCGCGGCGGTGCGTGATGACGAGAAACTGCGTGCTCTTGGCAAGGCGGCGCATATACTGCACGTAGCGCGTGACGTTCGCCTCGTCGAGCGCGGCTTCGATCTCGTCCATGACGCAAAACGGCGTCGGACGCACCTTCAAAATGGCAAAGTAGAGCGCGATGGCCACGAACGCCATCTCGCCGCCGGACATCAGGCTCAGCGTTGAGAGCGCCTTGCCGGGCGGCTGCACCTTGATCTCGATGCCGCTGTCGAGCACGTGCTCCGGATCCTCGAGCACGAGCGCCGCCTTTCCGCCGCCGAAGAGCTCCAGGAAGGTCTGGCGGAACGCCTGATCGATCGCCTGAAACTGCGTGGTGAAGATGCCCTCCATCTCCCCCGTCACATCGGCGATGATGCCGGTGAGCTCACGCTTGGCCTTGAGGATATCGTCCCGCTGACCGGTGAGGAAAGTGTAGCGCGTGTTCACGCGCGTGAATTCGTCGATCGCGCCGAGGTTCGGCGTGCCCAGCGCGCCGATGCCGCGGCGCAGCTCGGCGATGCGGCGGCTGGCCTTGGTCATATTCTCGATCGGCTGGCGCAGCGCCTCGGCTGCCGTGCGGCTGAGCTCATAATTGTCCCAGAGCTTGTCGAGAATCTGCTTTTCCTCCATGTCGGCCGAGAGCTTTTTCTGCTCAAAGCGCGACACGAGCCCCTGCATATCCAGCAGGTCGCGGTTGCGCGCCTGCGCATCGCGGTCGGTGCGTGTGCGCTGTCCCTCCAGCTCCAGCTTGCGGCTGCTGCACGCGGCGAGCTCACCGCGCAGCGTCTCGGCGCGCTGGCGCAATTCAGCCAGACGGCGCTCGTGCATTTGCAGCGTCTGCTGCAGCTGCTGCGTACCGGTCTCCGCCTGCGCGATCTGGTCAAGGCGCGCCTTGCGGTCACCGGCCATCTCCTCGAACAGCTCATGGATCTGCTGCGTGGTGCGCAGGATGGTCTCGCGCTCGGCTTCGAGCGACGCCGTCTCCGCCCGCAGTCCGGCCAGCCGGTCGGCCAGCTCCTGCCGGCGGCGGTCAAACGCGCCGCGGCCGAGCTCGCTCTGATCGCGTTCGGTGCGAAGCTGTGCAAGCGTTTCCTCCGCCGAGGCCGCATCGGCGCGGGCAGCGGCGATGCGCTCCTGATTCGTCTTTTGCTGCGCGCGGCAGGCGTCGATGGACGCATTTTGCCCCGCAATGGTCTCCTGTGCAGCGTTTTGCAGCAGCGCGACCTGTGCCGCCTCGCTCTGCGCTTTGTGCAGCGTCTCGACCACCTGCTCCAGCTGCGCCTGCACGGTGTCGAGCTGTGCGTGCGCCGCATCGAGCGCCGCCTGCGCATCCTCGAGCTCGAGCGCACACTGCTGCTTTTCGAGCGTGAGCGCGTCCAGCGTCTCGCGCAGACGCTTGAGCTCGTTGGCGCGCGACAGGATGCCGCTGCCCTTGGCGGCGCTGCCGCCGGTGAGCGAGCCGCCGGCGTTGACGAGCTGCCCGTCAAGCGTGACGATGCGGTAGCGGTGGTCATAGCGCCTGGAGATGGCGATGGCGTCTTTCATCGTCTCGGCGACGACGGTGCGGCCGAGGAGATTGCTGACGATATCACGGTAAGCGGCCGCGCAGGTGACAAGCGTGTCGGCCACGCCGACATAGCCCGGTTCCTGATCCGGCACACTGTTTAAGTGCATGGGGCGGATGGTATCGAGCGGCAGGAATGTCGCACGGCCGGTATCGCGCCGGCGCAGCAGCTCGATGGCCTGTGCGCCGCAGCTCTGCGTCTCGACGACGATGTTCTGCGCCGCCGCGCCGAGCGCCGTCTCAATGGCGAGGGCATAGCGGTCGCCGGTCTTGATGAGGTTTGCCACCGGGCCGCGCACGCCGCGCAGCGTCCCCTTTTCGGCCGCGTGCATGACGGCCTTGACTGCGCGGTTGTAGCCCTCAAAGTCTTTTTCCATCTCGGTGAGCATACGGATGCGCGATTCGGTGCTGCGCAGGTCGACCGTCAGCCCGGACAGCCGCTCCTGCTGCTTTGCCAGCGCCTGCTCACAGGCGGAAAGATGCTGTGTTTTTTCTCTCTGCTGCGTGCGCAGCGCGTCACAGGCGGACTGTGCCTGCTGCTGCGCGGTCTGCTTATCCTGCGCCTGCGCCTCGAGCGCGGCCAGATGCTCGGCCGCCTCCGCGGCGGCGGTGACGATGGCGTTTTCCTGATCGAGCAGCTCCTGCGATTTGTCGGCCAGGAGCGTGATGCACGTGCGGCACTCGGCCAGCGCGCTGCTCTGCGCGCTCTCTCGGGCGAGCAGCTCCGTATACGCGCGCTCGGCCTCGCCGGAGGATGCAGCGTTGCGCTCAATGTCCTCAAGCACGGTGTCGATCTGCTGCGCGTGCTGCGCTTTCTCGCGCTCGATCTGTTCCAAACGCTGCTGCTGCGCGTCGATCTGCGCCTGCAAAGCGCTGGCGCGGTCCGCCTGCTCGGACACCTCCACGCGCAGGCGCGCGATGCTGTCGGCGCTGTTTTGCAGGTTCGTGCGCACGACAGCCGCGGCGCTCTCGCACTCGGCGGCGGCGCTCTCCGCCTCGGAGATCTGCTCGCGCGTGCGCTCGGACTCCAGATCCTTCTCGCGCATTTTCTGCGCGATGTTCTCCGACGCTGCATAGAGCTGCTCGAGCTCGCGCTGCGCGCCGGCAAGGTTTTCCTTCGCGGTCTGATAGTCGTGGTTCACGGTCTCGGCCTGCGCGTGCAGCCGGTCGAGCGTCTCCATCCAGACGGAGACCTCGGCGCTCTTGAGCTCGTCACGCAGGTGCAGATATTTTTTTGCCGTCTCGGCCTGCTTGCGCAGGGGCTCGACCTGCAGCTCCAGCTCATCGACCTTATCGTTGATGCGCAGGAGGTTTTCCTCCGTGCGGGCAAGCTTGCGCTCCGACTCCTCCTTGCGGTAGCGGTAGCGCGAGATGCCGGCCGCCTCCTCAAAGATCTCGCGGCGCTCGTTGCTCTTGCCGGAGACGATCTCTGCAATGCGCCCCTGCCCGATGATCGAGTACCCGTCGCGGCCGAGACCGGTGTCCATAAGCAGCTCGTTGATGTCGCGCAGGCGGCAGGGTTCGCGGTTGATGGAATATTCACTCTCGCCGCTGCGGTAATAGCGGCGGGTGATCATGACCTCGGTGTTTTCTGTGTCGAAGATACCGGTGCTGTTATCGAGAATGAGCGACACCTGCGCAAAGCCCATGGGGCTGCGCTTTTCCGTGCCGCCGAAGATGACGTCCTCCATCTTGCCGCCGCGCAGCGTCTTCGTGCGCTGCTCGCCCATGACCCACAGGATGGCATCCGATATGTTCGACTTGCCGCTCCCGTTCGGACCGACGATTGCTGTGATCTCCTGGTCAAAATTCAGGCGCGTCTTGTCCGGAAAGGACTTGAAGCCCTGGATCTCCAATGCTTTTAAGTACACAAAATCCCTCGCATACCCGGCAAAGCCCCGCGCAGGGGCGCCGCCGGTATCTCAAATGAAAATAATACAAAGTAAAGTATACCGCCAAAAACGCCATTTTGCAACGGCAGGAGCGCATTTTTTCAGATATGAAAAATACAGCCGCCTGTTTTTGCAGGCGGCTGTTTGCCGTTATTCGCTCAGCGTTTCGAGCGCGCAGCGGGCGGCGGACTGCTCCGCCTCCTTTTTGGTGCGCCCTGTGCCGCGGCCGATCTCGCTGCCGTTGAGCAGCACGGCCATGGTGAACGTCTTATTGTGATCCGGACCGCTCTCGGCGCAGACGGTATAAGAGAGCGTCTGTCCGGCGCGGCGCTGCACGCGCTCCTGCAGCTCGGTCTTATAGTCTGCGACGTGGTGGATCTCCCCCTCGGCCAGACCGTTGAGGATGTGCGCGAGGATAAAGCGCTGCGCAGGCTCCAGCCCGCCGTCGAGGTACATGGCGGCGATGACCGCCTCTACCGCATCGGCGAGGATGGACGGGCGCTCGCGTCCGCCGCTGCGCTCCTCCCCGTGGCCAAGGCGGATATAATCGCCCAGATGCAGCGTGCACGCCACGCCGTGCAGCGCCTGCTCGCACACGAGCTCGGCGCGCAGGCGGCTCATCTTCCCCTCCGGCATATCCGGATAGAGCCGGTAGAGCCGTGTCGCCGTGACCATGCCGAGCACGGAGTCACCCAGAAACTCGAGCCGCTCGTTGCTGGTATAGCCGCGCGCACGGTTTTCATTGGCGTAAGAGCTGTGCATGAGCGCATTCTCCAGCAGCGACCGGTCACGGAATGTATAGCCCAAGCGGGCCTCCAACGCCTCCATCAGTCCGGCTCCTTTGCCGCGTGCTTGTCCACACGCATATAGGAAATGTTGGCCGTGATGTCGTCGATGATGCCGGAGTCGACAAACGAGATCGCCTGACGGATGGCGTTATAGATCGCGCGCGCATCCGACGAGCCGTGCGCCTTGATGACGGGCTTGCTGATGCCGAGCATGGCCGTGCCGCCGACCTCGTTCGGGTCGAGAGAGGCCTTGAGCGCCTTGAACTCGTCCTTGATGGCGAGCGCCGCCATTTTGGTCTTGAAGTTTTTCATGAAGATGCCCTTGAGCTGGCGCGTCATGTACTTGATGCTGCCCTCGATGCCCTTGAGCAGGACGTTGCCGGTGAAGCCGTCGGTGACGACGACGTCCACATCGCCGTTAAAGACCTGTGAGGCCTCGACATTGCCGATGAAGCGGATGCGCCCGGCGGCGTCCGCCGCCTTGAGCAGCGGGAAGGTCTCATGCTGGAGCTGCGCCCCCTTGTGGTCCTCGGTGCCGTTGCTGAGCAGACCGACACGCGGCGCCGCGATGCCGAGCATGGTGCGGGCATAGTAACTGCCCATATAGGCAAACTGCAGCAGGTACTCCGGCGTGCAGTCGGCGTTCGCGCCACAATCGATGAGCATGACGCCCGCGTCGCCGTTGGGCAGCACGGGGGCAAGCGCCGCGCGGCGGATGCCGTGGATGCGCTTGACGATGAGCGTCGCGCCCGTGAGCAGTGCGCCGGTGCTGCCGGCGGAGACGACCGCATCGCCCTTGCCGTCACGCAGCAGGTTGAGCGCGACCGTCATGGAAGCATCCTTCTTGCGGCGGGTCGCCGTGCTGGGGTCATCGTCCATGGTGATGACCTCGCTCGCGTCAATGATCTCGAGCTCGGCCTGCTCGTTGCGCAGGCAGGTCTCGATGGCGGCGCGCTGGCCGACGAGCACGATCTCCGCGCCCAGCTCCCGCTGCGCGTGCACCGCACCCTTCACGATCTCGTCCGGGGCAAGGTCGCCGCCCATTGCGTCCACAAGTATTCTCATAGATGAAAAACCTCCTTTTGTTTCAGCCCGTCCAGAATCTGCAGGCTGCGCGCCGAGATCTCCGCGTTCTTGTTGCGCTTGCCGCGCACGCGGTGATCGAGCGGCGTGATGATGCCGAAGTTGATATTCATAGGTTGAAAATCGCCGACACTGCCGCCGGAAATGTACAGCGACAGCGCGCCGATGGCCGTCTCCTGCGGGAAATCCACGGGCGGCAGACCGAGCACCTGCGCAGCCGTCTCGATGCCGACGAGCGCGCCGGATGCGCACGACTCCACATAGCCCTCAACACCGGTCATCTGTCCGGCGAAGCGGATGCGCGGCGCTCTCCGAAGCCGGTAGTAGCGGTCGAGCATCTGCGGGGAATTTAAGTAGGTGTTGCGGTGCATGACGCCGTAGCGCACGAACTCCGCCTCCCGCAGCGCGGGGATCATGGAAAAGACGCGCTTTTGCTCGCCGAACGTCAGATGCGTCTGAAAGCCGACGATGTTATACAGCGTGCCCTCGGCGTTGTCGCGCCGCAGCTGCACGACGGCATAGTTGTCCTTTCCGGTGCGCGGGTCGCGCAGACCGACCGGCTTGAGCGGACCGTAGCGCAGGGTATCCTCGCCGCGGCGCGCCATGACCTCGACCGGCATACAGCCCTCAAAGACCGCGCCGTCGTCAAAGCCGTGCACGGGCGCTTCCCTGGCGGTGCGCAGCTCCCGAACGAAGGCGGTGTACTCCGCCTGATCCATGGGGCAGTTGACGTAGTCCGCCGTGCCCTTATCGTAGCGGCTGGCGAAAAAGGCGCTGTCCATGTCCACGCTCTCGAGCGTGACGATGGGCGCGACGGCATCATAAAAATGCAGGTCGAACTCCGGGCACAGGCGCTGGATCTCCTCGGCCATGGCATCACTCGTGAGCGGACCGGTCGCAATGACGACCTCACCCTCGGGGATGGCGGTCGCCTCCGCGCGCTCAACGGTGATGTTCGGGTGCGCGCAGATGCGCTCCGTGATCTCGCGGGCGAAGGCCTCACGGTCCACGGCGAGCGCGCCGCCGGCGGCGACACGGTTATGATCCGCGCTGGCGATCACGACGGAATCGAGCCGCCGCAGCTCCTCCTTGAGCAGACCGACGGCGTTGGTGAGCTCATCGCTGCGCAGCGAGTTGGAGCAGACGAGCTCCGCAAAGTTTTCCGATACGTGTGCGGGGGACATTTTCTGGGGTTTCATCTCGATCAGGCGCACCGGGATGCCGCGCCCGGCCAGCTGCCACGCGCACTCGCATCCCGCCAGGCCCGCACCGATCACGGTCACTGGGGTCATAGCGTTCCTCCTCAAAAAAGGCGGCCGTGATCAGGCCGCCTTTCCAATTATGCTTCCTACTTATGCTTCTTCCTTAGGTTTTGCCGTCTTTTTTGCAGCCGGCTTCTTTGCGGCGGG
>ENA-OPCA01002196-OPCA01002196.1-human-gut-metagenome-genome-assembly--contig:-NODE-2196-length-12795-cov-3.402669_pt1 | contig 12795 bp, 8 predicted proteins | sample MGYA00241076_ERZ501468 | MGnify/ENA primary metagenome ERZ501468 (study PRJEB25962, sample SAMEA2042633) | human gut metagenome | biome: human gut; feature: human-associated habitat; material: faeces... | reverse complement strand
AGCTGTGCTCGCCGCCTCACTTCATTTTAAACAGCAGCATCCCGCCCGTCATGAGCGCGAGCCCCGCCCACTTGCCCCAGCCGAAGGCGAGCTTTTCCGTGCCCATGATGCCGAAGGCGTCGATGGCGGCGGCCGCGGAAAGCTGCGCGATGAGGATCACCGCCACGGCAAGCGTCGGGCCGAGCTTACCCATGCCGAGCATGACCGTGACCGTGATGGCCAGCGCCAGCACACCGCCGAACCAGCAGTATTTCGGCGCGGCGCTCAGCGCGGCAAAGCTGCCCGTGCGCCAGAACAGCAGCACGAGCAGCGACAGCACCGCCGCCGTGCACTGAACGAAGGCATTGGTCTCCAGCGTGCCGATATGCCCGCCGAGGCGCGTGTTCATCACGCCCTGAATGCTCATCGCCGCGCCGGCGAGAATACAGGCGAGAAATCCACCCAAAAACCATCGCATCCCTTCGAAGAAATTCTTGCACTGCCGTCCGGAATGTGCTACACTGTGTTGCATGAGGCAAACAATTGCCCGCAGCACGCGCACAAAAGGAGGCTTCCAGCATGGCAGCAGACAACAAACCGAAATACTATCTCGTGGAGGCGAGCGTCCTGCCCGAGATCTTCGCCAAGGTGATCGAGGCCAAGGAGCTGCTCGAGACCGGCCAGGTGCGCACGGTGGCGGACGCCGTGGCGTGCGTGGACATCAGCCGCAGCGCATTTTATAAATACAAGGATTTTGTGTCCCCGTTTCAGGACATGTCGCGCGGTCATCTCGTGACGTTCAACCTTGAGCTGCTCGACCGGCAGGGCGTGCTGTCGTCCGTCCTTGCTATTTTTGCCGAAAACGGCGCGAATATACTCACCATCAACCAGAGCATCCCGACCAGCGGCGTCGCCCCCGTGACGATCACGGCGGCGACCGAGAACATGCAGACGACGATGGAGCTGTTCATGGCGGCGCTCAAGTCCGCCGAGGGCGTCATCCGCGTGCACATCATGGCCGGCTGAAGCATTCTCTTCGACGCACATGCCGCCCGAGAAAAGGATCGGACGTTCTTTGTGCCTATGGGCGCAAACGCTGCGAGGTTTTTGAACAAGCTGACAGCCCCGAACCGACACGGTTCGGGGCTGCTTTTTATCTCATTGATCTCTTGTTCACTCCAGGATCTGCGCGCGGCCGCCGTGCAGCCGGATCTTCCCGGCGCAGAAGCACTTGACCGCCTCGGGCAGGAGCTTCCACTCGGCGTCGTCCATCACATGCTTGTGGCCGCCGGTGAGCACGGGTACGTCCATCTTGCCCTGGATGGAGTAGCTCTGCTCGCTGACGTTGATGCGGTTGGCGCCCACAGCAGCCAGGAAGTCCAGGTTGGCGATAAAGTCCTTCTCCTCCTCTTCAAAGGGGCGGGTCAGGAGGAAGGATGAGTACCAGCGGCTGGCGATGCGCATGCCGCGCAGGTCCAGGGCCTTCTTTAGCTCGGCAGGATCCTTGGGATACTTGTTGCCGATCTCGCAGCCGGTGAAGCCCGCCAGTGCCATCTCGCTGACGGTCTGCTGGAAGGTGTTCTCCCCGCCCAGCTCCGGCATATCGTCGTTGCACCAGCCGATAGGTGCAATGCCCAGGAATACGTGGTTGGAATCAAACATTGGAATTTCCCCCTTGTGAAGCCTCAGAATTTTTCCAGCGGTCCCGTGAGAGCGGGCCGCATGTTTTGCACACTTCTCTCCATTCTGTGTTCGTTCACAGAAATGTGGAAAGCAATCACACGCCTCTCTGCGTGCTCTCTTACAAACTATCATTTTTAGGGAGAAAAATCAACTTCTTTTCCAGGGCCTCCGCCATTTTTTCTATTTTAGCCAAACGGCTCCTCTCTTTTTCGTAGATATAACCGTACTGTCTCCAACCCCCGCAGCGGATGTGCCCGATTTCTCCCTCGTTTCGTCCACAAAAGACTCTGTCCGCCGGAAATCCGGCCCCACTCGCTTTTCCATTCGCTTTTAAAATTGTGTGGGAGATGGCAGCAAATTTTATCACGTCTCCATTCCATATTCAGCGTCAGATCCCTAATCTGATTCCACAACTTCTTTCATTAGGGTGTCTTTTGCCTTATTTAAGCCAAGGATCATCATTTATCGCAGAGAACAACATCCCTTAGGCACCGCTTACTTCAGTCCATATTTCAAAGCGCGCCTCACAATCATGCCCCATATTTTGAGTAGCACCTGTCCTGTAAAGAGTGATATTCGTATTGATTATTTCAAATGTTTTCCTACGATTAATTTAATTTCTTTACATCAAAGCCGTCAATGCATTCCTTCCCGCTTGCTGATCCTCTCCCCACAGTAAAGACTTGATGAAATTTTGACAACAGTCCTGATACACTTTATTGGTCAGAATGGCCTAAAAAGAGATACGGTTTGCATCCTCCTTTGGAATGGAATCACAATAAACCATTCCAAAAAAGAATGCAAACCATATTTCTTTACTTTTTTATTTCTAAATTCTATTTTACCTTATTTATATAGATTATCGAGCAGTTATTTTTTCTTCCCCAGCAGGATCTCGGGCGTTTTTACGATCAATCTGCCTTATAAAAGGCGAAAATGCAAAGGATAGTACCTGCGGTCGAAATTCTACTGGTATTTTCTCATAAAGCGGCGCCCTGTCTTCACTCGAGATCACATGCCAGTCATCTGCTGAGTAGGAATCCGCACTTCACCGCCCTGTCTGCAGTTGACCTCCTCTGGTTCATGAAATGTCGGGACAACCCGATGTAACGCCTCCCGGATACAGGAAGGGTTGTCCTTTTCTAAAGCATTCTGGAGAATTACTAGCTTCTCTTTCAACTCACCAGGCGTAATTGCCGGTTGCCGCTCAATAAATATCTGGCTGTTCTCTGTCTGCTCAATATCCCGACTGGCAATTAGGAGTTCCTCATAAAGTTTCTCACCAGGCCGCAGTCCCGTCTCTATAATATCGATGTCCCGATAAGGCGCATACCCAGAGAGGCGAATCATATTCTCAGCCAAATCTAATATTTTAACCGGCTGTCCCATATTTAATACAAAAAGCTCATTTTTTCGGGCCATAGCCCCTGTCTGCAGAACGAGCTGTGCTGCCTCCTGTATTGTCATAAAGTAGCGAATAATTCTCTTATCTGTCACGGTTACAGGTCCCCCCGCCGCAATCTGCCGTTGAAAGAGCGGTACTACAGAACCGTTGGAACCCAGCACATTTCCAAATCGAACTGCAATGAAATCTGTGCCGCTGTGTCCCTTCATGGACTGAAGAATCATCTCGCAAAGCCGCTTGCTGGCTCCCATTACAGAAGTGGGGTTAACCGCCTTATCTGTGGAAATCAGAAGGAATTTTTTAACCTGAAACTCATCTGCAATCTGTACAAGGTTCAGTGTTCCAAACACATTGTTTCGAATGGCCTCCTGGGGACTATTCTCCATAAGAGGTACGTGTTTATGTGCAGCAGCATGGAATACAACATCTGGATGATATGCATCAAATATCTGTCGCATCCGTGCTTTATCCTGAACCGATGCGATTTCTACCTTTAAGTTAAGACGCCCTCCATATTGATAGAGCAGTTCTTGCTGGATATCATAGGCTCCGTTTTCATAAATATCCACAATCACCAGTTCTTTAGGATCATGTTTGACAATCTGCCGACACAATTCCGAACCAATCGATCCACCGCCTCCGGTAACCATTATGACTTCTCCGGTAATATACGCATCCACCGGAGTTGGATCCAGATAGACCGGTTCCCGGCCAAGAATATCCTCAATCCGGATCTCTCGTAGTTGAGTATGTATGGGCTTCCGATGAATCATGTCTAATGTGCTTGGTAAAACAGAAACCTTGATTCCCTCCAAGCCAGACATCTTTTGAAAGATCTCATGGCGCCGGTCTTCATCGGCCGATGGTATGGCTACAATAATCTCACGAATGTCTATTGTCCGAAGGGAATCTTGCACTTGGTCGATTCTCCCTTTCACCTCTACGCCATGGATGCGCTTCCTCAATTTCTCAGGATCATCATCGAAAAAGCACTGCACATTATATCGACTGTCAGGGTTGCTTTGGAGTTCCTCCAATAATTGTACGCCTGCTGCTCCAGCTCCGACAATAGCTACCGGAATCTGGTGCCGTCCTTTGTAAAAGAGCACTCGGCTCCGATAAACTCGATAGGCAAATCGCATCATCAGCATTCCCAAAACCCACATACTGGCTACGCAGGTCAAAAGCATGAATGAGATTACACTCTGCAGAAAAAGCCGACTCAATACCTCATAGAGAAAAACTCCACAGAAAGCGGCCATCAGCAAAGAGAGATATTCTTTGCTCTCTGCGTATCTCCACAAGCTATCATAGGTGCGAAAAATAAACTGGAAAAGGACTGTACACCCATACAACAGCAAAAAATTCTGCAACAGTTGGAAAGAGCGTCCAACTGCGTCAGATAAATTATATCTCAATGAAAACCATGAGAAAAAGGCAGAAACCGCAATTAGAATAATGCTGTCGCAAACAAACAGTATCTGCTTTCGAAAATGATTCATCGATTATATTCTCCTGCTGCTACATTTTCTATCTTTTCTGGCTATCGGGTTACGATCGTATAACAAATTATACAGTCTTTTTGTCAAAAAGGGAAGCGTAAAATGTTACTATTTCTTAGTCCCTGACTTCTGATTGATTTTCTAGAGAAAAAAGCTGGAGACGGAACTCCGCCTCCAGCTTTTCATTCTTTATCCCAGTGTATTACAGCAGATGTCTTCTCAATTCTCTCTTTTGTTTCCATTTTTGCGTATATAGAATTTTGTTTATTATTGTTTTTTCACTCCCGCAGGGGCCAGAAAATTTTGAATTGTGGAGTACAAAACGAAATTGAGGAATTATCAGAGAAATTTCAGAAGCGACGCAGGCAGAAGGAACCTTCTACAGTAGGACATGTCTGCGTTTTAAAGCCGTTCCCCATACATGGCAGGTTCATCCCGGGACTTCCTCTACACGAATCATAGAGAGTCAGCAAAATATAAGCTAAATAGTCTGGCACCCAAATGAAATGCAGACGCCTGCCGCTGACTACTTACGGGCGTTGTTTCTTTGTTTCCGTTTTAGCATGCTATTTGTGTTTAATGTTATGAGTAGTGATCACATAAGGAACAAACCACATTGCTGATCACCGTCCTATTTTTACTCCATCTGTCTCGATCGGATTTCATATAGAGCTTCACACTGTATTTAATCGCTCCCTATACTCGTTGGCCTTGTCATGAAAGATTTGCTGCCACAATTCCAAGCAGAAGAAGCCCCACAGGCTACGAGAGAATGCACCCTCACCGTTGATTTTGGAAATGACTTTCGCATTATCCACATACTCTCGCTGGCGAGCCTTGGTAGTAGAAAGTGTATCGCAAATGAAATCTCGGCACTCGCCTTTTGCCCATACGGCAAAGGGCGTCGGGAAGCCCATCTTGTCCGTGCGGTTCATGACCTGCTCCGGCACATACCGGCTCATGGCCGAGCGCAGAATATACTTCATCGTTCCGTTTTTGAACTTGATGCTGGCGGGAATGGTGGCCGCGAATTCCACCAGTTCCCGGTCCAGGAACGGGACCCGGGATTCCAGGCCGTGGGCCATGCTCATGCGGTCCTCCACCTGAAGCAGGGCCGGCAGGAGCGTCTTGAAGTCAAAGTGCGTCATCCGGTCCAGATAGGACTGCTTATCCACATTCTCCGCCACGAACAGCCGTTCATAAGAGTCATAGGGATCATAGGCGGGCAGGGAGTCCCGGTGGACGCAGTCCTCCATGCCGGGGGCACGGTTGATGAGCTGGAAGTAGCGCTTGCTGGGCTCATCGAACAGCCCCTTGCTCCAGAAGCTGCGGAGCATGGGCTTGTAGTTGCGAAGAGCGGTGAGGTTGGGGATGATGGACTCGTAGGTGACCACGAAGGCGCCCTTTTGCGCCGTCCCCTCAATGGCGCCCTTGATGCACTGCTCGAAGTACGCCACCAGATACCGGGTATAGCCGCCGAAGATCTCGTCGCCGCCTTGTCCGCCCAGGACCACCTTGCGGTGCTGGGCCGCCAGCCGGGAGATCATATACTGGGAGAAGGAGCCGGGGCCGGCAACAGGGGCGTCCAGCGCATAGATCACGTTTCCAATGTTGTCGATGAAATCCTGGGCCGTGATGTCCAGCTCATAGAGCTTGAAGTCCTTTTCCCGGGCCACGGTGCGGGCATAGGCGCTTTCGTCATAATCCGGGCCGATGTTATATTTTCCGGTGAAGCCCACGAAGCTCTCACCCAACAGGTCCCGGGCCATGGCGGAAGTGATGGAGGAGTCCACGCCGCCGCTGACATATCCGCCCACCGGCACGTCGCTTCGGACATGGTATTTGATGGAGCGCTGGAACTGTGCTTCCAGCTCATCATGGAAATACTGCTCCGTATGGTATATGTCGGGGCGGTAGTAGACCTGCCAGTACCGGCGGCGCTTGATGGAGCCGTCGGCCGTGATCGTCATGCGGTGGGCCGGCTCCAATTCCTCGATCCCCTGAAACAGCGTCCGTCCCTCCATGCAGAACTGGAACACCAGGTAATCCTGGAAGCCCTTGGGATTGGTCTCAATGCTGGGCAGGAACGGCAGCAGCGCCTTCATTTCCGAGGCGAAATACAGCGTGTTGTCCACCACAGTGTAATAGAAAGGCTTGATGCCGAAGTGGTCCCGGGCGCAGAACAGTGCCTGCCGCTTTTCGTCCCACAGGGCGAAGGCGAACATGCCGGAAAAATGCTCTACGCATTCCTCGCCCCACACCTCATAGGCCCGGAGGATCACTTCCGTGTCGCTGGTGGTCTCATAGGTGCCGCCCAGCTGTTGTTTGAGTTCGATATAGTTGTAGATCTCCCCGTTGAAGCAGACCCAGTTGCCGTGGTGATCGGTCATGGGTTGCTGGCCGGAGGCGATGTCGATAATGCTGAGCCGGCGGTGCGCCATGCCGACGTTCTCAGCCTGGTGCATCCAGACGCCGTGGCCGTCCGGGCCGCGATGGGCCTGCAGATCATTCATAACGTTCAATTTGTGGGCAAGCCCGGGAATCCGGTTGCCGGATAATTCGATCATACCCGCGATCGAGCACATAGGGCGGTCCCTCCTTTGTGTGAATCAAGGTTTCCATCCGAGGGGTGACCGAACGGTGCATTACAGCCACCGTGTCCTCGGAGCAGTCTTTTATTGGTATATGTCAAAAAGAGCAAGGTTGGGAAGCGTTTCCCGGCCGCTGATCTCCACCAGGATCTCTGATGTAGTCGCAGCGTCCTTGAGCTGATAGGACAGATCGTACACGTCCTGCACCAGATCTCCCTCCAGAGCGGTCTTGGTGCCGTCCTCGTCCACCGACCAGCATGTGACCTCCAGGGGGACTTGAAGCTCCTCCATAAAGCTCATGGTGATGCGGTAAAACTCCACATCCTCTGTAAAGACGCAGAAGATGGAGTTGGGTGTGAGCGTCTCATCATAGACCACATCCTGGCTGGAGGCCGGTTCCACAGGAATGCTGCTGGTGACAGAGGCGGGATACCAGCCCAACAGATTCAGATCATTGAGAAGCAGAGAGTCCGGCTGCTCTAGGACCTGATATGCCTCTGTGAAAAAGCGGTTGGTGAGATAGTAAGAGTCCATGGAGGGCTCCCCGCAGGCGTATGCCTGGGCATCGTCGCAGGTCAGCAGCGTCGCCATATCCGTGGTGTAATAGATGCCGTGGGTGGGGTCAAAGACATAGGGGCCTTCCGTGGTCTGAACTTCCACTACGGCATGGATAGAAGAATCCTCCCCGATATGCAAAGAGCTGATTCCATATAGGGTTGCCTGATAATACCCATGCCGGGACAGTTCCTTGATAAACAAGTAGCAGTATATCCCGCAATCGCCGGTCCCAAATTCCAGATAATCTTCCTCCGTGATAGGCCGCCCCTCGACCTGGGGACCCACGCCGTAGGAGATCAGCCCATTGACATATTCATTGATCTCCTGGACCTCCTCCACCGTGGGGACCTTCAATTCTGTGACATAAGAGGGGGCCTCCTCCGGCAGCTCCTCTACCGTGGCGGATGTACCCGAAGTGGAGGAGCAGCCCGTCAGCAATACCAGTAACAAAAAAAGTGCAAAGCAGTTTACCCGTGTTTTCTCCATCCTTAGGTTTTTCGTCCTTTCACACACGCTCGATGAGGCCATGTTCCCCCAGGACCATCTCCAACGCGGCCCGTTGGCTCTCAAAGCTGAACTTGTTCCGGCAGCCCTCGTACTGCTTTTTCATGGCGGAGAGCTGTTCCTCATCATGAAGCAGCCGGTTGAGGGTCTGCCCAAACTTGACGGGGTCGGAGAGGTCTTCTCCCACGCCCACGCCGTGTTCGCCGGCTACCATGGACACTTCTTTCATGGAGACGTCATAGAGCATGGGCAATGTAGCCTCAAAATATTCCATCAGCTTATTGGGAACAGCGTAGGAGTAGTATTCATCCACCGCGGAATACGGCAGCACGCCAAGATCTGCGTTGACGGTAAAGCGCAGAAGCTCGCTCTGGTTGACCCAGCCCACCATGACCACCCGCTCGGGGTTTCCTTCCTTTTCCAGCGTGTGGAGGAACTTCTCCTGATAGTCGCCTCCGCCCACGACCACAAGGCGGCAGTCATCCTCCAGATACCGCGTGGCCCGGGCCAGGTTGTCCAGATTGCGCAGGGCCGTCATGCTGCCCTGAAAAATGGCGATCCGGGTCCCATCCGGAATGCCGTAGGTATGCCAGAAGTCCGCTTCCGGCACAGTATCCTCCAAGCGCAGAGCGGCGCTCATACAGGAATAAATGACATCAAAATGCTTGTGGTAGCATGCGCTCATGTCCTGAGCCAAATACTTCCCCACAGTGATGCACACATCACACTTGGGATAGAGCTCCGCCTCGCTCTTTTCCGCCAGGGCGATCTTCTCGGCCCAAGTGCTTTCCCACAGGCGGGTCTGCTTGTACCACCACTCATGGCAATCCACCATCAGCGTGCAGCCCAGTACTTCCTTGAGCATCACGCCGATGGGCAGCGTGGGCAGATCCGCCACGTATACCAGGTCCGGCGTCTCCTCCGGCAGGGCCCGCCGTACCTGCTCCAAAATGGGGGAATACTCGAACAGGATCTTCCGGAAATCCTGGAAATCAAATTGCTTTTCCCCCAGCGTGTCCGGCCCCACAGGACTGAGGGGGATGGGGGTGCCCCGATAGAGCTCCGGCGGGTCGTTGTTGAACAGCCAGACACCGTTGTCCGCCGTCTTGCAGTGGGCCGCCAGCGCCCTGCCACGGGGCCCTTTCGTATAGGAGAGCGCCACATCGCCCACGGTCGTGTAGCCCTGTGTGTCGATCTCCTTCAGGTCCGCTCCCACAATGGCCCGCTCATACTCGCCTGCCTGCGCGCCTGTCCGCTTGTCCGAGATAACAGTGGTGTGGCCGGTATGACTGTCATAGACCAGAACGCGGTTCCCTCTCTGGATGGAGATGAAATAGCCGCTGCGCTCTCCCACCGTTTGCAGCGTGTAGCCCCGGCGGGTCTTTTCCATGCCGGCCAGCAGCTCCAGTGCGCACGCGTAGGTGCCGTTCTCCCGGTGATAGGCCTCCTGTGCGTCGATCACATGGGTGATGAGCCCACGCTCCTCTTCCATCAGCGCATCCAGAGACAGGGCGTAGAGTTTCACTACATTCCAGTCCAGAGGACGGACCACATAGTCCGGATCGGAGTCATTGGTGAAGTCTGTATATGCGGACGGAAACAATTTCACCGAATACCCGTTCTCCATCAGGACATCGGCAAAAAACAAGATCCGACGGTCAATATACGCATCATGCGTGACCAGCCACGCGATCTTTTTCTCTTTCATCTTGCTGCTCTCCTTTTAAGCACGATATACAGCCGCTTCACGCCCAGACCTGTCAGTGTCTGGTACATGCGGGGATGCCGGTGGAGCCATCCCTGCAATCTGCCCTCCACTTTTTTGGCGGCGATCTTGAACCGGATCTTCATAAGAGACGGTTTCTTCTGTGCGGGCACTTCGTATACAGATAATACATACTCAGCGAACAATGCGCTGGACACTTCGCAGCGCCGGTCTTGGAGCTCCTGGTGCCGGGGCTCCGCCCCCTCCGACGAAGTCCCGCCTGCGGCTACCATGCTCTCTGCAAACAGGGAGGCCGCCACCGTGCGCTGGAGAGATCCGCCATCTGATGCAAGTTCTGCCGCGCCGGATGCCAAGGAAGCTTCCCCGGAAAATTTGCTCTCTGTAAGGAGCGCTGCCGTCAGGATCGTCTGCAGATCCGGCTCCATGTTCTGGCTGTCGTCTTTATACGGATCCTCCTCCGGATTTGATGCTTCCGGCAGGAAGGAGCCTGTCACACAATGTTGCCCGTCCTGGGGCGGCGCGCTGTCATTGGATTCCGCGCCCACCGGGGCAGCTTCCTGCAGGCTCTGGACGAAGCGCTTGAGAAGCGCGCCCCTGCGCCGGATGGTCTGGTTGCTTTCCAGCAGCCACTGCCGGGGCGAATGCGGGAGAGAAATCCCTGTTTCGTCCGGATAAGGCAGCTGATAGCGGATACCGTCCAGAGAAAAAGCAAACAGCGCCCGGCCCTCCCGGGGATAAAACCGGTAGGGCACATCCTGCCCGCCGGACAATCCGGCGCTGTACAGATCCAGCTGCGGGGCGCTGAAATAGAGCTTGATATACACCGGAGAGCAGGTGATCTCCTGATTCAGGCAATCCGTGGCCTCCGCTGTGCTCCACTGCCAGTCCATCAGATACTGCTCCTGCCCCCGCTGATCCGCTCTCGCCACGGAAACGGTGCCCTCCCCGTCCGGCAAAGAGCCCCGGATCTCCACCCCGGTATAGGTGCCCGGCAAGGGGGGGAACGATATGGCCACCCAGGCGGTCTCCGCCGTTTCGCAGCGGCGGAAATGATAGCCGTGTTCGTCTGCTGTCATCTCGCAGCCTGCGGTATACAACTCGGGCAGCAGCTCCACCTTCGTATATACATGCAGGGCTTGCCGACGCTCCATGGGACGCAGCTCGTTGCGCAGCCGCTGCTCCGGCTTTTGCTCCGGATACATGGTATCCGGGAGCTGTGCTTCCTGATCGGCCCGGCAGAATAGGATTCCAATCTCCGAGTATGTGGGGAAGGGAAACTCCGCGTCAAAGCCCGCCATGCGGTGCAGGAGCTCCAGTTCATCAGTGCCTCGCAGGATGCTCTTCCCTCCGCACTTGGGACAGACCATCCCCTCTACGCTGTGGATATCAAAGCCGAAAAAGTCCGCGAATTCTGTCTCATGGACCCCTGTGCGCAGCGTGGTGATATCCCCTGTATAGTTGACGCAGACCGGCTCCCAGCTCTCCGGCAGCAACGCGGTGAGCTCCTGCTGGGTATAGCGCCGTTTGTGATGGTTGATATGCCACACATGCCCACAGCGGGAGCACAATGCCATAGCCATCAGGGAGGGCTCCTGAAAGGGGACTTGTAGATAGATATATTTTCGGCTGACGCGCATCAGCTCGGCGATCCCCTTTTTCAGCACGGGGTCCGGGAGGTGTTCCAGCACGTCGCAGGCCATGACCAGATCCACCGACCCGTCTGCCATGGGGATGTCCATGATATCTCCCACGCAGGTCTGGCGTACATTTCCCCGGAGGATCTCCTCTTCTATATCCATGGCCAGAACGGCATAGTCCGCCGGGATCTGCCGGTTCCCGTAGCCGGGGCCGGAGCCGATATCCAAGATTCGCTCCACATCCGCCGGAAGAGAGGAGACCAGGGATCGGGCCGCCCGGTCGATGGAAGGCTCTCCCTGGGCAGTCTGGTTATGGGCCTGGAGATAATCCCCCGCTTCTTGTTGATTGACCTCGTTGATGGTGCTTTTTCCCCGGATCTCAAAGGTCTGCGGCAGCGGATAATACCGGCGCCATTGCTCCCAAAAGGCCATGAAAGGCTCCTGGGGATTCCCACAGGTGGAAAACACGCTCTGGCGGCGTACTTCCTCTAAAAGCAGCGGAAAAGACGGCCCGAAAGACTTCTGCCCGGGGCCGTCATCCAGCCACTGGCGCAGATCGTCAAGCGCGGCGGAGACCGCCGGAGGAATGGGCTCGTGGGGAGCCAGTCCTTCCAGGGCAGACAGCAGCTGGGTCCCACGGGGATACGGTTCGCCCGTGGAAAGAGCGATCCCCGCCCTGCCGCTGAAGGAAAACTGCACCGGGATGGCCTCCACCAGCGCCGCTGCCCTCAGTATATTTTTGGCAAGGGGACGAAGCACAGTTTTCCCCGGAGAGACCGCAAGGTAATGATTCATGGTACCTCCTCACTTTTCAGCGCCGTACCGTCAAAGACATGATGGACCGCACCACACGACCAATTACACGGATGCAGCAGATCTCCCAGTCCCTTCTTTACGCCGAAGGGCTGTTCCACCTTGAAGAACAAAGCACGGTCAGATACGCAGTAGGAAGGCTCCTCTGCGGCCTTGGACATCGTGCATTGCTTGAAAATGCCGATGCTGACCATATACTCTCCTTCGCCGATGCGCAGCGGCGACAGCTCTGCCCCGATGGTGACATGGCCATTTTCGGGGATGGAGGAGATGCCCAGGTCCTCACTGGTGCAAAACAGCTGTGTCACGGTCTTTCCGCTTCGGGTCATGATGCAGACTACCGCCACAAAGTGGCGGACCGCTTTGTGCGCTGCCAGCTGGATCTGAAACCGCAGGG
>ENA-OPCA01002191-OPCA01002191.1-human-gut-metagenome-genome-assembly--contig:-NODE-2191-length-12822-cov-65.333594_pt1 | contig 12822 bp, 14 predicted proteins | sample MGYA00241076_ERZ501468 | MGnify/ENA primary metagenome ERZ501468 (study PRJEB25962, sample SAMEA2042633) | human gut metagenome | biome: human gut; feature: human-associated habitat; material: faeces... | reverse complement strand
AATGGGTGAAGACACAGACAGACTTGACAAGCTACAAGAAAAGGGCGATTATGAGACACTATTGAAGGAAGTCATTGAGTACGATGCCGGTGATGCCATAGACCTGTCCAACACTTACCTGTCTCCTACTAAATATCGTGGAGATGACCTATTGGTGGAGGACAAACATTATGCCGTGGTATATAACCCTTCAGTTGGAGGAACTTATGATGTGATGCGTAAAGTCTCTGCTGAAGAAGTCAGACAGAACATAACCCGTTACGGATTGCCTGATAACGCCACTGCTGATGTCAAGTCCATTGCTGAAATACAGGAAAAGGAAATGGAAACTGTCGCAGAAAAAGAGACACACTATCATAGAGGAAGATGATGGAATATTCTTACCTTCTTCCCTCTCGTATTTTCAAAAAATAAATCCACTTGTGTAAGACTTTGTTTTTCAAAGTTCTAAAACAAGTGGATAAAATTTTATATATACATAACCATCATCTCCTAATTGGCTTAATAATTATAATAATTGTATATGCTCTGTTTTAAATTTTCACCTATTACATCCATAGTCTTTTTATACCAACCTTGTAAAATTAGATCATTTCCACCCTCTTGAACTTCATCATTTTTACACATTCTAATCTTCCCCTATTAACACCTCGCTTAAGGACTGTGTCAATATCGGTTTTGCATCCTTTAAGATATTGATACGATTATTTTTTTCTTCTGTGATTCAAGAATTTACATAGTAACCAACCAACTACTGTTGATGAAATTAAGTAAATATTAAGGTATAGTACAATTTTATAAAGTCTTTGTTATACTATAGTTTTAATTAGGGTGTAATCAAGGGCTAAAAATAAGTAAAGTTCATTCCAAGCACAAGGTTTAAAGAAAAATGAGCATACCAAAGTAGAAAGATTCATAAACTAAATAGGTATCACAAAAAGATATTTATTATTTGATGTGTCTGCCGTAATATGGCATAGCCTCAGTGATACATTTGCAATGTTAATAGTAACAAATAACTTTAAATTCTCAACATTATGCCAATTATGATTAATCGAGGTAATGAACTAATTCGTATCTCACCTAAGGACAGTAAAAAAATCGAGTATTCCACCAATCAAGGTCGTACATGGATAATTCGTTATAACGGTTCGTCCAACATCGGGTCTTTTAGCGATTTGATGGATTCGGGTAAAGAAATTCTCGGAACAACCGACAAGGGACTATTCTATTCAACAAACGATGGAAGGACTTGGATATTAAGAAAACGGTAACCGTTAATTTACTCCTGCCAATTTACTTTTGGCTGGAGTATTCATTACTATGTACAAATGAAAATTCTGTTTTTCATAATTTCCACAATGGAGACTGTCATAAAGGAATCGGTTGACATTATCAATATTGATCAACCAATTATCAACTATAATATAGAAGATATACGAGCTATTGCAAAGTATGCTGACAATATCATCCTACTTGAATGACAAGCCAAAAGTTCATGTCGTGTATCCGATGCAATAGAAGATGCTAGCATAAAGATATATGATGTTGCAAATGGATTTGATTTTTTCTTTGCGAACAAAATATTAGTGCATTTCTGTTGTGGAGAAAATCATCCAATTTCTATGTCTGGATATCAGAGTTAGAACAGTTTGCTGAAATATTTATAAAAGATATTGTTTTATGTGGAAACTTTCTATTGACGACAATAATATAGACGATACAGTAACAGTAAGAATTATAGCGATAAATGTAAAATTAAAACAATAAAATCTTAGAATTATGGTAACAAAGAAATTAACAAATGAATTTATGGAGAAAATTCTCAATGACTCAGCATGGAAAGAACTTTCAGGAGAGTTTCAATGGACTGAACAGATGCTTGAAAAGCATAAGGGCAAAGTGGATTGGAAAGAGATTTCCCATAATAGCAACATCGTATGGACTCCAGTAATGTTAGAGAAATTCAAAAAACTCATTGATTGGAAAGAATTGTCAAAAACGAGTTGTGAAACTATCTTGACCGAAGAATGCCTGGAACAATTTAAAGAATATTGGGATTGGGCTGAATTGTCAGACAACAGCGATATTGAGCTTAATTATCAGCTGATTGACAGATTTATAGACCAATGGGATTGGTCGGAACTGATTAATCGCTGGCACGGAGATGAACTGTATGATATAGAGTTCTTGGAACGTTATGCCGATAAAATACCATCCAGTAAGTTACAGGATTCTCGCCTATGGAATAGGCTTGTGGAAGAACGAACTAAAGAACTCAAACAAGAAATAATAGCCTAACTACAGTGGTATTTTGATAAGAAGGCGGATATGAAGGTAGCGATTGGAGGGATACCGCATAATCGTTCATCTTTCCAATCACTACTCACATATAAATAAATTTTATATAATGAACAATGTAGTCAGAATGTGTGAATTGAGTTTCAATCCGAAACTCTTTGAGACGTTTCACTGCGGAACAGCGTTGGATGAACTTTTAAGTTCTCATCATGGGCTGCCTCGCGGTGTGAACTACATGATTATAGGTGATCCCGGAGTAGGGAAAACCACCATCATTCTAGATATGTTGGCGAATATGCAAAAACGCTATCCATTGGCTCGGATTCTTTTTATCAGTGCTGAAATGAACGAGATTGACCTCACTGTCTATGTAGAGAGATACCCGAAATTTCAAACATTGCCTATTTTATTCGTAGAATCGGATTTCGACAATCAAATTCATAACTGGGACGTGGTAAAGAATGTTGTTGAACATGGATGGGATATAGTTGCCATAGATTCATTTTATGAATTGCAAGGTATTATCAAAGATGAAGAAAACATTCGAATGAAAGATGCGGAAAGCTGGCTTTTGCAGCTCATCAAGAAACAGAACAAGGGGCAAAACGAACGCCATCTGAATTGCACATTTCTGACAATACAACAAGTCACGAAGTCTGGTAATTTCGTAGGCTCAAACCGATTGAAACACTCTATTACAGCAATGATGGAGTTACGGTTAGAGAATCCTAAAAATATTTATTCCGACAGATTTATCACATTTTCCAAGCATCGGCGCGGCGATGTCGGAATAAAGCTTTTTTACAACCTTAGCAGTACAGGCGATGTATCATTTGACGAACAGCGTTTCCGTCAGGATCAACACATCAAGCATATACAGAATAAAGTGGCAGGAGAAATACGCAACTTTGCCGACCAATTCGACAAACTGTTTACACCCGAATAATTATGAACAATTCAGAATTTCAATATCAAAAAAAACAATTCATGCAAGGACTGTGGCCACAAAAGACTATTGGACTCAGCGAGGTTTTACATATAGGAGACAATTATTATTCTATCGGAAACATAGAGATCGAAGCTGTTGATAACTTTACCAAATCATACGACCGTATCATAGGGATTAACAGTCGGCAACGGAATATGGTAAAGGAGGCTTCTGGCGAAAACGGTCTGACAAATTACCGTAACTATATCAATGTTGCGTCCAATATACAGAAACCAAAAACAGTTGTGGTGATAGCATCCCCCGAAAATTGTCAGCTTACAGAAATTATCCCAATCGTTGACGAGTATATTTCTCCGTCATTATTCTTTGATTTTGCAGAAATAATAGCGGAAGAAAGCGGTTATACAATATCTGATATAAAGTATAACAATTCAGATCGTATGTGTATTACTGTTACATATACTAATTTATTGGGACATCCTCATAGTTTTGGCTTGAATGAAGAGTTTATGATGGACGGATTTTATCTACAATGGACACCGTCACAAATTGAATTAGGGCATTATTACGAAAGGTTAGTGTGTTCCAATGGGCAAATGGTACGTGAAGCACGTAAAGAATTTACCTTATACAGACTGTCATCAAATGAAATCCGTCAAATGATAGAACAAGTAAAAAACAAACAGTTCCTGACTAACGGTATTGAACGGTTTGGCAGACTTCTTACCAGAGCATCCGAATCGAGAATATCATTGGCAGAAATGAATAAGGCTCAAAAACATCTGATTTCAAACGGCATCCAAGAGAAATATGCAGAAAATCTGATTCCATATATGGAAGTCCGTAATTCATACGAGATGGCCGGATATTACGATCATCACAAAGAGCATCTGATGAAAGGAGAAGGTTTCATTTGGGACACATATAATATGCTGACAGAATTCGCTACGCACAATCAGATTTGGCAGAAGTATGACCATCGTCGCATTAATATCATGAACGGAGCAGTTGCTCTATTACAACGAGAGCCTGATATTGTCAATTATATAGATATTTACCGATAGTATGAAAAATACCTTTATCAAATATATTGCTAACACACAGCATTATGATGATGTACTCTCTCGTATTGCTTCAGTAAAACATACATTGTGGATCGGAACGGCAGACATAAAAGATGTATATGTAAAATCAGGCACTGCTGTTATTCCTCTGCTTGCAGTGTTTGACAAGCTAATAAAGCGTGGAGTGTCAATTCGCTTAATTCATGCCAAGCATCCTGGTCCGACTTTTCGGGAAGACTACGACAGATACCCGGCATTATGGTCATCAATGGAGATGACGCTCTGTCCTCGTGTACATTTCAAGATGATGATATTTGATGTGCAGATGGCTTATATTGGTTCTGCAAATCTGACAGGTGCGGGTATCGGAATGAAAAGCGGACAAAAAAGAAATTTTGAGGCAGGAATACTGACCAATGAACCGTCACTTGTTAATGTCGCAGCAAATCAATTTGATGATGTATGGCGAGGGGCTTTCTGCGAGAAATGTGGCAGAAAAAAATATTGTAGTAAACAAATACGTTAAAAATTGATGTTGAGAATAAAAAAGATATATTCTATGCCATTTTTTTACATAGGAAGTTATGTAAATTTGCAAAGACAATAAATAATCACTTATGGCTGCAAATATATTTGGCCGTTATGTATGGCTGATAGAACAATTCAGACGTTATGGTCGTCTGACATACGAGGAAGTCAATTCCCTTTGGCGTAAAAGCGGATTGAGTTACGGTGAAGATGATAATATTCCTCTTCGTACATTTCATAATCATCGTAAAGCTATTTTTGATATTTTTGATGTGGATATAGCTTGTGACATCAAAGGCGGATACAAGTACTATATTGACAATGCAGAAGATTTGGAAAAAGACAATCTTCGCCTTTGGCTCATTGATTCTTACACAGCAATGAATCAGATACAGGCGGATAGCAAACTAAAAGGTCGTATCCTTTTTGAAAATGTACCATCAGGACATAAATGGCTGAATATTATCACAGAAGCCATGCGAAATAATCAAACTCTACACATTACTCACCATGGCTTCGGAAAGCCAGAAGCATGGAACTTTGACATTGAACCATACTATCTCAAAGTAGTGAAACGTCGCTGGTATGTGTTGGCCCGCAGTCCTTATTATTCTGAGAGGAACCGCAGTAAAAATGAAAAAGATGGAGGCAATCGTCCCGAAGACATATATATGATATATGCGCTCGACCGCATACAGGATTGCCAGCAGACAGGAGAAACGTTCACATTCAATAAAAATTTTGATATTGAAGCGTATTTCCGAGGATGCTGCGGAATCATTCACTCAAACGATGAACCTGTCAAAGTCGTAATCAAGGCTTATTATAATGGAGCCGATTATCTGCGAACGTTGCCTTTGCATGAATCACAACATGAGCTTGACATCGAAGACGACGAGGCTACATACTTCGAATTACATGTATGTGAGACATACGACCTGTATCAGTCATTACTAGCACAGGCCGACCAGATAGAAGTAGTCGAGCCTAAGTCCATACGCAAGCAGATGCGTAACTTTGCAAAAAACCTGATGTCGTACTACAAAGAATAAGAATATGGAAAGAAAGTTATATCGTATACTAAATAATGAAGAGACCTATGATTTTCATTACACCAGTTACATTTACCAAAGTGAATGGAGATGTAGTGCTATAGAGTTTTATGAGCAGATAGAAAAAGCATGTAAGTTATCTCAAGAATGTAACATCAAAATATCATCCGCTTTGAGAATTGCCACTCAATACGGATGGGTAATCAAAGATGTCCAACAAATGGTTAGGGACGGTGCAAATGAAATCCCTCTTGATTTATTTTTGGTTTACAATGAGCAAAAAAAGTATATTCCGATGCAACCACTTATGGATTTTATTGTAGATTATAATAAATACTTTCAAGAGACCGGCATATTCTTGAATGAAGATAATGGACATGGTCAATATTTTTGGGAAATTATTTGGGATATAGTCAGAAAGAATGAATTTCCGGATGCACCATGTCGATTGGACTGTTGTTTTGCTTTTACTAACAAAAAGGATGCAGTTCTATTTGCAAATGAATTTAGAGACAATGATAATAGAAGATTGGCAGAAATAATTATAAACGATGCTGATGTGACGGAATATGACATGCAGTGGTTAACTAATGTTCCAGTCAATTCAACAATGAACGAAGCCATAGAATATGCCCGCAACTATTGGAAAGGGTTGAAAACAGAAAACCCAATAATAGAAGCATTGATACTTGGAGAATACACGTTTAACAAAAGTGACGATGAATGACGAACTGAACTTCATAGCAATAGACTTTGAGACGGCCACTGGAAAACGTACTTCCATTTGTGAGATTGGCATCTGTGTGGTTCGTAATGGAGAAATAGCAGAGACCCGTTCCTGGCTGATACAACCTGAAGACAATTTGTACAGCTATTGGAATATGCAGTGCCACGGCATCACACCTGAAGATACAGCGAACTCACCCTCTTTTCCCGAAGTGTGGAAGGAGATAGATCGTTTGTATCTTGATGAGTTCGACACCTTTGTGGCACACAACGCACCGTTCGATCGCAGCTGTCTGGAGCATTCCGCCCAATTACACCATTTACATTTACCCGAGCTCAAATGGCAATGCACATTGAAGATAGCCCGACAGGTCTATGATTTCGGTTGCAACACACTCGGCTATCTTTGTGAGCAGTTAGGAATTCCTGAAGGTACACATCACCGTGCTGGAGATGATGCAGAAATGTGTGCTAGATTATTTTTACGCGAGATAAATGAATATAAGATTTGAATAAATTTAATAACGAATATTTATAAGCTCTAAACTTATGGAAGGGGTATATATCAATATACATTTCAAAAACTATATTCAGCATGAATTTGAATTACTTTTTGATAACGATAATTCAAATTGGTGGGGACGTGGTGACAAGAACTTTTGGTCAAGAAGACTTGTCCTTAGAGGAACGGCATCACTAGAGAATGATCCTTATAAGCAAATATATTATGCTGTTAAATACGACCGTAAAGATTTAAAAGCATATGTAGAATTCAAAATTAAAAACACCTATGATGGTGAGAATTTTGATGAACTGCTTGATGAAATACAAAAACAATGTCCTGACTGTGAAAAATTCCAGTGGAAAGATGAACGTACTCTCAGATGGCATAATGTTGTATATGGCTGGGAAGACACAAAACGTGCTCTTTTTGAAATCATAAATTACACAAAAGAGCCTATTGAAAAATACTTTAAGAAAGAAAAGATTGACGGTCAATTTGAAAAATGCCCTGTAAATCTCTGTAATAGCCAAGAAGAAGTTTCTTTGGAAACGCTCACTCTGCAGCAACTATTAAGTCTTAATTTAGCAATACCTGATTATCAAAGAATCTATTGCTGGGATGAGAAAACAATCCGTACATTATGGGATGATATTCAGGCAATATCAGACTCTGAACAATATCGTCTTGGAACAATTATTCTTCAAAGGAAAAAAGATACTTACGATATTATAGATGGTCAGCAAAGATTAGTGACATTGTCACTCTTCTTGTCAGAGCTTCATATTAAAGGTATTAGCTTGCTTCAACAACAATACCAATCTCTTCTAGCAGAAAAATATATTGCATATAACAAGTTCTTTATAGGAAATCTTCTAACAGCAGTACGTCGGAATAACCGTCGTAATTTTGCAGAAAGAATTTGGAGCAGGATTGAATTTAATGTATTGATCCTCAACGATTCATCAATAGATCTAGCATATACATTCTTTTCCAATGAAAACTCACGTGGTAAGGAACTGTCAGACTTTGATTTATTGAAGGCTCATCATCTGCGTTTTGTTACGGATAACCAAGAGCAATCCATGCATTTGGCTAAGAAATGGGATAAGATGATTTTAAGAGCAGAAGATACGGAATCGAAAGCGGAAAGGGATTATATACGCACACTGTCTATTTATATATATCGCTTGCGCCATTGGATAAGAAATAACACATGGGATAATAATGAAAAATATCGTGTGAAAAGAGAATACGAAGCTGCGCCATATATACCGGAGATTCCTCCTTTTGGGGAGCGCTTTCATTGGAATGAGTCAATTCAAGGCGGTTCTCATTTCTTTGGGTTTGTGGAAACCATGCGTTCACAGTTTAAATCATTCACTGAAACTTCATCATATAAAGCCATACACTGTCTTGATACAGAAACACATTGGTGGTATCGTGATATCATTGAGAGCTTACTTTTTGGCTATTATCTTAAGTTTAAAGAAGCATATCTTGCCGATGCCTTACTTTTGATAGCGAAGTATATTTCTTTGCATCGATTCCAGAATGAAAAGGCTAACTTTGGCAAATTACTACAATATGCATCTGATTCAAAAATCATTATGATGATAGACAGAGCTACATCGCCTACATTCTTCTTAGCCGAACTGTTGAGACGTATAAGGGAATTGGATCTAGTAGTAGCACAGACAAACATACAAAAGAGATATCAAGACAGATTATACAAGTGTCTGCATCTATGCATCTCTGAGGTAGAAATCAACATAATAGCAAACCTTTATATATAACAGACTTATATGAATAATTATAAATTCACGCCTCAATCAGTAGGTTCATTTGTATATTCCATTCCATTATATCAACGCCTCTTTGAATGGGATGAAGAAAAAATAACGCAGCTACTAAATGACCTTGCATCGACCAAAGAACACCAAGGCGATAGTAAGGCATATTATGTGGGGATGTTAACATCAACAACAGATAATGATTTGGTAGATGGGCAACAAAGATTCACGGTGATGATGCTTATTGGTATCATTCTGAGAGAGTATTATACAAAATGGTCTGATTTCATTTGCTACAGAGAGAAACCAAGATTAAAATTTAACGCTCGACCTGATGACGAAAAATATTTAAATGACATCATAAATAGAAAGATTAGTCTTCAGGAAGATGTGACTCTTCCTTATGAGAACAAGAAAATGAAAAGAGGAATGCTCTGTATTGCCAATTATATGAAAAAGCATTTCGACTCTCCAGAGAAGTGCAAAGCATTTTCCAAATATATCTATGAAAATATAACATTTTTCGTATCTACACTGCCCAATAGTTATCATCTCGCGGCGCTTAATAAATATTTTGAACGGATGAACTCAACAGGACGCAATCTTGAGGGACATGAAATTTTAAAAGTAAAATTATTGCAACGTCTTACCGATAATAAAGTATTTTATACAAAGGTATGGAATAGAGTTTCTGATATGGACAGAACTCTATTCAAGGTAAGAACTCATATTAACGAGACTCAAGAAGACTTAAAGGCCAGAATTATATCTGCATTAAAAATGAGATATGATTCAGTTTCTATTTTCAAAGATAATCTAATCAATGGCATCAAAGCATCTGAAGAGGAAAACTACTCTGGGTTATCAATAGAACAAGTACCAAAAAGTAACATGGCTCCCAATAGTAGCCGAAAAACTAGCGAGGGAACACGTTCTGTTATGAATTTCTCTGATTTTCTTCTTCAATGTTTATATTGTTATTTACAAGACAAAAATATTGATTGTGGAGAAGTGACAGTTTTTTTTAACAAAGCAAATATAGTAAGAACCTTCGACTTACTACTCAATAATGCAACATCCGAAGACATTAGACAATTTTTTGAGCGAATACTTCGTTATAGAATCCTTTTAGATGTGTATTTCATCAGAATTTTAGAAGGGGACGGAGATATAGATTATGATATAGAGAGTCCATATAAAGAGGATAGTGATTTAGAAACATTAAAGATGTTCGAAGAAATGATATACGTTAATTCAGCGCCAGTAACATATTATCAATGGTTTAGTGAACTAATGAGGATTGTAGATATAGACAATCCTATTACGCCAAATGAACTATATATCGAATTAAAATCATATGATGACAAAGTTCATCCAGCTTCTTCTATTGACGTAAACAAGATGACCTACGAGTCAATTGACAGGTATTGGTTTTGGCGACTTGATTTCTATATTTGGCAACACAGAAACTCAATTTTCTGTACCTCAGATAAAAATGACCCAATTAAATTAAGTAATGCACAGAAAGTTGCTGCTCGATATGTTTTTAAGCGTAATAGGTCTATTGAACACATTGCTCCACAAACTCCATTGCAGGAAGACACATTAATTCTTAGCAAAGATTTTCGTGACCAGTTCGGCAACCTTGTAATGATTTCATCCCAACAAAATTCTTCACTCTCAAATTCGATTTATCAAGAGAAACGTGCAAGAGTAGAAGCTCACCTAGAAGGGAGCAGAGGAGGTTCAATTGAAAGTCTTAAAATGCTACATGCGTTTACTTTCAATAATATCTGGAATGAAAAGACAATAAAAGAACATGGAGAATTAATGCTGAAATATTTACTAAATAGTTACGATTAATTTATGAGGACCATCGGATAGATATTATAATTATTCGATGGTTCTATCTGTTTAAAAATCCAAAAGGGAAAGTGGACTATACCAAACCAAACTAAGTCACAATCATTTTTATATTCAGTAATTTCATACATTTTGAATAAACTTAAAAAGGTATGCAAGGAAAATCCAAGCATACCTTCTATTTTTTTATTATGGTTAAAATAACACATATAAAAGTCTCACGACTTTTTAGCAAAAGTTTCGCATTATCTATTATCATTCAGTAAGCATGACCACCGTAAAACGATTAGAGTCATTGGCCTTAAACTTATCTATTCCACCAAAACTGTGCAGATGAATGAGACTTTCGGATACCCCTTTATCTACAAGCATTTGAGCAATATATCTGGCACGACGCAGGGCAAGTTCCTGATTGATGGACTGTGTACCAGTGGCGCTGTCAGCTGCTCCGGATATGGTCACTTTTAAATTATGCGCCTTAGATATTTTTGCTATGTCATCAAGGTTCACGATCTGGGATTCATCTACAAGCCTGACTGAATTTAGCTGGAAGAAGAAATACACTGGGATACCCACAGTTATCTTAGAGTTACCTGAAATTGCAATTGAGTCCATTTCATTATTATTTGCAGACATAAAATTATCAGATATATTCTGACCGGCAGACAAAAGCGAATCCAAGTGGCATTTTCCAGTCTGTAAATGCGTATCTACAAGACCGATTTCTGCATCGTCAGCCAGCTTTCTGGCTATACTGTCATTTCCAGATTTTCTTTCAGAATCATCTGACTTCTTCTCCGACAACCGTGCTCTTAGTGAGTTAAGCCCACTATAGTTATTCTTGGGATAGACTGTCTGCACCTCTTTCTCTCCGGACATTTTTTTCTGCAATCGTATATTCTCATCCTTCATATAGGAGATGTAATCTTTGAGATAAGCATTCTGCTCGATATAAGGTTTAGCATCAACCACACGCTTCCATCCAGTCTTGCCTAATGTGATGGAGAGACCGGCTGAGACCGTAAGCATATTATCCTTGAATTTTATAGAGCTACCCATATTATCAAAATTCTGGGCTGTAGTCAGTCCACTGACTCCGGCAATAAGTTTTACCCTGTTGCCAATTCTGTAACCTATCTCCAGTCCATAGGTAAAGGCGAACGGACGGCTACCATCGGAACCACTGCCACATGAGCAAGGATCAGACCAGTCCGCATTATGAATCATACCCACTCCCACATAAGGAACAATATCCCAAAGAGAGAGTCCGTACTCATTCTGACGGAGTCCGGAAGTCAGATTGTACATCAGGTCTGCATGGTAGAGCTGATACTTCATGGATTTGAACTCAGCGTTCTTGAACGTCAGTCCCTGAAAACCTACACGTCCACCGATTGCGGGTGTGAACCACTTTCCAACGCCGACCTGCAAGGCAGGAGTTATTCGGTCGAACACATCACCGCAACCAATGGGTGATCCGAGAAAAGCTGAAGCCCCGCCCTTAATTTCTATAAACCAATTTCTACCCCAGTTGGCTGCTTCGCTTACATTCTTCAGATATGTAGGATTCATAGGCAAGAGCATCTGCTCCTGACTGAAAGTATTCTGCTTATAAATGCTGTCAGCATTGTGATTGATGTTACTTGCAGAGACTGTCATCGCAGCAAGACATCCGGTTAAAAACATAAGAATATTCTTTCTCATATAGTTTGTACTTTAATAATTGATACTGTCATAAGCCAAAAGGCTTACCTTTACATTCTCTTTTTCCGTTTGACAGATGGCGCACACATCTTGCGTGCCATTGCCAGACACCTACGTGCCCACTCACGGTCATCATCTTCCGGCCGTCTTCCCCAACCAGTGGAGGGGCCACCGCCACCTCCATGAGTCTGAGCAATAGTCGTTGCATCGTCCACATAACCGCACACAAGGTTCAAGGCAACCATGACAACATGATTCCCCTGTTCTGCCAGTTGGCAGAGCAGAGTATCGTCAAACAAGGATTTTGTTTCCTCCGGCAGATGGTGATAGCGGGATGTGA
>ENA-OPCA01002190-OPCA01002190.1-human-gut-metagenome-genome-assembly--contig:-NODE-2190-length-12829-cov-4.719508_pt1 | contig 12829 bp, 9 predicted proteins | sample MGYA00241076_ERZ501468 | MGnify/ENA primary metagenome ERZ501468 (study PRJEB25962, sample SAMEA2042633) | human gut metagenome | biome: human gut; feature: human-associated habitat; material: faeces... | reverse complement strand
ATGTTCGGCTCGTAAACAACCTTATATTTTGTGCCGTGGAAGATGCGCCCGATCAGCTGTTTATTGGAGATTGCACCCGGCAGCTGTCCGATGGTGATCTTTTTCAGGTCGATGGAAACCACCCGGTCAGCCTCCCGATGCCCGGCAGAAAGTGCAAAGGCAAACAGGACATTCTTCCCCGGCAGTGCCGCCGCCAGTGCTCTTGCCTGTACGTTGTTGCCCACAAAAACGATGTTTTTCGTCCGGTTCGCCCGCAGCGTGTCCAGAACGGAATCCAGCTGCGTATAACGCAGAACCACAAAGATCACATCGTACGTTGCATCCGGTGCAAGTTCGGTCACCACCGGAATACGGCTGACCGAGGTGCGGGGCGAAAATTTATCCTTGATTCGCAGGCCGTTCTGCTTGATCTCCGCTGCCCAGTTTCCCCGCGCAAGCAGGGTGACATCCTTTCCTGCGCGCAGCAGATTTCTTGCCAGATTGCACCCCAGAACGCCTGCACCATATACCAGAATTTTCATAGCTTGCCTCCAAATCCGATCTTCACGATCTGCATTTTCATCCCGTTGTCCCCGACCTTGGCGAGAAACCGGAAAAAGCCGTTGACGGAAGGGTCTTTCAGGTCGCTGTAACCCAGCATATAGCCCCGGCTGGACACCTGCAAACGGCTGTCCCACGGGGAAAGCTCGCTTTTCGCATCCGAAACGGCAAAATACGCACCCACATCCTTGATCTTAGCCGTCTTGAGCCATGTTTTTGCGATCATCTTCACCGCTGTCAGCAGCAGAAACACCGCCGCGCAGCCGTAGACCTTCCAGCGTTTCATGCACATCACCCCCGATAACAGGAGTGTATGCAGACAGGCTGGGGGTTAGTACATCATCAACGGAAAGCCGCGTTCACTCAATGCCCTGCTGCTTGCACCAGATGTCCATGACGGTGTCCACCGGCAGGAGCTTGACCAGACGCACCTGGCGGCGCACCGGGTGGCCGAGAATGGAGACGCTCTTTTTCTTCTTGAGATCCTTCATGGCCTGCGCCGCCACCTCATCGGGGCCATACCACTTATCCACGTAGCGGATGAACTCATCATGGTGCGCGATCTGCTGGAACTCCGTCTTGATCCAGCCGGGGCAGACACACATGACATGGATGCCCTGCGGACGCAGCTCACGGCCGAGCGCGCGGGAAAGGCTCAGAACATAGCTCTTGCTCGCGCCGTACACCGCCTGAAACGGAACGGGCTGCCAGGCGGAGTTCGAGCCCATGTTGATGATATTGCTGCCGGAATGCATATACGGCAGGCTCGCGTGGCACATACCCGTGAGCGCGAGCGAATTGAGCTGCGCGCTCGAGATGAGCTTCTTGCGATCCGCCTCGGCAAACGGGCCGAACACACCGCAGCCAGCGGCATTGACCAGCATGCGGATCTCGGGCTGCTCCTGCTCGAGCAGCGCCTGATAGGCGTCTATGCTGCTCAGATCCGAGAGGTCGAGCGCGATCGGCCGGATGGGATTGCGGCACTTGCCGCGCAGCTCCTCGAGCCGCTCTTTTCTGCGGGCGATGACCCAGATCTCGTCATATTCCGCGTCCTTGTCCACAGCGTAGACAAGCTCACGGCCGATGCCGGCGGATGCGCCGGTGATGACAGCAATGTTCATAGTTTCTCCTCCGTTATTCAAATATCGGTGCATCTATCATACCGCCTTTGCACCCGTTGCGCAAGCGTGTGCCGGAAAGAAGCGGTGCAGCCGCCGGAAAAAATCCGGCGGCTGCGTGCATTTTGCGCCGCAGAGCGGGCTCAGCGTTTCCCGCCGTGCTTTCTGGCACGGAAATCCTCGTCGATGCGCTCCTTCCATGCTGCACCCAGCGGCGCACTGCAGCGCACGGCGGACACTGCCTCGCTCAGCACCTCATAGTTGAGCTGCGTGCCCGCGCGGTCGGCGTGGTAGTTGACCGCGCGATCCGCGCCGATGCCGAAGCGCCCCGCCGTCTCGACGGCGTCGATATTCGCGCCGAGGAACAAAAACTCCCAGCCGTGACGCGCCTTTTGCCGTTCGATCATCTGTTTGACCCGCTCGCTGTCATAGCGGCGGCTGGCATTTTCCATGCCATCGGTCGTGATGACAAAGAGCGTGTGCTCGGGGACATCCTCGGCTCTTGCGTACTTGTGGACGTTGCCGATGTGGTGGATCGCGCCGCCGATGGCATCGAGCAGCGCCGTGCGGCCGCGCACATAGTAATCCCGCTCCGTCATCGGTGCGATGTTCTGTACCGGTACGCGGTCGTGGATGACAACGCTCTCATCGTCGAAGAGCACTGTCGAGATCAGCGCCTCGCCGGGCTCATTTTTCTGCTTTGCGATCATGGCGTTGAACCCGCCGACGGTATCCGCCTCCAGGCCGGACATAGAGCCGCTGCGGTCAAGGATGAATACAATCTCCGTCAGGTTCTTTTTCATGCTGCATACCTCCGTATAAAAAATATGACTGTTTGGCTTTGCCTTACAGTCATATCTTACGACAGTATGCGCTTTGTCCGGTCGCATGGCAGGCGACATTTTCCGGACACGCTGCGTCACGCGCCGATCAGGCTCTGATCAAACGCGAACAGCGCCTCGTTGATCTCAAAGACATTGTAGTTGCCACGCGCGACGAAAAACTCCACGATGATATCAAACTTATTCGAATGCGAGAGCGCGAAGCCCGCCTTGCGAAGCATATCCTGCAGCTCATTAAGCGGCAGCTCCAGAGCGATGGCAAAGGCGATGACCGTCGGCTTGGAAGGCTTATAACCCTTGTCCGAGCGGATCTTCGAAAAGAGTTTGCGGTCGATGTTCGCCTTTTTGTAGCACTGCGCGTCCGTCATGCCGCGCTCGTCGATCTTGCGCAGGAGCATCTCGGAAAAGCTCTCGTCGAGCTGCTCGAGTGCGTCTTTGAGCGCGCCTGGGTGCTGCAATCCGACGGCGCGCGGCGCCGGCGCTGCATCCGCCTGCATGCACACGGATGCGCCGCAGACCGGATACGCCTCCACGCGGCGCTGACGTGCACCGCGCTCATCCGCATGCGCCGCGGCATAGCGGTCGTCAATATATGCCGTGATGTCTGCAAACAGCTTGCTGCCGATCTGATACGCCTTGCGGTCAAAGACAACGAGGTAGACGGTCATGTCGTGCACAAGCAGGAAATCACCGATGGCGTCGATCGCCGTCCTGAGCGCCAGATCCTTCGGAAACCCGTAAACACCGGAGGCGATGAGCGGAAACGCGACCGACTCACACGCGTGCTCCAGCGCGAGCGCAAGCGACGACCGGTAGCAGGCGGCGAGCTGCTCACGCTCTCCGTGCGCGCCGCCGCACCATTGCGGGCCGACCGTGTGGATGACGTACCGGCACGGCAGCGCATAGCCCTTCGTGAGCTTCGCGTGCCCGGTCGCGCAGCCGCCGAGCGCTTTGCACTCTGCCAGCAGCTCCGGACCGGCGGCGCGGTGGATGCAGCCGTCTACCCCACCGCCGCCGTCCGAGAGCGAGGCGTTTGCGGCGTTGACGATGGCATCGACCTGCATATATGTAATGTCGTTTCTGACGATCTGCAGCGGCATGGTATGTCTCCCTTTCGTTCAAAGCGGCATCGCCGTGCGGGCAAGCAGAATGACGACTACAACGGCAAGCGCGAATGCCGCGACGCCGATCAGCACGGCTGTTTTCTTCCCCAAGCGTTTCTGCGATGCCCGCGCGATCAGCGCGGCGGCGGCCACGCAGACCGCTGCTGCCGCGAGCGCGATGCCCAGCAGCGTCCATAGCCAGGACAGTTCATAAATGATCTGCATACGTTCACCTCGCCCTTTGCGCAGAGTCCACAGCATTTCCGTCGATCTGTTCACTACCCGACGCCGCATAGCCGGCGCCGATCACCGCATAGACAGGCAGTAGGAAAAATTCATCAAAAAACAAAATATCCAGCGCCATCCACGGCAGCACAACACCGACACACATGAGCAAAAAGGCATTTTTCCGGCAACCGCTCCTGCCGCTTGCTCGCTTGAGCGTCATTACCAGCCACGCACACAGCACCGGAAGCCCGATCAGGCCAAACTGGAACACGCCCTGAATGATGGTATTATGCGAAGCCTTCATTCTAAGCGTGACGCTGGTAAAGCCGGAACCGAGCAGCATCAGCACGGGATCGTAGCTAAGGTCATGCAGATACATCCGCCATATTTCCGACCGGTGTGTCGTCAGATCCGAAACATTTGACGCATTCGAAAAGCGGGACATCACCATACGCAGCAGGTCTTGAACCGCTGCGGACAAAAGCATGACCGCAGCCGCGCACGCAACACCTGCAAGGATAGCAATGCCTCTTTTCACATTATCTCTGGTGAGCAGGATCGGAACCCAGACAAGAAACAGACACGCCAAAACGATTACGAACGATTTTGAGGCCGAAAGCAGCCCGCAGTAGATAAGAACCATCATAACGCCGAGCCAGACGATCTGCCGGCTGCGCTGCCGTTCCCTGCTCATAAGCAGCTGGACACCGGCGAGGCAGGCGGTAATATGCGCAGAATAGAAGTTTGGATCACGATAATACCCGGAAAGCCGCGTGATCTTCAGATAGGAATCCACTTTGATGTACTGAGAAATGTTCGGGTACGCCGCGATCTGCCGGGCGGAAAGCGCGGCCACAATGATGCCGCAGGAAAAAAACAATGTCAGTCTCGAAAAATTGGCTGCGCCGCGAAGCCCCTTTGCCGCGCAAGGAAACAGCAGGAGCATCATGAAAAAGAACAGATAATGATTCTGAATGGGGTTCGACTGGATCGCCTTCGCGATCAGCGTCGTGACCGCAAGAAATGCCGTCACCAAGATCTGATACAGCGACAGGCGAAAACCGTCTCTCTGCCAATAATACAAGCATGTCACAAGCAATGCAATGGTAAATAACGAGATGCTGCTGCGGTCCATCCGCAAAAGCGGACTCCATGGGAGAAAAAACAGCAGCACGCACATAGCGTCATTTTGAAAGCACGACCAGAAATGAAAGGCCAGAAAGGCAGCCAAGCAGGCCGCGATCAGCATCTTGCTCCCGCTGATCTGCACAATGCAAAGCAGCAGCGCGATCAAAAGGCAGCCAAACAGCGTACCGGCACCGCCAATGCCCGTCCTTGCAATGCCGCCGTGATCAAGTTGCGTCTTGTTCATAACCGTTGATCAACTCCGAAAATTTGCGTCTTGCCTCTGTCACATCAAACGCAACTCCGTCAAGCGCCTCGCGCTGCGTCTGCAGCATCTGCGGTTCATCCAGCAGTCGCCGCAGCCCCTGCGTGATACCTTCCTGCGTATTCGGACACACCCAGCCAAAGCCCGTGTCTTGCACCATCTCGACCGCCGATGAGGTCTCGGTCGTTAAAATCGGTGTACCAAGCAAGGCGGACTCATGTATAACCATCGGTGCAGCCTCAGAAAAAGATGGGATCAGGAGCACATCCGCCGCCCGCATATAGCCATATGGATTTTCCATCGCGCCAAGCAAAATGACCGTACCGTCAAGCCCCAGCTCTGTTATGGTCTTTTGCGCCTCGGCATACTCCAGACCGTCTCCGATGAGATAGCAACGCAGCCCGCCGCGCAGTGCCCCCAGTGCGGCCACTGCATGCAGCGCGCGCAGGATCCCCTTTTCGCGCCCGAATCTGGCGACAGTCAGAACATTCAGCCGTCCATGGTCCAAATTGACCGGCTGCGCTTTTGCCAAGCGAACAATCGCCGCATCATTCTGAAAATTCGGAATAACACACGTTTTGCCTGCAAGCTGCGGATGCGCATCCAAAAACGCGCGCCTGCAGCCGTCGGAGCACGCCACGATCTCGTCAAACCGCTGGTAGAGATCGGCATTATACGTCGAAGCGGCACGAATCTGTCCATAATCGCAGTGAAGATATGTGATCTTCTTTTCCGCATCCACGCAGTTGAGGACAAACGCATTGCACCCGCCATAAAACGTATGTGCAGCCCCGCTGTGCAAAAAAGAGATCGCCGCATCAAACCCCTGTATGCGCTTTTGCAGCAAACAGGCGAGTCGTGTACTAAAGGGCATTCCAAGCACGCGCGTCGTACCTGCCCAAAACGTGCGCAGCAGCCGGTCTCGAACCGTCGACACATCGTTTTTCGTCATGCCAAAATAGCGAAACGCACCATCTGCAGCACACACGCGGACATCCGAAGGCACTTCGTTGAGCAGCGCGCCGCCGCGATAAAACAAAAGCAGCGTAATATCATAGTCGGCATGCAGCGTCTGCAGCAGATTCAGCAGCGCTTTTTGCACACCGCCGATATGCATATTGTTATTTACGATCAGAATTCGTTTCATGTTTTGCTTCCTCGGTTCGAGACTTCCGGCGCTGCCGTCACAACCGCAAGGCTGCAGCAAGCAGCTTGATGCGCTCGCAAACGCTGAGCCGACACCGAATCTCACTGTAGTATGGACTCCACTGTTTTTCGATCCCGCCCCATGGGTACTTGCGGAGTATCTGCCGTTCACGCGCCGTCGCGCAGCTTTTGCGAACGCCAAAGTATACGCTCAGATACATCCTGAGCTGATACAGCGCAAGCAGCTGTTGATGGCGCCGGTCGTTCATACCCCACCGCTCCATGTAGAGAGAAAGCACAGAAAACATTTCCTGGGAGAGCTTTCTTGAAATATCCCGCACGTCAAAGCTGTGTATTGTGCTGTCTGTGCGGTAATAATAGCTGTACAGGCAATTGGGAATATATAAGATATTTGCCGCCTGTGTCAAGGGGTAAAAAAGCTGCACCTTATCCTCACCGCAATGCACCCCCGCAAGAGATGAATAATCTGTATCGTCTCCAAGAAACAGTTCCCGCCGAAAAGCCTTCAGCCACAGCGAATTCAATTCATCCCCGGAAATGAGCATTTCTTTCATTTGCGAAACGGCAAGCCATTGCTCAGACTCAAAAACATGACCGATCATCTGCGCACCGTCAGACCCCTCACGGATCACCCGTCCTGCGTAGAGGACCATGTCCGGCACATTGTTATGAATCACAGTCTGAAGCGTCTGCAGACAATCCGGCATCCACGCATCATCACTGTCCAGGAAAAGAAGATAGTCTCCCTGCGCAGCGTCGATGCCCCTTCTTCGGGCAAAAAACTGACCGGTGTTCTTCTGATGAATCACTCGAATTCTTGGATCCTCTTTCGCGTAAGCATCCAAGAGCTCTGCGCTGCCGTCTTCAGAGCCATCGTCAACAATGATCAGTTCCCAATCCGTCACGCCCTGTGCCTGCACCGAAGAAATGCATCTGTGTAAAAATCGGCTCGCATTGTAGGCCGGAACAATCACACTAAATTTCACTGTTCCCCTCCACGCCTGCTCGATGGTCACACTGTCTCACGTTGTTTGGAAACCTCATACCATTCCTCTTTTTCAGTCATACGAAAATATGTGCGGGGCCGATCAGCCTGTCTGAGGCCCCGCACACGGATCATGTTTGTTTACTTGCCGGTCATCTTGCCCTCTGCATCAAAGGAATGCATTCCGGGCTCGACGCCGTAATCATTGGCGGGCACCCACATGGTGGAGTCATTGTACATCATGCCGCTGCCGGCGTTGAAGAAGTAGTAGTCCTCGCCGATCTTCGTCAAGCCCTTGGCACGCACGCCGTCGGCGTAGTAGTAGGTCTTTCCGCTGCCGGTCACGAAGCCGGTCATGATGAGCTTGCCGTCCGCGCCGAAGCCGTACCAGCCGTTGCCGCTCAGCTCCGTGGTCTCCACATATGCAGAGCCATTGGTCACGAGCGTACCGTCGTACCGTGCAAAGTAGTACGCGCCGTCCAGCTCATACAGACCGTTGACCATCTTCACGCCGTCGATGGTGAAGTACAGCTTGCCGTTCTCGGCAACGATCGCCCGTTTGCCATTGACAGTATCGGGGACAAACATCTTACCGTCTGCATCAAAGTAGTGCATTCCGGGCTCAACGCCGTAGCTGTTGGCAGGCACCCACATATTTGCGTCTTTGTACATCATGCCGCTGCCGGCGTTGAAGAAGTAGTAGTCCTCGCCAATCTTCGTCAAGCCCTTCGCGCGCACGCCGTCGGCGTAGTAGTAGGTCTTTCCGTTGCCGGTCACAAAGCCGGTCATGATGAGCTTGCCGTCCGCGCCGAAGCCGTACCAGCCGTTGCCGCTCAGCTCCGTGGTCTCCACATATGCAGAGCCATTGGTCACAAGCGTACCATCGTACCACGCGAAGTAATACGCACCATCCAGCTCATACAGACCGTTGGCCATCTTCACGCCGTCGATGGTGAAGTACAGCTTGCCGTTTTCGGCAACGATCTTCTTGACGCCGGTTTCCACGTTGGGAACGAACATCTTGCCCTCTGCATCAAAGTAATGCATTCCGGGCTCGACGCCGTAATCATTGGCGGGCACCCACATATTTGCGTCCTTGTACATCAGGCCGCTGGCGGCGTTGAAGAAGTAGTAGTCCTCACCGATCTTCGTCAAGCCCTTGGCACGGGCATAGTCCGTGAAGTAGTAGGTGACCCCATCGATATCGACGAAGCCGTCACCGACAAGATAGCCGTTTTTATCGCACCAGTATTTGCCGTTTTCCAGCGTGCATCCTCTGCACGCTGTAGTCTGGTCGATGTAGCAGCTCATGTTCACATAGACTTTGCCGCGTGTCGCAGTGAAGATAATGCCGTCGTCCACTTTGATCGCGCCATAGAACGCCTTGCCGTTTTCGTCGCAATAGTATTTTTCGCCTTGGTAATCAATAAAACCATTGCAAAGTCCGGTCAGCAGGCCGGTCTCTTCATCAAAGTGATACCACGTGATGTCCTTGACATTGGTCGTCACGGTATGGGCATTTCCATAGGCAACGTATCCCTTCTCATCCAGCCAATACGTCCCTTCCTCAAGCGTCACAAAGCGGCGGAACCAAGATTCCCCGGCAACATAGTACTTCGTACCGTTCTCAGTCTTGCGGAACGCACCGCGGATCAGTCTGCCTTGATCGTCAAAGGTGTAGGTCAGCGTATCAACGGTACGAACGCCGGTATACATCTTGTAATCCTGCTTATCGAAGTAGTAGAAATAGGACGTTCCGGTCTCATCAGCGATCGACTGCCAGCCGGAAACGAGCACGCCGGCGCGCGCATAGTAAGACGCGCCGTCCTTTTCGAAAATGCCCGTCAGTTTTCCTTTCAGCTTGCCCTCGCTGTCAAAGTCGAACCAGAACTGTCCGCTCTCCTCCGACTCATAGCTCGGCAGCTGCTGCACACCGACAACTCTTGCGCCGTCCTGATAATAGCACCATGTGCCGTTCTCTCTGAGCCAGCCTTCCTTTGCGTTTTTCTGCAGGCGGAAGCTGTCGGTAAAGTCAGTGACCGTCTCGAAGAAATGTGCGCCGTAGTCACCGTTGATGTTCTCACTGTTGTCATAGGGATACAGACCGTACTTAACCTGATACTCTTCCTGCTGTGCCAACGTTTTGAGCACATGGAAGTGGGCATAGATGTCATAACTGAGGCTGCCGCTGATCTGGCAGTTGAGCAGGCCGTTTTCATCCCATGCCGCCTCATCAGTTGCAATCAGCTTCAAGCCGCTGAGCACGCACAGCGGATTCGCAGTTGCGGGGTTAATGGGTTCTCCCTGCTGAATAAAGTTACACACGACCGTGAGCGTATTGTCCTTTACCTCCGCAGATGTCAAGGTAAAGTACTCATTTGCAAGGCGCAGATTCGACGTATCGATCGTTACGCCCTGCGGTGCAGTCAACGTGATTGTGACCGTTGTCAGCGGGCTGATACGCTCGGCAAGCTGCAGCAGGAAGTCCCACGCCGTGCGTCCCTCCTGATCACCACCGGGAAGCATATACAAAAGTGTCGTGAGTTTTTCCGGGATCGGCATCTTGGACATATCCACCGCGAAAGTATAGCTGGCATCCATTCCGCCGTCGGGATCGATCTGATAGTAAGTCTGCTCATCGTTTTGATAGTTGGCGTTGGAAACATCTCGACGCCATGCAAGCACCCCGCTTCCACCGGTCGCCTGCGCAAAATCAAAGTTTGCCTCATCGTCGCTATACATATAGACCGTGATCTTTGCTGCAGTCTCAAGCGCCTTGTTGACCGCCGCAGTCTGCGCCTGGATCGCGGCCTCTTCATCCGAGTAGCCGTTGGCCTTAGCTATCTGGTACACTCTGGCAAATTCCTGATTGATCGTTGCCTGAAATTCAGGCAGCTTACTTTTCTGGACTGCACCGATCGTCAGCGTGCGCAGCTTGCCCTCAGCGTTTGGCGTAAAGTCAAAGCCAGAGATCGTCCCCGCCTCGGGGTAGTCAAACACCAGTTCCGTCTTCGTGGTGTTGACGCTTCCGCCCTCCAACTCACCGATAGACTGCAGCGAGATCTTCAGAAAACCGAACTGCACATCATTGGGGTTGATTTTCACGGGGTTTCCGTTATAGGTTGCCTCGAGCGGAAGCTGTGCAGTTTTGCCGTAGATCACATTCAAGGTGTCTTTGCTGAATTTCACTTCCGTCGGCTCGACGACATGCAGGCTCTTCACACCGAGCACGGTGCCGTCCGCCGCGACAAGGCGAACCTGTACGTCACCGAGCGCAGATGCCGTAAAGACATTACCGCTCAGCGTACCGACGCTATCGTCCGACACCTGCAGCGTCGTCCCCTCCGGAAGCGCGATCGCGCCGCCGGTAGACGTAACGCCGGATACCTGAATCGGCAGCGCGCTGCCAATCGTCAGATAGTCATAATCCGCAGAAACGATCGCATGGTCAAACACATTCGACGGTTTTGCGGTCGACACAACAAAAAGCGTCGAGCTGACCGAGCGTTCATAGCCATCCGAGGGCCGGTTGACAACGGAGATAGACTCCGACCCCTCGCCCTTCGCCGCATAGGTAGTCGAACCGCCACCGTCCAGATTGATCGCGGCAACGCAGCCCGCATCCTGCATGATGTGCGCAATTTCAATGGCGCTGCCACCGGCAGAGAACGGCTCCTGACGTCCGTCAAGCGCCATCAGGACGACCTGCCCGTCATAAGTGATTCCGACGCAGGAACGAGATGCGCGGTCTTTATAGTATGTATCCGTTGCATTTACAACGACTTTCCCGTCGCGGACAAGCCAGATGGAGCCGCCAACAGCCTCCTGGATCTCGCCCTTGTGTGCATTCCATTCCGCACTGCTGCCGATGATGGGCGTTCCATCCTTGAGAACGGCAAAGAAGTTGGCATTGCCGGCGCCGTGATACTCCACTCCCTCCATCACCAAAGCACCGGAGGGCGCTCCGTTGCTCATGTTATAGAAGTCTGCATTGATGCCGGCCACGGCGCTGTAATTTGGAACGTAGTGCTGGGTATCATCCGGATCGGAGTGCTTTTTCTCAGCCGCCTTCATCTGATCCGACAGGCGCGCCATTTTCCAGACGGAGCCGTCGTTATCATTATAGTTTGCGTGAACGCTAACGTCGCTGCGCGTAATGTCAGCCGTTGCAAGATAGTAAACGATCTGCTTATCGTCCCGCGTCACCGCCATCTTGATCTCTTGCTTCACACCGGGAGCAAGCGTAGAGGTATGGCTGGAAAAAACTTTGTAGTAATCATTCTCGATCTGTGCCTTTGCTGTCTCATAAAGATAGTCGGCAAACGCATAGCAGCAAGCACGGCGAAGGTCAGCATTGACACCATCCGGCAGATAGCTGCCCTCGAGTGTACGAATGCCTTCGTTTCCGTAGTAGGTATCGTAAACGCAAGCACGGATATCATCCTTCGTCGCAGCGCCGGCAAATCGGTTATCAAGGAAGAATTTTGCGCGCACAGTATCCGTCAGGTTGGTGGTGAAATAGTTTTTCATGACCGTGCTGATCGTCGCGCCGTTTCCGATTTTCTTAAGGATATAAAAGGCATCCAAATCGCCGTACAAATCCAGGATGCCGAACGAATGTACATCCGGTACATCATGGAGAAAATACTTGTCGTTGTTCGTGCGGATCTCTTCTGCCATCTCCTCGACCGTACCGGTCACACCGGCATTGGTCGTAAGCTGGAGCAGGTCACAGATGTCACCGGCCCAGCTGCCGAGGTCAGCGGTACTCTGGTTGCCAGTGTGATAGGCCATGTCCATCGCACCAAACATATGCGCAAAATCGACCGCATCCCCGTTGGGAAGCTCAAATTCATTCAGGCTGCGCAAACTACCCGCAGTTGTAGAATTGGCAGTATCCTGTTCGGCGACATAGCCCGAAAAGTTCGTATTCTCCGGCCCGCAGAACGCCGTCCATGCACCGGATGTATACTTTTCCACGCCGGTGCGGATGTAATTGATGACAAGTGCCGTCGCATCTTCTCCGGAATGCTCACGCGCATACGCGTCAGCATATTCCTCCAAAACAGTCAGGGATGCGAGAAAATCACTGTACTGCATACCCGCTGCTCCATTGTTGTCCGCAAAAGCGGCAAGCGGAAGCAGCCCGAAGAGCATGACTGTCGCCATAAGGATCGACAGCAACCGTGACTTTAGTTTCTTCATAGTCCTCCCTTTCCTCCAAGAATGGATGTGCCTTTCGTTCTTTCTATATTCAAGTATCCACCCACAGCTCTGCAAAAGGCAGGAGCCGTGGGCAGATACTTGCAGAATGGATCAACCGGCGGTCTGCGCCATCTTACCGTCTGCACCAAAGGAATGCATTCCGGGCTCGACACCGTAATCATTGGCGGGGACCCACATATTTGCGTCCTTGTACATCATGCCGCTGCCGGCATTGAAGAAGTAGTAATCCT
>ENA-OPCA01002183-OPCA01002183.1-human-gut-metagenome-genome-assembly--contig:-NODE-2183-length-12850-cov-3.290426_pt1 | contig 12850 bp, 5 predicted proteins | sample MGYA00241076_ERZ501468 | MGnify/ENA primary metagenome ERZ501468 (study PRJEB25962, sample SAMEA2042633) | human gut metagenome | biome: human gut; feature: human-associated habitat; material: faeces... | reverse complement strand
CCGGCAATGCCACTGCCACAAAAGCTGCCACATACCGCATGAAACGGATGAGGCTCATAATCTCCCAGCGGTCATAATAGTCCTCCGCTGCCTGAAAAAACAGATTCAGCGTCACCGGCAGCAGAATCACAAAAGGCGTATTATCCACCACCAGCACCACACGTCCCTCCAGCAGTGCCGCCGCCGCTTTATCCGGGCGTTCTGTCATCTGTAATTGGGGAAAGGGCGAGAACTGCCGTTTTTCCAAAAGCTGTTCCAAAGAGCCGCAGTCCAGAATACTGTCTGTCCGCAGACGTTCCAGCTGGCGTTTTGCCTGCCGCAGAATTTCCGGTCGCACCAAGTCAGAAAAATACATAAGGGCAACGTCGGTCTTTGTGCGGCTGCCAGCCTTGGTACGCACCACTTTCAGACGGGTATCCTGTATCCTTCTGCGGATAAGCACCAGATTGAATGCCAGAAGCTCCGTAAAAGCGTCCTTGGGACCCTGTACCACCACTTCTGTTTCCGTATGTCCCACGCCACGGTTGGGATAGCCCCTCGTAGACGCCTGCAAGGCAAAAGAGCTCCCCTCCATAAAAATCACTGTATCCCCTGCCAGTACCCCAGCAGCGGCTTTTTCAATGGTATCCACCTGCTGCACATCACGATTGGCAATGACGCTTTCCATAAGCCCCAAAAGCCGTTCTTCCGTTTCTGTATCGTGACAGCGGTTCATGATGTTGGTCATGATGGCATCTTCCACAGCGGTGGTGTTTACCATATTATCCACATAGACCAGAAACAGCTGTCCCTGTCCTTCTGCTGCCGCAAAATCGCGGAAAACAATATCTCCGCAGTCGGCAAACAATTCTTTCATGGCAGCTCGGTTTGCCGCCAGATTTTTCCCGATTTCCAAAATCCGCTCACCTGCCTTTTTCCTATAGTCTTGCTGAAAGGCAGGCGGATTATACCTTTTTTCCAAAAAGACGCAAAAAAGCAATATCCCATTCAGAAAACATAACAAATAAAATCTGCATAAAGCAAGAAAGCCAAAATCCTTATGATCACAAAGGATTTTGGCTTTCTTTGTTTTCTTATGAAGATGCTCACAAAAGGAGGGCGTCCTTTCGGACGTCCTCCAGAAAACATCGGTTTGGATAAATTTTGAAAAGAAATCAGGTGTGTTTCGTCTTATCTGTTTGCATTCATGTAAACAGTTGTTGTTTTGCCTGTTGTAGGATCTGTATCCCATGTCAGGTCTGTTACGCCCAGAGCTGTTGCCAGGTCACGCATAGGCAGGAATGTTCTGTCATTTACGATTTCCACGGAAGAGCTTGTGGGGATGGAGCTGCCGTTTACATACATGACGGAAGAACCAGCTGTCATGGAGATGATACGATCACCGTACAGGATTGTGACTGTTCTTGTTGCCTGATCCCACAGTACGTTGTTGTTGTCGATACCCAGGGATGTGGAGATTGCTCTTACAGGCAGCATGGTGTAGCCTTCATCATTGATGTATGCGGGTGCATCCAGTGTTACCTGTGTTTCACCAGCGATCAGGTAGTTTTCGCCGATGGGAACTGTCAGTTTTGTTGTGAAGCCTGTTGTGTCGCTGCCAGCTGTTACGATGTTAACGAAACCAGTTTTTACTGTGTAGTCGATATCATCAGATTCATCGCCTACGAATACATCTGTACCAGCTTCTGCCAGCAGTGTTTCAGGCAGGTAGCCTTTGTCGTCTGCATCGTAATCGGAACCGTCAAAGCTTTCTGCTTCTTCTGCACTGTCTACGCCCAGCATATCCAGAGCGTACATGTTCAGGTCATAAGCACCTACAGGCACGCTTCTGTCCATGTACAGTGTCAGGTCGGATACGGTTACTGTTGCGGGTTCGTCATCACTTTCTTCGTCGATTGTGAAACGGATTTCACCGTCTGTTGTTTTTACGTTCTTCACGGACAGACCGCTTTCGTCATCAGGTGTAACGGATGCGTCATCGTCAAATTCGATTTTGTCCAGTGTCAGAGCAAATTCAGAACCTTTTTCCCACAGACCAGCTTCTGCTTCTGTGATAACAACATCTGTAGGGATTTCTGTGTTTCTGTAGTCGATGTTCAGGTCATTCTGCTGTGCAGATACTGTGTAAGGTTTTACAAATTTTGCGATAACAACTTCCTGATCTTCATCCAGCGCATCGCCACTGAGGGACAGTACTACATCGCCTTCAAAGCCGGGGTCTGCTACCAGTGTGAATGTGAAGTTCAGTTCGTAAGGATCGTTATCGGATTCGTTTTCATCGAAGATGCGTTTGTCGAATTCGAAGTATTCGTATTCGCCTTCGTCATAGGCATTGATGAAGTCTTCTTCATCCAGTTCCAGACCATTGTCTGTTGTTACTTCTACGTCTGTTGCATATACGCCTTCAGGCAGTGTCAGTGTGAATTTCTTTGCGTTGTCCCAAGCACCTGCGAATGTTTCTTCGATGGTTACTTCCAGAGATTCGTGGTCACTGTCGTCTGTGATACCTGTGTTGTCAACGTCAACGCCGCTGTAGATTACGGGAACGTCTTCGTCTTCGTCAACACTCATGGATACTGCGTAGTCAACAACAGTTGCTACTTCTACGCTTACGCTGTCATTGCCAGAGGCAGACACCTTGATGGTTGCTGTAGAGCCTTCTTTTGCGGAAGTTGCTTCTACCTGGATGCCGATAATTGTCAGTTCATCCACTTCACCGGAAATGTTGCTGTCGACAGTGATGATGATTTCATCATCGTCATAGCTTACAACAGGGTTGATTTCTGTGCCGTCTGCTTCAATGGTGATTTCGTTGCTTGTGCTGTTGGCAAATTCAAAACCGCTGTTCAGTTTCAGTTTGATTGTGTCACCATCATCAACCACTGCTGCCATGTTCGCACCTACGGAAGGTTCGATTTTCAGATCTTCAATGGTTACAACTTCTTCCACTGCAACGTCTTTCAGTTTCTTTACGGAAGCATCAATGCCCTTGGATTCGATGGATGCGTATACCAGATCATCGCCGTTTGTGATAACGATATCACTGGAATCTACTGTTACAGTTGCCTGTGTGTTTTTGGATGTTTTTGTCAGCTGGGAAGTCAGGTTGTAGGACAGTACATATCCACGTTCCATCTGACCAACCAATGTGAATGTCAGGTTGTCTGTGTCGCTGATATCCAGATCTGTGATATAGACATCTGTTCCAGCAGCGTCAGTCAGTTTGTCGCCACTTTTTGTCTGAAAATAAGCGACACTGTCTGTGTCATCCCATACCAATGAATACTGAATGTTATCATCATCTTTCAAGTAAATCAGTTCATCCAGGTTTTCCAATGTGGTGCTGTCTTCATCAATAACGTTACCGCTTTCATCCAGGAATTCCGCATTATCCAGTGTCATTTCGATTTCCGCATCAGGCACGCTGCTGCTGCTGTAGTCTGCTGTGGTAAATGTCAACTGCAATTCTGGTGCATCATTAACATCAATCTTACCATCTGTACCCTTCATTTCGTCTTCGGTGTAGTTTTCACCGCCAACAACTTTGGCAGTGGCTTTCACGTCGCCAGTGGCCGCAAATGCTGTTGCCGGCAGCAGGGAAGCTGCCATTACAGATGCCATGGCTAATGAGATAAATCTCTTCATGTCATTTCCTCCTTTTGCTTCTGTAAAAATGTCGTTGCATAGTTATAAAACGAAGATGCATTTTTTCGCACAAAAGACATACATACCTTGAAAAATCCCCCAGACCATTTCCTCTGTCCCCCATGATTCCAAACAGAAGTCACAATCTTATTCCCATATTCTTCAAAGCAAAATCTGCATATTTCCTGCATGTTTTGTGCGTTTGAACTTTGCAACGCTATTATATCCGTAAAAAAAAGATTGACAATAGACTTTGCCAAACTCTAATTTCAATGTAAAATTACTGAAACATAAGTGGAGAAAACCTTGATTTTCCGCCATTTCTAAAAATTACAAAAAAAGGACGTTTCTCATAAAAACGTCCTTTTTTCTCATAATTTTTTAGTATTTTCTCATTTTCGGCTTATGCAGTGGTTTTTGCAGCTGTGCTGCCGGAACCGCTGGAGAGCAGTTCTGTATTTTCGAACTGATAAATCTGCATGTCGTGGGCATATTCCAGCTGTGTCACAGCGTTCTGTGCCTGTTCCACTGCCAGAGCCGCCTGGTCTAATGTAATGGCTGTTGTATTGCCTGCTTTATAATTTACTTCTGCCGCTCGCTGTGCCGCTTCTGCCTGTTCCAGTGTGGTCACTGCGGAGTCATACTGGCTTTCCAAAGACAGGATGGAATTATAAGCATTCTGGATAGCAAGTTCTTTGCTGTCCTTAGCGGTTTTCAGGCTCCGTTTCGCTTCCTCATAGGAATGTTTGTTGTTGGCAGAAGTTGCGTTTGTGGAGGACATGGACATGTAATTCTTGTTGAATTCTGCGTCTTCCACTGCCTGTTCCTGCAATTTGATGGTATAGTCTGTGTTCATTTTGTTATTGATATACTGTGTCATGGGCTGAGGCAGCTCATAAGGGGCATATTCCACGTCATAAACCAGTGTGTAGTCCTTTTCCCTGTCCTCGCCAATGAAGTTATAGAAGGACAGATATTCCTGTTCCAGAGCCATTTCCAGCTTTGCCACGTTATACTGTGCCTGTTCATAATCGGAACGCAAGGTGTTCAGGTCATAATCGCTGAGCAGTCCCAGCTGGTTTTTGCGCTGTCCCTGTTCCCATAATGTCTTTTTCACTTCCATATCTTTTTTTGCAAGTTCCAGAGAGCTCTGGTCACTGAAAATGGAAGTATAGTAATTCTTTACGGTTGCTTCCAAAGAAATTTTTGTCAGTTCTTCAGAGTAGCGGTTTTTGGTCATGCTGCTGCTGATGTTCTGGATGGAGGAATAGATGGCATAAATGTCATCATCCACCCACTGCTGATAAGATACGGTGGGCACGGAGAAAGAACCTGTGATATCCCAGATATCTTCTTTCAGATCCTGCAAATAATCGGCTGTTTCTGCCACAGAACGCAAATCAGAGCTGTTTTTGGTAGCCAGTTCCACTGCTTCTTCAAAAGTCAGTTCTTTTTCCTTCTGGGCTTCCAGTGCCTGCGCTTCTTCTATGGTCAAAATTTCCGTAGCGGGGATGGATTCCTGAGGCTTTTCTGCCGCAAATGCTGTGGTAGATACCAGCAAGGCAGCCATAGCCGTTGCCGCAACGGTTTTTCCTTTGGCAAAATATTTCTTCATCTCTCAAACCTCCTATGGGTAATATCCCAAGATATGTTTATAGTAAAACCAATTATACCATATTCTCAAGAAAAAAAACAGGTACTTTCATATTTCTTAAATATTTCTTCGGGAAAAACAAAAAATCGCCTTTGCAAGCAGGGCAAAAATAAACAGCCGGAATCCTTTGTGCATCAGAATTCTGGCTGTTATTTTTTTTAATGGGGTAATCTTAATACTGTATTTCTACCTAACTTATAGGCGCTCTTTCCAAAAGGAAAAAAGGCTCCCGCAGGAGCCTCTTTTCTATACATAAGGGTTTGGAATACAACGGATGCTTATTTGCCGCCGTTCAGAGTCGCTGTTTTTGTAGCCTGATCCCATGTGATATCTGTTACGCCCAGTGCGTTGCCCAGATCTCTCAGACCCAGGAACATTCTGTCGTTTGTGATTTCAACTGCTGCTGTAGCAGGGATCATAGCGCCGTTTACGTAAACAACTTTCTGACCATAAGTCATGTTGATGATCTTAGAACCGTACATTACTGTAGCTGTTCTTGTGGACTGATCCCACAGAACGTTGTTTGTGTTGATACCCAGAGCTACTGCTACTGCTCTCAGAGGCAGCATTGTGTAGCCGTTTGCATTGATGTAAGCGGGTACATCGATTTCAACTTTGTTTTCGCCGGAAACGATGTATTTTTCGCCAACGGGAACTACTACTTTAGTTGTGAAGGAATCTGTATCTTCACGACCAGCTGTGATGATGTTTACGAAGCCAGCTTTTGCTGTTGTGCTGTAGAAATCATCGTTGATGTCAGCAACCACACGTTTGCTTGTGGATTTGCCCAGGATATCCTGAGACAGGAAACCGTTGTCTGCGATAGGTGCTTTCTGATCTGTAACTGTTTCTCTGTTGCCGTCAGCTGCGCCCAGCATTACGGGAGAGAATACATCCAGGTCATAAGCACCTGCAGGCAGGTTTCTGTCCATGAACAGTGTCAGACCAGAAACTGTTACTTCTGCGGGTTTGTCATCACTCTTACCGTCTACTTTGAAAGTAACAACACCTTTTGTTGTTTTTACGTCTTTTACTTTCAGACCGCTCTTATCGTCTACTGTTACTTTTGCATCGTCGTCGAAGTTGATCTTATCCAGGGACAGAGCGAATGTTACGTTCTTATCCCACAGACCAGCTTCTGCTTCTTTGATGACTACATCTGTAGGAACTTTTGTGTTTCTGTAGTCGATCTGCATGTCGTTCTGTTTTGCTACTACTGTGAAAGGTTTTACGAATTTAGCAACTGTTACTTTCTGTTCTTTCAGAGCGTCGCCTGTCAGAGTCAGAGTAACATCGCCTTCGAAGTTAGGGTCTGCAACCAGAACCAGAGTGAATTTCAGTTCAGCTTTATCTTTCTTGGAAGGATCTGTTTCAGCCCAAGTTCTCTTTTTGAATGTCAGTGTTTCGTAATCGCCTTTATCGTAAGCGGTTTCGAACCATTCTGTTTTGTTTTTTACATCCATGTTGTCAGCTGTGATGCTCTGAACATCAGCGATGTAAACGCCCTGAGGCAGTTTGAATGTGAAATCTTTTGCATTGTTCCATGCGCCGGGGAATGTTTCTTTTACAGTTACTTCCAGAGCTTCGTGGTCGCTGCTGCTTGTGATACCAACGTTTTTCACGTTAACGCCGCTGTAGATTACGGGTACGTCTGCGTCTTTATCAACGGACAGTACAACTGCGGAATCAACAACTTTTGCAACTTCTACAGAAACTGTGTCGTTGCCTTCAGCGTAAATTTTCAGAGTAGCTGTAGCGCCTGCTTTAGCGGAAGTAGCTTCCACTTTCAGACCGGAGATTTTCACATATTCTGCGCCTGTGATACCACCTTTGATGTTTGCGAATGTCAGTTCATCGTCATCCCATTTCTGGTCAGGACCAGCTTCGCCTTTGTTTGTAGTCAGTTTCACATCAGATTTTGCGAATTCAAAACCGCTGCTCAGTTTCAATCTGATGCTGGAGCCGTCTTTCAGAACTGCGCCCAGAGTATCGCCTACAGCGGGTTCGATTTTCAGTTCTTTCAGTTCAACCACTTCGTCGGGAGCAACATCAACAGTATCTTTTACGGATGCTTTGATGCCTTTGCTTTCAACGGAAGCGTATGTCAGATCAGAACCACCCGCGATTGTGATATCGTCGGATTCAACAGTTACTTTTGCCTGTTTGCCTTTGGAAGTTTTGTCCATTACAGAAGTCAGATCGAAAGCCAGAACAGTACCTCTCTGCAGTTTACCGCTGATGGTAACTTCCACTTCGTCTGTATCTGTGTATTTCAGGGATGTTACTTTAACTTCGTCTTTGCTATCGTATACATCGAATGTAGTATCTTTTACGCCTTCAGAAACATTCTTATACTGTGTTTTGTCACCTTTGATACCGATAGACAAATCACCTTTGTCCGCAATTGCGCTGCCGGATTTGTAGAAATCCGCGTTGTCCAGGGACAGTGTGTACTTTGCTGTAAATTCTTTGCTTGCAGAATAATCAGCTGTTGTAAATGTCAGCTGTACTTCAGGACCGGATACTTTTTTGTTTGCACCTTTTGCATTCTCGATCTCGTCCTGTGTGTAGTTCTTGGAACCCACAACCTTAGCTGTAGCTTTTACGTCGCCGGAAGCCGCAAATGCAGCCCCTGGAACCAGGGATACGACCATAGCCGCAGACATCACCATGGAAAGAAATTTCTTCATGGTTCATTCCTCCTTTTGTCTCGTCTTTTCATCTCTTTTTCGTTTCATAATTATACAACGAACCTGCCACTGGTCTGTACCGCCTCTCTACCGTCCGCCACAGGCAAAAACGGCACCTCGTGCACTGCGGTTCATTCCCCCATCCCGCAAAGAGCCTCGGATTCCTTGGTACAATCTTCGTCTGTGCCGAAGAGATACAGAGAAAGCACAGATTTCGTATGCAAGTTCATTATACTTATGCACAGCATTTTTGGCAAGAGGAAATTTCGGATGTAACAGAACTGTAACCTTTTCATTCTTTTTTAAGCAAGAAAAAAGCGCCATTTTTCATTGATATATCAACGTTTCTTGGCATTTGCAGGAAAAGTTGTCTTATAAAAATCTTACGAATTTCCTACATTCCGACTTCACGGTATACGAAAATATACACTAATAATATACAATTATTTACTTATATAATACATATGTATACGAATGTAGTAGGAAATATATGGAAAGGGAAAAACGGAAAAAAAGAGCGAAAATACATATTAAAAAGAAAAAAGGAAACCAAACACATGAAGGACTATATGATACCACAGAAAAAACAACAAAAAAAGACCTCCTCAAAAGAGGAGGTCTCTTATTCTCACAAAGGTTAAACACTTAGTGGAAACAAATTATTTGTTGCCGTTCAGTGTAGCTGTTCTTGTAGCGCCATCCCATGTGATATCTGTTACGCCCAGAGCGTTACCCAGATCTCTCAGGCCCAGGAACATTCTGTCGTTTGTGATTTCAACTGCTGCTGTAGCAGGAATCATAGCGCCGTTTACGTAAACAACTTTCTGACCATAAGTCATGTTGATGATCTTAGAACCGTACATTACTGTAGCTGTTCTTGTGGACTGATCCCACAGAACGTTGTTTGTGTTGATACCCAGAGCTACTGCTACTGCTCTCAGAGGCAGCATTGTGTAACCAGCTGCGTTGATGTAAGCAGGAACGGGGATTTCAACTTTGTTTTCACCGGAGATCAGGTAAGATTCGCCAACGGGAACGACTACTTTAGTTGTGAAGGAATCTGTATCTTCACGACCAGCTGTTACGATGTTAACGAAACCAGCTTTTGCTGTGTAACTTACGAAATCGTCGTTGATGTCAGCGATTGTTCTGTTTTCGCCATCAACTTTGTCTTTAGTACCGTTCAGTACTACTGTACTTTCGTAAGGATCGTTCATTTCGGGAGAAACCATTTCCAGGTCATAAGCACCTGCGGGCAGGCTTCTGTCCATGTACAGCTGCAGACCGGAGATTGTTACTGTAGCGGGTTCGTCATCACTTCTGGAATCTACTACGAAGTAAACAGCGTCGTCGCCATCAACTGTTGTTGTTTTTACTTCATCGTCTTTAACTTCCAGACCGGATTTGTCATCAACTTTAATTGTACCTTCGTCGTCAAAGCTGATTTTATCCAGAGCCAGTCTAAATTCTGTACCTTTTTCCCACAGACCAGCTTCAGCTTCTTTGATCACTACGGATGTAGGGATTTCTGTGTTTCTGTAGTCGATCTGCATGTCGTTCTGCTGAGCTTCTACTACATAAGGTTTAACGAATTTAGCGATTGTTACTTCCTGTTCGTCAACTGCATCGCCTGTCAGTTTCAGAGTTACGTCGCCTTCGAAGTTAGGGTCAGCAACCAGAACCAGTGTGAATGTCAGTTTAGCGGGGTCTTTAGAAGCAGTACCGTTACCGTTAGGATCTGTTTCTGTCCAGCCTCTTCTCTTGAATGTCAGGTCAACATAGTCGCCTTCTTCGTAAGCTGCTTCGAACCAAGCTTTTTCATCAGCATAGCCGTTCAGTTCGGATTCTTCCAGACTAGCGCTTACTACATCTGTGATGTAAACGCCTTCAGGAACGGACAGTGTGAAGTCTTTGCTGTTGTTCCAAGCGCCAGCGAAAGATTCTTCGATTGTTACTTCCAGAGATTCGTGATCGCTGTCGTCTGTGATACCTTTGTTGTCAACGTTAACGCCGCTGTAGATTACAGGTACGTCATCGTCTTCGTCAACTGTCATGGATACTGTGTAGTCAACTACTTTAGCAACTTCTACGGAAACTGTGTCGTTACCTGTAGCGTATACTCTTACTGTAGCTGTAGAACCAGCTTTAGCGGAAGTAGCTTCTACCTGCAGACCTGTGATTTTGATCACGCTAGCACCTGTGTAAGCGTCCATTTCGAATACGATTTCATCATCATCATATTCGTAGCCCTGCAGTGCGGACAGGTTGTATTTGCCTGTGCCATTGTCGCCTTCTACATATGTGTCACCATCTACAACGAATTCGAAACCGCTGTTCAGTTTCAGTTTGATTTCGTCGGAACCTTTCATTGTAGCGAATGTATCGCCAACAGCGGGTTCGATTTTGATTTCTTTCAGTTCAGCAACTTCTTCTGTTGCTACGTCAACTGTGTCTTTAACGGAAACTTTGATACCTTCAGCTTCTACGGAAGCGAATACCAGGTCGTCGCCGTTTGTGATTGTAGCATCGTCGGAATCAACGGAGATTGTAGCTGTTTTGCCTTTTGTAACTTTGTCCATTTTCAGACCGGACAGGTCGATACCAATTACCAGACCTCTAACGAACTGATTGTGAGAAGTAGCGGGACCGCCTTCTTCTACTGTGAATTCGAATTCATCTTCATCTGTAATTACGAATTCAGCAGGGTTAATTGTGAAGTTTGCTGTTACATCTCTACCGCTGTCATCCAGAATAAAGATGTCGTCCTTATCAATCTGAGTACCATAGTTTACAGTATCTGTCAGATCTTTTACATTGTCCAGTGTTACAGTGAATTTCATTTTGTCCTTTGTTCTCAGAGTGTCACCTGTTGTCAGTGTCAACTGCAGTTCAGAACCACCAATAGGACTGTCAACGTCATCTACAGGGAAATTCTGAGCGTCGATGACTTTAGCTGTTGCTTTGAAGTCGCCAGTTGCTGCAAATGCTGTTGCAGGAACCAGAGATACGACCATAGCCGCAGCCATTACCATGGAAAGAAATTTTTTCATGGGTTCATTCCTCCTTTAAAATTTTGTTTTTCGTTTTGTGTTCGTTTTATAATTATACAACGAAGCGCATTTCGCTCTGTGCCTCTGTCGTTACTGCCGCCCGATTGAAGCAGCTCCTTTGGGTCCGTCAGTCCCCTCTCCCCATTCCATGAGGATTCCTTCTTCGCCGCCGGCTCTCCTTCGCCCGTTTGTCAGGAACGGACAGAACGTACAGATTTACTTTGCATGACTTATATTATCAGGCAGTAAACTTTTTGGCAAGACTTTTTTTCTAATTGTAATATAACTGTAATTTTGGTGTAAATTAAGGGTTTTTTCATGTAATATAAGTGTTTTCTCATAAAAAGTTATCCACTTTTCCACAGGGTTATCCACAATTCTGGGGATAAGTCCTGTGGGCAAGACGGGCAGCGTCCCAGTCACATTTCGCAGAAAAAAATTTGTTTTTTCAGAAATATGTTGCAATTTGTGAATTTATTTTTGTTTTCTTTTCGATTTGCGAATTTTCTTTTCTATTTCTTCACACAGCAAAAAGACCTTTTGGAAATCCAAACGGCTTTTATTTTTTGAGATACTCTCTCAGAAAACAAAAAAAGCCGGAATCTGTAAAAAAGATTCCGACTATTTTCATTTTTATCTATATTTCGTTTTTCAGCTGTCACATTTCCCTTTCTTAAAGGATTTGACATTATGCTTTCTGTTTGTACAGTTTCTGCACCAGTTCGAATTCTTCCACGATTTCTTTTTCAGGTGCAGGTGTTGCCAGGCTGACGACGATGTTCACCAGTGCACCAAAGACAAATGCGGGCAGCAGTTCATAGATGCCGAAGGCACCGCCCAGAGGCGCAACGAGGTATTTCCAAACGAATACCATAACACCGCCGGCAATCATGCCTGCCAGTGCGCCGTATTTATTGGAGCGTTTCCAGAACAGGGCGAATACCACCACAGGACCGAAGGATGCGCCGAAGCCTGCCCATGCAAAGGATACGATGCCGAATACGGAGCTGTCAGGGTCACGAGCCAGGAAAATGGCAATGACAGAAATGACACATACAGTGATACGCGCAATGGTTATGGCTGTTTTTTCAGAAATATTTACTTTAAAGAAGCCACGCAGCAGGTTATGGGACACACTGGAGGATGCAGCCAGAAGCTGGGAGTCCGCTGTGGACATGGTGGCTGCCAGAATCCCTGCCAGAATGATGCCGGCAATGAAAGCGGCAAGCAAGCCTTCCTGACTGAGCAGGTCCGCGATGCGCACGATGATGGTTTCGGATGTGGAGCCTTCCAGGAAAGGAATAGCGCCTGCTTTTGTCATGGCATAGCCAACGATACCGATGCTGACAGCGATGGCCATGGAAACGACTACCCATGTGGTCGCCACACGGCGGGAGAGTTTCAGTTTTTCTCTATCCTCGATTGCCATGAAGCGCAGGAGGATATGGGGCATACCGCAGTAACCCAGACCCCAAGCCATAACGGAAATGATGGTCAGGAGGCTGTAAGGAGCGGCGGTGCCGGTCACAACGTCATAGGTTTCGGTCATATTCAGATAACCGGGCAATGCCTGGGCATTGGTGATGATGGTATCCCAGCCGCCGGCTACTTTCACACCGAACAGCAGGATGATGATGATAGCGACAGTCATAAAAATACTCTGCACCAAGTCGGTGGCACTGGCTGCCAGGAAGCCGCCGGTTACGGTATAGCCCACGATGACAACGGCGCTGATGACCATTGCCAGAACATAGTCCATGCCGAAGATGCTGCTGAACAGTTTGCCGCAGGCAGCGAAGCCGGATGCTGTG
>ENA-OPCA01002161-OPCA01002161.1-human-gut-metagenome-genome-assembly--contig:-NODE-2161-length-12977-cov-3.198421_pt1 | contig 12977 bp, 6 predicted proteins | sample MGYA00241076_ERZ501468 | MGnify/ENA primary metagenome ERZ501468 (study PRJEB25962, sample SAMEA2042633) | human gut metagenome | biome: human gut; feature: human-associated habitat; material: faeces... | reverse complement strand
AGAACATTTAAAAAACCTGCGAAAAGGTCTTGACTTTTGTTAGCAGGTTTTTATGGAGTATCAAAGAATTGAAAGAGCAAACAAAACGTGTTGCACGTGGCTGGTTTCCTCAAAATTCCAAGCGTAAGCAAAAAATGAAATCAAAGTGATTTTTGGTTTTATCACAGAGAGATACTGTGAGTGTTTCACAATTTTTATACATCAAATTTGAATAATGTGACGATTGAAATAAAGTTATTGTTCTTTTATAATTGATAAGAGTTAGCATATGCTAACTCTTATCAATTAGAGGGGAAGTGGAATATGTAGAAGGGATTAGATATTAATATGAAATACTTCATTATAACATTAAGTTAGTCGTTGCTAACTGAAGAGGAGGCGTTTATGAAAAAACTACAGGCACAGATATGTGCAGCATTAATGACTTCAAGTATTGCGTTGGGGGCACTTCCCTCTGCACAAGTATTTGCGGCTGGTTCTGATATTGATGGACATTGGGCGCAACAACAAATATTAACATTCGCGGAGAATGGATATATTGCTGGTGATGGAACTGGGAATTATCTTCCAAATCAGATTATGACAAGAGCGCAGTTTGCAGCTGTTATTAATCGAGTAATGGGGTATACAGAAGAATCTCCATCTATTGCAAACTATACAGATGTAGAAGATAGTGCTTGGTATCGCTCTGATTTAGCAAAAGCTTTATCGGCAGGATATATGAGCGGAACATCGGCAACTACTATGTCCCCGAATCAGCCTGTCACAAGAGAACAGGCTGCGGTTATGATTGTAAGACTGCTTGAAGAAAATACTTCAGTAGATTTATCTGTTTTGGATGATTTTACAGATAGAGGTGATATATCTGCTTTTGCAGTAAATGCAATGGCAAAGTTAATTTCTGATGGATATCTTTATGGTGCGGATGGCAAATTAATGCCTCAAAAATCAATGACACGTGCGGAAGGTATCGCTCTTCTTTCCAGATCTATGGATGCACTAAAAAATACCAATCTTGAAGAAGAAAAAGAGGAAACAAAGACGGAAGAAAAAGACAATTCCAATAAAGGAAGTTCTGGAGGCAGTAGCGGCGGTGGTAGCAGCAGCGGTGGCGGTAGTAGCTCCAAACCTTCTCAGAATATCGCTAAAGCTACACAGACGAAACTGGTAGATTTAGGACGAAGTCAGTATGTTGTCGTTTCCTTTGAAGAAGGTTTTTCCAAGGATAATACAAAACTGATCATTGACGGAGTTGATGTTACTTCTAATTTTACCAATGTAGATGATGATGGAACCATCGTCAAATGGGAACTGACTTCTTTGAATCCTGCCAAATTGGTATTGGAAAGCGGAAGCAGTAAACAGGAAGTAAAGCTGACAAATAACCAGAGCCCTGAAAAACCGGAAGTATTGGCATCAGTACCAGAATCCTATAATCTGATGGCAAATGGCGCTGTAGCGGTTTGGGACTATCATTTGACAAATTATGATGAAACTGGGAATGTAAGAGTATATCCTAAAAAAACAACATTTGATTTGGACGCATCTGATGAATCCATCCCATACTATAGCCCTGATGCAGAAGTTACAGAAGAAGGCAAGGGCAAAGTGATTGTAATGTTCAATTATTCCACTGAAGAAGAAAAACAGTGGTTCGACGGCATTACGGATGTTGATCTGGTGGCATTCAATGAAAACAATAATACTTTAAATGACAAACTTCAGTACAAGACAGAGCAGGTAGAACATAATGGAAAAACTGTTGGTCAGATCAGCATACCTTTGATACAGACCAATTTCTATAGCAATGGACGTTACAACATCAGAGTGACCAGCGGAAAACAAAGCTGGCTGTTCCCGATTCATGTGGTAAATGAAAAAGCACCATCTATGCATTTACAGTGGGATGGCGGCGTCATCCAAAGCGGTGAAAACGTGCGTTTCCATGTAGAGGATATGGCATACGGCGATACAATGCCTGTATATCGTGTAACATTGACTGCACCGGATAGAAAAATAAAAGAGCTGGAAAAATTTACAGATTACTACCTGATTGGTGATTTGTTCGTTCTCTATAACGATGGTGAGGGACATAATAATATTCCAGATAATGGAAGATATACGATTAAGGTTTATGCTGAGGGCTTCAAACCTATGGAAACAACTTTTGAAGTTGGCAGTGGAGTGAATAATGCCATTACATATGCTGGTGCTGATGCTGTTACCATGGCAACCTTCGATGGAGGCGGGTCTTCCGGTGGAGACGGTGGCAGCAACGTGATGAACGCATATCTGATTTTTGACTCTGATTTGCTGGCAAATGCGGAAATTCTGACGAAACTGGGCATCGAACAGGAAAATGCAGCAAAAATTGCTGAAAGATGGGATCAGGATATGACAAGCTGGCTTTATGTTTTTGATAAAGGTGGCAAAGTATTCTATGACTACAGCGGAAAGAGCGGCGCCTTTACCAATATGGTAAACGATGCAGAAGCTAATGGTGAATATCTGACTTTTGCTGAATTCCAGAAAGAAGAAACTGCTTCTGTAACACAGAATCGCCCTTACGCAGCAAAATATGTACTGGAAGACAACCTCCTTGGGGAAACACAAATGGGCGGTAGCTACATCGGTAGACCTGCACCAGAACTGACTGTGGTAGAAAGTCAAGAAGGTTCTGACCTGAAGCTTAGCTGCGCAGACACAACTTACTTGGCTGCGATTGCAGAGGATGGAGAAATTTATCTCAACGGTGATCTGTATCCATTGGCTCAAGATGATTTTACTGTAAAACTGGAAGATGCTACTTTGACAATAGTTAAAGACAAACTGAAAGTAGGCGAAAATACCATTCGTATTTCAGTTGGCGGATATCAGGATAAAAAAATCGAAGTGGATTATGGCAAAACAGTTGAAGAAACAGTTCTGGAAGTAAAAGCTGGAAATATTGGCGAAGCTGTTACTGTAACGGCTGCAGGGGAAAATGCCACAGGTGACATCTGGAAATATCTGATAGAAGTCAAGCTGACATATCCAGATAATACAGAGAAAAAAGTTTTGCCTGATGGAGATGAATCTGTTTATAAAGAGATTGGTTATGAAATTTCTGGAAAAGACTTGATTTTGGGGAAAGATTTGTTTACACAGGCTGGCAAATACCAGATCGCTGTTACGGCAAAATATTATGGTACGAAAACAGTAGAATTCACTGTTGTTGATGGAACATCTACAGAAACAAAACCTTTACCGGAATATAAGGGAGTAACTTGTGAAAAAAGTGCTTTCTATGAAGTAACTTACACATTCACTTTCACACCGTCTTACGATAAGAATATCGAAGCGTGGATAGGTGCTGTAAACAAAGTAACAGTCAATGGTACAGAGTATAGTTCCGGTGTAGGTGATCCGTATTTCACAACCAACACAACAGACCAGAAGATCATTCTTCATGGGGATAAACCTTTCAAAGATGGCGATAATACTGTTGTGATTTCCGCAGAAGACTATAAAGATTTGACATTGACAGTTGGAAAAGATGGAACCATTGGCGGAGATGCTGGAGAAGATCCAGGGGAGCCGGGAGAAGATCAGACTGCTCCGACGGCAGAGTCTTTAGATCTTGTTGAGCAGAGTTTTGGGGACGATTATTATCGTTTAAAATTTGACCTGACAGAAGATGATGCATCAGCTTATTTGCAAGCCATTACTTCCATCGAAATTGATGGTGAAGCGTGCGAAAAAGTGCAAAGCTTCTGGCAGGACACAAATTCCTATAAGTTCTCCAAAGACGAAAGCTATGGAGGAGCAGAACAATTCATCGATTTCACTGCTGATTGCTTCGCAGTAACAGATAAGATCTATACTGTAGAAATCATTGCGGATGGCTACGAAACATTGACTTTGGAAATTAAAAATAACAGTTTGGTAGATGACGATACGCCTACAGAACCAGAAGAAAATAAAGAAGCTCCTTCTGTAAATAGTTTGGTGTTTAAAAACCAAATGCTGAGCAGCTATTATCGCTTAAGTTTCGACCTTTCAGTAACAGATGCAGCAGCATATTTGAATGCAATTACAAGTATAGAAATTGATGGGAATAGCTGCAAAATGGTATCAAGTTTCTGGAATGACACAAATTCCTATAAGTTCTCCAATGATGAGGCATATGGAGGAGATGATCAATTCATTGATTTCACGGAAGATTGTTTCTCAGGAGAAGGGGAACACACTTTAACAATTTTTGCAGATGGCTATAAAACACTGACTTACACATACCCTGCACAATAATTTGCATAGGAACCAGTTTTAGTAGGATAAAATGGAAAAGGCAAACAGGAAAATAAAAATTTCTGTTTGCCTTTTCATGTACTCTCATATTAAATAAAAATTCGGAAAAAAGATGGCAAGTCGGTGGCAATAGTCACTGACTTTTTTTACTTAGAAAGCTATTGATGACAGTAAACCATCTTTATACTATTTTGCTAGACATAGAACAGATTATTTTTGTATTGGATTTATCCAAACCTCATAGCTTGCTACGTTAAATATTAGATTGAAATATAAATCTGATTTGCTTCTGCAGGTTTTTTCCAATTATAAAAAAGCGTCTAATAAAAATATCAATTTTAACATATCTTGGCATCAATGTTATGTAGATCATTCCGGTGTTTATATATTTCAAGTAATGTACTCTTGACAAATAAAATGACTGATTTTATAATATAACTGTGTTATATAACACTGTTATATGGAGGTCGATATGGCAGAGCAAAGCTTAACAACGTTAGAATATATTCATCTTGAGGCCAAAAGGGAATTTTCAGAGAAAGGTTATCGTTCTGCATCCTTACGAAATATTCTTAAATCTGTAGGGCTGACGACGGGTGCTTTTTATGGGTACTATAAAAGCAAAGAGGAGCTCTTTGAAGCTCTTGTGGGCAAACACTATGATTATTTGATTAATCGTTTTAAAGAAGCCCAGAAGGAATTTGCGAATCTTCCGCATGAACAGCAACCGAAAGTTATGAGCGATATTTCTGGGATGTGTATGTTTGATATGCTACATTATGCTTATCAGAATCTGGAAGAATGTAAATTGCTTCTCTGCTGTTCAGAAGGTACACGATTTGCTAATTTTATAGACGAAATGGTTGAGATTGAGATGAATGGCACCCAGGCGTATAAAAACGTTTTAGCAAAGTTGGGTCATCCTTCTCCGCCAATAGATCCAGCCTTAGAACATATTTTGATTACAGGGATGTTTCATACGTTTTTTGAACTGATTATTCATGAAATGCCCCTTGCTGACGCAGAAAATTATGTTGAACAGATGAGAGCGTTTTATACCGCTGGTTGGATGAAAATTATGGGGCAGTAAAGCCCTATAATTTATATACATGAGTTAGTCATTGCTAACCTAAAGTATAAAAATGTAAAGGAGGAGTTTACTTGAAAAAACAATCTAATTTGTCACGTCTGCTTGAAATTGCAGGAAAATACAAATACTTGACCTACGCTTCATGGATATTATCTGCCATCAGTGCCTTGCTCGCTTTGGTTCCATATTATTTTATATGGGCAATGATGAAGGAAATATTACAGGTTGCACCCAATTTTAGTGCCGCCAAGGATGTTACACATAATGGGTGGATGGCGGTATTGTTTGCAATTATATCGATGCTAATATATATTTCCGGTCTTATGTGCTCTCATTTGGGTGCTTTTCGCATTGCAACAAATTTGCGTTTGCAGACAATGAAACATATCGTAAAGCTTCCATTGGGAGCTGCGGAGAGGTTTGGCAGTGGGAAACTTCGAAAGATCGTGAATGAATCCAGTGCTGCAACAGAAACTTATCTTGCACATCAACTTCCAGATCAAGCAAATGCCATTGCCACACCTTGCGGATTGCTTTTTTTGCTTATGATGTTTGATTGGAGACTTGGTCTTTTAAGCCTTTTGCCAGTAGTTCTTGCATTTTCCATTATGATGACTATGACAGGCAAAGAAATGCAGCAAAAAATGAAAGAATATCAAGATGCACTGGATGATATGTCTAATGAAGCAGTTGAGTATGTTCGAGGGATTCCGGTTGTTAAGACTTTTGGTCAAACGATCTACTCATTTCGAAAGTTCAAGGACTCCATCGATCGCTATAAAGTTTGGGTTATTGCTTATACAAAGCAGCTTCGTATGCCAATGATGCTTTATACAGCAGCTATTAATGGGGTATTTGTTTTCCTGATTGCTGGTGCATTATTATTTACGCAGGAGCATACTTCTGTGGACTTTCTTCTGAATTTAATCTTTTATATTATTATTACCCCCATTATATCTATAACTTTAACACGCATTATGTTCCAAAGTGAAAACGCCATGATTGTGGATGATGCTTTACAAAGAATTGACAGCATTATGACTTTAAAACCTCTGGAGGAAACAAAACATCCGCTGCATCCAGAAGATGGATCTGTATCACTGGAAAATGTGCATTTCAGTTATGATGGAAAACAAGAGGCTTTGAAAGGGATTACGCTTTCCATTCCATCTGGACAAAAAGTTGCTTTTGTAGGACCTTCTGGCGGTGGTAAGACTACACTTGCGAATATTATTTCTCGTTTCTTTGACCCTGATAGCGGAAGTGTAAAAATTGGTGGTGTGGATATCCGAGATATTTCCAAAGAAGAGTTAATGAATACGATTTCTTTTGTATTTCAAAATAGTCATTTGATAAAAGCTTCTATTTTAGAAAATGTTCGTTTAGGTAAACCAAATGCCACCCGACAGGAAGTTATGACAGCACTGCAAAATGCACAATGCCAAGATATTCTGGAAAAATTGCCCAATGGTGTAGATACCATAATTGGCACAAAAGGAATTTATCTTTCTGGTGGAGAACAACAACGAATTGCAATTGCTCGTGTTATGCTAAAAAATACGCCAATCGTTATTTTAGATGAAGCCACAGCATTTGCAGATCCTGACAATGAGTTTCGTGTGCAGGCAGCGCTTTCTAAACTCACACAAGGGAAAACGGTTCTTATGATTGCGCATAGATTATCCTCTGTAGTTGGAGTAGATCAGATTTATGTGATAAAAGATGGGCAAATTGTTGAAAGTGGCTCTAGCGATGAATTGCAGAATAAGGATGGACTCTTTGCCAAAATGTTGGAAGAATACCAGTCTTCCGTTCAATGGAAGGTACAAAAGGAGGTATTGAAATCATGATTAAATATTTGCAGAAAAAATATGCTCTTTCTGAAACGGGGGCAAAAGATCTGATAAAAGGATGCATTGCATGTGTTATGCAAAATATTTCTTTCATGTTTCCCGTTGGATTGCTTTATAGCCTTGTAAGTGATTTGATCAATGGAGGTGTACCTGAAAATAGGATTTCTTTTTACATCATTGGTTGTGTACTATGCATAGGAATTATTTTGGTAACAACATACTTCCAATACAATGCAACATACTTTGCGACTTATATTGAAAGTGGTATACGCAGGGTTACCTTGGCAGAAAAATTACGAAAGATACCAATGTCCTTTTTTGGAAAAAAGGATTTGGCGGATCTTACCAGTACAATTATGGCAGACTGCACTTTCTTGGAACAGAGTTTTTCGCACTTCATCCCGGAATTGGTTGGATCAATTATTTCTACAGTATTGATTTTGATAAGTTTATTCTTTTACGATTGGCGCATGGCTTTAGCTGCACTTTGGGTAGCACCAGTGGCATTTGCCATTGTAGGGTTTTCTGCAAAAATTCAAGAAGGATTTAATCAAAAGTCAATGGATGCAAAAATGTCTTGCGCAGATGGAATTCAAGAATGCATCGAAACAGTTCAGGACCTGAAAGCTAATAATGCAGAGAAAGAATATTTGAAAGGTCTTGAAAAGAAAATACGCTATGTGGAACATCGCTCTATTTTAAACGAATTTGGGTTAGCTGCATTTGTGGTATCAGCCTCTCTCGTTTTAAAACTTGGAATTGTTACCGTAGCTCTTGTTGGATCTATATTGTTAGTGCAAGGCAGTTTGGATGTATTAACATTCTTTTTATTTCTGTTGGTTATTTCCAGAATGTATGATCCATTACAAGGTGCATTGCAGAATTTGGCAGCTGTTATTTCTACCCGTACAAATATTGCTCGTATGAATGAAATTTTGGATCATCCAATGCAGCAAGGCGAGACATTACTTTCCAATAAAGGGTATGACATTTCCTTTGAACATGTCCAATTTGCGTATAATTCAGGTGAAACCGTCCTGAGGGATGTTACTTTTACGGCAAAGCAGGGAGAAGTAACTGCACTGGTAGGACCTTCGGGAGGAGGCAAAACGACAGTATCTCGTTTGGCAGCTCGTTTTTGGGATGTTACCTCTGGTAAGATTACGGTTGGAGGCATGGATATTTCAAAAGTCGATCCAGAAGTATTATTTTCTTTGTACTCAATTGTATTTCAGGAAGTAACATTGTTTGATAATACGATTATGGAAAATATACGTATTGGCAATCAGAATGCCACAGATGCGGAAGTTCTGGCTGCGGCACATCTTGCAAATGTTGATGAGTTTGTTGAAAGATTGCCTGATAAATGGAATACCTATATTGGAGAAAACGGATGTGAACTTTCTGGCGGTGAACGCCAACGAATTTCCATAGCACGAGCTTTTTTGAAAAATGCACCAATTATTTTGCTGGATGAAGCTACAGCAGCTTTGGATGTAGAAAATGAAACCTTGATCCAAACAGCGCTGTCGAGGCTGATCGAAAATAAGACTGTTTTAGTGATTGCGCATAGAATGCGTACTGTAGCAAGCGCTGATAAAATTGTGGTGTTGTCGGGAGGAAAGGTGGCTGAAGAAGGAACGCCTGATATGTTAATGAAAGAAAACGGTATCTATGCCCATATGGTAAATAAGCAGAAAGAAAGCCAAAATTGGACACTATTATAATGCTGGTTCAAATTCTGCTGGAGAGAAGTGATGAACCACATATAAGAAATGGAGAAGTGTATTTGTAATAAACAAAAAACGTACCTCATAATAGAGAAACACCGATTATCATTAATGCATGTAGAAGCTGATAGACCAATATTATAGAAAAAATTGACTTTATTCTTAATAAGTGCTACAATACACATACCCATAGAGGTATGGAGGTTAGCGTATGAAACAATGTATGGATTCTGCAAATCTGCATCGCAGGCTTGCAAAAATTATTGGACAAATTCAAGCAATTGACAGAATGATTGACGAGGATGTGCCTTGCGAGGATATTCTTTCTCAAATTAATGCAGCGAAATCTGCTCTCAATAAAGCGGGGCAGGTAGTGCTTGAAGGTCATATCAAACATTGCGTAAAAGATGGTATCGAACATGGAGATGCGGATGCAACAATTGAGAAATTTACCAAAGCAGTAGAACGCTTTGCTAACATGCAATAAAATAAAATTTTTCCGAAAGGCAGTTTAAATAACTGCCTTTTTTCTTTTGGAATCCTTGACATATTATACCCCTATGGGTATAATATGGGTATACCCCCATAGGTATAATAGTGGTCAAAGTATGGGTATAGAAAAGAGGTTTCGTATGGAGAATATTATCGGAAAAGTGGAAGAATTTATGGAACTTGGCGGAAAAAAGAAGGATATTGTGTTTCTAGTGCTTGGCGGACTCTCGCTTATGATAAGTGTTTTTGATTTAGTACCATTGCCTGTTGATGCGGCATGGGTTGCTATTATTCTTTGTGGCGTGCCAATTATTTTAGAAGCCATAATCGGTCTTATTACTTCCTTTGATATTAAAGCAGACGTACTTGTATCTCTTGCTCTTATTGCTTCAGTGTTTATCGGAGAAGATTTCGCTGCAGGCGAAGTTGCTTTTATTATGCAACTTGGCTCTTTACTTGAAGATCTAACTGTTGCTAAAGCGAGAGCAGGTATTGAAAAACTTGTTCGTTTAACGCCGCAGACAGCAAGAGTTATTATGAACGGTGAAGAAAAGATTATTCCTGCCGAGCAAATAAAGGTTGGTGATATCATTCGTGTTCTGCCTGGTGAAACGATTGCTGTTGATGGTGTTATCATTTCTGGTCAGACTTCTGTAAATCAAGCGGTTATGACAGGAGAATCTCTCCCTGTAGATAAAATAGTTGGTGATGAGGTATTTTCGGGTACGGTCAATCAGTTTGGTGCATTTGAAATGAAAGCTATAAAAGTCGGTGAGGACAGTTCCATTCAAAGAATGATTAAGTTGGTACAGTCTGCCGATGCGGATAAGGCAAAAATTGTTGGTCTTGCGGATAGATGGGCAACTTGGATTGTTGTGATTGCGCTCACTGCTGCAGGTCTGACTTGGGCATTTACGGATGAAATTATTCGTGCAGTTACTATCCTTGTTGTGTTTTGCCCTTGCGCATTGGTACTTGCTACCCCTACTGCAATTATGGCAGCTATCGGAAATGCTACGAAACATGGCTTTCTTGTCCGTGAAGGTGATGCTCTTGAAAGACTTGCCAAAGTATCAAAAATAACTTTTGATAAAACGGGTACTCTAACATATGGCACACCCAAAGTAACTGCGGTTAAATCTGTTTCTGCATATAGTGAAGATGAGATTTATTCCTATGCTGCCTCAGCTGAGCACATGAGTGAACATCCTATTGGAAAGGCTATTGTTCGTTGTTACGGTCAAAAAACAGTCGCTTGTAAGGATTTCAAAATGAGTCTCGGCGAGGGAGTAACGGCTACTGTTAATGGAAAGGTTGTTAAAGCAGGTAATTTAAAGCTTATGGAAGGCGTAACAATTTCCAAAGAACTTGCAAATGCTGCAGGTAAATATTTAAATGAAGGTAGTACTATAACTTATGTTGTCATTGATGATGTATTAGCAGGTTATATCGTTCTTTCTGATACGGTGAGAGAAGAAAGTAAGGATATGATTGCAGCACTTGGTAAAATCGATGTGCATCCTGTTCTTCTTACCGGAGATAACAAGAATGCGGCTGAAACCATTGCGAGTCAATTGGGCATAAGTGAGGTTTATGCTAATTGTCTGCCAGAAGATAAGTTGAACTATATCGGTAAATATCAAGATGGTGGATATTCAGTCTGTATGATTGGTGATGGCATTAACGATGCACCAGCACTTAAAAAAGCATATGTTGGCATTGCGATGGGTGGTGTTGGGAGCGATATTGCGGTGGATGCCGCAGATATTGCTCTTGTGAATGATGAAATCAAAGAGTTACCACACCTTTTATCCCTTTCAAAGAGAATGATGACTACCATTAAGGTGAATCTATCATTCTCTTTGGGACTAAATTTTCTTGCAATTGCACTTGCTATAACCGGGTTACTCGGTCCCGTTACAGGTGCATTGGTACATAATACAGGATCAATACTTGTAATTATAAACTCGGCATTACTTTTGAATTGGAAGAAAAAATAAAACTGCTAGTGCCCTCTGCAAGTTTTACAAGTCTTGCAGGGGGTGCTGTCAATATGTATATAACACCACAAGGTAACAGAAACTGTCCTTCAGTTCAAACTATGGTGATGAAAAGAAATAATGGTATAACAGAGACAGTGGTCAGTTCAAAAAGATGATGATAAGAATAACAAATATAATATTGAAAATTCTTTTGCTATTGCAAGGCCATCAAAAAACTGACATCCTTGACAGAGTGATATTGCCGTGTTATGCTAAATGAAAGATTGAGTATTATGTTTCAGTAAATCTGAAACAGGCTGTTTAAGGATTATATGCGTGATTGTTATGTGTTTTTACATATCAGTCACGCATTTTTTTATTTTGACGATAGCGGGAAGAAATCAAATGAAATTTTGGTATTCTTTCCGCTTTTTTTATTGGTCAAAGGGCGAAGGAGCCTTTGATATAAACAAATAATTTTTAGAAAGGTGGAAGCGTTTATGAACGAAAAAGTGTTTATGGATCAGTATCAAAAGAATTTTTTGAAAGAGGAGGAATTTATTGCCTTTCTTCAGGAAAGGGAAGAAAACTCTGCTTGGCAGCGAGAAAAGAGTAGTGAAATCCGTTTTTTAGCAGCAGATGACCAGAAAGTGACAATGTTCATGGAGAACGAGGAAAATCATGAGATGCAGCCAATCATGGAAGATACCATGGAACATACCCGTCTGGTTCTGAAGGTGCAGGATAGTTTTTATCCGGTACGTAGCTGTGCAGTGAAAACCATTTTAGATAGGGCAAGGGTCTCTGGCAATGCCTTGAACAAAGTGGAAAAAACTGTCCTTGCTAAAATTTTGAACTACTGTATGGAAGTTGCATCTGGAGAAGCATTGCTCAGGTTTTGCGAGAAAAAAATATCTGCTGTTCATGGTGGTGATCCGTCAGACTACGCAGTATTAGAAATGCCGGAATTATTCCGCAAGACAGTGGAATACCTGCAAACGAATTTCCCCGGGTATACCTTTGCTGGTGCGTCCTATGACCATAGTGTAGCCACTGCTTTATGGGAGTTGAGTAATGAAACAGATTTGCTTCAGGAGTACAGAGAACTGCTGAAAAAACACCATTTACCAACAGATGGGTTAAAAGCTGGACTTCGTTTAACGACTTCTGATGTGGGGTATAGTGGTGCAAACTTATATCCATTGCTCTTTGTTGGAAGCGGAGCTAAGATTTTACCTCTTGGCAGTCCTCTAAAACTTGAACATAAAAATGGTGCCAGCCTGGAGAAGTTCGACAGCCAGTTAAATCTGTTGTATGCCCAATATGGAAAGGCGTTAAGCAATCTGGAAAAAATGATGAGCCTGATTTTACTTCATCCAGTCAATGCTATGCTTGGTGTTATGAAACGCATTGGTATCCCGAAAAAAATTGCCATGGAAGTTGCGGAAAATTTCCAGCAGCAGAACGGAGAAACATGTTGTTCAGCGTATGAAGTCTATTTGGGCATTACGGAGGCAGAACATATCCTCATGCGTGATGAGCC
>ENA-OPCA01002146-OPCA01002146.1-human-gut-metagenome-genome-assembly--contig:-NODE-2146-length-13080-cov-2.564453_pt1 | contig 13080 bp, 13 predicted proteins | sample MGYA00241076_ERZ501468 | MGnify/ENA primary metagenome ERZ501468 (study PRJEB25962, sample SAMEA2042633) | human gut metagenome | biome: human gut; feature: human-associated habitat; material: faeces... | reverse complement strand
CCCTGCTGAACCTGTGGGATGACTGGCATGGCATCGCGTTCGACGCGTGGGCTGTTGATGCAGCCACCGGTGAGCAGGCGGCCTTCAGCTATGGTCAGTACTTTGACGCCAACCACTTCATCCCCATCTTCTTCATCACCGTGGCCTGCGGCATTCTCTCCGGCTTCCACTCCACGCAGACCGCTATCATCTCCCGCACCATGAAGAGCGAGCGGCAGGGCCGCATGACCTTCTACAATATGATGGTCCTCGAGGGCTTCATCGCCATGATCTGGGCCGCCGCCGCCATGGGTGTGTACAACCTGGGCCTGCAGGAGGTCAATGCCTCTCTGGCTACCGGCACCATCGGCGTGATCTGCAAGGATATCCTGGGGCCTGTGGGCGGCATCATCGCTCTGCTGGGCGTTATCGTTCTGCCCATCACCTCCGGCGATACCGCGCTGCGCTCCCTGCGCCTGTCTGTTTCTGAGTCCCTGCACATCGACCAGAGCTCCAAGGCCAAGCGCCTGGGCCTGTCCGCCATCATCTTTGCGCTGGTGGCTGTGATCCTGGTCTTCGCAAAGAGCAGCCCCAGCGGCTTCAACACCCTATGGCGTTACTTCGCATGGTCCAACCAGACCCTGTCCCTGTTCGCATTCCTTGGCATCTCTGTGTGGATGTTCGAGAACAGCAAGGCCAAGTGGGTGTGGATCCCCCTGATCCCCGCTGCCTGGTACACCTTCGTCACAGTGACCTACATCGCCAACGCGCAGATCGGCTTCCATATTCCCTGGACGCCCGCTTACATTATCGGTGTCTGCGCTGCTGTGGCCTATGTTGGCATCGTTGTCTGGTACGGCAAGAAGCGCGCTGCCCGGCTCCAGAAGCTGTAAGCTGTAACTATTTTCTGAAACAAACCCGTCCCGCCACTTGGCGGGACGGGTTCTTTTTATCCCAAAACCACGCCCATGCCTGTTAGAACCCCCAGCACCGCCGCCATCACGGGCGCTGGGGATCGGCACAGGCGGAAGGACTCCGGCAGCAGTTCGCCGAATACCACGTACAGCATCGCCCCGGATGCTCCGCCCAGTGTGAGCATCTGCAGGCCCGGCCCCATCGTTCCCAGGCAGAAGCCCAAAACCGCCCCCAGCACCGTGGGCGCGCCGGCTGCCGCCGTGGTCAGGACTGCCCGTCCTCTGCTGGCACCGCCTGCCGCCAAGGGAACTGCAACAGCCATTCCCTCTGGAATGTTGTGGAGCCCGATCACCAGTGCCATCATTCGCCCATCCTGTCCCGCTTCGGCCAGATCCGCAGCGCAGGAGGCTCCGATTACCATCCCCTCTGGCAGGTTGTGCAGGGCAATAGCGGCTGCCATCACCACACCTGCCAGAAAGAGCCCTCCCCGCTTCGCACCTGCCTGCAGCCCGCTTACCAGCTCCTCCAGGAGCCAGATCCCCCCGCAGCCCGCCAGTACGCTGGCAGATGCCGCAGGAAGCGCGGAGAGCCCTGGCCCCGCCTGAATGGCATCGGTCAGCAGGTCTGCACACACCACAGCAAGCATCATGCCCGCCGCAAAGCTCAGCAGCACACTCACGGTCCTGTCCGTACCTCTGCGGAACAGATAGGCGGCCAGGCCCCCCAGCCCGGTCCCTCCCATGCCTGCCGCGGCCGTGACAGCTATGATCGTACCCACAATCTTCTCTCCCTCCCATAAAGATGGGCCAGGAACACCGCATAAGCGGCATTCCTGGCCTTTCGCGTTCTTCTGTATCCGTTGTCGACTCACAGCAGCATATACAGCAGCAGGAAGATCAGCCCTCCGCCTGCCAGCATGAGATCAAAGGAGAAGGTCTCTTCCGTTAGGAAACGGAGGGGTTTCCGTCCGTATGTGCCGAAGTTCTCGGCCCGCTTCGGCACAAAGATGCCGGGGGCCTTGGTAAAGAGGATCCGCTCCCCCAGCAGCACCAGCCAGTCGCCTACGGAGGCGGCCACCCGGGCGCAGAGGGCCCCCACAAAGGTCAGGGCCGACAGCAGCGGGCGGTATACCAGATTCTCCAAATCCAGCCGGGCCGGCCAGCGGTCCAGATAAACCATGCCATCCGCCTCCCGCCGCATCAGCAGCCCTCGGACCACCAGGAGATAGACTGCTGCGCCAATAGCTAGGGAGATGCATGCGCCCTTCAGGTTGACCCAGGCAAAATAATGGATGCTGTGACCAGGATCTGCCCGCAGGAATCGCCCCGCCCATTGGGCCAGAGGCTCCATGGTCAGTCCCGGAGTCAGGCCCAGCACCAGCAGCAGGGCTGCGCCCACACTCAACGCCGCATGGGTGCCCGGGGACATATAGTCCTTCAAGGCCGGCCGTTGGCCAACAGCACGGCTGGAGACAAAAATCGCCACGAACAGCTTTGTCATGTACGCCGCTGTCAGTCCGCCGGAGATCAGGAACAGCCACTCCACCGTCGTGAACCAGCCTGTGGCGGCCCCCGCATGCTCCAGCACATGGATGTACTCCACGATGCTCTCATGGAGCAGGGTCTTGCTCACATAGCCGGAAAAACCCGGTATGCCTGCAATGGAGGCCGCCCCCACGAAGAACAGGACCTTCAAAACCGGCTTGTTCCGCCCCCAGCCCCGGATGTCATTGAGATTCAGCGAGTGAGTTCCCAGATACACCACACCTGCCGCCACAAACAACACCAGCTTGATGAGGGAGTGGTTCAGCATGTGCAGCACCGTGCCCCAGGCCGCCAGGGCGTTCTCGCCGTTCAGGAAACCCTGCATGGCTGTGCCCACCAGAATAAAGCCGATCTGGGACATGGAGGAGCAGGCCAGCGTCCGCTTCAGATCGACGGAGAACAGCGCCAGCACAGCTCCCAGCACCATGGTCACCACGCCCAGGGCCAGTACCACTGTATTCCAGGGAAGCTCTGTCCAGAACAGATACCGGCAGAGAATGAGCACACCGAAAACACCGCTCTTGGTCAGGATGCCGGACAGCAGGGCAGACGCCGGTGCCGGCGCCACGGGATGGGCTTTTGGCAGCCAGATGTGCAGGGGGAACATCCCGGCCTTGGCGCCGAATCCCACCAATGCGCATCCACCGGCCACGTACAGGGACCCGCGCTTCTCCGCAGGCAGCGCGGATACCGCCTCCGCCATAGCAGAAAACTCCAGCGTCCCCAGCAGCTGCTGGAGGAGCAGCAGGCCCGCCAGCAGCGCCATGCCGCCGATCACAGCCACAGCCAGATACGTCTGTCCGGCCTGCCGGGCCTCCTCCGTCTCGTTTTGCACCACCCATACATAGGAGGTGAAGGACATCATCTCAAAGAACACGAACAGCGTGAACAGGTCCGCTGCCAGAAACACCCCCATCAGAGCCCCCAGCGTCAACAGCCAGAAAAAGTAGAAACGATTGCAGCCCTCGGCGGCGGCAAAGTAGCTGGGGCAGTTGAGGCCGGTGGCCGCCCACAGGAAGGCGCTCACCAGCGCCAGCAGGCTCCCCAGACTCCCGGCCTGAAGCCGCAGGCCAAAGCCAAAGACCCCCGGCAGCTCCAGGGCAGCCCCGGGCCACAGCAGAAGCAGCAGTGCAGCGGCCAGCTCCACTGCGGGAATGATCTGGATCAGCCAATTCCGGTATCTCCTGTCCCGCCGCCGCAGCGGGAACACCCAGGCAGAGAGCAGCATGGGGAACAGGACCAGAAACAGCAGCAGAATGTTTCCCATCGTCTCCCTCCCTTACCAGTTCCGCGGAACCGCGTTCCATAAAAAGCCGATCACTTCGTTGGACAGCAGCGCCAGAATCACACCGGAGGCGGTCAGCAGCACCAGCGGGATCCACATGGTCCTGGCCGGGTCGTGTACCCGGGCCAGTGCCGCCCGGTCCAGCTCTCCCACCGGGAAATAGGCCCGCACCACAATGGTCAGCATGTACAGCGTCGTCAGCAGCGTGGACAGAATCAGCGCGGCGATGCCCGCGTAGGCCAGCGGATTCACCGAGGCCACTGCCGCCTCCGCAATCATCCACTTGCCTGCGAAGCCTCCCAACGGCGGCATTCCGATCAGCGCAAAGGAGGAGACGGTGAATGTGGCAAACACCACCGGCATGGCCCGGCCGAAGTCCTCCATCTCATAGATATACTCCTTCCCGCTCTTGAGAATAATGGCGCCGGCGCAGCAGAACATGGTGATCTTGGTGAATGCGTGGTAGACCATGTGGGTCATGCCGCCCACCATCCCTGCCGGGGTCATCAACGTCAGGGCAAAGAGGATGTAGGAAAGGTTGCTCACCGTGGAAAACGCCAGCCGCCGCTTCAGATGGGGTGTCCGCAGCGCCCGAGCGGAGCCGTAAACAATGGTCACGATAGCCGCCGTCATCACCACCGTCTGGGCCCAGCTTCCCCGCAGGAAATCCGCCCCGAAGCCGTAGTAAATCAGCCGCAGCACTGCGAAGGCGCCGGCCTTGACCACCGCCACCGCATGGAGCAGTGCAGACACCGGCGTAGGTGCCACCGAGGCGTCCGGCAGCCAGCCGTGGAAGGGAAATACTGCCGCCTTCACCCCGAAGCCGAAAAAGGCCGCCACAAACACCAGCTCCAGCGTCCGCTCGTTTCCCGCCGCCAGACTCTGATCCAGAATGCCGCCGTAGGTGAAGTTCAGGTGTCCCACGCCGTAATTCAGCAGAAAGACGATCCCGATAAAGGCAAACGCCGCGCCGGAAAGGGAGTACACCAGATACTTCCGCCCGGCATACCGGGCCTTCTCGTCCATGGCGTGCATCACCAAAGGCAACGTGGTCAGCGTCAGGACCTCATAGAAGAAATACAGCGTCAGAAAATCCTCGGAATAAGCGATACCCAGCACCACACCGTAGGCCATCAGCCAAAAAGCGAAGAACCGGTTCTCATGCCCCTCGTGGGACATATAGTCCAGCGAGTACGCCGTCACCAGCGGCCACAGCACGGACACGATGGCCCCATAGACCATGGACGCCCCGTCGATCCGCAGGGAGATGGAGAACGCCTCGTTGAATCTCACCATGATGCAGGCCAGAAAGCCGCTCCCATAGAGATAGGTCAGCACGATACAGGCCAGAGACAGTGCTGTCGTCGCCAGGGATGCCGCCATGATATAGATGCTCCGCACCCTCCGGCTCTTGGGCTGCAGGATCAGCAGCGCGATTCCCAGCACGATGGGAACCAGAATGGGCAATGTCAGAAATTGGCGCACAGACGTACCTCCCTTCTCAAAGCTTCCCCACTGTCAGGGGAACAGCCGGGCCGCCAGAAGACCCAGCCAATGCAGCAAGCCGCCGGGCAGCAGACCCATCAGCACCACAGCCGCGGCAAAGGCAATCATGGGCCATGTCATCTGGACTCCCACTTCCCGCCGCTCCGTAATAAAATCCCGGCCGGGGAAGAATCCCTCTGTCACCACCGGCAGCAGGTATCCCGCCGTCAGCAGGGCGGAGACCACCAGCACCACCAGCCCTGCGACGCCAAAGGCCTGGATCGGTGCCTCCAGGCTGGCGGTGAGCAGGTACCACTTGCTCACGAATCCCGCCATGGGCGGAATCCCGATCAGGGAGAGGGCCGCCAGGGTGAAGCACCACATGGTTACCGGCATCCGCCGGCCGATGCCCCGCAGTTGATCCACCCGGGTGCAGTTGGTGGAGAAGATGATGGCGCCCGCCGCCAGGAAGAGCGTATCCTTGGCCAGGGCATGGAAGACCATCTGCAGAAGAGAGGCCTGGACGCCATCCGGCGTCAGCAGCATCAGGCCGAACAGCACATAGGACACCTGGCTCACCGTGGAATAGGCCAGCCGCCGCTTCAGCTGCTTTTCCCGATAGGCCAACATGGACCCCACGAACACCGTGGCCAGCGTCAGCGTCAGCAGCACATACTGGGGCCAGCTGCCCGCCAGAAACTCCGGTCCAAACATATAATAAGTAACCCGGATCACAGCCACCACGCCACCCTTGGTAATGACACCGGAGAGCACGGCTGAGGCTGGGGCCGGCGCCACCGGATGGGCGGCAGGCAGCCAGGACTGCATGGGCATCATGCCCGCCTTGGCCCCGAAGCCAACGATCATCAGACAGTATGCCACCAGCAGCAGCGGCTGGTGCTCTGCAGCCCGGGAAAAATCGATGGCCCCACCCGGCTGAAAATCCGGCACCGTCAAGTAATAGGCGATAAAGAAGTAGCCGGCCAGGGCCATGCCCGCGCCGAATACGGAATACCCCAAGTATTTGAAGCCTGCCCGGCGGGCCGCCGGCGTGGCATTGTGCAGCACCAGCGGCACCGTAATCAGGGACATCATCTCGAAGAACATATACATGGTCACGAAGTTGGCCGCCTGAGCAAGGCCCATCAGTACCCCCAGCGTCATGGTATAAAATCCCATGAACTGGTTGCCCTGCCCCGCATGGCGGATGTAGGGTTTTGTAAAGACCACCACCGGCGCCCAGATGCACACTGCCAGCACCATGAAGAACTTGGACAGCCAGTCGCTGTTCAGCACCAAGCCCAAGTCCCCCTGGATGGTCAGCAGCCACAGCCGCTGGGTGGGCATCGTGCAGTTAGCCAGCACCATCACGGCGGTGATCACGATCAGCGTCACCACCAGCCAGTCACGGTAAGTCTCATTTTTCTGCCGGAATACGAAGATCCCGCCGATCAGCGGCACCAGAATAGGCAGCAGCAACAGCATGGGCGCACTCCCTCACAAACAACAAGTCTCAAATCAGCCGGACACCCGCCTCGATCAGGTCTGTGATCGGGTGGTAAAAAATGCCCAGCACAAAAATTCCCACGATCAGGATGGCGGCAGCCGCGGTGAAGGCCCGGTCCGCAGCCAGATCCCCCGGATGCACGTCGGCTAGGACCAGCGCCTCATCCTCCGCCGGGGGCTTCACCCAGATGGCCAGCAGCGCCGGAACATAGTACAGTGCGTTCAGCACCGTGGACAGGGCGATGGTCAGCAGGATCATCGCCGTCATACCGGTGGGCACGGCCGCGCTGGCAAAGTAGAGCTTGGAGACAAAGCCGCCGAACAGGGGGATGCCGATCATGGACAGGGCCCCCACAGTGAAGCCCAAGCCCGCCCCAATGTCCCGGTAGGCGCTGCCCCGCAGGTTCTTCAGGCTCTTGTGGTGGCCGCTGACGGCGGAGAGTCTGCCGGCGCAGAGAAACAGCAGCGGCTTGCAGCAGGCATGGACCAGGATATGGAAACAGGAGGCGATCAGCCCCTCGATGCTCCCCAGGCCCACACCCATGAAGATATACCCCACCTGCGCCACGGAGGAATACGCCAGCATCCGCTTGATATGGTTCTCCCGCATAGCAGCCAGAGAGCCCAGAATCATTCCCAGCAGCCCAAAGGCCAGGATCACGTCGGTGACTCCCAGCTCCACCATCAGCTCCATGGAGAAAACCCGCAGGATCATCACCAGCAGCAGCACGATGTACCCCTTCAGCACCAAGCCGGACAAGATGGCGGAGGACGCTGTGGTGGCGCCGCCGTGGGCATCCGGCAGCCACAGGTGGAAGGGGAACATGGCGCTCTTGACGCCCAGTCCCGCCACCAGCAGCCCTACAGCCACCGTCAGCGGGAGCGTGTAGCTCTCCGAGAGCCGCAGCTCCGCCACTGCCTCCGCCAGAGAGGGCATCAGCAGATAGCCGGTGATGCTGTTCAAAATGGTCAGCCCGATCAGGAACAGCCCGGACCCCACCAGGCTCATGAACAGGTACCGGATGGTGGCGATCAGATTGGGGCCGTTGTCCTTGGCCATCACCAGCGCACAGGCCGCGATGGTGCTGGTCTCGATGAACACATACCCGGTGAACATGTCGTTGGTGTAGGTCAGTGCCAACAGGGACGCCTCCAGCATGTTCACCATGACAAAGTAAAACTTCTGCTTCTCCGGCAGGATGTCCTGAAACAGGTCCCGCCGCCCGCCCGCCAGAGCAAGGGCCATCACCAGGGAGAACACGGCGGCCAGCAGTGCCTGAAGCGGCCCGCAGTTGATGGCGTTGCCGTACGGCGCCAGGAATCGCCCCATGGCGTAGGTGAAGCTCACTCCCTCTGCATAGGTGTATTCCAGTACCCAGCCGTTCAGCAGCGCGGATGCAGCGCACACTCCGATGGTGATCCAGTAGCTGATCCGCCCGCTGCGGATGGCCGCGGTCACGATGGCCGCCAGGATAGCCAGAAAAATCGAAAAGAAGGGAAAGTTCTCCACAAACGGCCGCATCAGTCGTCCTCCTTCTTGGCCCGCTCCAGCAGCTCCCGCATCTCAATGGTGCCATAGCGGCGGTAGATCCGCTGGATCAACGCCAGGGAAAACGCCGTAATGGACACAGATACCACAATGCCGGTCAGCACCAGGCCGCTAGGGATCGGATTGATGTACAGCGGGTCGAAGCCCCGGTCCCCCACGATGGGCGCGACGCCCCCGTCAATATACCCCAGCGAGGCCAGCAGCAGGAAGACGGCCGAGTCCATGATGTTGAATCCGATCACCTTGCGCAGCAGATTCTGCTGCAGCATCAGATTCGTGAAGCCGATGCCGAACAGGATGACGGCAGTGACCGCGTAGCGGTTCTGGATGATCTCCTCCAGCATTCTCTTCTCCGCCTCCTCTCAGATCTCTCCCCTGGAAAACAGGGCGTAGAATCCATATACGGTGCAGGCCACCACCAGCCCCACCGCCAGGTCGATCAGCAGGATCATCCCGGTGAGGTAATTGGGCAGGCCGTTGGCCCCGATGAAGATGTAAACGCCGTACAGCACAGCATACAGCAGCAGACCGAAGGTCCGCACCGCGCTGTACCGCCTCTGGTTCATCAGCACCCGCGTGTGTCCGGGGCCAAAGGCAGCGGAAAACAGGATCAGTCCCGCCCCCAGGATAGTCCCGCCGGAAAACCCGCCGCCCGGCGACGTCTCGCCGTTCAGCAGCACATAGATGGCAAAAAGGAAAATAAAAGGAAGCAGCACCCAGGCCACCTGCTTGAGGATCAGGTCAGAGCGGCCCTGCACGGCGGTCTCCTCCCGCTCCATCTGCTGGAGCTCATGCTCGCTGGTGTTCTTCCGGTCCCGCAGCAGCAGGATCATCACCGCCGACACCGCCAGAAACAGCACGCAGCTCTCCCCCAAAGTATCGAAGCCGCGGTAGCCGATAATCATGGCCGTCACCACGTTCTCAGAGCCCGTCTCCTCTTCGCTGTGCTCCAGATATCGCTCCGCCACCTCGTTGTTGATGGGGTTGTCTTCCTGGCCGAATCCGGGCATGTTCATCACTGTGGTGAACAGGATAATTCCCAGCGCCACGCAGATCACCGCCGCGGCGATGGGATACCAGTTGAAAAACTTCCGCAGCCGGTCCTTTTCCCGCCGCTCGAACTCCTCCTCTGACGGGCGGAATTCCCGGTGGGGGCGCTGCTCCATGACGAACAGTGTCCGGTCCTTGGGCTCCCGATCTCCGTCCACCCAGGAGATAAACTGTTTCAGCCGGTCCGGCTGCTCCTCTTTTTTACTCATCTCGTGTCCCCTTCAGCGCGTGGATCTTCTTCAGCGTCAGGAAAAAGAGGATGCTGGTCACACCGGCGCCCACAGCCGCCTCCGTAATGGCCAGATCCGGGCTCTGGAGCAGGCTCCACAGCACCGCCATCATCAGGGACAGCGCCATATACACGATTACCGATGCCAGCAGCCGCTTGCACAGCGGCGCTGCAATAGCACACACGATCACCCCGACCAGCAGGATGTATTCCAGAACGATCATCGTACCTCCACCTCGCATTCCTTTTCCAAATCCGGGACTGTGGATACCTCCATCTCCGCGACCAGATGGCTGCACACCGGACTGGTCAGCCATAAAAACACAAAGATCAGCAGCGTCTTTGCGGCGGACAGGGACCAGCCGTGCAGCAGCATCAGCCCGATCAGAACGCAGAAGATACCCAGGGAGTCCCCCACTGCGGCGGCGTGCATCCGGTTGAGCACATAATCGAACCGGAACAGCCCCAGCACAGCGGAGAAAAACACGAACAGGCCGAACAGGAAACATGCCAGCCCGGCTGCGGTCACCAGATTATCGATCATGGGCGTTTCCTCCCGTCTTCTCCCGCTCCGGGCGTTTCCGCCGCCGGGCCGCCACCAGACGGGAGACCACCACCACCGCCAGAAAGCTCAGCAGCGCGAACACCAGGCCCACATCCACCAGAAAGTCCTCCCGCAGCCAGACGGAGAGCAGCACCAGCTCCGCGATCACCAGCGTACTGATGACATTCACGGCCACGATGCGGTCCGTAAACCGGGGGCCCAGCACCGCCCGCACCAGCGTCGCCAGGATCAGCAGCGCCAGCACCACGGCGCCCGCGGTCAGCACCCAGGTCCTCACTTGTTCCATTGGGCCGCCTCCATCCTCTCCAGCCGCTGCTGGAAGGAACTGTCCTCAATCCCCTCTGCCAGCGGCGTGTCCAGTGTGTGCACCAGCATCCGGCCGTCCTCGGCCCGCACGGTGATTGTCCCCGCGGTGAGCGTGATCGAGTCTGCCAGCATCGCCCTGCGGCGGTCTGTCTTCAGCGGGGTGTGGAACCACACCAGCTTGGGCTCGATGCCCTTGGGGCGGGTGTAGATGATCCGCATGATTACCAGTCCGGCCTTCAGCATCTCCGCCAGCAGGTGAGCAAAATACCGCGCCATGGCCCAGATTCTGGAAGGACTGCCGCAGAACACCCGCCACTGATAGCCCAGCACCCGCTTGCAGAACCAGGAGATCAGCGCCGAGACTGCAACGCCCCACAGGCAGGTATGGACACTGATCCCGCCGGACAGCAACAGCCACAGCAGGAAAAACAGCAGGAACATCGCTTTGCCTCCCTCTTTGCGCTGTATACAAAAAGAGACGTCTCAGCAAGTGGTGTGTTTCCTCCCTCAACGGCGGATGGCACACGCTTGTTGGACGTCATCGTCTACCCGTTTTTCGTTAAAAAACGCACAAGCTTTAACATTATTTTAACGATTCTCCACGTCTCTGTCAACTATTTCAGCGGTTTTGACCCTCCTGGCACGCCGGAAAATATCCACAAATCTCTGAATCAAATTTCGGCGTTCTGACAAAGCGTCACAATTCTTCCAAATGTGCTCTGTCAAGCAGCCGTCTCTTCCGTCATATTTTCCAACTCCCTCCAGTGGGCACCGCATATCCCCACCCCGGCCTGCATAGTCTCCAAAGGAGGTGATGTCCAACATGACGATCCATGTGGTCCAAGCCGGCGAGACGGTCGGCTCCATCGCGGAATCCTACGGCGTCGATCCCGCCCGCCTGGCCGCGGACAACGCCGTGCCCCCCAGCGGCGCCCTGGCGGTGGGACAAACTCTGGTGGTCCGCTTTCCCCGCCAGGTCCACGCTGTCCGGGCCGGGGAGACCCTGGCTTCCATCGCGGAGGCATACGGCACCACAGTCCGCCGCCTCTGGCAGAACAACTGGCCTCTGGGCGGCGGAGCAGCCCTCCAGCCCGGACAGGTCCTGGTGATCTCCTACTTTGACGAGCCCCTGGGCGCCGCCGCCTTCAACGGTTATGCCTACCCCTACATTGATATGTCCCTTCTGGATGCGGAGCTTCCCTATCTCACCTATCTGACCCCTTTCACCTACGGGATCACCGCCGACGGCGATTTGCTCCAGCTGGAGGATGACGCTCTCCTCTCCGCTGCCCGCCAGCGGGGCGTCCGCCCGGTACGAAAAGCCCCGGGCCGCGTCGTCCAGCTGATGGCTGGAAACGCCGAGGTCCAGCAGCGCACCGTTTATCTTCTCGATGCCGAGGCTCTCGAGGGCTTGTCCGGCGTAGCGGAAGTTTATCTGCACCACCGTGGCCGGGAGCCCGGCCAGCCGTGCCCTGGCGGTCTGCACCGCATCGGGGTCCTGGTCGAGGGAGACGAGCCGCCCGCCTTTTGCGCCGTCCAGCCGGAGGGCGATCTGGCGGGAGTGTCCCGCGCCGCCTGCCGTGCCGTCGAGATAAGTGCCTGCCGGGTCGATGTTCAGTCCATCGAGGCACTCGTTCAGAAGCACGGGGATATGCTCAAACGAGGCCGGGTCGAACTGTGCCAAATCTTCTGTCTGAGTCATCGCGCCCAGCCTCCTTTCGTTTCGTGTTCCGAGCCGTCCGATACGCCGGACATCTCCCGGGGAGTTTGTCCCGTTTTTTGCTCTGTCATGATACCTGACGACTCTATTTTATTTTAGCAAATCGAAACGCTGAATGCAAGTTTTTTCCTGCGCTTTTTTCCTACAAAATGTTACAAAAAAAGCCCCTGCGAATCGTCATTTTTACTCGCAGGGGACTGTATTCAGGTCAGGAGCGGCTCATCACACGCCGCGGCGGGGGGTCTGGCGCAGGTTCGCGCGGACGTTTTTCACCTGGGCGGCGTTCTCAGACATCGTCTCCTCGGTGGTTTTCAGCATATTATCGCAGTAATCCGTGACCGTCTGGCGGACGGTGCGGGCCTCGGTCTGGGCAGCGGAGACGATCTCGGACGCACGCTGCTGGGCGGCGCGGACGATCTCGGCCTCGCTCACGAGGATGCGGGCGCGCTCTTCTGCCTTCTTGACGATGGCCTGTGCCTGCGCGTTGGCCGACTCGATGAGCTGGGCGCGGTCGCCGACGATGGACTGGGCCTGACGCAGCTCCACGGGGAGGTTTGCGCGGATGTCATCGAGATAGTCCCGAATTTGTTCCACATCCACGATGCGCTTGCCGCCCGAAAGGGGCATTCCGGTGCTCTCTTCCAGCAGGTCTTCGATGGTATCCAAAAGCTCGTTGACGTTCATCACGCTTCTCCTTCTTCCTCTGCGGCGTCTGCCATGGGTCTCACATATTTCCAGAGCAGGACTTTGCCGTACTTATACTGCTTCTTCAGCTGTAAACCGCCCACTTCGGCGGGGAGGACGAGTTTCGTCTCGCTCTCGCAGATGACGATGCCGCCGGGGGCGACGCACTTGTCCACGATGGGGAGGATATTTTCCAGCGTGCCGTTGTGGAAGGGCGGGTCCAGCAGCACCAGATCGAACTGCTCCCGGCAGGCCGATAAGAA
>ENA-OPCA01002145-OPCA01002145.1-human-gut-metagenome-genome-assembly--contig:-NODE-2145-length-13087-cov-2.665285_pt1 | contig 13087 bp, 12 predicted proteins | sample MGYA00241076_ERZ501468 | MGnify/ENA primary metagenome ERZ501468 (study PRJEB25962, sample SAMEA2042633) | human gut metagenome | biome: human gut; feature: human-associated habitat; material: faeces... | reverse complement strand
TAACCGTAACTTCGAGCAGCCCTCGATCAAGTCGGAATGCCTGCCAGCCTGCGCCCTGGATAGAAGGAGCTCACGTGAGCAACACCACCTGCCGTCCTCGCGGCATAGCAAAGCGCGCCCTTGCGCTGCTTACGGCAATCGCCCTGGCAACCGCTCTAACCCCCGGCTTCGCCTTAGCGGGAGAAGCCAACAACTCGGCATCAATCACAGCAGAACAAAACCCCACAGCTGACAGCGCAAGCAGCCCTTCCACGGCTGACTCCGCTGCAAACAAGGCAGACGCCACGCAAGATGTCAGCGAGAGCCAGGCATCGGGCTCCAGCAGCGCCGCAGGGCACGCAACAACCAGCAGTTCAAGGGCAAACGCGGGCGAATCGGCAGACACCAGTAGCGCAAATAAAGCACCGAGCCAATCCGCGAACGCTGCCGAGCCCGCAAACCAGGCATCCAGCACCAAGGCAGATACCGTTTCAGCGACACTGAAGATCTCGGTTTACGGCACCACCTTGGTTTCGCACGCCTTCAGCATCGAAAAGGGTAAAACTGTTGAAGACATGCTGAACTTGGCCGTCGAACAGGGCTACATCAACAGCTATTCTCACGGCACCCCCTACCCTGGCTACACGGCATACTACGTGAACAGCATCACCGTAAACGGCATCGCATACACCCAACCCGCTAACTACTCGGAATACTGGTCGAGCACCATTAACGGAGCTTGGGAAAGCGACGGCATCAACGGCAACAAGATTGAATCCGACGGCTTTTCTTACGAGCTGAGCTATGTCTCAAACGATCCCAACACCAAATACGACAACGGCACGGGCAACTATCCAACCAGCCCTAACGCTCCTCACCCCGATAAGGCTACGAGCAGCGACACCACTTCGTACGTAAAGAGCGGAGGCAACGCCAGCGCGGTAACCTCCGCTCCCACTTCTTCCAGCAATGCAGCACTTGCCTGGAAGAAAGCCTACGGCAACGGCTATTACTCAGAAATTCTTACGCTGGGCGATTCGTTCTACTTCGCCTCTTCTGCCACCAATGCTGATTGGACCGCACAGCCCGCCGTGCTGCACCGCTTGAACTCCAAGGGCGAGGAAACCGCATCGCTTCAGTTGTTCGGCACCATTGATGCTTCCACCTGCCGCATGGCGTACACCGACGGCGTTATCGTCATTCCCCTTTCCAACGGCCGTTTGCAGGGCGTATCTGCGAGCGAGATGAAAACGCTTTGGGTATCGAGCGCCATCGCATCGGGCGCTCAGAGCATTTCCACCGTAACCGCCTCTGGCGGCATGGTGTTCACCGGCACCGCCAATTCGCTTGACACGAACTACAACGCCACAACGGGCACGTTCTTCGGCATTAACGCCATCACCGGCGAACGGGTTTGGGCAAACGAAGAGGCAAACACGGGCTTCTATTGGAGCGGCGCATGCAAGGTTGGCAACGTTTTGCTGTACGGCAACGACGCTGGCGTGCTTACCGCCGTCGACCCTGCAACGGGCAAAACCGTTTCCGCACTTAAGCTGTCCTCCGCAATTCGCTCCACGGTAATCTCGAACAACGCTGAAACCGAAGCGTACGTCACAACGAACGACGGCACGCTGCACAAGATTTCAGTAGCCCCCAATGGCTCGCTTTCCGAACTGGGCACCGCTTCTTTCGCTAGCAAAAGCACCAGCACAGCAACCCTATTCCAGGGCAATCTGTTCGTTGGCGGCTGCGCAGCTGATTACACGGGAACGCTCAGCGTCATCGATGCTGCAACCATGCAGGTCAAGCACTCGGTTTCCCTGCCCTTCGAAGTGAAGAGCGCTCCTCTTGTTGCCAAAGCGGCCGACGGCAACACGTATGCCTACTTCACCTGCAACGGCGCTGAGGGTAAATGGCCGGACTACACCAGCGGCGGCGGCGCCTGGGTCTACTGCCTGGAAACCAACACCGCCACGAAGCTTTTCGATGCAACCGGCAGCATGGCCAACTGGTGCACCAAATCCATCATCATGGGAGCTGACGGCACCCTGTACTGGACCAACGATTCCGGCACGCTGTTCGCCCTGGCAAACGCCGCCTCTTCCGGAAATGGCGGCAACGGCAGCAATTCCGACAACACCCAAACACCTGAAAAACCTGGAACCAACAACCAGCAGAACAACAAGGCACCTGGCAGCAATGCGAGCGAGCATGCTCCCGCCGCGACCCCCATTAGTGCTGGCAATGCATCTGCTGCAGCCCAAGCGCCCCTAAGCAATGCTGAAGCACTGGCCGAAAATGAAGCCTCCAGCGAAGAGGAAAACGGCAGCGCTGTTACCAGCGCATCTTCCGCTCGCGGCACCTCATCCAACAACGGCAACGATTCAAAGGGCGCTCCCTGGCTGCCCATCGCAGGTATTGCTGCAGGCTGCGCCGGCCTGGTTGCCGTAGGCACCTTCCTGTTCCGTCGCCGTTCTTTGTAGGCTGGAGTTATGGCTGAAGATCCGAAAAAACTCACCCGTGCCCACAAGATAGCGCTTGGCATAATCTCGGCTGCTTGCTGCTGTCTTATTGGCATTTCGGCGTTTGCACTTGCCGCGCCCGATGCGCTGAACCAGGGCAATCAAGCCGAAGCTACGCAACAGGCAAACTCCGCTTCAACCGACTACGGCAACGACGTTCCGCAAGAAGGCCAATCGGACGAAGCGGCCGACCAAGACGGCAACACCCAGGACGAAGGCGACGACGCGTCGGGTAACCAAGGCAAAAGCACCAAAAACGAAAGCAGCACCCCAAGCAGCTCCAGCAATAAAGCAAGCTCTTCCAACAACGCCTCGACCAACAAGCAGACCGGCAACGGAAGCTCCCAAGGCACAACTGCAAGCTCCACCGCTTCTAGCACCGTTACGGTGTCGGTATCCGTTTCCAGTAGCGCTGCCGACGGACGTGTTTCGGGCAGCGCCCACCCCACCTTCAAGAAGGGCGCTACTGCCTACGATGCCCTGTGCGCCACCGGCCTTTCGGTTAGCACGAAGAGCAGCCAGTACGGGCTCTACGTGAGCGCTATCGGTGGCTTGGCGGAATTCGAATACGGCGGGAAAAGCGGCTGGATGTACTCCGTCAACGGAAGCGCGCCAAACGTTTCTTGCGGAAAGTACGTGCTCAAAGACGGGGACTCCGTTTCCTGGTACTACGTTAAGTAAATGAAGCCCACCGCCTTCGACAGCCTTCACCCCGCGCTTGCCCTGGTCTACTTCGCCGTAGCCTTGGTGCTTGCCATGGCCGCGCCCCACCCAATACTCCTGGCTCTTTCCTTTGCCGTTGCGACGCTCTATGGGGTGTGGCTGCGCGGCGGTAGAGCTGTTACACGGTCGCTCACATGGCAGCTTCCCCTCCTCGCCGTTATCGTTGCGGTAAACCCGCTGTTCAGCTTCACGGGCACTACCGAGCTGTTCCGCATAGGCACGCAGGCGGTGTATGCCGAAGGCTACGCCAACGCTGCTACTATGGCACTACTGCTCCTATGCATGATGCAATGGTTCGCCAACGCCGATGCCGTTCTGGGTTCGGACAAGGTAATGGGCGCATTGGGCGGCATCTTGCCCACCATCAGTCTGATGATCTCCATGATCATGCGTCTTATTCCGCAATTCGTACGACGCGGGCATGCCATCAGCAACGCATTGAATGCTTGCACCGCAGCACGTAACCCCAACACCACCATGGTTTCCGGTGATGTTTTCGCCGAAGAGGCAGAATCCGCCCCAGCCGCCAAAGAAGCGCACGAGGCGAAACGCGCCCGCCGCCAGAAACGACACGCCGAGCAAAATGGTGTGAACAAGCCCGCACGGCGATTTTCCGCAATTCGCTTTGCCGATCACCTGCGCACTGTCACCACGCTCATGGGGTGGAGCATGGAAAACTCGCTGGAAACCGCCGATTCCATGCACTGCCGCGGATGGGGCGCCAACCGCAAGCGAACAACTTTCCGCCGGAACCGCTTCCGCACCTATGACGCGTTTGCGCTGGGCGCTCTCACGTTGCTCTCCGTCGGGGCGGCCGCTGCCGCTTATACCCTCATGAACGGCTTCGGGTTCTTCCCCGCCTTCCATGGCAGCCTGGGCAACCCGCTTGCCGCCCTCTATGCGCTGGCCCTGTGCTTCCCCCTCATGCTGGAACTGTTAGGAAAGGTGCGCCGATGAGCGCCGCTTTAACATTCGACAATTTCGCGTTCTCTTACCAAGCCGCCACTGAAGCAGAGCTGCCAACAGAACGCTTCGCCGCACAACCGAACCAAGACGGGCGCCCCCTTATCGGGCCCCTTTGCGCGGAAATCGAAGAAGGATCGTTTACGCTGATCACCGGTGCCACAGGCTGCGGCAAAACCACGCTGCTGCGTTGCTGCAAGCCAGAGCTTGCCCCCAACGGAACACGCACTGGGTCCATCAAACTCTTCGGACAAGAGTCTTCCACTCTGAGCGTCGAAGAATCGGCAAGCACCATCGGCTTCGTTATGCAGAACCCCGACAACCAGCTGGTATGTTCTGAGCCTTGGCACGAATTGGCTTTCAGCCTGGAAAACTTGGCTGTCTCCCAAGATGCCATGCGTCGCCGCGTTGCGGAGATTGCCCACTTCTTCGGCATGAACAGCTGGCTGCATCAAAACGTGAACAATCTTTCAGGAGGGCAAAAGCAATTGCTGGCTCTTGCCAGCGCGCTCGCCTGCGCCCCTTGCCTGCTCCTGCTCGACGAACCCACCAGTCAGTTAGACCCCGTGGCCGCCCATTCACTGGCGCACGCCCTCTTCCGCATTAACCGCGAGCTGGGCATTACCGTGCTTGCCACCACCCATGCCCCCGAGCTTATGGCACCCTACGCCACGCAGAGGCTCGCCCTGCAAAACGGCCAGCTTAAGGAAGCGGCACTCCCCACGTCTAAGGTATACATCCCTGCAGCGCCCACTGAAACCCCAGTTCAACGCGCTAACGAACCAATTCTGCAAGTTCGCGACGCTTCGTTTCGCTACAAGCGCAAAGCACCCTTCGTCCTTAAGGGATGCAACCTTACCGTGCAAAAAGGCACCCTGCACGCTATTGTGGGCGGCAACGGATGCGGCAAATCAACCCTGCTGGCACTTGCGGCGGGAACAATGCGCCCCGAACGCGGCCGCATAAAAGCGCCGCTTCGAGAAAGCCAAGGGTTCATTCCGCAAGATCCGAAAGCGCTGTTCGTGTGCGACTCCGTTGCCGAAGAACTGCGCGACTGGCAACGCGCATGCGGCTATGGGGACGAAGAAATTGACGCCATGATGCGGCGCTTGAAGCTGCAGGGGCTGGAAAACCTACATCCCTATGATCTTTCCGGCGGCCAGCAACAGCTGCTAGCGTTCGCAAAAGTGCTGCTCACACGCCCAAAGCTGTTGCTTCTCGACGAAGCAACCAAAGGACTCGACACCAAAGCAAAGCTCATGGTTGCAAAACTCTGCCGCGCGCTGACAGCAGAGGAAGTCACCATAGTCATGGCGACGCACGACCTGCCCTTTGCGGCTTGCGCAGCAGACGCCATAACCATGCTCTTCGACGGTGAAGACGCTTGCACCGAAACACCGAGCGAATTCTTCCGCAACAACTTGTTCTATCGCGCTACCGAAAACGACTTCACGCGCGCTTGGGAGCACCAGTGAGCGCCCCCGCAAAACATATGTTGCGCTCTGCCGCCGAAACAGTTGCCCTGCTAGCGCCCCTTGTCGCTTTGTTGACGTGCGCATACTTGCAGATCGAACAGTCGGGGTTGCTCACGCTGCTGGTAGGTTGCGCTGCACTGGCGGTATTCTTCTGCGGGTTCGAGGCGGGAAAACCCGCCCTGCGCCAAATCATGCCCACGGCAACCCTAGGAGCATTAGCAGCAGCGGGACGTATCCTATTTGCACCCATTCCCGACTTCAAGCCAGTGAGTGCCATCTGCATCATTGCCGGAGCGGCGTTCGGCAAGCACAGCGGCTTCATGGTGGGGGCACTTGCGGCGCTGTGCTCCAACTTCTTTTTCGGACAGGGACCGTGGACGCCCTGGCAGATGTATGCCTGGGGATTGGTAGGATACATTGCCGGCGTATTGGCAAACAACGGCGTATTTGCGTTGAGCGAACGGCTTGGTGCCCATGGTCCCAGCTTGGGAACCGTCGTTCTGCTCTGCTATGGCTTTCTGTCCGGATTGGGCTACGGCTTCATCCTGAACAGTTGGTATATCGTGGCATTCCTGATACCGGTAACGTGGCAAGGGGCGCTGGCAGCCTACCTGGCCGGCCTGCCGCTAGACTTGGTCCATAGCGTAGCCACCGTGATATTCCTTTCCGCCCTCTACCTACCCTGGAAACGGAAACTAGAACGCATCAAACGCAAATACGCCCTGCGGTAAAAGTATTATTTGGTGTTAGCCCGATGCACAGGATTCCCAATTTATTTAGCTTAATCTGACTTGTTTTTCAGATTTGAAGTTATGAAGTCACAAAGCCTGTCGGCATTTTCGTTTCTCGAATCCGAATAAATTGCCGAAACCGGAAAATGAACCCCTTCTTGCGAAACAAATGGAAGGCTGACAACGTCAGGTATCAAAACCTCCCAGGCAGATCCGCTGATAGCGAGAAGGGCGGCATCTTCATTGTCCGAAAAAAAATTCCCAATGCTCTCCCGACTGTTGTTGAGCATCTCAAAATGAAGATTCACCCCATAATCAGAAGCCAAATCTTTCAAATAAGGGCAAACTTCTTCCGCATGAAACGGCAAAGCAAGTTTGACCGTCTTCAAATCATGCACTGAAAGTGTATCCCGAGATACCAACGGGTTATTCGACCCCACTAGAAGATTAGGCGATACAGAATAGAGAAACTTTCGCTTAAAACCCTCGAGCATCGGGGTACCGAGCAGGACAGCAAAGTCAATATAGCCCAACCTCAAACCAGACAAGCACCTCTCGTTGGGCAATTCGATCAGACTTTCCACCCAACCACTATTTCCTAGCAGACCCTTTACAAACGGAGGAATCAAGGAGTCCCCTTCACCCCAAGACGCAATAGCGCACCTCATTTTTCCTTCGTCGGAAATACGTAACCTATACGAGGAAGCGATTGAGCCTATTTTGCCTGCATGGTGGATAACCGCTTCTGCCTCTTCGGCAATTAACAACCCCACGTCTGTCGGCGATATAGTTTTCCCCGATGACACAATCAGCTTCAAGCCCAGTTCCGACTCCAAAGTCCTTATGGCCTTCGAAACAGCCTGGGGAGTTACGAACTGCTCTTTTGCGGCACGGGAATAGCTCCCTAGATGAATCGCAGAAACAAGATACTCAAGTTGACTGATATTCATTGCCCCTCCAAAAAAGAAAGGGTCGCCAGCCGTCAATGAATGGCGACCCTCTTGCATAAGACTAACTCCGCAGAGGATCAGAAAACTCAAAGACACCTATCTGCGTTTCCCTATCTTCAGCGTAATAGCTCCCTCCAACATTTCTAACCGCCCCAGCGCCAACGCCTACGTCTTTTTCACCAGCGGCATTCCAAATCGGCTTTGTCGAATTAACCAACAACCCAGCACCATCATAAAGAGAGGCACAGGCGCCAATCTTGCCTTCGGAAATTGAACTATTCGTCTTCATATATGCCCAACCCGTAACGCAATTCTGACTTCCAGACCAGGACATAGATTCTATCCCGGCTTTATGGGCAACCGTAATTCCCCCATAGGTATAGGCTTTCTGATTGCCCCAAACTTTGCAATTTACTGCTACTCGCCCTGGACCAACTCCCATTGGTATTCAGCACCCGAATCCATCGTTGCCACAATCATCAACCCATCCATTTTAGAGGCGACTTTTTCTGCAAGTTGACGCCCCTGGGGTCCGTTGTCATTCACCAATTGGGAACAGGCAGATTCGCCCAAATCGACAAGACAACCAATTCTCAAAGAGGAAGAACCCGCATCACAACGATTGGGCATCGAACCCGACTCAAGAATTTCATCCTGATCAGCCGCGGAGAAAACACCGCATTCGCCCTCCCCCGAAACCGAAAGAGAGACAAGGGAGCTGGCAGATTCCCCAAGAATAAAAGAGACATCAAGATCGTATGAAGCAAGACAACGCCAATTTTCCTCGGCCCCGCCAAGCAGCACAGAAGGTTCACCCAAGCTAAGCAACGTTTTACGATCTTGGTCAACAAGAAAAACGTTCCGCCCCGATGGAGTATTCCCTGAAGCGTCATCCGCCGATTGGCTTGAGTTTGCACAGCCTAACAATCCGAGGGCAAACACCAACAACATGACAACATTGAGGAAACGCATAGCTACACCTCTTCTGTAAGGGAACCCCTCCTTTGCGAACTGAATTGGAGCATTTGCTCAAACTTTCGCAATTCAGCAGAATTCCCAAATCGACCGATAATGAATCAGCCTATTCAGCCAGGCCATTCAGCATTAAGGAAAAAAGGTTTAGGGCATTAACGATTAGTTGTAGATGACGACGAGCCCATAGGGACTTCCAGCCAGCAGTGCAAAATAGCGCAGGCTTCGGGGTGGCGCGAGGGTGGTCGAGGACACTCGGCGTTTCAAATTAAAATATTTAAGAAAATGAACGAAGGAACGCAGCGAACGGTAGCGGAGTGGATGGCTCGAATACCCTCGCACCATCCCGAAGCCTGCGCCTTACCGAAAAAGACATTCCGACTTACGACACAGGAACGTTTCCGAACAGTCCTTCAGCGAGCAATAGGCAAACGCACAGGGCCCGATAATGCACTGCCGCTATCGGGCCTCTTTTTCACTGTTGGTGCCCCTGTTCCCAAAGGGCTTCGTTGGAAACAGACGATCCCTAAGCGGCTATCGTCGATGCCGAGTCGATTCACCCAAGCCTATCCCCGTTACCCGAACAGGCAGCCCGCCGCAACCAAGCAAACCTTAAAGCAAAGGCTTTCGTATTGTGATGTCGTTTCCCTGCAAGCGCGTTGCATCCGCTACACTTTTTACGTGCACACACTAAAAGGAGCCCCTTCCATGAACATGCCCCACTGCTCTGCGCAAAAGCAATGCGGAGCCTGCCAGTTGCTTTCCCTTCCTTACGAGAAACAGCTGGAACGCAAGCAAAACAAGATGATTAAACTCTTCGAGCCTTTCGCACGCGAGGGCACCGTGTTCAACCCCATCGCAGGGATGGACGAGCCCTATTACTACCGCAACAAGGTCACTTCGCCCTATGTTCCAGGACGGAAGACTAAAGGCGGAAAGAAGCCTCGGGGCAAGAAGGGCAATGTCGGTGCCAAGGGCGCACCGCAGCACGAAATCCTTTGCGGCATGTACGCAGCTGGCACGCACCGCGTCATCAACACCGATTCCTGCCTCTTGGAAAACAAAGACGCTAAGCAGGCGGTTTTGGCTATTCGGTCGCTCATGCAGCGCTACCACATGGAGCCCTATAACGAAGACGCCAACACAGGCTTCATTCGTCACGCCGTTATACGCGTAGGGCACACCACCGGCGAATTGCTGGTCACCGTCGTTACTAACGGCAAGGAGTTTCCCGCCTCGCGCAATTTTTGCCGCGAGCTGAAAAAGCGCTGCCCCGCCATCACCACCGTGGTGCAGAACGTAAACACCCGCCAAACCAACGTGATCTTGGGCGATGAAGGCGAAAAGACTCTCTATGGCCCAGGATTCATAATCGACGAGCTCTGCGGGCTCACATTCCGCATTTCATCGCATTCGTTTTACCAGGTCAACGCCACGCAAACCGAAGTGTTGTACCGAAAGGCCATCGAGATGGCGCATTTTACCGGCACTGAAACAGCCATGGATGCCTATTGCGGAACAGGCACCATCGGCCTGGTGGCGGCAAAGGGGCTGCCTGGTGCCGAAACCGCCCATGCCGCACGCGTGATCGGCGTAGACAACGTGGCATCCGCCATTAAAGACGCGCGCGAAAACGCCCGCCACAACGGCATCGAGAATGCCGATTTCACCGCTGAAGATGCCGGGCATTTCATGGATAAGCTGGCAAAAGAAGGCGAATCGCTCGATGTTCTGCTGATGGATCCGCCACGCGCAGGATCAAATGAGCAGTTCCTTCGTTCTGCTTGCAGCTTGGCGCCGAAGCGCATCGTCTACATCTCTTGCAACCCCAACACGCAGGCACGCGACGTCGAATATCTCGTTAAGCACGGATACCGACTTACCGAGGTTCAGCCTGTCGACATGTTCCCCCACACCAACCACGTAGAGAACATCTGTGCACTTGAGCTGCAGTAATTAATCAAAGTTTTTGCTTATATGCCCTGATCATTTTGGGCTGCACTTCCCGAACTCCGGTCGAAAAAGGTAAGGCCGAGTTTGAGATGTGCGCCTTATTTCGATCGGACATATTTATTTGCTAAAGAGCAGTGAGGCAGAACGCCGCCATACTGCCAGATGGCGCTCATCGGAAACCGCCAGCCCGCGCAGACTGCGCCAAAACAGCGCCCAAAAGCAACAGTGCGCAATCCGAGCACTTGGCGGGTCAGCAAGAATACCACGCATATATTTCAGTATTGCTCCGCAAAGGCGCCTTTAAGGTTTTCCGCTTCCAAAGCGCCCCTCACAGGCGTCCATTAGCGTTTGCCCATGCCCAAAACGCTCTTTTTCACCTGCCCGTATCCAAAACACCCCTTCAGGCTTGTATGCACCCAAAGCGTCTCTCGTGTTCGCCCGAACCTAAAGCGACCCCTTGCGTTGGCCTGTATCCAAATCGCCCTCTTGAGCCTGCCTGTGCCCAAAGCCCTTCATGCCCTCCCGAGTCCAAAGCAGCACTTCGCGGTTGCTTGAATCCAAGGCTCCCCTTCACGATTACTCGCATCCAAAGCCACTCATGTCATCCCGGGTCCAAAGATCCCCCTCGTGTCCGCCCGAGTCTAAAGCACCCCTCGTGTTCGCCCAAATCTTAACCAGAATCTGAATTTCTCTAAATGATACTTGACTACTCTCATATATCACTGTAAATTGGAACTGTTCTAATTCGAGGTTTTAAGGAGGGGCATAAATGAACAAGAACGCACAGATCATTCTTGACACCATCAATGCCTCCACTGATCACCCCACGGCAGAACAGGTGTATTTACACCTCAAGGAGCGGGGCGCAAAGGTTTCCATGGCAACGGTGTACAACAACCTTGCCGGTCTTTATGCCAAAGGCCTCATCCGTAAAGTGGCTGTTCCCGGCTTTCCCGATCGTTACGACAACGTCACCCGGCACGACCATTTAGTGTGCCAGAATTGTGGCAGGCTCGTTGATGTCTCGCTAGAAGATTTCACTGAGTCCATCCAGCGGGATTCTGGTGCCCAGATCATTTCATATGATTTGAACGTCACCTATCTCTGCCCTGAATGTACAGAAGCACGCGTTGGCAAAGACGCCCTTCATAACTAGCAATCATCTCGCGAAAGGAGCCCAAAATGAGCGAGAACAAGTATGCAGGTACCCAGACCGAAAAAAACCTTCAGGCAGCATTTGCTGGCGAGTCCCAGGCTCGCAACAAGTACACCTACTTCGCTTCCGTAGCTAAGAAGGAAGGTATGGAGCAGATTTCCGCCCTGTTCCTGAAGACCGCCGATAATGAAAAGGAACACGCAAAATTGTGGTTCAAGGAGCTCAGCGGCATCGGTGACACCGCAGCAAACCTCGCAGCTGCAGCTGATGGCGAAAACTACGAGTGGACCGACATGTACGCCACCTTCGCCAAGGAGGCGCGTGAGGAGGGCTTCGATCACATCGCAGATCTGTTTGAGATGGTCGGCGCGATTGAAAAGGAGCACGAGGAACGCTACCGCAGGCTGCTCAGGAATGTCGAGGATAAGCTGGTCTTTTCCCGCGACGGCGACTGCGTATGGCAGTGCTCCAACTGCGGACATATCGTGGTTGGCAGGCAGGCGCCCGAGGTCTGCCCGGTCTGCGCGCATCCTAAAGCCTACTTTGAACTCAAGGCCGACAATTACTAATTGAAAATTGAGAATGGAGAATTGAGAATTGCGGTATCGCGCAAGCGCGATGATTGAATTGCCGCCCATTGGGCGGAATAACTCCATCCACCTCAATAATCGCAAAAAACGAGGGAGAACCAACCGTTTCTCCCTCGTTTTGTCATTTGAACATCAATGAACCAATGAAAAATGAACCGAAACCCGTTTGACCGTCGCGTTCATTCTCCATTCTCCATTTTCAATTTTCAATTTGCGTTCCGCACTGCGTCCTTCATGCTCTTGACGTACTCCTTGACGTGCGGCACGCAGTCTTTTCCGTACTTTGCACAGAGCTTGACGATTGCCGAGCCGACGATCGCGCCGTCCGACTGGGCGGCCATCTTTGCGGCCTGCTCGGGCGTGGAAATTCCGAAGCCGACCGCGCACGGAATATCCTGCGTCTCCTTGACCAGCTTCACCATTGCGCCGATGTCGGTGGTGATGCTCGAGCGCACGCCGGTAACGCCCAGCGAGGACACACAGTACACGAAGCCGGAGGCTTCCTTTGCGATCATGCGGATGCGGTCGTGCGAGGTCGGCGCGATGAGCGACACGAGGTCGATACCGTACTGGCGGCACAGCGGGTCAAACTCGGCCTTTTCCTCGAACGGAACGTCCGGCAGAATGAGACCGTCCATGCCGATCTCAGCGGCAGTGCGGATAAAACGCTCCGAGCCGTAGGAGTACACCACGTTCGCGTAGGTCATAAATACCATCGGAATGTCGGTTTTCTGACGGATGCGGCGCACCATGTCGAAAATCTTGTCGGTGGTCGTGCCCGCGGACAGCGCACGCACATTCGCCTCCTGAATGACCGGGCCCTCAGCGGTCGGGTCGGAGAACGGAATGCCCAGCTCGATGAGATCCGCGCCCGCGTCCGCCATCGCGTATACGATTTCTTCCGTGACCTCCAAAGACGGGTCGCCGCAGGTCACAAAGGGGATGAAAGCCTTGCCGCTCCGGAAGGCAGATGTTATCTTGCTCATAGCTTACTCCTTTTTCGTAGGGCGTGACGACCTCGGCACGCCGATGGTAACGATGTGCATACGGCCTGCATGGCGCGCCGAGTCGTC
>ENA-OPCA01002131-OPCA01002131.1-human-gut-metagenome-genome-assembly--contig:-NODE-2131-length-13144-cov-5.055466_pt1 | contig 13144 bp, 15 predicted proteins | sample MGYA00241076_ERZ501468 | MGnify/ENA primary metagenome ERZ501468 (study PRJEB25962, sample SAMEA2042633) | human gut metagenome | biome: human gut; feature: human-associated habitat; material: faeces... | reverse complement strand
CAGCTGGAGCGACATTGCGGAAAGACTTCACCTTACAGAAAAGAGCGTACAGGTGGTTTACGAAAAGGCACTCGTTTCCCTGGAAGATTACCTTGAGGAGTTGGACGATGCCGAGGAAATGTAAGAAGCCCTGCAAGCACCCCGGCTGTCCGAACCTGACAGAAGGTTTGTACTGTGCGGAGCATCAGCCCTTGCACCCAGACCGTCCCTCAGCTGCCAAGCGTGGCTACAGCAGCAAGTGGCAGAGAGTCAGCAAAGCTTACCTCCGCAAGCACCCAATGTGTGTGCGCTGTATGGCAGAAGGTCGATACGTTCCTGCAACGGTGGTCGATCACATACAACCGCATCGTGGTGATGAAACGCTTATGTGGAGTGAATCAAACTGGCAGGCATTGTGCAAGCCGTGTCACGATAAAAAGACATGGACAGAGGATAAGAATCCTGTCTACACCTACTGAGCAGACCCCCTGGGGGCCAAAAACCTCTAAATGTGAACATTCTAAAGACCGGCGCCCCCTCTCACGCACAAAAACGGGTATTCAAACGCCCTATTGCCCCCTCGGATATAAAAATAACGAAAAACACCGATAGCAACTACATTTGCCGACTTTTTCAGTCGGCATTTCTTATGCTCATTTTGCAATTTTGTTTGAATTTCTTTGATTTTGGAAAGGCGGTGACATCATGGCGAAAGATGGTACCAACCGAGGCGGTGCAAGACCGGGTGCAGGCAGACCGAGAAAAGCTCTGACAGAGAAAATTGCTGAGGGTAAATCAGCAGAAGTCATGATGCAGCCGGCTGATATTGAATCGGCTGAAACACCACCTGTCAGAGAATTCATGCAGGAATTACAGCGTGACGGAACAAAACTGCTTGCTGATGAGGTGTATACAGAAACATATCAGTGGCTGAAAGAACGCTCCTGCGAGAAGATTGTCAGCCGTCAGCTTGTGGAGCAGTATGCAATGAGCATTTCACGTTGGATACACTGCGAACAGATTGTCACAAAGTACGGGTATATTTCCAAGCATCCAACAACAGGAGCTGCGATTGCATCACCATATGTGGCGATGTCGCAGAACTATATGAAACAGGCAAACCAGATATGGAATCAGATTTTTCAGATTGTGAGAGAAAACTGCTCTGTGGAGTTCCAGGGTAATCCACAGGAAGATATGATGGAAAAATTGCTGAGAAGTAGAAAGTGAGATTTTTATGAAAGCAGATATAAATTTCTGGAGAGAACTGAAACAACAGCGTAACAATATGACCAAGCAGCAATACCGAACCATTAAAGGACAGGCTGTCAAAGGAAATATTGATGCCGCACGAAAAGGTATGCTCAGAATAAAGCAAAGGAGGCAGTATCAGTGACCACAACTACAGAATTTCAGCTTGTGGATATTAACAAGCTGATTCCATACGCCAATAACGCCCGAACCCACAACAAAGAACAGATTCTGAAACTTCGCTCCTCTCTGCGTGAGTTCGGATTTGTAAATCCTGTCATCATTGATAAGGATTACAATGTACTCGCAGGTCACGGGCGTATTATGGCAGCAAAGGAAGAAGGTATCACAGAGGTTCCCTGTGTATATGCTGACCATTTTACAGAGGCTCAGAAGAAAGCATATATCCTTGCCGATAATCGTATGGCGCTGGACGCAGGCTGGGACGAAGAACTCCTTGCCGTAGAAATGGAAGAACTTCAGAACCTTGGCTTTGACCTTGGTCTGACAGGTTTTGATGAAAAAGAAATCGCTGACCTTTTTGATACAAACGGCAGCGATGATGTAAAGGACGATGATTTTGACCTGACCACAGCACTTGAAAAGGCAGCATTTGTACAGCGTGGAGATATATGGACTGTGGGCAGACATAAACTGATGTGCGGTGATGCTACTTCTTCCGAAGATGTATCTGCTCTTATGGGTGATACAAAGGCAAATCTCATTCTGACGGACCCGCCGTATGGAGTTTCGTTCAAAAGTTCCAGCGGACTGACAATTCAGAATGACAGCATGAAAAACGAAGAATTCTATACATTTCTGCTGTCAGCTTTCAAGTGTATGGCTGAACACCTTGAAAAAGGCGGTGCGGCATATGTTTTTCATGCTGATACGGAAGGTCTGAATTTCCGCAGAGCCTTTGTAGATGCCGGATTCCACCTTGCAGGTTGCTGTATATGGGTAAAGGACAGCCTTGTTCTCGGACGTTCCGATTATCAGTGGCAGCATGAACCGGTGCTTTATGGCTTTATGCAAAATGGCAAGCACAACTGGTATTCCGATCGAAGGCAGACAACTATCTGGAATTTCGATAAGCCGAAACGCAATGCCAATCACCCTACTTCCAAACCGTTAGACCTTCTGAGTTATCCTATCGGAAACTCCACACAGGCTAATGGTGTTGTCATTGATACATTCGGCGGCAGCGGTTCAACCCTTATGGCGTGTGAGCAGATGAACCGAATCTGCTATACAATGGAACTTGATGAAAAATATGCGTCAGTTATCCTACGTAGATATGTTGAGGATACAGGTGATGCTGACGGTGTATATGTTATCCGTGACGGAAAGCAGATAGGATACTCTGAGCTTGTGAAAGAGGTGGAAAAGCCGAATGAATAAACCACTTACACTCGGCAGCCTTTTTGACGGTTCAGGAACATTCCCGATGATGGGTATGCTCTCAGGCATTGTGCCAAAGTGGAGCAGCGAAATTGAACCGTTCCCTATAGCGGTAACTACAAAGCGACTGCCGTTTGTAAAGCACCTGGGTGACATCAACAAAATCAATGGTGCTGAAATAGAGCCTGTTGATATTATTACATTCGGCTCACCGTGTACCGACTTATCGGTTGCAGGCAAACGTCAGGGCTTGAATGCAGAGCGTTCAGGACTTTTCTTTCAGGCAGTCAGAATCATAAAGGAAATGAGGTGTGCTACAAATGGCAGATATCCAAGATTTGCAGTATGGGAAAATGTCACAGGTGCTTTCTCCTCCAACGGCGGTGAAGACTTCCGATGCGTCCTTGAAGAACTCTGCAAAGTCAAAGACCCAGACATTTCTGTCCCTAAACCTGCAAAGTGGGAAAAAGCAGGAGAAATCATGGCAGAAAATTTCTCTCTCGCATATAGGACAGTCGATGCTCAATACTGGGGTGTACCCCAGAGAAGAATGCGTATCTACCTTGTCGCAGATTTTGATGGTGAATGTGCCTCAAAAATACTATTTGAGTCCGAAGGCGTGTCTGGGTATTCTGCGGAGAGCTTCCGAGCGTGGCAAGAGGCTACCCGAAGTTTTGGAGATTGCTCTGAAGAAACAGGCTCAGGGTTAATGTTTGAAAACCACTCTCAGGATACAAGATATACAGGTCCCCTTGAGGTGGCTCAGACTGTATCCGCAACTTACGGAACAGGCGGAAACAATCAGCCTTTCGTAGTGGAGTCCGCAGGGTTCTGTACGGAACATTCGGCAAAGACTCATGGCATCGGTTATGAAAATGAAAAAGCACCGACACTTAGGGCAGGAGTTGTTCCGGCTACTCTGAAAATCCGCTGTGGCAGTGGAAATGGCGGAAAGGGTGCGTTGGTACAAGAGGACAAATCAGCAACGCTGTCCTGCAATAACGACCAGACTCTTTTCGTTCCGAGAGCATTCGGCATCTGCTCCAAGCACAGCAATTCAATGATGTCGGATAATCCTAACAGCGGATTTTATGAAGCCGAAACTTCACGCACAATTGATACAAGCAACCAGTCACCTTGTAAAAATCAAGGCGGTATGGTTGTAGTTGAAGGCAATGGCTCACGCCCATCACATCATGGTGACGGATATAAGGAAAGCGAAACTATGTACACTTTGAACTGTACTGAAAATCACGCTGTATCCTACGGCATTGGCAGACCTGCAATGAACCAAAGCTACAACGCACGATTCAGTTTTCAGATTGAAGAAGAAACTGCACCGACACTCGTTGCATCGGGTGCAGGAGGTGTTGCACAGCCTGCAAGTTTCTATCCGCAGATGAAAGCTGAAAGTCAATGTTTCAGGCAGGACGGCATTAGCAATACACTTGTGAATGGTACGAATCCGGGACATCAGAATGCTGTAGTGTATTCCACAAGCAAAAATTCTCATCACACCATTGCCGAAAAAGAAAAAGCAAATACCTTAGTGGCATCTGATTATAAAGACCCACCGCTTGTAAACGACAGCACTTCTGAAATAGAGTATATCGTAAGAAGACTTACTCCACAGGAGTGTGCCTTATTACAAGGTATGCCGACATGGTGGTGTGATGACCTTGGAACAGAAAATCCAACAGATACACAAATTGACTGGTGGCAGAATGTTTTTGAAAACTATAACAAAGCTATCGGAAAAGAGTGCAAACCAAAATCCCGTAAGCAGATTGAAAAATGGTTGAAAGACCCATATTCCGATAGTGCTGCTTATAAAATGTGGGGCAACGGCATCGCAGCCTGTAACGCATGGTTTGTCATTGCCGGAATAGCCTGTTATGCACAGAAAAGTGAAGAATAATTCTACATATCTCACACTTGATATATGTACCTTTCAGAGTTATCATGTGTAATACCAAAATGAAATGGAGGTTTGCTACATGATTATTGAATTGGGACTTACAGGAAGTGACCGCAAGGAACTGGCAAAGGCGGTCAGTGAGATTATCGGAACATCGGCAAAATACCAGTATATGCCGACCTGTGCATACATCATCGGTGAGGAGTACACAGTCACCAAGGAGGGCAATCTTGAAATCAGTGATTCTGCTGACAGCAAGGAAACTGAACATCTTCTGGCAGAACTTAAAAGCAGGGGTTATGATGTTTCAATGGCAGAAGAAAACAGTCTGACAGTTGAGATGCCAAAGGAACGAATTGACGATGCTACAATCGACAGGCTCAGAAAAATTGTGGAAAATAAAGGTGAACTTTTCAAGGCTGCTTTCAATACCGACAATCTTGATATTATTGTTGACGAGGATAAAGTCTGCTTTCCCTGGTTTACTGTGGAGCAGTACGACGATACAAGCGCCTACTGCACTTTCATTTCCATGCTTTGCGAATTTGCGAAGAATCAAAGCCGTATCAACAACAAGCCTGAAACCACAGACAATCCAAAATACACCATGCGATGCTATCTTCTTCGCCTTGGTATGATTGGTGCGGAGTACAAAGCAGTCAGAAAAGTTCTGCTCCGAAATCTTTCAGGCAGTTCAGCTTTCAGAAAGGCAGGCAAAGAAAATGAAGTTTCCGAATAAAAAAGAAATTGCAAGGCTCAGAGAAAAGTACCCTACCGGCACAATTATTAAGCTTATCAGTATGAATGACCCATATCACCCTGTTCCACCAGGAACTTTGGGCGAGGTAAGTATGGTCGATGATGCGGGTACGATACACACAAACTGGAGTACAGGCAGTTCTCTTGGTCTGATTGAGGGTGTAGACAGCTTTACAATAGTAGATGGTGTAAAAACAATATGCTATGGTAAATCAACGCTGTGGGAATCCAGAAAAGATGCCGTTACTTTTTTTCTGGAAGGCATGAATGCATCTGACGGCTCAGAAAAACAGCGTTACTCCAACGTGTATTTAAAGTTGATTATGGGTTCAAAAATCTGCGATGATTCTGACTGACCCTGGGGCAGCTTCATAAAAGAGACCGCTCTTTCATTGTACTGTATTTTACCATAAAAAAGCAAGTTTATCAAGTGTAATATACACCAGATATCCGCCCAATATACAGCCATATATTCTGTACATTTAGCGGGTTGCTATATGCTCCGTAATGCGGTAATATGTGTACTACCGAAAGGGGAAAACCCAAACGGCAAGACAAAAAACACTTTGCGGAGGAAAAGAAAATGAACGAAAAAACAGTACAGCAGATTGCAAGAATGAAAGAGCAGACAATCGGGGTTGAGGTTGAAATGAACCACATCACAAGAGACAAGGCTGCGAGAATTGCGGCAGACTTTTTCGGAACAAGACGCTTTGAAAACACAGCCTGCAGAAACGGCTACTGCACCTGGTCAGCATGGGATTCACAGGGCAGAGAATGGAAATTTCAGAAAGATGTAAGCATTGCAGGATGCGATGCAGAAAAATGCGAACTGGTTACACCAATCCTTAAATACGAGGACATCGAAACCTTGCAGGAATTAATCAGAAGACTTCGCAAGGCTGGAGCAATCAGCCACGCAGGAATTGGAGCAGGAGTTCACATTCACATTGGTGCAAACGGACACACACCACAGAGCCTCAGAACACTTGCAAACCTTATGGCAAGCCACGAAAGACTGATTGCAGACGCTTTAAAAATAGACCAGGGCAGAATGAACAGATACTGCAGAACAGTAAGTCCAAACTTCATCGAGCAGATAAACAAGAAAAAGCCGACAACAATGGCACAGCTTGCAGACATCTGGTACACTTCAAATGGTGCGAATTACGGCAGAAATCAGCATTACAACGACAGCAGATACCATATGCTGAACCTCCATGCAACCTTTACAAAAGGCACGGTTGAATTCAGACTTTTCCAGTTTGACAAGCCGACAGCGGAAAAGAAAAACGGACTTCACGCAGGACAACTTAAAAGCTACATACAGCTTTGCCTGGCATTAAGCCAGATGGCAAAAGACCTGAGAACAGCAAGCCCCAAGCCACAGCAGACCGAAAATCCGAAATTCGCAATGAGAACCTGGCTGATGAGACTGGGATTCATGGGTGAAGAATTCGCAACAGCAAGGGATTTTCTTACAAGAAACCTTGAGGGAGATGCAGCCTTCAGATTCGGCAGAGCCTGAAAAGGCTCGCCCTACGGGGCGTAAAGCCAACGTGTGGGGCGATTGGGATTCCTCCGCAAAGTTATCCCCACCGAAAAACCAAGCCACACATGGCAAGAAAAACGCCTTATTGTGCAAGGCATAATCTGAACAAATACTACACAATAAAAGCTACAGATATTTTGTAGATTTAGCGGGTTGCAATTATTCTGAAAAAGAGTTAATATGTGACTACCGCAGAACAGATGCGGAATTCACGAAAAGGAAGATTCAGATGAAAAAGTACTATATTGCCTACGGTTCAAACCTCAATGTTCAGCAGATGAGATACCGCTGTCCGGGAGCAAGGGTTGTAGGAATCAGCAGCATCAAAGATTATGAACTGCTCTACAAAGGCAGCAAGACAGGTTCCTACCTCACCATTGAAAAGAAGAAGGGTTCAGTTGTTCCTGTAGCGGTCTGGGAAGTCACAGCCGATGATGAAAAAAGGCTTGATGCCTATGAGGGATATCCGAATTTCTACTACAAAACTGAGATGGAACTTCAGCTTAAAGGCTCCAAGAAAAGGATAAAAGCTTTCGTGTACATCATGCACGAGGACAGAAAACTCGGAATTCCGTCACGGACCTACATCAATATCTGCCGATTCGGATATGCAGTTTTTGGATTTGATTACAAATACCTTGATGAAGCCTACAGAAAAAGTGTCAGAGGGGTGAAGTGAATATGAAAGCGGAAAACATAACTGAAAGAATCTGTCCAAAGTGTGGTTGTATCTACACAGAAAGACCTGCCATTTCAAGAACTGATAATGAAATGCTGATATGTCCCGACTGCGGAACAAGAGAGGCATTGGAAAGCATCGGGATTTCAAAAGAGGAACAGGAAAAGATAGTCAGCATAATTCATCGCAGTACAACTGAATAATCGCACACAAGCCGCCACGTTGCCCTGTGTGGGCATTAAGGAATTACTCCGCAAAGTTATCCCTTTTGAAACACCGCCCCACACAAGCCACACAGGCGGCTTTGTGTTGCCGTCATATTCTACACAATATCAGCCTCCGAAATCCGCTTTATGTTTGTTACATTTATTATCGCAGATATCGTTGACTATCTGCCTGATATGCGGTAATATACTACACAACGGAACGGGAAACCGACCGAAAACAACGAAAAAACGGAGGAAAACACAATGACCGAACAGATTAAAACCTACTTTGAAAACCTCAGAGAAAATGCTGAGAACGATGCAAAGAAGCTGAGCCGAGGAACACTTGAAGCCTACTGGACTTACGAATTCAATCTTAACCACAACAGCAGCGAATTTGAATGCAATGAACTTCCCTGGACAACAGACATGAGTGATTTTGTAAAGACCATGAGAGAAGCAGGAATTGAAACCATAGCGGTTACGGAAACAAGCACGGCACTTCTTGAAAATCTCCACAAACTTGCAAATCAGGGCTGCACCATTGAGGGACTTTGCAAAGTAAGCAGACCGGACATTTGGGGCAACGGTAAAGAATACCCTGCAATCCGAATCAGAATTAACTAAAGCTGAAGAGCCAAGGGGCAGAATGAACTGCCCCACGCAGGCTCAGAAAGGAAAAGCCATGCACATACTTATTGTTGAACCGGGGAAACACCCAAGAGAAACCGACATTGACGGAAGCCTGGAATCGATGCAGAAAACGGTGGACGGATACATTCAGGCAATTTATCCTTGGGAAGATAAAGTAGCTATAATTGCCGATGATGAGGCAAAACTGAAATCCGATACTCAGTGGAACAGAATGCTTCCTGAAACAGGAGATGTTATCAAAGGCACATTCTTTATTGCAGGACTTGGCAAAGAAGATTTCACAGACCTTTCTCCCGAACTTACAGAAAAATACAAACAGCGATTCTGGAACATTGAACTTTTCGTTCCTACTCCTAACGGTCTGATGCCGATTGTAATAAAGGAGTGACAGCCGCCACGCCGCCCCACAGCGGCAAGCATAAACTATTCCGTATGATTACCAAATACGAAAAGCAAGTGCCACACACTGCAATGTGACGCTTGCTTTTTACTGCCCGTGGGGCGGTTTCGCAAAGAGACCGCTCTTTCATTGTACTGTATATTACCATAGTAAATCAAATATTGCAAGACTGTATATTACACAATTATTCGCCAAATATACAGCCTTATCTTCTGTACATTTAGCGGGTTGCTATTATTCACACTATGCGGTAATATGTACACAACGCAAGGGAAACCAAGCGAAAACAACGAAAAAAACGGAGGAAATTAAAATGGTATCATACGGAATCGCAAAGGCAAGAGCAAAGGCTTGGAGAACAGACTGGAACGAAAGAACCGAAATCACAAAGGCGATCATCACCTGGGCGGACAGCGAATACGAATACGAACTTGAAATTGCAAACGATGACCACATGGACGATGAGGAGTTCAAAGCCTGGATTAAGAAAAACGCAGAAGAATTTGCAAAAGAAGATGCAGAGGAAAACGGAACGACATTTGAAGAAATCGACAGCATTGAATACGAAGAGGACTGCATTGACGACGATGCCCTTTTTGAAGAAGAATACGCAGCAGCCCGCGAATTTGAATGGGAATGCGAAACGGGCAGATAATGCCCGCCCCATTTTCCCAAAACACAGCCTTAGAGATAAGGCTGTGTGGCTCGTACCGAAGATGTATAGTACACAAAATACAGCTGTAATGTTTGTGCAGTATATTTCTCCGTTTATGCTTGATATACTTGAATTAGTATGGTAACATGGTTACAATGGGAATAGGTTCTCGATTACAAAATCGCCCCACGGGGCTTAAAATTATCCAGACTTGCTTTTAGCAGGTCTTTTTTGTTGGGTGGTGATAGAGTGGCAAAATACAAGCCGACAGAATTCATGGCGGAGGATTCAAGATACGATAAAAAGGCGGCAGACTATGCTGTTTCTTTTATTGAGTGCCTTAGTCATACAAAAGGCACATGGGCAGGGAAAAACTTTGAACTTCTGGACTGGCAGGAACAGATTATCCGTGACCTTTTCGGTATTCTGAAACCAAACGGTTACCGACAGTTCAATACAGCCTACATTGAAATTCCCAAGAAAAATGGCAAGTCAGAACTTGCCGCCGCTGTTGCACTACTGCTGACCTGTGGTGACGGTGAAGAACGCGCCGAGGTCTACGGCTGTGCCGCAGACCGACAGCAAGCCGCCATTGTATTTGATGTTGCCGCTGATATGGTGCGAATGTGTCCTGCACTGAATAAGCGAGTAAAAATCCTGACATCACAAAAGCGTATCGTGTACATTCCGACTAACAGCTTTTATCAGGTGCTTTCAGCAGAGGCTTACTCAAAGCATGGCTTTAATATTCACGGAGTTGTATTTGATGAACTACATACGCAGCCAAACAGAAAACTCTTTGATGTAATGACCAAAGGCTCTGGTGATGCAAGAATGCAGCCACTTTATTTCCTTATCACCACGGCAGGAACAGACACCAACAGTATCTGTTATGAAGTACACCAAAAGGCAAAGGATATTCTTGATGGCAGAAAACATGACCCGACTTTTTATCCCGTTATCTATGGTGCTGATGAATCTGAGGACTGGACTGACCCAAAAGTATGGAAAAAGGCAAATCCAAGCCTTGATAAGACAATCGGAATGGATAAAGTTATGGCTGCGTGTAATTCTGCAAAGGAAACTCCTGGAGAAGAGAACGCTTTCCGACAGCTAAGACTCAATCAATGGGTAAAACAGGCTGTCCGCTGGATGCCTATGGAGAAATGGGATAAGTGCAAGCTCACCTTTGATGAAGAAATGCTTGCAGGTCGTGTCTGCTACGGCGGTCTTGACCTTTCCTCAACCACTGACATTACGGCATTTGTGCTTGTATTTCCGCCAACTGAGGAAGATGAGCATTATTACGTTCTGCCTTACTTCTGGTTACCGGAAGAAACATTGTCTCTCCGTGTAAGACGTGACCATGTTCCATACGATGTGTGGGAACGGCAGGGATACCTGAAAACCACTGAGGGCAATGTTGTTCACTACGGCTTTATCGAGAACTTCATTGATGAACTTGGACAAAAATTCAACATCAAAGAAATTGCTTTTGACCGTTGGGGTGCTGTGCAGATGTCGCAGAACCTTGACGGTCTTGGATTTACAATGGTTCAGTTCGGTCAAGGCTACAAGGATATGTCACCGCCTACAAAGGAGCTTATGAAACTTACCCTTGAACAGACCCTTGCTCATAACGGACACCCGGTTCTCCGCTGGATGATGGACAATATTTTCATAAGGCGTGACCCTGCCGGAAATATCAAGCCGGACAAAGAAAAATCCACAGAGAAAATTGACGGCGCTGTTGCCATGATTATGGCTCTTGACCGTGCAATCCGCTGTGGATGTGTTTCTGAGGAGTCTGTTTATGATTCGAGGGAGATGTTGATTTTGTAGTTGATATCAGTTCGGCAAATTGGAATTTACAAGTGTGTTGCTAAATTGAAATTCGCCATTCTGTTTTTATAGCTGCACCGTTTTAGTTGCTACCGTTTCTCTAAAGACACTATCATGTTCAACGAAAACCATTGTTGGAGAAAACTCTTTTATTAGTTGCTCTATTTGCATACGAGAATAGACATCAATAAAATTAAGTGGCTCATCCCATACATATAGATGTGCTTGCTCGCAAAGACTTTTTGCAATCAGAACTTTTTTCTTCTGTCCACCTGAAAAATCTTGAATATCTTTCTCAAACTGTATTCGCTCAAAATCCATTTTTCGCAGTATTGCCTTGAACAGACTTTCATCTATGTGATTTTCATCTGCAAAATCGGATAGCATTCCCTTCAAATGTGAAGTGTCCTGTGGCACATAGGATATGACAAGCCCCGATCCCAGTTGTATCATCCCTGAATGCTCAATTGGCTCACCTACCAACAGTTTCAGTAAACTACTTTTGCCACTTCCGTTTTTGCCGTCAAGCACCACTCGATCCCCACGCTGCACAGTGAATGAAACTCTCTCACATACGGTGTTGCCGTCATAACAGATTGCAATATCAGAAACGGAAACGAGTGTATCTGCATGATACATTAAAGGAGCAATCTTCAAATTTTCGGCGGTTTCGATGTTTTTCAGAAGTCCCGATTTTTGCTCGATTGCCTGCTGTTGTCTTGCTTCGATTGTCTTTGACCGCTTCATCATTTTTGCAGCCTTATGACCAACATAGCCTTTGTCAGCTGCACCAATTTTTGATGCCTCTACACGGTCAGACCATATCGCAGAGCGTTTTGCCGCTTGCTGTAGCCGGCTGATGTCCTTTTGTAAGCGCTCATTTTGTGCCAATTCAAATTCCTGTTGCCGTTCAAAGTTTGCCATCCAAGACGAAAAGTTTCCGCTTTGCACCTCAATGCTTGCTCTATTCAGCGACAAAATATGGTCAATACAGCCATCTAAGAAACATCGGTCGTGAGATACGAGTATAAAGCCTTTTTTCTTTTTCAAATAGGCAGCTACCATTTCACGAGCTTTCACATCCAAATGGTTGGTAGGCTCGTCAATTAAGAGAAAGTGCCCTTCATTGCAAAACAGTGCCGCCAATAGCACCTTTGTCTGTTCGCCGTTTGAAAGGGTTTCAAACGGGCGATAAAGAACATCTGCTTCTATATCCAAATATGAAAGTTCACGCATCAACTCCCATTCTTCAGATGCTGGTGCGATTTCAAAGAAAATCTCATTAGTAAACTTTGATTTGTCCATTACAGGGTATGGATAATAATCAAACTGCACAGATGAATAAATTTTACCGCTATACTCATACTTGCCAAGCAATAAGTTTAATAGCGTAGTTTTACCTCTGCCGTTTCTACCCACTAAGCCGAGTTTCCAATCGGTATCAATCTGAAAATTTACATTTTCAAATATGTTGTCATAGTTGGTAGGATAGGAAAAGGTAAGGTTTTCTATTTTAATCATTGACATAAACTAAATCCTCCTTTGTATGTCTTGAAAATTCAAAGTCGGCATTAATGAGGTGTTTTACTCCGTATAGATTCCACTATCTTATGCCGACACTATACGGAGAAAATCATGTGTAACAACTAATTCTTCTGTTTGCATCAAAAATACCTCCTAAAAAGTTTTCATTATTTCGTTAAATTTCGATTTGTAGAGCAACTGCCCCACATTTAGTTTAACATTATTATACCACACCCATATACACAAAGTCAAGAAAGGAGCTGATTTCTATGGGTATTTTCACAGGACTTTTCAAGTCCAGAGATAAGCCACAGAACAGTTACG
>ENA-OPCA01002120-OPCA01002120.1-human-gut-metagenome-genome-assembly--contig:-NODE-2120-length-13224-cov-2.928620_pt1 | contig 13224 bp, 9 predicted proteins | sample MGYA00241076_ERZ501468 | MGnify/ENA primary metagenome ERZ501468 (study PRJEB25962, sample SAMEA2042633) | human gut metagenome | biome: human gut; feature: human-associated habitat; material: faeces... | reverse complement strand
ATTATCGCCGGTTTGGCAATTGCCTACAGCTTGCTCTACATCCTTCGAAACGCTCACTTCTTCAGCACCAACCTGGCACTCACCTACACCATCCTTATTGTCGTGGCGGTCGAAATCACCCTCGCGACAGGGATCCTTCCCTCTTATGCATGGTATCGGGAAACCTTCTACAAACTACCTTTCGATCTGAAAGTGCTAACCAGGAATGGGCAGCTTGCTTACTCGACCGCACAAGCCAAGCCCCTTTCGCCCGAAACAACAGAAAAGATAACTGAACTTGGCACGCTCAACGGCGCGGCCGTAGACTTCCGCGTCCCAAGCAACCCCCATACCCTCAAACGCGCCTACGGCATCAGCGGCGGCACCGCGTTGCTCTCCATCGATGTAAGTAAAAATGACGCCAGACGCACCGCTCTCAAACAGCGAAAGGAAGAACTGGTCAATGCATCCGAGCTGCTAAAGCGAAGCGCTGCCATTCGCCAGGGCCTCGCATTACAGGAAGCAGAACGTGACTTATTCGAGCAAATCAATAACTCGCTGGCGGAGAAAACCTCCGAGATCAATCGCCTTATCGACGAGCTCCCCGAAGACGACTCTCTCGAAAGTGCAGCAATCAGACGCCAAAACTTGACCCGGGTTAAATTCCTTGTCGCCTACTGCAAGCGCAAAGGAAGCCTTATCGTTGCCGAGCGTGAAGGAGTTTCCTTCACCCAAGAACAAGTTGAACTGGTATTTACCGAAGCCGCAGCCGATTTCCGTTCCATGGGAATCGAAAGCGCCGCGCTCTTTCGCTTGAACGAACCCCTATCGCCCGCAATCATGGCTCACCTCTACGATTGCGCATACGACTTCGCCTCACTGGCATTTGCGATCAAAAACCCAACCCTGCTCTTATTTGGCGAAAACGACGAACGCAGCGCCTTGACAGTTCGCATCGTTTTGCAATGCGAAGAATCCCGAAAACTCGAACCTTCGCTGCAAAACTTCTGCAATAGCCTGACGAAAGCGGGCATCCGCAACTGCCACCAAATCGAGGCAGATGAAATCGCCGTCAAAATCAAGCTGGAAGACAGTGCCCTATGAGCCATCTGTTCAACATAAAATCAGTGGTTCTTATTGCGCTTATCATTCTGCTATTTGGGCTTATGGTCGGGCAAATGATCCATGTTCTTCTTGTTGCCACACGGAAAGAAAACCGCAACCCCCGCGGAGCTGTCGCCTATGAGGCGCTTCTCCTTGCGCATCTGCTCTTAGCCTGCGCAACGGTATGCTCCGCTTACGCAAACCATGGCACGCTGCTGTTCCGCATGAAGATGATCTCATTCCCCATCGAGCCAATGATGTGGGTTAACGCCATTGCGCTTGTGCTGGGTCTCGTGCTCGCCTTCGCCTATCGCCGCCCCATAATGACCCTCGAGCTCATAGTTCTTGCTACCTGCACGCCACCATTCATCGAAGCGGCTGACATCAACAGCTGGTTCATTCCCGTACTAGACGCTTCGTTCTTCCTTTTCCGCGTGTCGTCTTCGCTGACCATGGATATCAAGCACCGCAGTTCCGCGATTACGCAGCTCTCCATCGGCGAAGCGGTAAAAAAGCTTCCCGAGGGCATTCTCTGCATTAATCGAAGCGGAGCGATTGTCCTTATGAACGAAAGCATGCGATCTAGCCTTCAAGCGCTCGGATTGGGCACCAACCTCTCAGAGGGTTCCCTTATCTGGGCGGAGCTAGCCAAACGCGCAACCGCAGGCAACCACGTTCGCGACGCCCTACTTCCCGAAGGGATACGTCTAACTGTATCGCCAAACGAAACCAGGCTCTTCATACATGACGAGGTGACGCTGCATCACACCTTATGCGAACGGATCATGGCCATTGACGTTACGGTTGAGGAAGACCTCAACGAACGTCTGCATCTTGCCAACACCGAACTGGAAGAATCGAACCGCAAACTGGAGCAAACCCTGGCGCAGTTAGAAGAAGCTGCTGCAGAAGAAGCATCGCTCGTCATGAAAACGCGCGTCCACGACTCCATCGGCCAACGAATGACCATACTCCATCACTACCTAGAATCAGATATTGATAACCCGGAAATCACCCGAAGCGTTTCCCGGCTTATGCACAATATCACCACCGATCTTGCTCGCACTTCCCCAGAGGGAAAAGACGAGCTTGCCGCTCTTACATCAGCCTTTGCTCTTGCAGGTACGAATATCCACATAGAGGGCACACTGCCCGAAAACCCAAGCTCGGCAAATGCACTAGTTGGGATAATTCGAGAAGCGGCAACCAACGCACTCAAGCACGGCAGCGCCAAAAACGTCTATGTTCGCATAGCGGCCAAACCATCGGAAACGAACCTGGCCATTTTCGATGACGGTACCGGCGCTTCAAGCACGATTATCGATGGCTGCGGCATGCCCCAAATGCGCCGAGCGGCAGAAGTCCTCGGTGGCACCTTTGAGGTAAACGCACTGACGCCTTTCACTATATCGGCAACTATTCCCCATCAAGGAGCATCATCATGATCACCATCGTCATCGTTGAAGATCAGGGGATTCTCCGAGAATCACTCGCATGCACGCTCAACCTTCAGGAAGATATGCAGGTTGCCCGCGCGCTTTCCGATGCAGCAGACGCACTCGACGTGGTGCGCGAGACGAATGCCAATCTTGCGCTTTTGGATGTTTGCACCGAAAACGGATCGAGCGGAATCGCCGCAGCGAATCAGATTCACGAAGCCTGCCCCGATACGAAAATCGTAATTATGACAGGCATGCCGGAAATCACGTTCATCGAACAGGCAAAGCTCGCTGGAGCTGACAGTTTCGTATATAAGAATGTTGGAACTGAAGAGCTCCTGGGAATTATTCGTTCAACCGCCAACGGCTACTCCACCTTCCCGAATGCAACCCAGAGTATCTTCTCGGACGCTTCGGCACTCAACGAAACAGAGATCAGTATCTTGCGCTTGGTCTGCGAAGCAAAAACGCGTAAGGAAATTGCAGCTGAGCTATATTTAAGCGAAGGCACAGTAAAACGCCACATTTCTGAGATCTTGGCCAAAACGGGCTACGACAGCATCTTGCGCCTTGCCGTGCATGCGGTATCGCAGGGTCTTATCGTTCCGAAGATGGACAAATAAGCCACTGGCGGCAATAGAAATCACGCCCTTCGTCATCTGGGTTCCACCCACCGTTTACAACGCAAAACCAGCCAACGAAATCACCAGATCAATACCCTTGTTTTGTTTTTGAGACACATGGCTCAAAAACACTCTTTAACTGAGCCGCAGGTCACTTCTTCCAGCGCTCCCCTCACGTCATCATGGAACCACGATGACAAACATAGCTAGCCGCAAAAGCGGCGAGGGAGTCTGAGAGGATGTGGTTGCAATGAAGGCAACGAAGAAGATCATCGCAGTTCTGGTATGCGCTTTTGCCCTGTGCTTTGCACTGGTGGGATGCGATTCCGGAGCCGAACAGTACAAGAAGAACTTCCAGGGCGACTGGGAACTGGCAGGCCTAACCGAAGGCGATACCACCTATTCCGAGAGCGATATCTCCATGCTTAAAGCATGGGGCATGGAAGTAAAGCTGTCCCTCAATGAAGACGAAACTATGGTTCTCGAGTACTTCGGCGAAACAGCCGAGGGCAACTGGGAGCCCAAGGATGCTACCACTTTCAAGATGACAGCCATGGGTGATTCGATTGATGGCAAGCTGGCTGATGGGATGATATCCATCGAAGTCGAGGGTGCCGAAATGAAGTTCAAGAAGATGGAATAGCGGGGTGAACGGTAATGAAACTCAAGTTTCTAGGAATTGCAGCATGCGCACTTGCACTCTGCTTCACCCTTGTGGGATGTAACTCACAAAAAGTAACTGACTTTACCTGGTACCAGGCGGCAGTACCCGATAAGTACGAACTGAACACCAGCCTTGGCAGCAATGCGGCAAAGGTATCGTTCGCCAAAACCGATGAAGGCAAAGAGCTCCGCGTCAACTGGAACGGCGTAAAGGATGCCCAAGGAATTACCCAAGCATTCATGGAATGGGAAGGCACTGGCTCTGAGCAGCTGGACGATATGAAGATCGGCAACTACACCTGGAAGGTTGCTCAGAACACTGAGGCAAGCAAGCCAAAGATCCAGTTCTGCACCGACCTGCCCGATGGACGTGTTGGCATCGTTGATGCCCGCGGATTCAGCGACATCAACGACAAAGACCTGCAGAGCTTCGTTAAATCGGTAAAGTTCGCAGATGATGTGAGCGAAGCATACGACAAAGCTAAGGAAGTCAGCTCTGACGACCTGAAGATCCACTAACACCCTTGGGCGGAGCCGCAATCGAGTTCCGCCCGTTTTCGAAACAGACTGAAGAGGAGGACATCATCATGAAGAAAGCAGTTATCGCACTTCTTGCCCTCTGCATAAGCCTTGTTGCCGCAGTTGCCTTAGTTGGTTGCGGAGGAAGCGGGCCTGCGGACAAGAAAGCGGATTTCATCTGGTTTAAGGTTGAGGTTCCCGAAGGCGTAAGCGTCAGCAACTCTGCCGGCGACAACGCAAACAAAGCCCAACTGACATTTTCCAACAACGATCGAATCATCCCATTATGGGAAAAGAAAATGACAGCTGAAGAGTTGCTCGCTCGATACGAAGATCGCTACAGCGGGTCTTTTAAATGGGAGACACATGACCCTGTAACCTACGGCGACAAAACCTGGTTGACCGGCGATTACAAGCATTCGGGAGGGACTACTTCCGTTTTCATTATCGGGGTAAATGAGGGAAGCGTGTCTATAACCGTCGACAACTTCGAAGATCATAAGGCGGAAGTCGAAACGGTGCTTAATACCATCGAATTTGCCGATAACATGAGCGAAGCCATGAAGGAAGCCAAGGAAGTTAAGCTTACCGACATCGACCTGAAACGCTAACCATCCTGTCGTAAAGAAACCAGACTCCTTTGCGACACTCCAAGCTAAGAGAGGGACCGGCGCTGCCGGTCCCTCTCTGCTTTGCGTAGTGAATTAGATTGAAGGCCTTTCGCCATCAATGCCCCCCTTGCAAGAATAGGCATTTCCGCCGACAGCGCCACTTGTGCCTTCGCTTCCACCCATAAGGGGCGCATTCGGCAAAACACCTATCATCGCCTTGAGAATGCAAACCCAAAGCACGACGCTCCGCCTTCGCCAGCTAGAACCAACCGGTATAGGTTTTCTGCAACACAGCGCTGGCAACCCAGTTTGCAAGCGTAATGAAGTCGAACACCGGCAAACCTGTTGCCTTCTGAATAGCCGCCGCGTAAGGAGGCAGATCACTGCACTCAAGCAAGATGGCCTTGATGTCGGGATGTTGCTGGCACAAGTCCTTCGCCAAGCTGCATAAATCGTCGGTAAGCTTGCCGTTGTCGAGTTCGTGTCCGCCCCAACGAATGGGAGCGAAGCTTTCCATGTCGCCTACGTTCTGAATAATGAGCCTTTCAGTGTTGCTGCCAACCCGAGCAAGCAGATCATCGTTCAAGCTGGAGCCATCGGCGGCAAACACCGCAATAGACCCCGCCTGGGCAAAGCCCGCCTTGATAACTGGCAACTGGCACAAGCTCGACATGAATACAGGGACGTCAACCGCCGCCGCAACATCTTTCTGGAAATGGGCGAAGTAACCGCATGCGCCGATAATAGCACGCACGCCCTGCGCCTCCAGCTTCTTGGCGGCTTCGATGATCATCTGCTTGATGGCAGGATCGCCCGCAAACAGCTGCTCGATCTCAAAATCAACCACTTCGTAGCACACGGGATAGTCGAAGGTGCACGCATTGGCGACGTTGCCTGGAAGCTTGGGGTAATCCAACTTCACAGCAATGATGCCGAGTACCTGCCCCGAAAAACTACGGGGCGGAAGCCCGTGGGTACCACGAACCTCCGCCTTCGTCTCAAGCGCACCGTATGCGCTTTTCCAGTTGCTCATTTACTCGCCCTCAGGAGCTACGTATTCGCCCTCGCGCAGATAAGCCTGCATCTGCTCCTTTGTCATATGGCCAATGCCCAGCTCATCCAAGGTGAGGCCGGTCTCGAAGAAGTTGGTCTTGTTCATAACGCCGCCCAAAACAATCATGGAATCGATGATAGGCGTGGGGACACCAAACTTCTTGCCCAGCTCATGGTACACATGGCAACCAACGGGAACATCTTCGGTTACATAGCGGTTCTTGATGGTGAAGGGGCCGGTGGCAAAACCGACTTCCCACTGCTCCTCGAACGGAACGTTGCAACCCTCGCCCATGTACTCTTCGCCCAGAACGCTGGTGCGCTGGTAGAACACTTCTTTCTTAAAGGGCTGGATGCCAACACCCATAGCTTCCGCCAGAGCAATTTCCTCGTTGTAGAACTGGTACTGAACCTCGGAAATAGAGGGGCAGAAGGAATGGGAGTAGATGGAGTAGTCGTGGATGTTCTTGTCCAAGACCGTGCCGAAGTTTTCCATCGTGGATACGCCCAAAACCGTACCGGGAACATGGATAACCGGGTTCACATTGGAGAAGCCGATATCCATAACGGTATCGCCACACACTGCGCCATCGCCTTCAGTGATAGCATCAAAGCAACCCAAGGCCTTCGAGCTTTCTACGAAATCTTCCGTGTCCTTTGCAGGAAGCGCAGCGCCACGCAATGTAATAGCGCGATATACCAGCGAGCAGGTGGGCTTGGCAACGCCGCCTTCGGTATCGACGCGCGTGCCATAGGGAGCGCTTGACCAACCACCGATGATAACCTTCTTGGTGCAGCCCATTTCGCGCATCATCTTGCGAAGCTTCAGGCTACCGTAGTTATCGGGAATGATGTGAATGATCTGGCCATCCTCCAAAGCAGGAATGAGCTCGCGGAAGAAAATCTCATGAGCGATAGAGGGGATGCCCACAACAATAAGCTTGGCGCCCTTAACCGCTTCGGCTACAGAATTGGTTGCCATGGCAAATTCGCCCTTGCCCATACGACGGAAACCGTACTTAGTCTGCGTCCCCGGTGCCTTGTCCTGCAAGGTGATACCCGTACGCATAACAGTGCCCAATGCATTGTCAAAGAACGGATCCAGATCGCAAATACGAACTTCCTGGCCAGCCAACGCACAGTCGGCACCGCAGGTTTTGCCAACAGCGCCACCACCCAAGATGGCGATAGGTGCGCGGCGCAGCTCTTCTACGTCTACCAATTCAATAACCTCCTTAGCGGACGGCCTTGCGGCCATACTCCGAAAAACGCTCAGACCCGAGCCGATGCGAACCCAAGCGCTACCTTCATCACTACAGAAGAATACCACGCATAAAACCCCGAATTCGCGTACAGAGACGTTAATTCCCTCATTGTCCTAGGGAGATTCCGTCAAACTCTTCCTCTGTCTGCTAAAACAAGCGTGTTTCCTTTTTCGACACAGAGCTACTTTCAAATAGCAACGCATTCAGTAGCAACGCAGCCCTAGGCTATAACCGAAGCCGCAATACGCAAGGAATGGACGCATGTCCATTATTCGGAACGCATCTGATACCATCAGGACAATCAAAACACAGGAGGACTCATGGAAAACGCACCGATGCATCGCCCCATGCGCCAGGCAAGCCGCCAAGTGCGCAATATCGACCAGCTTCACGCTATTGTTGAAGCCTGCCACACCGTACGCATCGGGGCACTCGACGAAGAAGGCATGTTTATTGTCCCCATGAGTTTTGGTTACGACTGGGCAGACCCTGAAAGCCCTGGCAACAATGCCCCCACCCCACGCCTAGCACTATGGGTGCACTCGGCTTCCGAGGGACGCAAGGCAGAGCTTTTCAATCGCGAACCACGTGTCGCTATCGAAATGGATATCGAGGACGGCGTGATAGAAGGCCCCTATGCCTGTGCCTATTCCTATGCGTATCGCAGCATCATGGGTACGGGTACCGTTCATCGAATCCAAGGCACCGAAGCAAAACGTTACGGGCTCACCCGAATCATGCATCATCTGGCCCCCGGAGCTAGCGCCGGTTTTACCGACCAAGCGCTGGCCCGCACAAACATCTACTGCATCGACATAGATTCCTTCACTGGCAAACAGCGCGCCTAGGAAAACCAACAACAAAAAACCGCCCTTCGTTTTTTGCGTCAGCATAAAGCAAAGGGCGGTTCGTCATTTGAGGCAACTGGAAGCCGCTAGGTCATCGGACGTATCAGCAAACCAGTTTCGACTCTTCTACTTTTTCGATATACCAATTCAAGAATCTCATCAAGGGCTTGCGGAACACTAGCCCAAGCAGCAAGAACGGCACAACGAACAGCAGCAGTAAGCCGATTTCTATCCAGAAATCATTCATGTACACGCCCATCATGGCGGCACGCATAGCGTTGATAACATGCGTTGCCGGCAGGAAGGGGCTGAGAACCTGGAAGAAGTCGGGCAACATCTGGAGCGGGAAGCTGCCACCGCCGGAGGTAACCTGAATGATAAGAAGGAATACGGCAATAGCCTTACCTAAGTTGGCAAACGATACCACCAACGAGTAAATGATGAAGGTGAAGACCAAGCCCGCCAACCAGAAACAAATCAGATACAACAACGGATTGCTTACCTGCACCTGTAAGAACAGTATGTTGCCAAGAGCAAGAACCGTGGTTTGGCACAGGGAAACGAAAGCGAATACGCCAAAACGTCCCAAGAACAACTGATACAGTTTTGGATACCCCAGCTTAATCTGCGCCTTGCGCGACACATCCACCTTGATAGCAACCGCCAGCAACAATGAACCAACCCACAAAGCCAATGTGGTATACAACGGCGCCATCTGAGAGCCGAAGTTATCTGCAGGGAATACCGCATTACGCTCAAGCTGCACAGGAGCCGCCAGCGCCGATGCAAGGGCATCGGGGTCGGAATAGAGCACCGTACGTAACTGTTCGAGGTTGCCCGAAGCAAGCGCCTCACGCATAGCGGCGGAAAGCGAAGTGAGCTTTTGCGCTGAATCATCTAGATCGGATGCCGTGTCGAGCAACTTCTGCTTCGATGTTGCGATGCGGCCAGCAAGGGAATCAGCGCCGTTTTGCAAATCATCCCCCACCGAACCAAGCGTTGACGCGCTCGAAGAAAGCGAGCTCGACATAGCAGAGACCTGGTCCATCAACGCATCAAGCTGAGGTTTGATAGTGTTGTTGTAATCGTCGGAAAGCTGACCCACACTGCCCTTCGCCTGAGCCGCAAGAGCGCTCACCTTGTCATGCTCGGCCTGAGCCGAAGAAGCGTCAGCCCTGATGGAATCGGCAGTACGCAAGCCGTCAGCCAGCGCCTTTTGAGAATCGGCAGAAGCCTGCAACTGCACAGCAAGCTGTGTGAGCGTTTCCTTCAAACTGGGATCGCTCTGCACATTTGCCAAACTCCTTACCTGACTCGCCAACGACTCGAATTGCGAAGCCTGAGCCTCGATCGGGGAAGCCTGATTATCCAAACTACCCGCAGAAGTGCCCGCAAGGGTATTGGCAGAGCTGAAAGCCTGATCGATTGCGCTTGAGACGCCCTCATACCCCGCTGCGCTATTGGAAATGGCCTCGCCCAGAGCGGCATTGGACGCCTTCAGGGCATCACCCATGGAAGAAACGGAGTCTTTCGCTTGGTTGGCGGAATCCATTACCTGAGCGGCAGAATCACCTGCCTGGCCCAAAAGCTCAGCCGAGCCCGTCACCAAAGACTGAGAGGCATCGAGTACCTGAGCGTAAGTTCTCAACGTCTGCGAGGCATCAGACATCTGAGCACCCATAGTATCGACATGGTTTGCCAAATCACCCAATCGGCTATCGATATTGGCGTTATCCGAGTACTTCAGCAACGAGGAAGCAACATTCATGCCCACTTCTGCGAGCGTTTTGGCAAATACCTGGTTCACCATATCTGACGCCTTGCTGGCGCCTTGATCGGTAAGCTTCGGCGCAACCACGTTCTTCTTTTCGTTGCTGTAGTAAATCAGATCTGCATGACCTGAATCACCCGAGTAGAACGTCATCATGTCTTTGCTGAAGCTTTCGGGGATAACCACTGCCGCGTAGTATTTACCTGATTTAGCGCCGTCGATAGCGTCGCCTTCGTCCGTAAACACCCAATCCATCTGCTCGTTAGCTCGCAACGAGCTGGCAATCTGCTCACCCATGTTCACTTTCATGGGAACCAGATCGCTCTGATAGCCCTCGTCGTTGTTCACTACCGCAACCTTCAGGTTGCCGGTATTGTGGAACACGTCCCAGCATGCCAGCACGTTATACCAGCTGAAAATAGAAGGCAGCAACACCAAACCCAAGATAATAAGACCGGTAATTAAGTTGCTGAAGATACGCTTCATGTCATCGACGAAAAGCTGGCGGATCACTCTCATTATTTCAGCCCGCCTTTCAGGTCAACCGGCTGCGGAGCCGGAGAGTCAGATACGCCATCACGAGCCCGGAACAGATCACGCAACTCGTCGTCAGACAAGTCGTCGAGGGCAACTTCGTGAGCCAAACGATCACGAATGAACTCAATCACAACAAGGAAGATGATGATGGCCACCAACCATATAAGCCAGCACGTAAGCATAATCACTTTCTCGAAGCCCAAGAGGGAGAGAAGTGGGGTGACGATGGCGGGCACCGCCAAACCAAAGAAGAAACCGCCTCGCCTTAAACGCGGGTACAAACCCATAAAGCGCTTAGCGCTTTCTGCTAGCTGGCTACGATACTCTTCCCTGTCAGCCAAAACACGGAACAGCTGGTCCATACGATAGCGGCGCGCAGGTAGTTTTGCTTCTTCGCCGTTCAGGATATCGCTCGCGGCAATCTGCTTGCCGAACATACGATTCACATTGGTGAGGTAAGGGCGTAGCAGGAAGCCGATGACGAAGAACGCCAAAAAATACAGGAGCAGCATGCCCACTTCGCCGAGCCACTGCAATCCGTAGAAACCGCCAATGGTTTCGCGCAGCGCGTTAATGCCATACGTGAATGGGAACACTGGGTATACAGCCTGGAAGAAATCGGGGGTCATCTCGATGGGATACAGACCCGTAGCGCCAGGGATCTGCACAAAGATGAGAATGATGCAGAGGCCCTTGCCAACATGCTGCAGCAGCACCGAAAGCGCATACTGAATGCACAGGTAGGTAAGGGATGCGAACATCGCCGTCAAGAAGAACAGGGGTACACTTGCCACCTGAACGCCCAAGAACAGGTTACCAGCGCAGCAGACTATTGCCTGAAGGGAAACCAAGGGCGCCAAGAACAGCCATTTGCCCAAGTACCGCTCACGCGAGGAAAGGTTAGGGATGCCCTCATCGTCAACCTCTTGGCGCAAAATGACCAAAAGCATGAACACGCCGATCCACAATGTCATGTTCATAAACAATGGCGCCATTGCAGATCCATAGGCATTAACCGAGTACAGCTCTTCGGTCTGCAGCTCGGTCGGCGAAAGCATGAAGCCGGCAATCTTTTCAGGATTCAGGCCGTCTTCGCCAAGCAAATCTTGCAAGGTGTTAGCGGTGCCCAAGGCAACAAGATCGGTTCTGACCGTATCGATATCGTCTTGGAAGCCAGCAAGCATGCCATCGGTTTGACCAAGCGCGGATGCCGTGGTTTGCAGCGCGGAATTAAGCTGATCGAGGGCCGTTATCGACTGATCGATGAGCAGCGACTGGTTAGACACCGCCGTCGAAAGACCCGAAAGCGCATTCGAGAGTTTCGTGGTGCTATCGCTTAATGCTGGAAGCGTTTCGCTGGTTAACGTGCCACGATATTTATCGGTGTTTTCGAGTGTGCCCTGAAAGGCAGTGTTCACTTTTTCAGATGCTGAAGTTATATCGTTCGAGGCCGACTTCAAAGCTGGATAGGTGCCCTTCACCCCAGCAACAGCAGATTGCAGCGAGTTGTTCTGCGCTTCAAGGGTCTTAGCGGATTCCTCGATGGCCTGCTTCGTTTCGTCGTTTAAACCAGGCGTTTCCTCGAGCGACCGTAGGGAAGCAATTATGGCAGTGTTCATCTTCACCGTTGCTTCGCCCTGGGCGACTGCGGCGTCAACCGTGCCTTCTGCACCCGCAATAGATTCATTCACTTTACCCACGGCGGCATTTGCGTTGGTGGCAGCCTGAGAAGCTAAATTGGAGGACTGATCCAACACGCCTGTCATCTGCACCACAAAAGGACCCAACGCTTGCTGAGTTTCGGAAAGCAAGTTAGAAGCCTCTGAAAGCTGCTGGCTCAAGTTAGCGATATCGCCTTTGGCTCCCTGAAGCTTGCCTTTTGCATCATTGGTCTTAGAAGACAGGTCGCTTGAGGCGGACGACAAATCATTAACCGCGTTACGCGCATCCGACAACGAGGCATTTGCTTTATCCAGCTGCTTTTCGATGGAAGTTCGCGCATCGCCAATGTCTCCTTCAGCCTGCTTCAGACCTTCGTCGATCTCTTCAGCAACTACGCCACTGACCGTAGAAACAAAGGTGGAATTGATGGTCTCGTCCAAGGTATTTGCACCCGTATCGGTAACCTTGGTCGAAACACCACCCGCTTTTTCATTTACGTAATACTCGAGCTTTGGCTGAGTGATGTCGCCTGTCAGAAACGTAGTGACGTCATAGCTGAAATCAGAAGGGATAATAAACGCTGCGTACGCTTTCCCCGATTTCACTTCCTCCATGGCGGTATCACGATCGGTGAAAGTCCAGCCAAGTTGATCGTTGTCATGCAACTGATCAACCACCTGGCTGCCCAAATCAAGATCGCCCATTATGTCGGTTGAGGCACCTTCGTCTTCGTTGACCACGCACACACGGATGTTTCCCGTATTGTCGTAAGGGTTCCAAAAACCTTCTACGTTGAACCAGGTGTAGAGAGAGGGCAGCACCACCAAGACGAACACGACCACCAAAGCAGCCGGCGCCTTGAGCAAACGCAGATAGTCACGCCTAAGAACGCGTAGGGCATTCTTCACGCCAGGGAACACCTCCTTGCATAGCAATCACAACTGCGCCCTAAAAACAACGAGCGCGCAGATACCGAACACAGAACTTAGTTATTGTATCTTGCTACTGCCGATAGCCCCTCATCCATCAATCCCTTTACAGAAACTCCCCATCTGTGGATTAATCAAACATTTTTAGACAGGCGTCGGCTTAAAGCACATCGAGAACAGATCGATAACCAAAGGCATCACCCCCGACGCCCCCCCCCCGC
>ENA-OPCA01002117-OPCA01002117.1-human-gut-metagenome-genome-assembly--contig:-NODE-2117-length-13230-cov-2.398330_pt1 | contig 13230 bp, 20 predicted proteins | sample MGYA00241076_ERZ501468 | MGnify/ENA primary metagenome ERZ501468 (study PRJEB25962, sample SAMEA2042633) | human gut metagenome | biome: human gut; feature: human-associated habitat; material: faeces... | reverse complement strand
GGGAATGTGGCGGTTCGTGAGGCTGAGGATAGCCTCGAAGATGATGCGATGGGCCGGACGGAAGAAGTTTTCCGGACGCAGCCGCATGACCGCCTCTTCGGTCACCTCCCCGTTGAGCAGGCAGGCGGCGAGCACCGATTGCTCGGCCTCGATGTTCTGAGGCAACTGCGCGCGGGGCGCAAGTCCGGGCGTATTGTTGGCATCCATGGGAGGCTGAGGCTGGTAGGGCATGAAACATCCTTCGCGTCGTCGGTGCGCCTATTGTATCGCGTTTCTTCCCGCGAACGCCGGAACTCGGCTTACCGCCACTGTTTCACGGGAAACAGGCTCATTATAGAAAATGGCCCCTCCGAAGAGGGGCCATCAAAGGGTCTCGCAAGACGAGGACTACTCCTCGGTCTCGGTCACCTCAACCTCGACGGTGCCGTCGGCGGCAACTTCGCCGTCAACTTCAACCATCTCGTCGGCCGGAGTCTCGGCGATATCGATAGCCTCTTTGATAGCGTCGATGGCCTCTTCGGCCTCGGACTCGCCAGCAACGATCACGGTCACCGTACCCTTGATGTCGCGGTACAGAGACACGGGCACCTGGTAGGTACCGGTCATCTTGATGGGCTTGCCCAGTTCCACACGACGACGATCGATCTCGATGTCGAGCTGCTCGGCGATGGCGTCGGCCACCAGAGGAGCAGTGACGGAACCGAAGAGCACGCCCTCTTCGCCCACCTGGGCGATAACGCGCACCGTAGCGTCGTTCAGCTTCTCGGCCAGAGCGTTGGCATCGGCAATGCGAGTCTCCTCGCGCTTGGCGATGTTCTTCTTGCGCTCCTCAAGCTGCTTCAGGTTGCCCGGAGTAGCCTTCACGGCGTAGCCCTGGGTCAGCAGGAAGTTGTTGGCAAAGCCGCGGTTGACGTCGATGACGTCGCCCTCGCCGCCTTTGCCCTGGAGTTCCTTCAGAAGAATAACTTTCATGGTTCTCCTCCCTTCGCCTAGCGGTTGCGGCGATCGCCACGGCCGCTGACAGCGGGAACGGCATAGGGCATGAGAGCCATGACGCGGGCGCGCTTAACAGCTTCCGCGATGTCGCGCTGGTGCTGGGTGCAGGCACCGGTCACGCGACGGGGCTTGATCTTGCCACGATCGGTAACGTACTTGCGCAGCATTTGAGTATCTTTGTAATCGATATACTCCACGTCGTCCTTGCAGAACTGGCAATACTTACGACGAGGCTGCTTAGCGTAATCGGCCATATTAACCTCTTTCGTTTCGCTTAAAACGGAATGTCATCATCGTACACGGAAGAGGAAGCGTCGATAACCGGTGCAGCGGGCATGGGCGCGGGCGCCGGAGCCGGTGCGGGCATGGGAGCCGGAGCACTATAGGCCGGAGCCGCCGGAGCATAGCCCTGGTTGCCGCCGAAATCGCCGCCGTAGGACTGAGCGCCGCCGCCGTTGCGGCTCGACATGAATTCGAGCTCGTCAACGATGACTTCGAGCTTGCTGCGCTTCTGACCATCGCGCTCCCACTGGCTCCAGCGGAGCTTGCCCTCGATCGCAACCTTCGTGCCCTTGCTCAGGTACTGCGCGATCTTCTCCGCGCGTGTGCCGAACATCGAGCAATCGATGAAGTTGGGGTAATCCTCCCATTGCTCGGTCTGCGCGTTCTTGCGTCGGTCGTTCACCGCCACGCTGAAGCCAAGCACCGCCATTCCGCTCGCCGTCTGGCGAAGCTCCGCGTCGCGCGTAAGGTTTCCGCTGATCGTTACTCTGTTGATGCTCATGTGCTTCCTCTCTACTGCTGGTCGCCGCTTGCCGCCGCGATCATCGCCTCTATCTCCCCGTGGAACGCGTCAAGCTGCTCCGCGCTCATCGCCTCGATGCCGACGCCGTACTCCGCCGCCGCCTGCTCCTTCAGCTCCTGCATCTGGAAGCCGAGCGCCTTCGCCCTGCGCATCGCCTCGCCGACGCGTGTCTGCGCCTCCCCGAGCCTGATACCAGCCTGGTACTGCTCCTTCGTCTGCTGTGGCTGCGTGGGCTGATCGTCGATCACCTCGACCTGGTAGCCGTCGGGGCCTGAGCCGAAACCGCCCTCCATCTCCTCGCCCGTGTACACCACGCCGTAGAGCGCCTCGGGGCATGCGTCTCGCGCGCACTCCGTGATGGCGCGGGCGGTCAGCATCGCAAGCGGGTACTTCTTCCAGTTCTCCTTGCCCGACAGCCCCGCCTGCTGCGCCTTGGCCATGTCCCATGTCGCGCTGAAGGTGTAGTCTGGGTCGTCTGCTCTGACGATCTCGACCGTTGCCTTCTTGGCCTGCTCGTCCTTCTTGACGCGCAGCTTGTGCCCCGCCCTGCGGACGTTCGCCGCGATAAGCTCAGCCGATGCGGTTGGCTTGCCGTTGATCACCGTGATGCGGTAAAGGCTCTCTGCTGGGGACAGTCCCATGGAGCGCCCAAAGTCCATCGCTATCAGGATGTTCGCGGGCGATCCCTGGTAGGCCTTCGGCACCAGTGACCCCTTGCTGATCGTGTTCGCGTACTGCATCTGCTCCGCTAGCGTCAGCGCCTGCGCGGTTGCGGCTGGCGCCGCCGCCTGAATCGCCATGCTATTGCTCATTGGTTTCCTTCCTTATCGTGTTGATGTGCCCGTGTATGCCCGCCGCACGCATGTACCCGAGCAGACCGTCTTTCTGCGTCTGCGTCATGCTGCACACGATGCAGTAGCGCCCAATCGTCTCCGGCTCGGGATCTTGCGCAGGCTCCGGCACCGTCTCTGGCTGCGGCTCTGGCTCTGCCATCGGTTCAGGCTCCGGCTCGGGGGCTATGCCCATCTCGGCGTTGAGCTTGTCGATCCGTGCCTGCTCCTCCTCGCGCATCGCGTTGAGGTTCAGCGCCGCCTGGAGGCTCAATGTGCGGAAGAACTCTGCCTCCGCCTCCTTCTCGAACGTTAAATGGCCTGTCTTGAGCGCCGCCCAGTCGTTGAGCGCCTGAAGCCTCTCCTGCTCCTTGACCAGGCTCCAGCTCTTGGCAACGCTCATCTTGTCGCGCTCGATCCCGAAACGCTCGATCGGCACAAGCTCGGCGAGCACTGGCGCATCGGCCTCGTAGAACTCGCACATCAGCCCGTATCGCTCCTGGCGCTTCTGCGCGTTGCGAGCGTCAAGCTCGCCCTTGTACTCGTCGACGAGCTCCTTCATCGGGGCCATCAGGCGCTTGAACTCGGCCTCCGCCTGCTTGCAGGGCTCGTTCCAGCCCGCCTTGAAGCGCTTGCGCGCCGCCTCTGCGTCCCTGTAATGGCGGTTCAGGTCCTGGCTGAGCGCCTTCACGTCCTCGGTGCTAGCTCCTTCCAGGGTCGACCCGCCGAACTCCGCCACCGTCGCGCGGCAGTCCTGCAGCGCCTTCTCCATGTCCAGCACCAGCTCGTCGATCTTCCTGCGGTCGATGCCGAGCCTTGCGAGGTCCGTCTCGATGATCTGCGCCTCTACCTCCTGCGCAGCTCCGCCGATATGCTTCTCTTCATCCGCTCCCGCCATGCCTGCTCATCCTTGTCTATCTCGTCGGTTATGCGCACCTCAATGCGCGGGTGCTCGCTGTCTATCTCCACGTCGACGTCGACGGGGTAGCACATGGCGAACCTGTCGCTTTTGATAACCCCCGCCTCCTGGAGCGCGTCCAGGACGAACTTCTTTGCGAAGACCGTGTTGTCGATGTCCTTGCGCCTGTTCGGCTGGTACCACACGATGTAGACCCGCACCGCGCCGTCGAACGTTGGCGCGTCCTCAAGGCATCGCCTTATCCGCGCCTGCACCTTCTTCTTAAGGCCTGCCGCCGCGAACCTGTTCGCCCTCTCGGCGTCCACGTACTCGTTGAGCGCGGGCAACGCAGGGGCGCGGAACGCGTAGCTCGCCATCAGCCAAACCCCATGCAGTAGAGGGCCATGTACGCCGCCGTTGGCAATGCCAGCGCCGTGAGCACCGCCAGCGCGTCGAGCGGGTGCCCTACCATGTATCGGAGACCAGCGCGTCCGAAACCCTCTCCATCCAGCCAGGCACCGCGTCGCGCTCCACGGCATGGCGCTTCCCGACCCTCACGGTCGGCAGCCTCAGCCCGTCCGTGCGCCTCGTGCACTCCAAAGCCTTGGCGTAGCTGACGCCTGTGAGCCTCGCGACCTCCTTCACGGTCAGCGTGTCGCGCCGCTGCTGTTGCTCCATTCATCTTTCCTCCTGTATCATCGGAGGCGCATCCGGTCCTGTCCGATGCGCCGTTATCGGCTCCCGCCCTCGCTGTTGCAGCAGCGAGGGCACTTTTGCTAGCGATCTGCAAGCTTCCCGTTCTGCGCCGCCATCTCGTCGATCTCTTCCGCGTCGAATGGGATTCGCCACGTCGTGACCTTGCCGCTCTTGAACGCGAACGCCTTTATGCAGCCGTCGCGGCAGAGCTGGCGCACCCACTGCGGCGTGATGCCCATCAGCTCCGCGTACTCGGTCGGCGTCCAGAGCCTAGTCGCCATGGCTTCCACCGCCCAAGCACATCACTTCGGTCTTGCGCTCATCGGACGCCATCTCCTCGGTGCGTGTCTCGTAATCGAGCAGCGTTTCTACGATCTGAATGTCCCTGTCCGCAATCAGCCTGTTCTTGGCGCGGTAGATCACGTACTCGCGCATGGCGCTCAGCATGTCCTCGTTGGTGTAGGCATTCGTCTTCATGCCGTCTCCGTTCTTCTCAGCCGTCAGCTCATCGTTGCGCTTCTTCAGCTTGTCCGTCATCTCGTTGATCCTCTTCACGTCTCCAGATAAGATCGCGTCGAAGGATTCCCATACAAGCTTTGCGTCCTTGCCTTCCATTACTCACCCTCCTCTTCCTTGTCGCTAGTCGAAACAACCCGCGCTGTCCTGTCGCTCGTCTGATCAAGCAGGTATTCGATAGAGCAGCCGTACAAAGAAGCGAGCTTCATGAGGTTCGAGCTAAGCGGCTCAGCTTCATCGTTCTCCCATCTCAACAATGCGTTCTGATGGACGCCGATACGCTTCGCTACCTCGCTGGCTGACATACCTGCACGTGCGCGTTCAGCCTTCATGTTCCTTCGCATAACCACCTCCTTTCAATTCGAAAACACCAGGGCGGTGTGCTTGACTTTCTTCAATATACACCGCTGCGGTGTTGCGTGCAACCATTTTGGTGTGAAAAAATAACACCAGTACAGTGTTATAGATCGGAGTGAATTATGGGCGGCTATAAAATCGCGGAGGCTCGTGTGGCAAAAGGCTGGTCTCAGCAGGACCTGGCCGACAAGATGGAAACGACTCAACAGACCATACAAAGGTACGAAAGCGGCGCTCGCGACATAAAATCAAGCGTCCTAATCAAGCTGAGCGCAGTTTTGGACGTGACAATTTCCTACCTTCTTGGATTGGAAAATGCGTCCATTCCGAACAACTCGACCGTCGATGTGCCGTCCTACGGAGCCATCGCGGCTGGAACGCCTATAGAAATGGTGGAAGTGAAAGATTCGCAGCCAGTGCCGGTCAAGGTTCACGAGCGGTTCCCCAAAGCCTTCCTGTTAAAGGTCGAGGGCGAGTCCATGAACCGAATCCTCCCCAACGGCTCCTACGCCTTAATCGATCCAGCGCAGAAGGAGCCGATCAGCGGCAAGCCCTACGCTGTATGCGTGAACGGCTACGACGCCACTATCAAGCGCGTGGTCAAGCTCTCAAACGGCTTCGAGCTGACCCCCGACAGCACCGACCCGACCTTCCGATCGATCGTGTACGACTTCAACGAGCCAGGCACCGACCCCGTCACGATCATAGGGCGCGTGGTGTTCTACGTGCTCCCGTTCGACTGGGAGTTCTAGGGAGTGGAAAGATAATGGGAGTATTGGATGATCTCGCCAAGGAAGGCGAAAGAATAATCAAGGAGAGAAACACCGACAACGCACGCAGCTTCGTGAAACGCGGCGAAGCGCTACTTGCGAAAGACAACGGCAAACTCTGCTCGAACCTGAACATACACAGGCAAAGGATAAGCGGGCAGCCAGCGTACACGGAAAGCCAGCAGTTAGCCGACGTAAGGACGATTGTAGATGCCGCACTTCTTGAGGTCGAAGAAAGAGAGATCAGGCTGCGCGAATTCGAGGCTTCTGCCGCGACGGTAAACGTGAGCGCGATCGCAAGCGCAGAAGCCCGCATGAAGGTCAAAGCGACAATAAGGGCGGTAGCGTCATACGAAGGACTGGACGAGCAAAGCAAAAAGAATCTAGAGCTGCTTCTTCGAAGGATGGAGGACAGCGCCCAAGACGGGGACGAGCATGGTTTCAAGGAGAACGCCAAAGATGCCCTTGATTTGGCGGACAAGGCGGCGGGGCTGGTGCCCAAGATAGCCGCCGCAATAGGAGGAGCGGCTTCGATGTTCGGCTAAACAGCGTCTTTCTCGTAGCCGGCGATAATCCATCTGCCGTTCTCATCGATGTTGGTGGTCGCGTCATAAAGAGACAACGGGTTTCCAACCTGTTGCAGCTGAACAAGTGGGAGCAGCCGATTGTGCCGAACCTTCTCGCCCAGCCCAACGACTTGCACAAGATCGCCGCGCTCGTCCGAACGAAGGCAATCCAGGATAGAGATTTTGGCACCGCTGCCCTTGTCGTAAATATCCATGGCTTCCGCCTCTCATCGTTTAGTATACGAGCCGATTATAGCGAACGAGCCACGCGCCAAAACCATTTTGCTGAGGTTGGCAAAATGATAGGTCAGGCAATATGCGCAGAATTTGCACATATGAGTTGTTGCAGAATTTGCAACAACTGAAGAAATAACCGGCCAGGGGATTTATGCCAACGCATGCGCGGCAACCCCTGGCTCTATCGAGAACGATTTTACAAAGAAAAAGGGCGCTTGCGCAATCTTGGCGGATCGCAAGCGCCCGAAGGAAGCCTTCCTGTTAGCGAAAGGCAAGGTGAATCTTACCATGGAAACCAAGGGCACAGGCTCCATAGTCCAGCTGGAGAAGGACAAGCCCAAAGGCAAGTGCCGCAAATGGCAGCTGCGGGTGAGCGTGGGGATCGACCCGCGCACGGGAAAGTACCGCCAGCGCACACGCACCTTCAACGGCACCTACACGGAAGCCAAGCGCGCCCTCCCCGACTTCATCGCGGAATTGTCTGGGCAGACGATGGCAAAGAGCGGGAAGATCCCGACATTCGAGGAATGTGCCGAGGAATGGCTTGAGAAGAGAATCAGGACGAGGGAGGTGTCCGATGGCACGGTGGAGACGTACAGGATCCGCCTGCACGTCCTCTCGCGAACGATCGGGCGCGTGCGCGTCGACAGGCTGACCACCGAGCAGGTACAGGAATCAATGGTCGCGATGATGGACGGCGACACGCCGACGGGAAGACATGCGGGAGCGCAGTACACCAGGATGCTGTGCAACGCTGGGAAGATAATGTACCGGAAGCACGCGATCCCGATGGGGGTACGCATCGACCAACCCGTTCGATGCCGTACCGCTGCCGAAGGTGGAGCAACGCGAGCAGGTTGTGCTCAGCGAGGGAGATTACCAGCGCCTTGCGTCCCTCATGCGCCCGATCGACGACGGGCGGAAGATGGGCGTGCTCCTTGCCCTCCTTGCCGGTCTGAGGCTCGGTGAGTGCTGCGCGCTCACATGGAAGGATTGGCAGGGCGAGAAACTGCATGTTGTCGGCACCAAGAATGTGGCATCGACCGCAACCGTGCCGATCTCCAAGGCGCTGCAATCCGACTTGGCGCAATGGAGGGAAACGCAGCAAGAGCAGATGGCAAGCCTCTCGCTCGAATGGGACGAGACCACCGCGCTAGTGACGAACCCCTTCCTCAAGCCAGTGCCGAAAAGGTCCCTGACCGTCTGGTGGATCAAGGTAAGGGGCGGCCTCGGGTTTCCCGATCTGAGATTCCACGACCTGCGCCACGCGTTCGTGGCACGCTGCTGCATACTCGGCATCAACCCGAAGGTGATCCAGAGGCTTGCCCGGCATGCAACCTTCGCCGTGACGATGGACGTGTACGCAGCCGTCAACGACCAGGCATTGGACGACGCCGCATCGATGCTGTGAGAACGATTCTTCCAAAGTTCTTCCAGATTTGAGCCAAGGACAAGGCAAACAAGCTGCTCACCAGGTGTTATGCAATGGGAATAAGGCGCAATAGCTGATCGGCGTTTTCGGTTAGTCCGCCAGCTGCATCGATCGCATCAGACACCCGAGCATCATGTTTGAGCTCATACATGCCAGGATTCGAAACTTCGCCTGCAATATGAACATAGATTAACTGCGAAGATGAACTTTCATATTCTTGAGATTGCGGCGATTTCTCTGAATGCTCAACCACAATTCCGGATGAAGTAAAACTCCCCCAAGCCATAAAGCCAATCGATAGCACCACGGCAATAATCACGGCAAAAAGGCCAAACAGAACAAGTGGACTAGTACTGCCGATTCCGACTTTTGCTTTTAAGCTATCCACGTCATCCAGAAACGTCATGGAAGCCACCTCCTCTAAAACAAGCCTATAGACCTAATCTGAATTCGATGATGAAAACCAGCTAAAGCAAAGTGAAAGAGAGGCTCACTCAAAGGCAATAAACATAAAAAAACGGGCCCATCATCGGCCCGTTTCATAGGCTATTCAGTTTTCTTAGCGTCCTGCTTTTTTCGTTCCTTGGGAGGTCGATACGAAGGGCAGCGATAGTCCTTAACCTCAACCGAGGCAACCGCCTCATTAATCCACTCATCGAAAGGAAGACCCTTTTCGACCTCAAGAACGCGTTCAAGCTTAGCATGCGTCTCAGGATTGCGAGGCATGAACAAAGTGCAGCAATCGGGGGCATCTTGCGAAGAGATTTCAAAGGTACCGAGCTTCTCGGCCTCGGCAATAATTTCGAGCTTATCAAACCCAACAAGAGGACGATACACAGGAAGAGAAACAGCGGCATTGGTCACCAGCATGTTATCCATCGTCTGCGATGCAACCTGTCCCAGGCTTTCGCCTGTGACCAATGCTTTTGCGCCTTCTTTACGCGCAATAGCCTCAGCAACTTTAAACATAAATCGGCGGTACATGATAACACGCAGTTCAGGCGGAACGATAGCAGAAATCTCTCGCTGATATGTTCCAATCGGCACAACATACAAACGCGCAAAACAACCAGTTCGCTCAAGAACTTCGGCGATATCCTCAAGAAGGTACTCGCTTGTTGCAGAGGTTTCGGGACGCCCAGAAAAATGTACTCCGATGCAGGTAGCGCCACGACGCGCGATACGCCATGTAGCAACAGGCGAATCAATGCCAGAAGAAAGAAGGCACACTGCCTTGCCGGCACTTCCTACTGGCAAACCGCCAATACCGGGAATACTCCGCCCATAAATGTAGGTATAACCCTGGATAACCTCAACTCGAACCTCGACGTCGGGGTTCTTCATACGCACCGACTTCTCAGGAAAGGCGCGGCAAAGAGCAGCGCCAACCAATTGGTTCAACTGCATAGAGTCGATAGGGAAATCAGTGTGATTGCGACGTGCAGAAACCTTGAATGTGCCAAATTCACCAGCGTCTGACAATGCCTTGATGGCGGTATCGTACATGCATTCCAGCTCCTGGGCACAGCGATAACCGCTTGAAACGCGAGCAATGCCAGGTACGCCAGCTATCTGGTCGGCAATTCGGCAGGCATCCTCAAACGTTGCGTCCTCTTCAAGAAACAACGCAACACGACCTGAAATGCGTTTAATCTTAACCCCATCATTCAAAAGCGCCTTGATATTGGAAACAAGGCGCTTTTCGAATTGGGCTCGGTTATGGCCCTTTAGGCCTATTTCATGATAATGAACCAAACAGACACGGCGAAGAGCCTGTTTTTCTTCGAGCTCGTTATTATGCATGGGAATTAGTGATTATGGATATCGATCGTATCAGGGCTGTATGACACATCACCTTTTGCGATCTCATCAAAGGCAATAGAGAGAGGACGACGCTTGGCAGCTCGAGCGATATCGACAGCGGTCTGAAGCTGAATTGCTCGATTACGCTGACCACGCATCATGTCGTTGATGTCATGCGCACGCTTAGAAGCAAGAGCGCAGAGCAAGAAACGATCATTATCAGTCTGATCAAGCAGTACATCGATCTTGGGATCAATAAGACTCATTATTCGGTAGTTCCTCTCATATCTTCTGCAAACGAGCCGATATAGGATACGAGCTCCTCAGTGGCACGTTCAAGTTCATCATTGACAACCTGAACATCATACTCCATTTTGCGTGCAAGCTCCACCTCTGCAGTTTTCATACGACGGCAAATGGCCTCTTCGGTTTCAGTGCCGCGACCTCGAAGCCTTCTTTCAAGTTCCTCAAGGGAAGGCGGTTCAATGAAAATCAAATGCGCTTCAGGCATTGCCTTTTTTACCTGAAAAGCACCTTGCACATCAATCTCTAAGATTACTTGCGATCCCCGATCAATGCGTTCCTGAACACGAGACCTGAGTGTACCGTAAGAATTGCCATGAACATGAGCCCATTCTAGAAAGCCACCTTGTGAAACCAGCTCATCAAAATGAGGTTGATCAAGAAAGTAGTAATCCTTCCCATCAACCTCACCAGGACGCGGTTGTCTCGTTGTCGCAGAAACAGAAACCCAGGCATCGGGAACTTGCTGAAGCACCTGCTTCACCAAAGTTCCCTTACCTGCGCCAGAAGGCCCTGATAGAACGAATAGATTGCCTTTTCGCATACTAACCAAGACGCTCAAGCAAGGCTTTCTGCTGACGTTCGCCCAAACCCTTCAAACGACGGGACTCGGCAATGTCGAGTTCTTTCATAATTTTTTCTGCCTTGGCTTTACCATAACCAGGGAGCGTTTCGATAAGCGTAGAAGCCTTCATGCGGCCCACAATGGGGTCGTCCTTCATTGCCAAAACATCCTTGAGCGTAAGCGTGCCATTTTTCAGGTCTTCACGAACCTGTGCTCTTTTAATGCGAGCAGCCTTCGCTTTTTCCAGCGCCTGCTGTCGCTCTTCGGGCGTCAACTCGGGAACTGCCATCGTAATGCTCCTTTTTCTCTTCCAATTCAAGACAATTACTTGTCTTGCCTCCTTGATTGCAACATGTTCATATGTCACAAACTACCCATATTTTAGTATTTGTCCAAAACACTAAAATTCGTAATACAACGTCATGAACTGCATTAATACTACGAAATACTGTGATTTTAACCTAGTGCAGACACAAAATACGCACTATTTTCAAATACCATTTGAAAATAGTGCGTATAAAAAAGAAGCCACCCTAGTTTTGGGTGGCTTAAGAGAAATAACGTATCGGAATGCTACAGAAGGCTATGGAAAACACAACCATGATCAGCATGGGCATCGGAACCGGTCAATGAAAGCACAGCAACAACCTTTGCGCCCTCTGCCAAAGCAAGAGACATAAGCGCATTTGCCTTTTCTTCCGAATAAGTATCGAGCACCAGAATCGTTTTTTCGTTCTTCTTAACTTCGACACCGGCAGGGAGTTCGAATACGCCATCTTTACCGACCTGAGCGCTAACGAAACGCATCCATGCAGCAAGCGCAACCGAATATCCGAAATATGATTCGATGCCTTCAGGAGCAATAACCAACTCAGGCTTAACATCACGGTCAATCTGCTGCAACAGCTCTACCGCAAGGCGATTCAATACAATAGGATCTTGCATCAACGCAGCAGAATCGAGCGAATCGCCATCTTCGGCGAAGGCATTCATCTTGTTCAATAGATCCTTGATCTCAGCAATTTCCATAGCCTAGAGCTCCTTTGCAATCGCTTCAAATGCTGCTGCAGGATCGTTGCTTTCCGTAATAGGACGACCAACAACAATGTGCGACGCACCATTATCGAAAGCCTGACGCGGAGTAGTTACACGCGTTTGATCACCCATAGCAGAACCAGCTGGACGAACACCTGGGGTAACAATAAATGAATTTGGGCCCAAAATCTCACGCAGCATAGCCGCTTCTTGAGGCGAAGCTACAACACCAGACAATCCAGCTTGCTGCGCCTGACGAGCAAGCTCAGCAACCTGGTCAACTACAGGTCGAGTAACACCTGTAGCACTGAGGTCATCCGCGCTCATACTTGTGAGAACGGTAATACCAAGAGAGACAGGCTCATCTTCGACCCAGCGAGCCTCCGCCAAGCCTTCCTTAGCAGCTGCCATCATCTTGATTCCGCCTACCGCATGCATGGTGAGCATATCGGCACCAGCTTCCGCGGCTGCTTTAGCAGCGCCCTTAACCTGATGAGGGATATCGTGGAACTTCAAATCAAGAAAGACTTTGAATCCGCGCTTTTGCAGCGCATTGATGAAATAGGGGCCTTCTTGATAAAACAAGGTCATGCCGACCTTAAGCCATTTAGCCTTACCGGCAAGCATATCAGCCAACTCAAGAGCTCGACTGCGTTCGCAATCAAGCGCAACGATAATGCGATCCTTGCGGGGCACGCTGTTGAAATCTAGCATTCGAGTGCTCCTATCAACTCATTAACATCGGAAACGCCCATGTCGATACAGTACTGTTCAATACCAGAAATCACATCGAGCGTAGATTTAGGATTGGTGAAATTCGCAGTGCCAACCGCTACGGCAGTGGCACCTGCAAGCATAAACTCAACCGCATCGGTGCCTGAGGAAATTCCACCCATTCCCAAAATAGGAATATCAACGGCATTGTGCACCTGCCAAACCATACGCAATGCAACAGGCTTACCGCAGGACCCGAAAGTCCACCAACGACACGGGCAAGAACGGGCTTCTTGCGACGTGCGTCAATTGCCATGCCGAGTAAAGTATTGATAAGCGAAATAGCATCGGCGCCAGAAGATTGAGCTGCTTTGGCGATTTCAACGATATCAGTTACGTTTGGCGTCAATTTTACAAACATTGGACGCTTGGTTTTCGCGCGGCATGCAGAAACAACCTCTTCAACCATCTTTGGGTCGGTGCCAAAGGTCAAACCCCCAGAATCCACATTGGGACATGAAATATTTACCTCGTAAGCATCGACATCAGAGGTTTCTTCGAGCGACTCGATAACCGAAACGTACTCCGGAACGCTATGACCAGAAACGTTTACGATGATGGTTGCATGATTTTGGCGCAGCCAAGGCAAATCGCGATCTTTCAGTACTTCAACACCTGGATTCTGAAGGCCGATGGAGTTCAACATC
>ENA-OPCA01002086-OPCA01002086.1-human-gut-metagenome-genome-assembly--contig:-NODE-2086-length-13367-cov-3.677960_pt1 | contig 13367 bp, 13 predicted proteins | sample MGYA00241076_ERZ501468 | MGnify/ENA primary metagenome ERZ501468 (study PRJEB25962, sample SAMEA2042633) | human gut metagenome | biome: human gut; feature: human-associated habitat; material: faeces... | reverse complement strand
GTAACGGATATTTCTTACATTCACACAAAGCAAGGCATACTGTATCTGTCTATGATTCGGGATCTCTATGACAACAGCATCGTTGCCTATAAGACCGGCACAGAGCAGACAGTCAACCTGGTATTGGATACAATTCGCCTGGCTATGCACAGGGAGAAAAAGACAGTCGCTGGGGAGTTGCAGCTCCACAGCGACCAAGGATTTCAGTATACCTCACAAGCGTACTTTAACCTGATTAAATCTTATGACATTACGCCCTCCATGTCAAGACGAGCAAACCCGTATGACAACGCTATGGCAGAAAATTTTTTCTCCATTCTCAAGGCAGAGTGTATCTACCGCCATAAACCAGCTTCATTCTGTGAAGCCAACGAGATGATTGACCGTTATATTTATTTTTACAACCATGAGCGCATCCAGTTAAAAACCGGAGAGCCGCCGCTTACGCGACGCCTCTCCACTTAAAACTTCATATTTTCCTACATAGAGGCCTTTTTGTGCTGTCCGCACAATCTGGAGCAGTTCATTTGCACCCTTACGGTCTTTTCTAGATAACTTTTTATTCTTCTTACAATTTCCATAGTGTAGCAATCCGTATATTATAGGAACATAATCTCTCTTTCTCATAAACTGATTGAGCCAATCATATTTTTCTCTGTTTCCATTATAAAAACATGAAAACCCCATTTCATATATAAAATGACGCTTTCTTTGCTCCTTTGAGTGCAAATCTTCTCTTATAAATGTCTGGCATAAAATCAACTCCCTTGAAATAAAAGCAATCTTTTGACAAAAAGAATCCTTAGGTAACCAATGCAATGAGTCACATACATAGATACAAATAGGCTACCCCGCACGATCGTTTGATTTGCTATTTATTCCTCTTCATCTGAGCAAATTTCCTCTATTTCTCCCGCACCAAGATCAATCAGCAAGCCACAGCACCGCGCCCATTGACTTGTGTCAGGCGCAAAGGCTTCATAAAAATCAAGAAAAGGATCTTCTCCCATCATAGAATAAATGATATCTATTTGGCTTTCATAATCCTCTGCACACTGAAGCTCATAAGAAGGATTGATATTGTCATAGACCCATTCATTGATTTCTTCATCAGGTACTTTCACAAACAATTGGAAAAGTTCAATCACTTCTTTTAAAATACTATGGTCAAAATTCTCCCACTCTTGCAGCCAGACACCAAATATTTCTTCATAGATTTGGCAAAATTCATCCCACCTCTCAGAACGAGGTGCAAATGCTTCATAAAATTCCGGGAAGGGATCACCAAGTTCTTCATTGTCAATGAAATCTCCATCTTCCATATCTTCTAAGAACATTTCGTTTGCCGGAACATTTTTCTCTACCCATTTTTTCACAACCTCTTTATTGGGTTCCTCTAAAAATGATGCAAAATAATCTACGGCTGACGCAAGGACATCTGGGTCATATTCGTTCCACAAATTTTTCATGAAAAATCCTCCTTCCTTTCCATCATCTGAAACAAATTTGATATATCTTTATTATATCAAAAGAAATCCTCTTGTTAAGTTTTTATAAACCAAAAGAAGGCTGACACATTTTATATTTTCTAAAATATACCAAGGATGTAAATGTCTTTACCACAAATATCACACTGTTTTTCAATTAATCGTATATAAAAAAGCAAAACAAAAAGCGACACCATTTTCATGATATCGCTCTTGTAAAACGCTGTATTTTTTTGTTTTTCCCTGTCGAAAAAACGCAATTTCTATTATTCTTCTTCCAGCTTTCCTAAGATAGTGATCCGTATATTATGGGAACATCATCCCTTGGCATAAACGGATTGAGCCAAATCATATCCCGCGGTTTTTTTCATGCAAGAAAATCCTGTTCTATCTCCAAAATAATGTTTTATTGGGATTTTTTAAGCGTCTTGATAGAGTTTAGAATTTCCTCTAAAAAGCCGGCGCCCGCATTCTGTTCTTGTTCTATTCTCTTTTGCAGTTCTTGAGATATTTTAAGTTCCACAGAAAGCAAAGCGTATTTCGCGTTTTTTCTTCTTTTGGAGAGCGGGGTCACATCCAGCACTTTACACCAGATGCTGTTGGGCATAAGCTGCAGCATATGGTGCAGAACCTGCACCGCATCCCCAAAATATAGCAGTTCTCCTGTATCGTGAACAAACGTCATCAACCCAAAATTGCCTTTCCCCGATAGTGTCCCTATGCGCCCATCTTCAGAAAAAAGCATAACGTCGTCATTTTCACCTTGTTTCAATAACAGCTTTTGACCTGTTTGGATATGTTCAAATCTTTCTTTGATTTCATCTGTGTCAAGACCAGATACTTTTATTTCCCCCTTCATCATTTCTTTGCATACATCAAGATAGTAAAAATCATCCCGCTTTCTATTGCTTTCTCCTGCTTCCCCGCCCCTTAGCAACGATTCAAAATAACTTTTTGGTTTTCCCCATGTTTCCAGGTACTGCGCTTCAATATCTTCCGCGCTTAACGGTGGTTCTTTAGATGGATCATATTCTTCGCTATGAGGATCTTGATAAATCTGGATATAGCTTTGCGTCAATTTCGCGCTTCCGGCAGGAGAATAGAATGATTCCATATAAGGCTGCGTTTCCTGAATGCCGCCTTCATTATGTATCTCTGCATAGAGCTCTATATCTGGATTATCCGCGCTTATTTCCCGAAAAACTGTTTCATACTCTAAAACCGCTAACCATCGGCGCACCATATATCCGCAGGAAAAAAAACCTACCTGATCCATTTCTCCTGCTTGGTCAAAATTTTCTGTGAGACCATATGGCTCCCCAGCTTTACCCACTTCAGTCGGTTTTAAAAACATTTCGTATAGATAGCTGTATTCTTTTTTCAGAGCCGCTTGTTCCGCCATAAAACGCAGCGCTTTCATAACATCTTTTTTTGTTCCTTTGATGGCAAATCTTCTTTTATAAACATCCGGCATAAAAACAACCTCCTTCCGAAACAAAAACGGTCTTCTAAATATAAGAATCCTGCATTCGAACAACCGATCTAATGATATCTATTTTGAGATAAAAATGCATTGTAAATTCTTGCACTGTTTTTGGGATCTCTTTTTCAATTGATTCCTCTGTGTCTGAGCAGATTTTCTCTATCCCTCCAGCGCCAAAATCGAGCAGCTATCCGCAGCACGATACCCATGGAATGGTATCTGGTCCAAAGGCTTCATAAAATTGGAGGAAGGGAGCATGGAGTTCTTCATTGTCAATGAAATCTCCCTCTATCACCTTCCACATCCTCAAATTCTGCCTCCATGCGGAGATCTTTGTCATGCATCAACTTTAAGAGCAGATCATACCGCCCTGTTGTCAGCGGGCTTACCGGCTTTCCGTTTATTCCGGATTGATCCTCTATTTCCCTTATGCGAAAACAATAAAAAGCCGCATAAAAAATGTTTCACACTGTCGTCTCTCAATTTTCGAGGTAATGCTGGACCTGCATCGCAAAACTCTGTTATCATTCCACCTCGTCCGGACGGTAATCATTGATCGACTCATAAATTTCACAAAATTCTTCCCATTCCTTTGTATCCGGAGAAAAATCTCTGCTGAATTGTGGGAACGGGTCCTCATCAAACTCTTGCAGCCCGTATATGATCTGGTCATGATCGGGCGCCCAGTTATCAAATATATCCGTAAAACAAATATTGTCTGCTACCCATTCGCTCAGTTTCTCTGTGTCGGGATTCGTACAAAACTGAGCGAGATAGCCCACCGCTGCCTCGCTGCCGGAATCATCACTGAGAACAGCCTCACATGTCGTCCGCTCATAGTGTAATTCACCGTCCTCGCTTGTAAATACGCCTACCTCATGGTTACGGAGACCCATGCCGCCCTCTTTGTCCTCAAAGTCAGCTTCCATGCTGAGCACATTCTCCTGCATCAGCTTTAAGCGCAGGTCATACTGCTCTGTTGTCAGCGGGCGTATGGGATTTCCGTTTCTTTCTGGCTGATCTTTGATCCACGACCTCGTCCAGCTGTCAAAATCCCCCAGCGTTCCGGAAAACGACCACCGTCCGCTGCCGTTAAACTCTATTGTTGTTTTGTCAACCGTAAGATATTCATATACCCGCATACCATACTCGCCGTAAAATTTCCATGCGTCCAGAACCGGTTTCAACGCTTCCACAGCCGCTTCGGTCCAGTCTCCTTTCAAAGTAAGTGTTCCATTCGCACTTGAAATGTTTGCCATACACGTACCTTCTTAAAATTTTATCTGCACAATCACCATTCTGCATCTTCCACAAATTCAGAACTGCCTTTTTCCCGGTCATAGAAAAATCGTACATGGGTATTTTGCAGTTCTCCTTCTTCTTCCGGCGGTACCCAAAGCCCTGCATCCCATGATACCGACTGTATGGAATCGGTCAAGCGTTTCCGGTTTTCAAACGCCTCCTGCATCAATGCCGTTTGATCTTCATTATAATAAAATCCCTTCGGAAAATCAGGTGATGAAACGTCCTTGAGATTCACTTCTGCCAGCAGCATCAACAGACACTCCAGCACTTCCTCTACTTTTGTCGGGTCCTGCGTAGACATAAAATCCTCCGGGTCGATATCAATCTCGTCTTCTTCCACTTCAAACATCACATTCCAGGGAATATCCGCATCCCGATATTTTTCCAGCAATTTCGCAATTTCCTCACTTTTCATATGAATAATCACAAACGAACTGCTGCTGGAATTGGTGACAAAATCTGTTCGGATTTTCATAAAACATTTCCTCCTTTTTTCCTTCTGCTTCAATCGCTTTTTGCCGATGTATCACCCATCCTACGTTCCGCTTCCGCCCCTTACAGCGCTTCAAATGGATACCCCTTCTCTTTGGCAAATTGCTCCGCATAAGATCCCTCCGGCGCATGAATAGTAAACAGCGGACATCCATAAAACGCACAGTCGTCAATCTCCGTCACACTTGCCGGCAGTGTGACATCACGCAGGCTTTCACAATCGGCAAATGCGTCACACGCAATCTCCTCAACCCCTTCTGACAGGATCACTTCTATTAAGTCCATACAGCCTTCAAACGCGTTGGGAACCTCTTTTACACCGCCGGGAATAGTCACAGACGTCAGCGCGGTGCCTTCAAACGCACGCTCCTGAATGGTTGTAAAACCTTCCGGGAAGGTAATACCCGTCAGATTCTCAAGACAATCATCAAAAGCATTCGAACCAATTTCCTGCACACCGTCTGGTATAGTCACCTGTCCGCCTTCGCCAGTGTAACGCACCAGCACACCATATTTGACCACAAATTTCCCTTTTTCCTGTACTTTATCCGCTTCACACGCCAATGCTTCATCCATTTCGTTTGCTTCTTTCGCCAGTTTGCGATCCGGTACATATAAATTCCCGCCGGAAGCTCCGTTTATGGCACCCCATTGCTCCCCATCGATTTCACAGGTATACGCCTGTTTCATACAATCATATGTATACACCTGGGCATATTCATTTTCCGGATCATATACTTCTGTCCCGGTAACGGAAATTTTGGCAATCTCCTGCATAGATGGAATTTTTTTGACTTTTTGGATAAATTTGTCGTCATCCGTTAAAATCGGCTCTCCGTAGCATTCGATAGAATCCTTGAGCATGTCCACCAGCGCCGCGATATCGGGACACTCCGCCAGCTCCTTCGGGCTGAGCATTGCGGAAACTTCCGCATATTCCCCAGGTCCGAACGGTTCTTCATAGCCCAAAGCCTCATATCTCAGCTTTTTTCCATTTTTCAATTCTATCATCAGGTTCAATGTAAAACTGCTGCTGCTGGAATTGGTTACAAAATCTGTTCTGATCTTCATTTTTACTCCCTCTTTCTCTTTGACTTCATTTCCATTTCGTTTATATGTTACGCAATGTCTTTTTTCCTGATAATCATTCAGATAATCCCGCGAACTTTACCAACTTCCATCCTATCTGCGTGAAGTACTCCATGAGAAGGCTGAATCTTTTCGCATGACAGTTCCTATTTTCTCAGAACATCTCATACTCGCTGATTTTCTTCTCACGATCGTAACGAAAAATAGCGTCGCTGCCGCTTTCCGCTTCCTCTTCCTCGTCCATACCCCATTCGGCAATACCGGTATGCCAGTCCACTGTCTTGATAGAATCGGTCAGTTCTTTCACCCTTTTATTCGCTTCCAGAAGCATCTTCACCTGTTCTTCGCTGTAATCATAATCTACCGGGAACTCCGGCGATTCCACATCTTCTAAATCGACCCCGGCAAGCATATCCAGCAAGGCAAACAGCACTTCCTCCACACAGGTCGGGTTCCTCGGCACAAATATATCATCCATATCTTCAATATGGATCATATCATTATCTATTATGAAATCCGTCGTCCAAGGAATATCAGCGTTTCGGTACTTCTCAAGAAACTCTCCGAGCGCTTTGCTCTTGATGTGGATAATCCCAAAGGAACTGCTGCTGGAATTGGTGACAAAATCTGTTCTGATTTTCATATAATTTTCCCCCTTATTCTATATATTGCTTGGACGAACGGCTGCAAAGCACAATTTCCCGCATCAGCGGGCATCCGCCCATACAAAGTTCCCGCTTTTCACATGCCGGGCAAGCGCCTTTCATCCGATTCCTGAAATTTTCAAATTCCAGGCTATTCCACGCTTCCTCTATGGTATACGTCCGCAGGGAAACCTCATATTTCCTTTCCTGATCAAAACTGCACGGCGTCATCTGCATATCCGCACTAATATAACAGCTGAATCTGCCGCCTTCACAGGTATCCAAAGACGCCGGATGAATATTTCCGCAGAAATTCACTGCTCCCGGCACCTGACAGCTGTCCATCCCCACTTTGAATGTATGCTGGGCGTCTACCTGCGCAAAGAAATCTTTCACCCTTGAGTCATCTGCCAAAAGTACATTTTCTGCCGTTCCCTGCCCCACTGGCTTATGTAAAAGGAAAATCACCGCATTGATGCCCTTCGGAAAATCATTTTTCTGCAGCCGTTCTATGGCTTCCTCTATGCTGTTTTGCCCCAATACATAATGAATATTTGTTTTCACGCCTGCATCCAGTAATTGCTGTATCGCCCGCAAGGTATAGCTGCTGCGGTACCAGCTGACCGCTACCGCACCGCAATATTGCTTGCAAAGCGCCGCGATTTCCGGCGTCATTCCATAGCCGGACGTGGTAAAATTCGGCACTAGCTGATTTTCCCGGCAAATCTGCAAAATCTCCGCAAACTGTTCGTGCTGATCCGGGTCTCCTCGTCCGCCAAGGGCAAACTGATTGGTTTTTCCCTTGCATTGTTCGGCGATCCAGCGGAAATCTTCTACCGTCATATTGGGCTCTTCTTTCCATAATCCACTTTGGTAGCAGCCCACACCAGCCTTGGCGCAGAGTCCCGTCTTGCCATGAATGCAGTGCCCCATAATTCCTACATCAATCAAATGCGGAAAAGATGCCTGAAAGGGATCTTTTCCCGTGTCCCTCCCTTTGTCATCTAATATTCCTGTCCGTACATAAACGCCGGTTTCCGTATCAAATGCGTACTTGAAACAATATTTTGTATCTTCTATTACATACCTCATCATGTTTCACTTCTTCCATTTTTATATTTTCTCTATTTTCCTGTATTTTTTTGTTTGTATTTTATTCATTATAATATTTTTTTATTTTTATTTCTACCGTATTTAATAAAAACAGATATATCTCTATACATATTTTTTCATTTTTTCGTGTAAAATTCCCTCATGTTTTTTACGCACTATATCGCGTGAAAAAAGATACTTTAAAACAGTGTATAAATGAAACTCACATTTTATAAAGAAATAATGCAATTTGTTATGATTTGCAACAATATTTTTCAAAAGTATGGATCTCCTATCGAGATCTTTTGCTGTTTTGCAAAGCAAAAGCGCGGTACGAATTCGATTTTCATACCGCGCTTTCTTTGTAAAAAGTAGTTTTTATAAAATTTCTGTTATAGCCGTCCTTAATGCTTTCTCACGCTTCATAAGAATCTAGTTCCTCTATATCTTCCGCCCCCATATCTATGAGTAATCCGCAGCACCACGTCCATTCTTTTGTGCCAGGCGCAAATTTCTCATGAAACGCCAAAAAAGGGGCTTCTCCCATCATAGAATAAATAACATCCACTTGACTCTCATAATCCTGCGCAAACTCCAATGCCCAAGAAGGGTTGATGTTATCCCGTACCCAGTCTTCTATCTCTGCATGAGGCTCCTTAACGAACAACGCAAAAAGTTCAACAACCTCTTGCAAAACTTTCGGATCGAAGGTATCCCACTCTTGCAGCCAGACACCAGACATATCTTCACAAGTTATGCAAAATAAATCCCATCTTTCTGAATGCGGCGAAAACGCTTCCGCAAATTCTGGGAACGGGTCAAGGAGTGCTTCATTATCAAGGAAGTCGCCGTCATCCATATCTCCGGTAAATACTTCTGTTGCCGGAACATGTGTCATAACCCATTCACGCAGGATTTCTTTATCCGGTTTTTCCAAAAATTCCGCAAAATAGTCCACTGCTGCCATTAGGGCATCTTCATCATAATTTTTCCATGAATCTTTCATGTCAAATATGTCAAGTCATCCTCCCTTGCGATCCTCTTGGAAATACCAGCAAAACAACTTCTGCATTTTTCCAAAAAACTATTTTCCAATGTCTTCCTCACGGAAAAGTATTTTACGCCTTATAGCATTTTGAAGCTTTGTAAACTTTCTGCTGAAATCACTCTTTATTCTTCCTCCAGTTTGCATAAGGTTGGAATAAGTATGCCCTGCGAGCCTGGTTGCCCCTTGGCGTAAAGCCAATTCTTTGATTTTGACATCAATACCACGCACTCCACTTATAATAGTTAGGCTATAACCAGACAAGTCCACTATCGCTGAGACCCCCTGATTTTTTGGGATTTTATAACCATTCTATCTTCTCAACCTTGTGTGCTTTTGATTAGGCTATTTCATTATTTCAGCTTTTCCTCTATTAATTCAAGCGTACGCTGTCCATTTTTTTCTTTATCAAAACTTTCTACAACAGTCTTCATTGTTTCCGCACTCCAAAATATCTTAAGTTTCTCTTTTGCACGGGTTATTGCCGTGTAAAAAATAGAATGCGATATTTTTTCCGCATTATAAGAAGGAATAATTATTTTTACAGAGTTATACTCTAACCCCTGCGCCTTATGGATAGAAACGGCATATGCGATTTGAAAAGGAATAATTGTCTTGATTCGTTCTTCCTCTGTTGCCAATTCGTCATCATTGGCAACTACTTCCAAGCGTATCCTTGTCCCAAAATCCGTCACGTCAACAAATTCAAAACTTTCATTTCTACATTGTCGCTCTGTTAAAAAAGTGTCTATATCAAGCGTAAATAATATAACTGAATCTCTTTTCGAGATATCTACAATTCTTCCCTTTAAATTGTTATATAATAAGGGAGAACGCTGAGTATCGAGAAAAATCACTGGATCTCCGACTTTAAATGTCCACTCAGCCCATGTATATACTTCGCTTTTAGTATTTGCATTTTGAAAATAAAGGTTCATGTTGTTCAAACCAAATTTACCGTCATAGTTTAAACATAGTACAATTTCATCTTTATCCTGAGATATAAATATTTCTTCTCCTATATCGGCTGAAAATGGTCCATCTATTGCTAATTTTTCAGTAATAATAGGCTGAATTTTTCTAACTTCATCCCATAAGCCCTTTAACTCTTTTTTATCCGTTCTCCAAGTATTTAAAAGTTCAACATTGGCACCATCCGTTTTAATAATATCCTTGGCATAATAAAACCAATTCCCAAAATCAATGGACTCAATTTGGTAAATATCTCCAGCCAAAACAAGCAATGTACTTTCATCAATTTTTTCAAGCAACCTCTTCATTGTTCTATTATCTATTGTACTGCATTCATCAACAAAAACTATGTCATAGTCTGTAAGTGTAATTGTCTTTGTAAAGCTATCAATACTTATGAAATCAGAATCAATACCCGGATTTTCTATACGTCTTTCCAGATTCTGCAAAGCAGTATGAGTTTTGGTAAGAAAGAGTTTCTTTGATTGATTCATCATATTTGAAATATAATTAATCAAGGTGGTCTTTCCAGTACCAGCTGCTCCGTAGATGAGCATTACTTGAGAATTTACAAACAATTTTTGCAGAGCAACCTTTTTTAATGGATCTTCGAAATTTATATTACATTGCCTAAGATATCGTAGATTGGACTCCCTTTGCCCTCTATTACTCATTTTTGAATACTTTAACAATTTATCAAGTATAAATATAGTTGTCGTTTCGTAAGAGTCAATAGATAAAAAGCCATTTTCTTCATTTATCATAAAACCATTACTGCATTCCCACTGATCCAGACTGGAATTGTACTTTTTTATTTCTTCCCGGCTTGCTACCGAATCTATGTCAAAATACAATTCACCTGTCTCACGTATCATATTTTCAATCGTTAAATAAGGACGTACTGCATTAAACTCCGCAGGCCCGTTTGTTATTTCAAGGAGATCCTTTATATTACCCCTACTGGTTTTTCTTCCGGCTAAATTTGAAATAAAGGGGTTTTTCTCAAATGGATAACATCTGCTCGTAATATAAAGATCGTCAGAAAGACAATACTTATCAAACGCATTAGGAAGCACGGATTCTAATGTTTCTTCCCGCAGGTTTAGTAATATGTAGCGTATTGTATGCTTTCCTTTTTTGTTTGAAGAAAGCGAATAATCTCTTCTCAGTTTAATCAATATATCCTTAAATATATTAGTGTTTGTCTCTCCATAGATATGATCCAAAGCATTTTGAAAGTTATCTTCATGCATATTAATCAAATCGAATAGATTCATGCCTGTCCTAGTAAGAAAATTCATCAACGAGATATACTCGCCATAATTTTTATTTAATTTTTGACGAATTTTTAGGATTTTTCCTAACTTATTCAAACATGAAGGGGCAATGGACACCTTCCAATTCGTTACTACTTTAATTTTACTTTTTGCACCCCAAAGGTTAATTTCTGCATCGGCATATGCAATTTGTATTGAGTAATTAGTTGATATATTTTGCTTACTATATACAGTTATACGATTAAATTTCGTTGCATATAATCCAGCGAGTTGTAATGTGATTTCAAAATATCTTTCCCCCTCGACAAAGAAAGGAGTCTTTTTTTGAATATAATACCTGGAGGTCGTCGGTACTTTTGGTGATAAATCAATTGCACAAATACTTGAAGCTACCATTTCATAATACTCTATATCAAGAGTATCCGTATTCAAAGGAAATATTTCCAGATTTCTCAATACATCAATATTGAAATTAGTTTTTAAGAATCTTCTAATTTCCCAAAGATAGTTGTAGTATTTCAGCATCAACCTTTCTGATTGACCTTCTTCTGGAATTCTTGAACCGATATATTTGAGACCTTTTAAAAAATTACTCAAATATTTAGTTTGAATATTAAATTGTGCTAACTCCCATGCCAATCTTTCATTGACATTCGTATATCCCAGATTTATTGCATTTAAAACTAAAACAGCATAACACAAATCATATAACCCATTCACAATTCTTCTAGATATATAGTCGCGAGATTTGTTACCGTCACTAATTCTATCAATTTCTAGCGATATATCCTCACACCTAGTTTCAATAATTTTTACAGCATCCTCTTTTCTGAGATTATCCTTATCTAATTTACTCAAAAACAAATGCATCTCAATAATCTTTTGAAGTTTATGACAGAACATGTTAACGCTTTCATCTGTATCTTCTATCTCATCTTCTGAGCTGAGTTTAATTGTAGTACTATTTTTTTCAAAGTCTATAGATTGGATAAATCTATGGGACAGATATTTCCAAAAAACACGTTTCTTGCCCCTGACATCCGGATTTAGAACAATAAATAAAATTCCCGGATCTGCAGTTACATCACTAGCTATAAAAGCTGGAAATGCTAAACTTGTCAAGCTATACGAAATAATACCATCAACTTCTTTATAATTATGCGTTCCTTTAATCTGAACTATAAAGTTCTGTTCTGGACATCTAGATATTTCAGGCTCCGAAACAAACTCAAACGTACCATCATGATTTGGCCACTTATCATCACAAGAGAAATTTGTATTAATTTTTCCATCTGAAGTCAAAAATGTTTCTAAAGCTGAAACTGCTGCACGATCTTCAGCTGAACGTTCAGAATGTGTTGAAATATGACGCCTATATAACTCACTATTATTTGATTGCAAAAAATCACCTCATTTCAGTTATTATTTTCCAGTTATATCTCCAAATACTATTTGTTTTCAATTTTCTTTTTTGAACTATATTTCTCGTTTTTTCTCTGCAATCCATTCTCATCTTTTACCATGTTACTTCTCCGTTTCTTTCCAATCTGCACAGCCTCAAACACTTCTTTTGAAATTATCGCAGGATTATTATCTGAAGATAAATATTGAACCTCGCTTTTGCCAGATTTCAGAAGCCGAACATCTCCAGTATACTTCTCATTACTAAGCATTACATCAATCGTTCTCTTACACCATTTCTCTTTCCCTGTAGGCGAAAGAATCCCTTCTTTTTTCAACTCTTTGATAATTCCTATAACGCTTTGACCTCTAAGATAAAATCAAATATCAGTTTAACATTTTCAGCTTTTTGTACATCAATGATCAACTTGCCATCCTTATCATGTTTATAGCCATAGCACTTCCTGTCATACAATTTCGAAGTTCCTGATGCTGCTCGTTGCTTAATACCCCATTTTATATTTTCACTTCTTGATTCATTTTCCGCCTGTGCAAGCGATTCAATAATGGAAATCATTAAGTCACTATTTGTATTCGCAGTATCCAGTTCTTCTTGTTCAAATATCACACGAACACCTAATGTTCTTAATTGTTTCAATGCATCCAGAACTTCTACAGTATCTCTTCCGAATCTGCTGATATTCTTCGTAATTACTATCTCTATCTTTCTCGAATTGCAATCTTCCAGCAAACGATTGAATTCTTTCCTTGATGAACCCGTCTTGCTGGTAGCAATGTCCATATAAACATCTGTCAATACCCATTGCGGCATGGCAGCCGACAATCTTATCAAATGAGATACTTGAGCAGTCAGGCTTTGCAGTTGCTCCATGCTGTTTGTGCTGACACGACAATAAATGCCGACACATTTTTCCCGTTTTGGTATCGGAGGTATAAAATGTACTTTTGAATTTTCCTGCATATTTTATCCTCCTTCCATCCACAGCCTAATCACTATAAACCAATGGATCTATATTAAAAAAGTGGACACATAAAGTAACTATCTATTACAATAAAGTA
>ENA-OPCA01002085-OPCA01002085.1-human-gut-metagenome-genome-assembly--contig:-NODE-2085-length-13373-cov-5.222030_pt1 | contig 13373 bp, 13 predicted proteins | sample MGYA00241076_ERZ501468 | MGnify/ENA primary metagenome ERZ501468 (study PRJEB25962, sample SAMEA2042633) | human gut metagenome | biome: human gut; feature: human-associated habitat; material: faeces... | reverse complement strand
GGCTACCGTTCCGTGGTCGGCAAATTCCTTAACCTCTACGAACCGATAGACCACCGACCGCAGGAGGGCGATTTATCGCATATCCAATCTTTGGTACGGCACATCTTCGGGGAACAGTACGAGTTGGGGATGGACTATCTGCAACTGCTCTACCTGCAACCGATTCAGAAGTTGCCTATCCTGCTGTTGGTGTCGGAAGAACGCAACACGGGCAAAAGCACATTCCTGAACTTTCTGAAACTCCTCTTTCAGAACAATGTAACTTTTAACACCAACGAGGACTTCCGAAGCCAGTTCAATTCCGATTGGGCTGGCAAACTGCTCATCGTGGTGGATGAGGTGTTGCTCAACCGCAGGGAGGACAGCGAACGGTTGAAAAACCTCAGCACTACCTTATCCTACAAGGTGGAAGCCAAAGGCAAAGACCGTGACGAGATTGCATTCTTCGCCAAATTCGTGCTGTGCTCCAACAACGAGTATCTGCCCGTAATCATAGACGCAGGGGAAACACGCTATTGGGTGCGCAAGATAGACCGCTTGCAGTCCGATGACACCGACTTCCTGCAAAAGCTGAAAGCGGAAATACCCGCCTTTCTCCATTTCCTGCAATACAGACAGCTATCCACCGATAAGGAAAGCCGGATGTGGTTCAACCCCACATTGCTGCATACAGAAGCCTTGCAGAAGATTATCCGCAGCAACCGCAACCGATTAGAGATAGAGATGCACGAACTTGTCCTTGACATCATGGACAGTGTCGGCACGGATACATTCTCTTTCTGTTACAGCGACATTCTTCTTTTGCTGGTACACTCACAGGTAAAGGTGGAGAAACACCAAGTCCGAAAAGTGTTGCAGGAATGTTGGAAACTGACCCCTGCGCCAAACGGACTGACTTATACCACCTACCAGTTCAACTGCAATCGGGAGTGTCGGTATGAGCCGATAAGGAGAGTGGGACGCTTCTACACCGTCACAAGGGAGCAACTTGAATCCCTGTAATATTATCATTTTTCTGTTGAATTGTTGAATATGGGTATAAATACACTGACAATAAACGATATACATTCTCAACAAAATCTCAACAAGCCAAAAGAGAAGTTGAGAGACCACCGACACCCGTTTGTTGATTTTTCTTTTGGCGAGTGGTTTGTTGAGAAGATGTTGAGAGGTTACGAGGCTGTATATAAATATATTACATTGACAATTCATCAAATCAACAAATTTTCATCAACTTCAAAACCATATGTAATATGACAATCCAAGATGTAAAGCAAATCAAACTGGCAGACTATCTGCAAAGTCTGGGCTATACGCCTGTAAAGCAACAAGGCAGGGACCTGTGGTACAAATCACCGTTACGGGAAGAAACGGACGCATCGTTCAAGGTAAACACCGAGCTTGAAAAATGGTACGACTTCGGCATCGGCAAAGGCGGTAATATCATTGCATAGGCAGCGGAACTCTACCGTTCGGAAGATGTAGCCTATCTGCTGAAACGCATAGAGGAGTGGACAGCATACATCCGCCCTGCATCGTTCTCTTTTGGCAGACAGCATTCCGACAATCAGCCTTATCAGGGATTAAGGGTTGGTGAGTTGTCCTCTCCTGCTCTTACAGCCTATCTGCAAGAAAGGGGAATAAACATCGGACTTGCCAAAAGAGAATGCAGGGAGCTTCGGTTTATGAATGCCGACAAACCCTATTTTGCCATCGGCTTTCCGAACATGGCAGGAGGATATGAAGTGCGCAACAGGTACTTCAAGGGATGTGTCGCCCCGAAAGATATCACCCATATCCGACAGCAGGGCGGACAACGATGTATGTGTTACCTGTTCGAGGGGTTCATAGATTACCTTTCATTCCTTACCATCCGAGTAGAAAACAATCCGCAACACCCGCGATTGGACACACAGGACTATATCATATTGAACTCCGTTTCCAATCTTGCAAAAGCGGAAAGCATATTGGAGACCTACACCCAAGTCGGCTGTTTCCTTGACAACGACACGGCAGGACGGAACACCTGCAAGAAGCTGAAAGAGAAGTTTGGGGAACGGCTGCTTGACAAGTCAATGTACTATCGTGAGTATAAGGACTTGAACGACTACCTGTGCGGTAAGCCCTTGTCCCAATCGGCAGAGCCGATAAAGGAGAAGAAGCAAGTCCAATCCGCAAGGCGGATGATGCAGCCACCGAAAAAGAAAGGGGGATTTCATCTGTAATATGCACGTTCGCTTTCCCAAGGTATTTAGACAGAAATACCATAGCTCAATAGGGCGTTTTCTTCACGCATTACTCCGTAACGCTAAAAACACCCTATCGAGCCAAAGGGAAATCCCTTTGGAAACCCTGTGCAAACGAGAGCAGAAGCCAAACTCGTTTGGATTATGCCGAGTGCAGCAATGGTTCATTTGCATAATAAACCCTGTGAGCCGATGCCACAGGCATAGAGAAGAGACATAACGATAACCGCAAAAATAGGAATAATATGGGATATTTTTCATTGGACATAAAGAAAGCAAAGGGTACATCGGACACCACGCAGTCCGACCATATAGAGAGAAAGATAATACCTAAAAACGCAGACCCGACAAGAACGCATCTGAACAGGGTGCTTGTCGAATACCCCGATGGCGTTCACGGCAGGGATGAAGCGATTGCCCACAGGCTGAACACGGCAGGCATCAGACGGAAAATCACACACAACCAAGTCCGTGTCGTTCGGGTGGTCTTGTCGGGTACGCACGAGGACATGATGAACATACAGGAAAAAGGAGAACTCGATGAATGGTGCAGCGACAGCATCCAATGGCTGCAAGCCACATTCGGCAAAGACAATGTGGTTGCCGCACATCTGCACATGGACGAGAAGACTCCGCACATACATGCAGCCGTTGTTCCCATCGTGACGGGTGAAAGGCGCAAAGCCAAGAAAGAACAGGCTGATGGCAAGCGCAAGTACCGCAAGAAATCGGACACCGTCCGTCTGTGTGCCGATGACCTGTTCAACCGTCAGACATTGATTGCGTACCACGACAATTACGCAAGGGTCATGGCAAAGTACGGATTGCAGCGTGGTGTGCGTGGATCTGAAGCACGGCACACAAGCACCACGCAATACTATCGGGACATAAAGAAAAAGAACGATACCCTTGATGTGGAAAACAAACGGTTACAGGAACAGAAAGCCGAAGCCGAGCAGGAACTCAAACGAGCCAAGAAAGAGGTGCAGACTGAGAAACTGAAAGGTGCAGCCACAACAGCAGCGACCAACATAGCCGAAAGCGTGGGTTCTCTTTTCGGAAGTGGAAAGATGAAAGCATTGGAGCGTAGGAACGAGGATTTGCAAGACCGCATCCTTGAACTTGAAGAGGAAGCCCGACAGAGGGATTATCAACAAGCCAAGCAGATACAGGAGATTAAAACCGCTTATGAGCGGCAGAACAGCAAGCTATCCGAATTCGTAGATTTTGTCAAACGCTACTTTCCCTATGTAGAAAAACTGATGCCGACCATTAAATTCTTGCGTGATACGCTGAACTTTGGCGATGCCGTTATTAGGAAACTATGCATATTCAAGGATGTTTCCATTAAAGGTGAACTGTATTCACGAGAGTTTAACCAACATTTCAGGGCAGATAAAACGATATGTTCACTTAAAGAGGACAAGGATGGCAATTTCAACCTCAACATAGACGGTGTTTCACATGTCAGTTGGTTCAGACGAAAGAAAGACGAGTTTATGAAAGCATTGGGAGTGCCTACGAGAAAACAGGATAAAGGTATTAGATTGTAAATCAAAATAAAGTCCGTGATAATGGAATGCCGTATCACGGATTTTTTGTACTTTTGCACTTAGTTTGAATTTATAAAAATCGCAAAGGAAAGAGAATATCATGAATAGACTATGTTTCTTATTTATTATTGTGATGTTGATGTTTATTCCTGTAAACATCAATGCTCAACAAAGCCTAGAACATATTATAAATGAATTTAAATCGTCAATAGAGTTACCTGAATATTATAATGGGAAACAACTAATGACTAGAGTCCCTTATGAAGTACGAAACATGCATATTGAAAATGGCATTTTAACTTTTCAATATTCTTTAGGAAATCAATCATATACTAGCTGCTATTCTATTGAAATTAATTTAAGAAAGGTAGAAGTGAAAAAGGGAACAGGATATAATTATAACGCTTGGTTTGCAGGACAGGGTAATATAGTTGTTCGTAAAACAAATAATGATTCTGAAACCATATTGGTAGATTGGTTTACTTTTGCTTGTAAGTCAGAAGGTATGAGAGATCGAATATATAACGAGTTGAAATCTATTCAAGAGTCTTTCAAACCTCAGGTAAAAACTAATTCAATTCGCAAATCATCCTCAAATAAAGAATACAAAAGAAATTCGCAAACTCATTCAACTACTAAGAAATCAAAATCGGGTAAATATGTACAATAACGTTCTCTATACTTCCTTGATGATATTACTGATTTGTTGTTCATCATGTAATAATGGCAATACCGCATCAAAACAGTCTAAGCCTACTATTGGATTTACGACAGATACGTTATCAATTGACAATGTATCGAATAAAAAACTATCCATATTTGTTCAAGATGAAATCGTTATGTCGTTTGATAGGAATCAAGAGAATTCGATTTCTATGCCATTACTTGATGTCGTAAGAAAATGTAAAGATAAAAATGAAACGGCATTATGCGCTTTAAAAAACAATAAAGCATTGCAAATTAAAATCGTTGTTGAAAATGAATTAGATACCATTTGCAATTACAATCTCTCCCCTTATTACGAAGAAGATGTTATTTCTTCAATATCAGGGCAATGTGCGCCATTAGTATCTAAGTTTTCTAATCCTACCCAGAAAATTGATATTAAAAAGTGGTTATTTAGAAAGAAAGAACATTTAGATGATGAAAATATACATTTATTATGTGGGCTAGTTAATCAGTTGTCTAGAACTAACATGACTGAATACATAACAAATTCAACTATCCCTATAATTCATAGTTTTTCCGGTTTGAAATACAACGTAATTTCTTCTATTGTGGCAGATTACTATGTGTTATATGCGTGTTCTTCAACAAAAGAAATTGATGAATTTGTAGAAGATGTCATATCCAACGATTTTGATTTGTGTGTAAAAACTCTTAATGGCAGAATGGAATGCTATCGACAATCCGAAAGCAACGGGTATAAATGCATTTGTTTAGTTGCTATAAATAAAGATTGGAGTTATAAGATACAACCACTAGGATTAATTGCTATAGATAATTTACCACCCACGACTGCGCTGTCTTCATACGAAGGTGATGTTTCTGCTATTAAATTTCCGAATAATGTAACGGTTCTTTTTCCTCAAGATAAACCACAAATCAATGGCCTTTGCGATGTGTCTATCACAAATTCTGCGGGAAATGGTATTGAATGTAATGTTTCATTTCGAATTGTATTTGCTGGTGATGTAAAATCGGTAACAGTCAAAAGAACCAAGAAACTTTGTTATGACAGTTGGACGCACAAAGTAGAAAACAAGGTTATAGATTTAACTGGAAAATCCAGTCCTTATACCTTTACATATATGTTACATCTTACAGATGGAGATAATTTTATTCCTGTTATCATAGAAGATAATCATGGAAATAAACGTGAGTTTGAACTTAATGAAAGGGCTGAATTTGTAAGAAACGATGTGCCGAGTATTAACATAGATAATAATATCAGTATTGATAACTAATCGTCTGCATTACAACCACTTGATAAGTTAGCGTATTCTCTATAAGAATATTTATTGTTGATTGAGCTTATTTTTACTCATACGTTTTTGCTTTTTGTACTCTAAAAATTATGGAATGGCGTAAATTCTTAAATAATGCATGGAACAACTTTTTTGAGAAGAAAAAGAGTGAAGGTGCAGAATTTATACTATACCTAAATTCATTTGCTGAATCTTATAAAACAAGATTGGCGGTTATTGAACGACATCTTCAAAGAAAAGATTATAGTTTCGGTAAATGGAAAGCAACTCTAATACCCAAGAAAGATGGAAGTTATAGGCCGCTAATCATTCCATATTCTATTAGTGATAAAATTGTATTAAAAGCCATTAGCGACTATCTGTCAAAAACTTTATCCTATTTATTCAATAGTGTTAGCTCTATTAGTTATGCCTATCAAAAAGGAAAAAGTACACGAGATGCTTTAATTCAATTAAAAAAGATGCACCATACTAAAAATGCCTTATTGAAAATAGATATAAAGCATTTTTTTGATGAAATTGACAAGACGATTCTTTTGGATTTATTAGATCAGCAACCGATTGATAACTATGTAAAGGATTTAATTTGTAAAGGCATTAATCCTATTGTTGACTATTCAAACATTAAAAAAGACGATATAGATCAATTTCCCAAAGGAGGAATACCTCAAGGCAATCCAATTTCATCAGTATTAAGTAACTTATATCTCTATGAGTTAGATAAATTAACCATTTCCAAAGGATGGAAAATGGTTAGATATGCAGATGATATGGTGTTCTCTGTGTCTGACCTAAAAGAAGCTCAACTTGTTCTATCTCAAGTAGAAGAATACTTATTAAAGTATCGTAATTTGACTATACATCCTTTAGAAAAATCTTCTGATGCAAAAACTGCAATTTTCCTAAAGCCAAAGAAGCAGAATATGAAGTATTTGGGTGTAATTTTTGATGGCCAAAATTTACATCCGACAAAAGAATGTTGCTATCAAATAATTGGAAGGATTAAAACTATACTCAAAAGTTCAACAACTTCTGAAAAAAAAGCAATGGCTATAAAAACTGCTATTGCACAATGGTGTGGCTATTACGCCTTTACTGATATTTCCTACAATCAGATTAAATGGATGAGTAATGCTATCAATCATCAAATTAATAAATCCAAGTTAGATATTCCAAAAGTCAACATTTCGGAAGTAATATTAAAAACAAGAAAACGTCAAAATAGTCGATTCGCCAAATTGTTTCATCCGATACAAATTGGAGAAGAACATAAGTGGTTGAACATTTATGGCTAAAAAGCCTTTGCGGGTATCACAAATATTTTTTGTACCTTTGCATGTCAAAGAGTTACTTGAAACGCAAATCATGGCAGGACGCAGCAAATAACACAGTTGCCAAGTCATTACCTCAAAGACGGGTAATTCTCCCAGAGCCCTTTGTATAAGGCACAAACAAGAACTTTCCAGAATTACAGAAAAATATTGAAACACTTAATACTTCGCCTGAAATTTCTTGTAGAAGACAGCGAATAAAACAAAACCCACCAACGCAAAAGGCACACCTGCCAAAGCCGGATAACGGTATCCGCCGCTAAGAGCCAATCCACCTACGTATGCTCCGATAGCATTACCCAAATTGAACGCTATTTGCACACAAGCGCCACCCAGCATCTCTCCGCCGGGAGCAACACGAATAATCAACACCTGTTCGGGACTTGAAACAGCAAACAACCCTGCTGTACAAAGCGCCATCAGAATGGCAGAACACCATGGGTTGGGCGACAGGAAAAATATCATCAGCAACAAGATACAAATCATACCTTGCACTACCGTACCAACCTTACCCGGAGTATATCTGTCGGAAAGTCTGCCACTCACAAGATTGCCGACCACCATGCCAAAGCCTGCTAGAACCATCAATGCCGTCACGCTTTCAGCGCTAAAACCTGAGACATTTGTCAGCAACGGTGTAATGTAACTATACCAACAGAAAACCCCGCCATTGCCCAAAGCAGTCGCCCCCAATATCAACCAGGGAGCAGGTGTCTTTAAGAAGCGAAATTGACCTTTGAAACCGGTATCTTTCAGTCCCTCTATCACAGGAACCCACCGCCATATATAATAAAGGACGATCAGCCCCCAACAACCCACCAGCAAGAATGTCACCCGCCAAGAGAGCATATGGCTCAATGAAGTACCCAGCGGTACGCCAAACAAATTGGCAACCGTCATGCCTGCTATCATAATGGATACGGCTTCCGAGCTTTTTCCCTCATCCGCCAGCTTGCCTGCCACAATAGATGCAACTCCAAAATATGCCCCATGCGGCAAGCCCGAAATGAAACGCGCTGCCAACAGCAACCAGTAATCGGGAGCCATTGCGGCACCCAGATTCCCCACCAGCATCAAGGCCATCAACACCAGCAGAATATGTTTCAACGGACGTTTGCGTGCCACAATCAGCATAGGGGCACCGGCACACACTCCCAGTGCGTAGGCAGAAATGAAATGTCCCGCAACCGGAATACTAATATTTAAATCTCGGGCAACATAAGGCAAAATACCCATCATTGTGAATTCGGCAATACCCAATCCTAACGTACCGAATGCTAATGCAATAAGACTCTTCTTCATCTGAAAAAATACAACCTATATAACAATCTTTTTACCGCCGCAAAAGTAATATATTGTACGTTCTTAAACTATTTATTTTATAAAAAACCAACTAAAAATTTGTACAGCACAAATATAACCTATACTTTTGGCCCTCCGAAAATATAGGACTTCTCCTATATATTACAATTCAATAACTAATTTGTATAACTAAAAGTTAAGAAGAAAAAGATGAAAAAGTTTGTAATCTTATTATTTGTTGCAATGGCTGCTTTATCAGCAAAAGCGCAGGTTTATGTTGGTGGAACAGTGGCTTTATGGCACAATGACGACCTTGACGCAACAACTTTTGCGTTGAATCCGGAAGTAGGATACAACCTGAACGAGAAACTGGCTATCGGTGGTGTATTGACATTTGCACACAGCAAGCTGGATGAAGGAAAATACAATGCCTTCGCCCTTGCACCATACGCACGTTACTCTTATTATGAAAACAAAGTTGTCCGTCTTTTCATTGACGGAGGACTGGGCTTCTCCACTCAAAAGGTAAAAGGTTTGGATTCCGTAAACGGTTTTGAAATCGGTTTCAAACCGGGTATCGCCATCAAACTGAATGACAAGTTCAGCGTACTTGCCAAATGCGGTTTCCTGGGTTACAGAGACGATTATATGGATACGGAAAGCGGTTATGGCTTTGGCTTCACCAGCGAGGACCTTTCAGTAGGTTTCCACTATGAGTTCTGATTCATACCAAACATTGATATGTCAAAGGGGTGTTCCGCAGGAGCATCCCTTTTTTATTACCATGCCATCAACGGCACAAGACACACGCACCCTGAGAAGAAAAAACAAGGAAAAGGCGGTTCCGATAAATGTTTTTCCGCTTCCGATGGTACAAGCGCCTGCAATATTGTGTACTTTTGCAGTATCATAAAAAGAAAATGCAATGAAAAAGTTCGTAAAAGGAGTCCGGTTTACTCCTAAAAATTATTCCGATGAAGTAGAAGCTAAAATTCAACATTATAAAAGAGAAGGTTACAAACTACCGTCAAGACATTTATTGCGTACAGAAGAACAACTGGCAGGCATACGCGAAAGTGCAAAAATAAACACCGCATTGCTCGATTACATTTCAGAGAATATTCGCGAAGGGATGTCTACCGCAGAAATAGACCACATGGTATATTGCTTCACGACAGACCATGATGCCATTCCCGCCCCTTTCCTGTACGAGGGGTTCCCAAGAAGCGTATGCGTCAGCATCAATGACGTAGTGTGCCATGGCATCCCCAGCACCAAAGAATTTCTGCGCAGCGGAGATATTGTCAACGTAGATGTATCTACCATATATAAAGGATATTTCTCCGACGCCTCGCGCATGTATATGATCGGAGAGGTAAGCCTGGAGATGCAACGCCTCGTACAAGTAACCAAAGAATGTCGCGACCTCGGCATACAAGCTGCCCGGCCTTGGGCACGACTGGGCGACGTCGGCGCCGCCATTCAAGAACACGCCGAGAAGAACGGTTACAGTGTAGTGCGCGACCTCTGCGGACATGGCGTAGGCGTCAAGTTCCATGAAGAGCCGGATGTGGAACACTTCGGCAAGCGTGGTACGGGCATGCTGATAGTACCGGGAATGACGTTCACCATCGAACCGATGATCAACATGGGCACTTACGATGTTTTCATTGACGAAGCCGACGGCTGGACAGTATGCACAGACGACGGCCTGCCTTCCGCCCAATGGGAAAGCATGATCCTTATTACCGAAGACGGAAACGAGATACTGACGCAATAAGCATAAGCCCGCAGGCCGCAGGATATTCCCCGGTGCGGTACTCTCCGTACCAACCGTTGGTATTCCTTGTACCACACTTTGGTATTCCTTGTACCAACCGTTGGTATTATCGGTACCCAACGTTGGTACAACGGATACCACCCTTTGAAACAGAATTTTCAGTTCATTGCAACTATATTTCCCATACATCATTATGAATATCGTACTATTAGTCGTTGGAATTATCGCAGGAGCCATTATCGGCTATTTGACAGCCGGCAGAAAAGCCGCTGCCCTAAAAACACAAGTAGAAGCCGCCGAAGAGCGTGAAGCCTTACTGAATCGCACCGCCGAAGAACGTATCACCCGCGAACGCTCCATTGCGGAAGAACGCTTGCAGGAGGCTAACCGCCAAGCCTCGGAACGCCTTAGCGCACAAGAACGGCTCTTTGCCGAACGCATTTCCGAACAGGCACGCAATCTCAATGAACGCCTTGTCCAGCAGGAACGTTCTTTCTGCGAACGCCTTGCCGAGCAGCAAAAGCAATGGGAACAACGCCTCACCCAGCAGAAGGAAGAGGCCGAAGCCCTGCACAAACGCATGAATACGGAGTTTGAGAACCTTTCAAACCGCATCTTCCAAAGCAAAACCGAAGATTTCACCAAACTAAATGCCGAACATCTGGGCAACCTGCTGCGTCCGTTGGACGAAAAGATAAAAGATTTCAAGGAAAAGGTAGAGCAAGTGTACAGCACCGAAGCCAAAGAGCGCTTCTCCTTAGGCGAGCGCATCAAGGAACTGGTGGAGCTGAACAACCGTCTCAGCGAAGACGCCAACAACCTGACACGCGCCCTGAAGGGAGACTCCAAGATGCAAGGCAACTGGGGTGAGATGATTTTAGAGCGCCTGCTGCAAGCATCAGGCCTGATTGAAGGCGAGCACTATTTCCGTCAGGAGTTTCTGAAAGACGAACGAGGGGAAGCTATTGTCAGTGAAGAAAGCGGACAAAAGATGCAGCCGGACATCCTTATCAAATACCCAGATGAACGTGAAATGATAATAGACTCCAAAGTGTCTCTCACTGCCTACGCAGCCTATACATCTGCCGAAGACCGGGAAGAGCAGGCACGTTGGCTCAAGGCGCATTTGCAGTCTGTCCGCAGCCACATCGATGAACTCAGCCGGAAGGATTATTCGCACTATGACATCAAATCGCCGGACTTCGTAATGATGTTCATTCCCACCGAAGGCGCTTATCTGCTTGCCATACAGAGCGATGCCAACCTTTGGGAATACGCCTACAATAAGAAAGTCGTATTGATGAGCCCCACCAACCTCATCAGCGCCCTGCGTCTCTCGCTCGACCTGTGGAAACGGGAAAACCAAGTGAAAAACGTACAGGCTATCATCAAACGCGGTACGGCCCTGTATGAAAAGATAGTAGGCTTCACCGACACTTTCCTCACCCTCGGCGACCGCATGGCGACTTTGCAAAAAGACTATGACAAGGCGCTCAACCAATTGTCCGAAGGAAACGGAAGCGTAGTCCGCCAAGCAGAAATGCTGAAAGATATGAGCCTCACCCCCAAAAAACGTATCTCGGCAAGACTGCTGCCTAAAGAAGAGATACAGGAAGAAACGGAAGATGAAGAATAAAACTCAAGGCCAGCCAAAGGAAGTTATTCAGCTTTGGGCAACACTATGTTCAGCACCACATATCCCAATACCCCAGCGAGCAACGTTCCCAAAAGCACGCCGAATTTCGCTTGGTTCAACAGTTCCGGATATGCATCTGCAAACGAAAGGTTGGCTATAAACAAAGATACCGTAAAGCCGATGCCTCCCAGCAGGGAAACGCCTGCTATATTTTTCCAATTCATGCCGGCAGGCATCAGAGCCAAACCACTTTTTATCGATAGCCACGTAAACAGATATATACCCAGGAATTTGCCCAAAAGCAGACCGGCAGCCACAGCCATACTTACATCTCCCACAATATTGCCGCTACCGCTGAATACCACACCGGCATTGGCAAAGGCAAACAAAGGTAAAATCACAAAGTTCACAGCCCCATGCAAATTGTCCTCCAACGACTGCAACGGGCTGATAACATGATCGGACGCACGTTCCACCTGTTTCAACGTAGCAATCTGCGCATTTGTCAGCACTATATTATCCGATTTGGAAGCAGGGAACTCCCCTATAATATCACGAATTCGCTTGATATATTTACCGGCATCCAGACGGGGACGGGCCGGTATCACGAATGCCAGTATCACCCCGGAAATAGTGCTATGTATGCCCGACTGCAAGAAGAGGTACCAAATTATTATACCGAAGAACAAAAAGAAAATCTTCTGCGTCACCCCCAACTTGCCCATATAATAAAGGAATATATACAGGATAGCCGCTACAATCAGGTATCCGTATGCCACGTCAGTACTATAAAACAGTGCAATCACCAATATTCCCCCGATGTCATCAACCACAGCAAAAGCAGTCAGGAATATCTTCAGGCTCAACGGAACACGCTTGCCCAGCAAACTGAGCACGCCCAAAGAAAATGCAATATCCGTAGCCATAGGAATGGCCATTCCCCTGGTTTCAGGAGTACCGGAAATAACCAATAACGAATAAATCAGAACCGGAACCACCATGCCGCCACATGCCGCGACAAAAGGTAAAGCAGCCTTCCGGAAAGAAGACAGTTCCCCTACCAGCAACTCACGCTTTATCTCCAACCCCACTGCCAGAAAGAACACTGTCATCAGACAGTCATTGATGAATTCTATCATTTTCAACGGATGCCCGCCATGCGAAAGTAAATTGAAATTACCGACACGCAGATGAAGTTCCTGAAGCAGGAAGTCCTGATATATCGGCGACAAAGAAGAGTTGGCTATGAGAGCAGCCAGAATAGCGGTCAGAAACAAAAGGATACTCGCCACTATATTCAGCGAGGAAATGTGTTTCACAGTACGTAGAATAATCATAAGTATTTGATTTAAGATTTTATCCTTCTCCGGAAAGAAGGTGTGTCAAAACTAACATTAACTATCATTTTACTCTGTCATTAGCTTCGCTCAAAACCTCTTCTGCCTTTTTTCATTAAGGTATAGTCAGAGCGAAGCGAAGAACCTACTCTCTTTGTGAGTAGGAGAAGAGATGCTTCACTACGTTCTGCATGACAGAC
>ENA-OPCA01002076-OPCA01002076.1-human-gut-metagenome-genome-assembly--contig:-NODE-2076-length-13408-cov-3.007714_pt1 | contig 13408 bp, 9 predicted proteins | sample MGYA00241076_ERZ501468 | MGnify/ENA primary metagenome ERZ501468 (study PRJEB25962, sample SAMEA2042633) | human gut metagenome | biome: human gut; feature: human-associated habitat; material: faeces... | reverse complement strand
GAACACGGGGCGCCAGCCGAGCATGGGCAGAACGATCATGTTCATAGCGGAGGCAACCAAAGTACCGCAGTTAGCGATCAGGCCAACGTAGGACTGGTACTTACCGCGCTTCGTGGGAGGAGTGAACTCGGTGAGGGCGGAGTAGCCTGCGGGGAACGCAGCGCCAAGGCCCAGACCCATGAAGAAGCGGCAGCCGGTCAGGAACGTTGCGTCGGGGGAGCCTGCAGCGACGAAGCAGAATACGGTGAAGATAGAACCGCAGATGAGAACTGCCTTCTTGCGGCCGATGCCGTCAGAGAGGGCACCTGCCATAAGACCACCAATGAGGTAGCCGATCATGGTGATAGAGTTGAACAGTGCGAACTGCTCCAAGGTCATCCACTGATTGCCTGCAGCATCATAGGTGGACTGGAGAACCATACCGATAGGACCGCCAACGGCCATATCTACGGAGTCGCAGAACGTGATACCGGCGAGCAGCCACAAGATCTTCTTGTGGAAGCCAGTGATAGGCATACGGTCAAGACGTGCTGCGATGCCGTGATACGAGCTTTGCATTGCGTCGGACATATTGCACCTACCTTCCTTTCATTTTTTGTCTTGCACTCCCTGGGCGCAAGACAACTTGTTCCCCTTGCCCCCAAGCAAAGGGATTCCCTTCATTACCCTCAATTGTTTTCGGAAACTCTTACTCCATTAGAAGTCTTTTTAAGGCCCAAAGGCCTTTCCCCTAAAAATGCCGGTTCGTTCCACCCAATTAACGAAACCTGGCGTGCCTTGTTTCGTTTCACCCTACTGAACGAAACCAGGCTTGCTTCGATCCGTTCGACCCAACAAACGAACCGGAGCGCGACTTCTGGATACCCATTTTCAGGTTCGTGTGCAGTTATCGCAAACAACTTTTTGTTTTCTTAAATAACAAAAAACTATAAAGAGCCTGACCTGCGCATAATATGCAATAACTGACCGATAGAACGCTCCTTAACAACTCATTTCCTTGAGCTATCTACGCAGGTCAATATTGATTTCTGTCAATTTGAGCATCATTCTCAAATTTGTGAATCTATCACCATCACAATGAACAGTAACACTATTCTATTCATGTGAGTTATAGGTTAGGAAATAGATTTTGCACATCTCAAAAATGAATATTGAACATGTTCTAAAAGTATGTTTAAGCTCTCACCAAAGGGGCAATCGCACGAGTAATCGCATCTGAAACGGGAGTCGCCTGGGCGGCGTCCTCCACCTCAAGAACAACCTTGCCCGCCAAGCCCCCCTCGGTAATCTCAGTGAATAGCACCGAGGGCTCTTTCACGATGCCGGTATGCTCAAGGGCAATATCATGAGCAACCTTTTCTACTTCTTCAGCAACCGCATCCAGATCTTTACACGTAGTTGCAACAAAGGGAACCGACACGCGCTCTGGTGGCGGCAGGTGCACTACCGCATTCTTCGAAATTACCGAATTGGGGATGATTACCGTTTCGCCCAAGCGGTTCTTGATGGTTGCATGACGCCACGTAACGTCCTGTACCACTCCCTTGCTTGAACCAACCTGAATGTTGTCGCCCGGCTTCACGATCTTCATGAAGGATATTTGCACACCGCCAATAAGGTTCGAAAGCGTGTCCTGAAAACCGAGAGAAAGGGCGATGCCTCCAACGCCCAGAGCTGCTATAAGCGCCGACATATTCACATTGAAGCACGTGTCCAAGACAAAGCAGCAGCCCAAACCCCACACTATGCCGCGCATAATATTGATGAAAATCGAACTTTGGGGAATGGAGGTATCGTCACGCTGCATAATATGGCGCAGCCACTTCACCAGCACATGGGAAACAACCGCAATGGCACAAACCAGGACAATTGCCACGATTAGCTTTCCTAGCAAATCACCGCCCGTAATACTTGAAATGAAGTTCTCGAAAACACTCATATATGCCCTATTCCCTTCAGAATTAGCCGCACATCAATACAATGGGGGCTGTTTGAACTTCCATTATCTGCGTATTATCGTAAGGGCATCAACGCTATCATGGAAACTCAACAAGCGAAGCGCTCAGGCCAAACGCAAGGCAAAAGCGCCTCGTGGACAATCTGCCACAAGCCAACCGTATACGGTATCGAGCCAGTCTTTCATCTCGCTTAACTTGTGTCGTGCGTGATTTCGCAAGACCAGCGCACCCCACGAGCTCCATCGACTCGCCGACCGTAACCTATTAATTAGTTAGAAGAAACAAACGCAGAAGGAGCACACCATGAACTACAACCTGGTTGAATTCCAAGGAGCCTATGGCACTTCCGCGCAAATCCCTAAGTCGGTACGCCCCGAAGTCTCATTTGTGGGTCGCTCTAACGTGGGAAAATCTTCCCTTATCAATCGCCTTTTCAACCGCAAGAAGCTCGCTAAGGTTTCCTCCATGCCGGGCAAAACCAGCACCATCAACTTCTTCACCACCAAGGAAATCGACTTTGTCGACCTTCCTGGGTACGGCTATGCAAAAGTGGCAAAAAGCGAAAAAGCCCGTTGGTCGGAAATGATCAACGGATACTTCGACCAATATCGCTACTATGCGCTGGTTGTTTCGCTTATCGACATCCGTCACCCCGCCACTAAGCTCGATGAACAGATGGTGAACTTCCTTACCGAATGTCAGCTCCCCTTCATGATTGCGCTCACCAAAGCAGACAAGGTGAGCAAGAACGAGGTGAGCAAGCAGAAGGCCGCCATCCGAAAGCAGCTGAACTTGCCCGATAGCGTAAACATGGTGGTCTGCTCATCAGAAAAGGGCACAGGCTTTGACGAGTTGCGCAAACTAATTGAAGCTGCCTGCAAATAACCGAAAGCACTACCACATACAACAACAGAGGGTAGCGGAGGAAACGATAGTCCGCCCCACCCCACCCAAGGGAAGCGCCCCTACCCTCCCCAAGGAGACACCTATATGAAAGTTATTCTTTACAGTGACGGATCATCACGCGGCAACCCCGGCCCTGGCGGCTTTGGCACCGTTTTGCACTTCACCGACTCAAACGGGAAACTGCATACGCGCGAACTATCGCAAGGGTATACCTGCACCACCAACAACCGCATGGAGCTTCTGGGAGTTATCACTGGGCTGGAAGCACTCAAACGTCCCTGCACGGTTGAAGTCCACTCCGATTCGCAATACGTGGTAAACGCCTTCAACCAGCACTGGGTTGAAGGGTGGCTCAAACGCGGATGGAAGAACTCCAAAAAAGAGCCAGTAAAGAACTCTGACCTGTGGAAACGCCTCCTGGAGGCGAAGAAGCCCCACAATGTCAGCTTCCATTGGGTAAAAGGCCATGCAGGCCATCCTGAAAACGAGCGCTGTGACGAACTGGCAACCTCGGCAGCCGATGGCCCCGGCAAAATCGAGGACGATGGCTTTCCAGGAAAATAGGAACAAGCTCCTTATTACATGAAAAAGAAGGCACCCAATCGGGTGCCTTCTTGCGTTTGCCGGGAAATAGAAATCGAAACCTATCCCTATCTCCTATTTAAGCTAACAGCCTCACGGCCAGATCTTGCCCGGCAACACTAACGACCAAGCTAGATAAGACGAACGCGACGAACGCCCTCGATCTCACGGAGCTTCGCAATGGCGCCGTCCGAAGGAGCCTGGTCCATATCGATCAGGGTATAGGCATAGTCACCGCGAGCCTTGTTAATGAAGTTGGCAATGTTCACGTTGTCATCGCCAAGGATACTGGAAATCTGAGCAATCATGTTCGGCACGTTCTTATGCAGCAGCGCAATACGGGTAAGATCCGCAGGGCATACACCCATGTCGCATGCAGGATAGTTCACGGAGTTTGTGATGTTGCCGTTCTCGAAATAGTCCATCAGCTCGCGAACAGCCATGATGGCACAGTTATCTTCCGCCTCCTCGGTGGAAGCGCCCAGGTGAGGAAGAACAACCGCGTTCTTCATCTTCATAGTGCCCGGCGTTGCAAAGTCGGTGATGTAGCGCTTCACGCGACCCGAGTCCAGCACGACCTTAAGAGCGGCTTCATCGACCAGCGTATCGCGCGAGAAGTTCAGCAGCACTACGCCTTCCTTCATAAGAGAGCACATATGGGCATCAACCATACCGATGGTGTCCTTCAGCGCAGGAACATGGATGGTGATGTAGTCGCACGTGCGGAAGATGTCCTTCAAATCAGTGATGTAATGAACGGGGCTGGAGATTTTCCATGCGGCGCTTACCGAAACGAACGGGTCGTAGCCGTATACGTCCATGCCCAGCTCAACTGCGGCGTTGGCAACCTCGGCACCAACAGCACCCAAACCGATAACACCCAGCTTCTTGCCCTTGATTTCCTGACCGGCGAACTTCTTCTTTGCCTTTTCGGCTGCCTTGGTGATGTTTTCGTCATCCGCATTTTCGCGGCACCATTCAATACCGCCCAAAATGTCACGGCTACCCAGCAGAAGCGCGCAAAGCACGATTTCCTTAACGGCGTTGGCATTTGCGCCAGGGGTGTTGAAGACCACGATGCCTTCGTCAGCACAGCGATCGAGCGGAATGTTGTTCACGCCAGCGCCCGCGCGCGCAATAGCGCGAAGACCAGCGGGGAATTTCATATCATGCATGGCGGCACTGCGAACAAGAATGCCCTCTGCTTCATCCAGTGAATCGGTAAGTGAATATGCCTTAGGATCAAGCAAATCGGTACCTTGGGCAGAAATGTTGTTCAAGCAATGAATGAGCCTCATACAGGATCTCCTAACTACCATGCATTACGAACCAGTAAACGGGTTTTATGATAATAAAAAAGGCACCCAATTGGGTGCCTGATTTGCAAATGGTGCGGGTGAAAGGACTTGAACCTTCATGAGCCGAAGCTCATACGGACCTGAACCGTACGCGTCTGCCAATTCCGCCACACCCGCATGTGCAGCTTTTGTGCACGAGTTAGATTACCTTAGGTGCTAATCCAACGCAAGAAAAAATTTCAATTTCCTTGGAATATTTTGCTTAACCCAATGCACGTAGAATCAAAGCCCCGCCAACATCAAGGGCGGCGACTCCCAAAGCAAACGCCACATTCGCTTTTTTCCTAGACATATCTCCAGCGCGCACCTTCATTACATCCCCCAATGCCGTATAAGCACATGCCTCACATCAGCTTTCTGTTGCGAAGATTGTAACCTATGGTGAACTTTTTCGTAAACAAACGCGCAAATCAATAACGAGCTGGGAATCCTACCCCCTGCGCACCTACAAAAAACTATCAGCTTGTTTAATGGCGATGGGGTGAAAAAGCCCACCAGTACTCTTATTTATGGCAAGATTGATGGTTGGAATACCGTGCGGCCATATACCGCACTCCCAATACAACGATTTACACACCGTAAAAGGAGATCACACATGGGGTTTTTCTCAAAATTCGAACGCCGCGTAGAAGATGGCTTCGATGAGATGGGCGACAAGTTTTTTGATGCCCCCATCAGCCCCGTTCAGATTGCCAAAAAAGCCGAAAAGCAGATGCGCCGCGAAAAGATGGTCGGCGCCGGCAAAGAATACGCACCAACCCTGTACACCGTGCTGGTAAACCCCGACGACGATGAACGCCTGTTTGGCTACTACCCCACTTTGGCAGGCGAAACCGAAACGTATCTTCGCGGCAAGGCCCAGGAACTGGGCCTTGTAATGGACGGCTCTCCCTTAGTGCGCTTCATCATCGACGACGAGCTGAAGCATGGCAAGTTCGACGTGGTGGCCGAACTGGTTTCTGCCCCCATCGTCTCACAGCTTCGCGCGGAGGAAATGCAGCGCTACGGCCTTTCCGCGCAGGACGCTGGCGCTCCCATTCCCGCAAACATCCCTACGCCCCAGAACTACGGCCAACAGCAGGCTTATGCTCCCGTGCAGAAAGCCCCTGCCCAGGCTCAGCAATTCGCTAGCTCAGGCATTGATGTAATGGCCGAAGATGCCCTGGCAATGGGAAACGCAGAGGAAGCCTACGACGCAGCGCCTGTTGCCCCATCGCAGGCACCCGCTGCCGCTCCGCGAACCGTTCGCTTTGATGAGCTCGATGCCCCCGAAGCTGTTCCGCAGCGCGCCGCTAATCAGCAGCCCCGTCTTATCGACCTCACCACAAACCGTTCTTTCCCCATCACTAAGGCGCAGATCGTAATGGGGCGCGCCCTTTCCAGCGACATCGCTATTGAAGATTTGAACGTAAGCCGTACCCACGCTGAAATTCGTCGCGAAAATGCGAACGCCTGGAGTGTTGCCGACCTTGGCTCCACCAACGGCACGCTGGTGAACGGCCACCATATCGCTTCCACCATGTTGCAGGAAGGCGACCGCATAACTGTTGGCACCACCACGTTCTTATTCACCTTCCGATAGGGATTTTTCCTTGAACGGGCTGCGTCACTTGCTGGCACAGCCCGTTTGCGCTTTATGCGCACCTTTTAAACCCGTTTCAAACGATAGGCTAACCCGTGATCGACGTAATCCTCCTCATAGGCAGACTGCTTTTTGTAGCACTGCTCTACCTGTTCCTTTTCGCCATCATGAAAACTGGCATTGGTCTGGTGCGCGGACAGCGCAAAGGCGAAAAGACCTGGACCGTTGCCATCGAAAAAGGGCCCAAGGAACTTCGCGGCGTGAACATTGCCGTCAACGGCCCGGTTATCGTAGGCCGCAGCCCAGGATCCGATATCGTCATCGGTGCCGAATACGTATCTTCGCGCCATGCGCGCTTTGTGCTCATGGGCCAGAACCTCTTCGTGGAGGACCTAGGCTCTACCAACGGCACTGCCGTCAATGGTCGCTTTATCTCTGAACCCACCGCTTTGAAGAACGGCGACAAAGTTGCCGTTGGCGATGTAACCATGCGCGTACGGTTCGCCCAGTAAAAGAGGAAGATGAATTCAACTATGCCCACTCCCCGCAACGCCCGCGCCGAGCGCAAAGCCGCAGATGAGTCCAACGCCATCGCCTTCTTCGGAAGCCGCACTGAAGTTGGCCATATCCGCGAACATAACGAAGACAGCCTGGTTGCGGTTCCGCCGCTTTTTGCCGTTGCCGACGGCATGGGTGGCCACGAAGCAGGCGAAGTCGCCTCGGAAATTGCTATCAACACCATCATGGAGCTTGCGCCCGACCACGCCGATTCTGACGCGTTGGCGCGTGCCGTGATTGCCGCAAACCTCAACGTTATCAAAGCACCCGCAAAAGGCATTGGCCGCGAAGGCATGGGCACTACGCTTACCGCTGCCATCTTGGAAGGTGAGCGCCTGATCATCGCCCAGGTTGGCGACTCGCGCGCATACCTTCTGCATGAAGGAAAGCTCCAGCAGCTTACGCGCGACCATAGCCTCATGGCCGACATGATCGAAGCTGGCCAGCTCACAGAAGCCGAAGCCCGCGTTCACCCGAACCGCTCGGTTATCACGCGAGCCATCGGTTCCGACCCTCATATGCAGCCCGACATCTACGAGCTGAACGTTGAAACGGGCGACCGCATCCTTCTGTGCTCCGACGGCATTTGCACCATGATCGAAGATCCGCAGATCGAGCACGTTATGGGCCACAGCCGCACTGCGCAGGAATGCGCCGACAATCTGGTGGCTGCCGCGCTTGAGGCAGGTGGGTTCGATAACGCAACTGCCGTGGTGGTGGACGTTGAAGGATTTCGCGAGGTGCGTGAACGCAAAGCACAGCGCAAATCGAAGATTCTCTACACGTTCTTGGTCCTAGCGGTTATTGCCATTTTCGCAATCGCCGGCGTTACCGCCTATCAATATGTGAACAACTCCGCTTACTTGGTGAACCAGGACGGCAAGGTTGCCGTATACCGCGGTTTGCAAGACGACCTGTTCGGCATGCCTCTTTCTAGCCTCGACCATGTTACCGATGTTGATGTGAACAAGCTTTCACCGAGTGTGGCAAGCCGTATCAACGATGGCATTTCGGTTGGCAGCATGGATGAGGCAAATGAGCTTATCGCTTCCTATCGGGAAGACATTGCCCGCCAGGATGCCGCAACCAAACAAAGCGACGCCTCCGCTTCTACCGACAAAGCAGCATCTTCCGACTCCTCTGCCTCGAAGACGAAGAAGAGCGCCAACGAAAGCGAGTAGTCAATGACCCGACGCAATACCGAGCTGATGCTTCTTTGCATCGCAGCTCCTCTTGTAATATTGCTTTTTGCCATGGTTGCCCTCAATGAAGGAAACCGGGTAACGCTTGACAACCTGACGGTGCCCTTGGGCATGTTTGCCACCTTCGTGGTGGCCCATCTGGCCATTCGCAAGCTAGCTCCTGGCGCCGATCCTGCCATTCTTCCGCTTTCATTCGCCCTATCAGGCATTGGCATTGCCTTCATCACGCGCCTTGCACCTGACCTGGCTATGAAACAGGTTGGATGGTTGTTCCTTGGCGTGGTGTTCATGGTGCTCGTCTTGGCATTCGTGAAAAATCTCGACAAGCTTGGCAGCTACAAATACACCATTATGATCGCCGGCATCCTGCTGCTGATGTCGCCCATGCTTCCAGTTATCGGTAACGAAATCTACGGTTCGCGCATTTGGCTTTCCATCGGTGGTTTCTCTATTCAGCCTGGTGAGCTTGCAAAAATCTGTATCGTCATCTTCCTGGCAGCATACCTGGCACAAAACCGTGAGATGCTTTCCGTCTTCAATCACAAGCTGGGGCCCTTCCGTGTACCCGACATGCGTGCGCTGGTTCCCGTCATCATCATGTGGGCCGTGGCCTTGCTAGTTATCGTATTCGAAAAGGACTTGGGCTCGGCTTTGGTCCTGTTCTTCGTGTTCGTCACCATGCTCTACGTGGCCACCGGAAAGCACGCCTACATCGTCATCAGCCTTCTGATGGTTTCCGTGGGCTTCGTGTTCGTGTACTTCCTGTTCAGCCATGTTCAGGTTCGCGTTGATACGTGGCTCAACCCCTTCGCGGATCCCACCAACACGGGCTATCAGCTGGTCCAATCTATCTTCAGCATCGCAGACGGCGGCTTGTTCGGCGTAGGCATCGGCAACGGCATGGCCGAGCAGATTCCTATTGTTGAATCCGACTTCATCTTCAGCGCCATCGCCGAAGAAGCGGGTCTTTTGGGTGCTGCAGGTGTATTGCTTCTGTACCTGTGCTTCGCCATCCGCGGCATTCTGATTTCCGTTCGCGCAAAGAGCGACGTTAGCTCGTTTATGGCAGTAGGCTTCACTGCCGTTATCGTGCTGCAGGCATTCATCATCGTGGGCGGCGTAACGCGCCTTATCCCTCTTACTGGCCTTACCCTTCCGTTTGTAAGCCAAGGCGGTTCCTCGCTTCTGGCGAGCTTCATCATCTTGGGCTTCCTGTTGCGCGCAAGCGATCAGGGCACGGGCTTGGGCACCGAAATGGCATCGGGTACGGGCGTAGTAAGCCTGAACGGTGCGCTGGGACGCGTTTCCCTGGGCAAGCGCCTTACCGGCACCATGATTGTGTTCTCCGCCTTGTTTGCCCTGCTGGTTGCTAACCTGACGATGATCATGGTTATCCAAGCAGATGAATATAAGAACATGCCCATCAACAACCATACGCTGGCAAAAGAATCCAAAACCGAGCGCGGCGCCATCACCACATACGACAATGTGCTCTTGGCTCATTCCGTGCTGCAAGACGATGGCTCCTACAAGCGCGAATACCCCGCAGGCAACCTCGCTGCGCACGTGGTGGGATACGCCTCCGACACATACGGCACCTCCGGTATCGAAGCATCCTGCAACGATACGCTGAAGGGCGAAAGCAACTACGCTTCATGGATTGATGTGCTGAATTCCTATTCCGGTGCCGGCACCGCAGGCAACGATGTGAAGCTCACCATCAACTCAACCATTCAGAAAGCTGCTCAAGACTCGCTGAAGGGCTACAAGGGCGCCTGCGTTGCCATCGACCCGAAGACGGGAGCGGTTTTGGCACTTGCTTCTTCGCCCACCTATGATGCCGACGACGTTGACAACATCCTTTCTTCCGGCGGCGATTCTTCGGCACTGTATAACCGCGCAACCCAGGCGCTGTATTCGCCTGGCTCCACGTTCAAGATCGTAACGCTGACCACCGCGCTGGCAAACAATGTGGCAACCGAATCGACTCAGTACGATTCCCCCTCCACACTCGACATCGGCGGCGGCAAGGTGACGAACTTCAACAACTCGTCATATGGCACCATTACGCTGCAGCGCGCAACCGAGCTTTCCGCCAACACCGTATTCGCGCAACTCGGCGACCAGATTGGCGCAGACGGCCTTGTTTCCTCTTCTGAGAAATTTGGCTTCAACAACGCGCTGAACTTCGATTTGCCGCTTGCTAAATCGCTGATGCCCGACCCGAACGAAATGACCGAATGGGAAACCGCATGGGCTGCAGCAGGCGAGCCGGTAGGCGAACACGCCAGCCCCGCGGGCCCGCAGGCAACCGTTTTGCAGATGGCATTGGTAGGCTGCGCAATCGCCAACAATGGCACCATTATGCAGCCCTACCTGGTAGACAGCGTGAACAACTCCGACGGCAAGAACAGCTATCGCGCAACGCCTTCCACGATGTCGAATGTATGCTCTTCGTCGGTGGCCAAACGCGTACGCACGGTGCTTGAGGGAGTTGTGAACAACGGCACTGGTAAGGCGGCAGCCATTTCCGGCGTGCAGATTGCCGGCAAAACCGGCACCGCAGAAACCGGCAAGGAAAAAGACGACCGTTGGTTTGTGGGCATGGGCCCGTCCGATGACTGTTCGGTAGTAGTAGCCGTCATCCTCGAAGAGGCCGGCGAGAGCCTTTCCGGCGGTGCAGCCGGACGCGCCCAAGGCGTACTGAGGGCAGCACTTGAAGTCCAAGGGAATCTGTAAGAAAAACGTTTCCTGATTCCTCGTGAAAGCCTTGCAAAAACGAGGAACTTGACATGGTAATACGATATGCTTATGCGATGGTCGTTAAGCATGGATCCAAAGGGAGTACAAACGTGGCTGGAAGCATGGTTGGCAGAACATTCAACAACCGTTACACGCTAACTGAACGAGTCGGCCTTGGTGGCATGGCAGAGGTATACCGCGCACAGGACAACGTCCTGGGTCGCACGGTTGCTGTAAAGGTTATGCTGCCCCAGTATGCAGCTGACCCAACCTTTACCAAGCGTTTCCGCCAGGAAGCGGCATCTGCAGCTAACCTGCAGAGCCCCTACATCGTAAGCATTTACGACTGGGGCCTAGACGGCGAAACCTACTATATTGTTATGGAGTTCCTCCGCGGAACCGATCTTAAAACCGCCATCAATGAACGAGGCGCAATCAATCAGCGAAAGGCAGCCGAAATCGGCAGTCAGATTGCTCAGGCGCTTTCCGTTGCACACGAAGGCGGCGTAATCCACCGTGACATCAAGCCGCAGAACATCATGATCCAGCCTGATGGCAACATCAAGGTAATGGACTTCGGCATTGCACGCGCAGGCGACGCAGGGCTCTCCCAAACGGCAACCGTTCTGGGCACTGCCCACTACGTATCGCCCGAGCAGGCTCAGGGCAAGGAGCTCACCGGCGCCAGCGATATCTACTCGTTGGGCGTAGTCCTCTACGAAGCCACCACCGGAAAGCTTCCCTTCGACGGCCAAGACGCGGTAAGCGTTGCCGTGAAGCAGGTCAACGAGCTTCCCGCGCCGCCTAGCACCATCAATCCGAACATCGACCCTGGCCTGGAAGCCATCATCATGAAGGCCCTGGAAAAGGATCCCAATAAGCGCTTCAAGGACGCTTCAGAGATGCGTCATGTGCTGAACGACTTCCTGGCAGGTCGTCCCATTGCGCTTGGCGATGATATCAGCGGCCTTAAAACCCAGGTTATGGGCGGCGTTGCACCTATGCAAAACGGCACCGCTGTTATGAGCCCTGTTGCCGGCGGCCAAGCTACCGGCGGTTTTACCCAGGTAAGCCCACGCGTATACTCCGCCGAAGACGAAGAGGCGGCAGCCAAAAAGAAGAAGCGCAACACCATTATCGGTGTTGTCGTGGCACTGCTGTGCATCATCGGCATTGCGGGTGCTATGTTCGCCATGAATGGCAGCGGCGATAAGGTTACTGTGCCTGATGTAACGAACAAGTCTATTGCCCAGGCACGCACCACGCTTGAACAGGCAGGCTTCAAGGTTGGCACTGAAACGGAAGTGTATAGCAGCACCGTTCCTGCTGGCAGCGTAGTAAGCACCGACCCACAGGCGGGCGAGCAAGCCGTAAAGGGCTCTACCATCAAGATCAATGTATCTAAGGGAACCGAACAAGTTACCGTCCCCGATTTGAAGGGCAAATCTGCCGACGAAGCCCAAAAGGCATTGAATGAAGCAGGTCTGACGGGCCAGCAAGGCGATTCCGTATTCTCCGACGATGTTGATGAAAATATGGTCGCATCGCAGGAAACCCCTTCGGGCACCACGGCAAACAAGGGCGATACGGTGGTATTCCACCTTTCTAAGGGCCCTGAAAAGGTGACCATCCCCAATGTTGTGGGCATGACGCAGTCGCAAGCAACCTCCAAGCTGGAAAGCGCAGGCTTTGCGGTTAGCACCACAAAAGAAACCAGCAAAGACGTGGAAAAGGGCAACGTAACGAAGCAGAGCAAAACAGGCACCGCCGCTAAGGGAACCACCATTACCATCACCATTTCCAGTGGTCTCGGCGAAGCCCCCGATGTTAGGGGCATGACTCAGTCACAGGCAACCTCCAAGCTGGAAAGCGCAGGCTTTACGGTTATCATCACAGAAGAACCCAGCAAAGATATGGAAAAGGGCAAGGTAACGAAGCAGAGCACTAGCGGCAGCACGGTAACCCTCACTATCTCCTCAGGCTCCGGCAGTAACAACGCAGCGCCTGGCGAATCGGGAAACAACTAACCAGCACGACGACAAGTACAACGACTGGCACAATAAGGCCTCGCAGCAACGCGAGGCCTTATTTTTTACAGGCCATTCTGCATAACACGCACTGCCCACCAAGCAATAGAAAGCCCAAGGCAGCTGCCCGAACCAAAGCCGAAAGCCCAGAAACAATCCCTAATCGCAAAAAAGTTGCAGTCCAAGCCGTTTTGTTTTCGAGCTCCCAAGGCGGCATCGAACCAGCGCTATAAGTGAGTCAGGCGGGCGGTACTGTGAGGCGATACCATAGGCAGGGGCAGGGGACGACGCTATGACGAGGTCTGTAGCGCTATAAACGCGACGACCAAAAACTGTCCCATAGGCTGAATAACCACGAGGCACGTTTTTAACCACTCCTCGTAACGCGCAACGCCAAATAAAAAAGGCCCGCCTAAGGCGGACCTGAAGATACTGGCGCCCCCGAGAGGACTCGAACCTCCGACGCACGGTTTAGGAAACCGACGCTCTATCC
>ENA-OPCA01002070-OPCA01002070.1-human-gut-metagenome-genome-assembly--contig:-NODE-2070-length-13454-cov-5.107620_pt1 | contig 13454 bp, 17 predicted proteins | sample MGYA00241076_ERZ501468 | MGnify/ENA primary metagenome ERZ501468 (study PRJEB25962, sample SAMEA2042633) | human gut metagenome | biome: human gut; feature: human-associated habitat; material: faeces... | reverse complement strand
GGCGTGCATCTGACGCCGGCGGGCAAGGCGCTGCTGCCGGCCGTGGAGCAGGTCTGTGCGGCGGACGCGCACCTGCAGCACCGCATTCAGGAGGTGCGTGAGCGCACCGGCGGCACGATCCGCATCGCAACGTTCAAGAGCGTCGCGGTCAACTGGCTGCCGCCGATGATCAAGGAATTTCAGGCGCAGCACCCGGAGGCGCGCTTTCGCCTGTTTGACGGGGCGTATGCCGAGGTCGACGCCTATGTGCGCAGCGGCACGGTGGACATGGGCTTCGTGTCGCTGCCGAGCGAGCTGCCGGGCGAGATCGTGCCCGTGTGCAGTGACCGGCTGCTGGCCGTGCTGCCGGCGGGACATCCGCTCGCAGCGCAGGATGCCGTGCCGATCGCGGCTTTCGGCACGGAGCCGGTCGTAAGCCTTGTCGACAGCACGAACCGCGACGCGCTGCGCGTGCTCGACGCCGCGCACGTGCGCCCGGACATCCGCTTCCAGACGGCGGACGACTACGCCATGATTTCCATGGTCGAGAGCGGGCTGGGCATCTGCATCGCGCACGAACTCGTGCTGCGCTCGGACAACCACAACGTCGTCGTGCGCCCGCTCGATCCGCCGGCGCAGCGCACGATCGCCATGGCCATCCCTCCGGAGTCGGAGGACAAGCCGCTCGTGCGCACCTTCGCCGCCTTCGTGCGCACGTGGGCGCAGAAGCACCCGTGAAAAAGCGCAACGAAAATCAGGCAGCGGCGGCGCATTTGCGGTAAGATCGATGCATCCAATCCTCAGGAGGCAAACGGTATGGCACAGTGGCACCGGAACATTCAGGACATCATCACGATCATCGACGACTGCATCCGCGCACAGCAGGATGAGGCACTGACCCTGCGCGCACTGGCGCAAAAGCTCGGCTACTCCGAATACTACATGTCGCGCAAGTTCCGGGAGCTTGCCGGCATGACGCTTCGGGACTATCTGCGGCTGCGGCGGCTGGCGTTTGCCCTGCGCGATGTGCACGACACTGACGCGAGCATTTTGGACATCGCTGTGAAATACGGCTTTTCCTCCAATGAGGCTTTCACGCACGCGTTCAAAAAAGCCTACGGCGTGCGCCTGCCGGCAGACTACGCCGGCCCGGTCCCGGCGCAGATGCAGCTCATGGATGTGCCCGGCGGGGATTACCTCGTGTTCGAGCACGGGCCGTTTGATTTCGAGACGCAAAGCGCCGCCGTGGAAGCGAAGGTCGAGCAGGCCATGCGCGACTTTGACTATGCCGCCAGCGGCTACCGGCTCGATCTGACGCCGGGCAGAGTGTTTTATTTCTACCACGACTGCGCGCGGTTTTTCAAATACGTGCGCCCGGTGTGCAGGGACGAAGCATCATAAAAAAACAGGGACGCTCCTGCGGGAGCGTCCCTGTTTTGGTTTTCGGTGCTTACGCATTCCAGGCCTTCGTCTGCTCGCGCAGCCAGTCGGCCCACGGCTCGATGCCCTCGCCCTTGAGCGCGGAGATCGGGAACACCTGAATGTTCGGGTTGAGCTTCTTGACGCGCTCGATGCACTTTTCGAGGCTGAAGTTGAAGTACGGCGCAACATCGATCTTGTTGACGAGCAGCACGTCGCAGATCGAGAACATGAGCGGGTACTTCAGCGGCTTGTCGTCGCCCTCCGGCACGGAGAGGATCATGGCGTTTTTCACGGCGCCGGTGTCAAACTCCGCCGGGCAGACGAGGTTGCCGACATTTTCGAGGATGGCAAGGTCGATGTTTTCCGTGCCGAGCCCCTCGAGGCCCTGACGCGTCATGCCCGCGTCGAGGTGGCACATACCGCCGGTATGCAGCTGGATGACCTTTGCGCCGCTGGTAGAGATGGTCGCCGCATCGACGTCCGAGTCGATGTCGGCCTCCATGACGCCGATGCGCAGATCGTCCTTTAGGGCGTTGATGGTCGCCATGAGGGTCGTGGTCTTGCCGCTGCCGGGCGAGGACATGAGGTTGAGCAGGAAAGTGTGATTCTGCTTGAGCTCTTCGCGCAGCAGATCGGCCTCCCGGTCGTTGTTTTCAAAAACGCTCTTTTTGATCTCGAGCACGCGGAATGAATCCATGTATATTACCTCCAGAAATTCCTACGGGTTTTCTATGCCAAAATTATAGCAGTCCCGCTCCGGTTTTGCAACCTTTTTGCCACAGAGTCGAAAAACTGTGCTGCCGCTCAGGGCATAGACGCCACGATGCGCCAGTGCCCGTCGGCGACTATTCGGCCGATTTTCAGCCGCGCCCGCGCGGGGATTGCCAAGCATCGCCCGTTCGGGTATAATGATATGATATGCATGAAATTGCCCACCCAAGGAGGCGACCGTATGCCCCGCAAACATGACACAGAGCTGCCGGGCGCGCAGGCGCTGCGCCAGATGGCCGCGCAGAGCGACAGCCGCGCGCTGTTTTCCGACCGGCAGCCCGACCCCGCCTATGCAGACCTTTTTCTCAACCGCGAGCTGAGCTGGCTGCAATTCAACCGCCGCGTGCTGGCGGAGGCGGCCGACGAGACGCTGCCGGTCTATGAGCGGCTGAAGTTCCTGTCGATCTACTGCTCGAATCTGGATGAATTCTATATGGTGCGCGTCGGCAGCCTGCTTGACCGGGCGCTGCTGCAGCCGTGGCACACGGAGACCATCACGGGCCTCACGCCGCGCGAGCAGCTGCGCGCGATCTACGCGGAGACGGCGCGGCAGCAAAAAGACTTTGCCGCGCTCTGGCGCAAGGTGACGGCGGCGCTGGCAAAGCAGCGCGTCGAGATCCTCGACTTCGACCGGCTTGATGAGGCGGACGAGGTGCTGCTGCGGCGGCGCTTTGACGCGCTGCGCCCGCTGCTGAGCCCGCAGGTGCTCGACGCGGAGCACCCGCTGCCGTTTTTGCGCAACCGCGAGCAGTATGTACTCGTGCGCTTTGCGGGCAAGCGCGGCGGCGCGGGACTGATCCCAACGACCCAGCTGCCGAAGTTTTTCCGCCTGACGATCGACGGGGTACAGAAGCTTGCACTCACGGCGCCGCTGGTGGCGCACTTTGCGCCGCTGCTCTTCGGTGAGCGGCACGTACGTGAGACGGCTATTTTGCGCGTGACGCGCAGCGCCGACATCTCCGTGCGCGGCATCATGGACGGCTGCGATGCAGACCTCCGCGCCGTGATGGAGCGCCTGCTGCGCCGCCGGAGACGGCTCGAGCCGGTGCGCGCACAGCTGCAGGGCAAGGTCACGGACGAGATGCGCGAGACGGCACGCACGCTGCTCGGACTGCCGAAGCGGCAGCTGTTTTGCACGAGCGCACCGGCGGATCTGTCGTTTGTGCTCACGATGCCGGGGGAATTCGACCTCACGGGGCTGACGCGTCCCGAGCTTCCGCCGGCCAGGAACGTTGCGCTGCAAAAGGGCGACTACTTCGCCTATCTCGCGCGGCACGACCTGCTGCTCGCGCTGCCGTATCAGAGCGTGAACCCGTTTGTGGATCTGCTGTACGAGGCGGCGGACGACCCGGACGTTGTGTCGATCAAGATCACGCTCTACCGGCTCCCCAGCCGCATCGCGGCGGCGCTGGCCTACGCGGCCGAGCACGGCAAGCAGGTGCAGTGCCTGCTCGAGCTGCGCGCCCGCTTTGACGAGCAGAGCAACATCGACTACTCGCGTATGCTCGAGGACGCCGGGTGCGACATTCTCTACGGTCTGACGAAATACAAGGTGCACACGAAGCTGTGCCTCATCACGCGGCGCTGCCCCGGCGGCATCTGCTACTACACACAGGTCGGCACCGGCAACTACAACGAAAAGACCGCCGAGCAATACACCGACCTCATGCTCCTGACGAGTGATCCGGCCATCGGGCGCGATGCGGCCAGGACGTTTGACCGGCTCGCGCGCGGCGAGACCGTCGGTGAGACGGAATCGCTCTGGCTCGCGCCGGAGGGCTACAAGCCGCAGCTCATGGCGCACATCGAAGCGCAGATCCGCCTCGGCACGGCGGGCTACATCGGCATCAAGGTCAACGCCATGAACGACGCGGACATCATGGCGCAGCTCGTGCGCGCGAGCGCGGCGGGCACGGAGGTGGAGCTGTTTGTGCGCGGCATCTGCTGTCTGCGGCCGGGCGTACCCGGGCGCACGGAGCACATCTCGGTGCGCAGCATCATCGGACGGTATCTCGAGCACGAGCGCATTTTCGTCTTCGGCCGCGGGGAGGCGCAGGAAGTGTTCATCGGCTCGGGCGATCTGCTCGAGCGCAACACCGTGCGCCGGATCGAGGCCTTCACCGCCGTGACCGACCCGAACGCGCGCGCCGAGGTGCTCGAGGTGCTCAGCGCCATGCGCCGCGACAACCGGCAGGCGTGGATCATGCAGCCGGACGGCTCGTATCTGCGCCCCCAGCCGACGGGCGAGCCGTTCGTGAGCCAGACGTATCTGCACACGTATTTCGCCGGGCGCACCGTGCAAAAGCCCGCAGCCTCCGCCCCGTCTCAGCCACAGAAAAAGCTGCCGTGGTGGCGGCGGTTGTGGAACTGGCTGAAAAACAACTGACGGAATTCATGAAAAAGTCAAGGATAAATTACAAAAAATCCAGAAAAATTTTTGACGTGTGATATACTGGGTCCGCTCCACCGTAGTGGAGCGGCCTTTTTCGCCCTCTTTCACCGCCTCCAGGGCGTGAAAAACCACCGGCGGCCAAAACCCGGCCCCGGCCGTCCCGCTCCCGCTGTTCAGATTTTCAGGCGGCTACGTACTCCTCGAACACGGCCCCGGCGGATCTCCACCCCAGGATCCGGCGCGGATAGTTGTTCATCCACTCCGCCGCCTGGGCCACCTCCGCCTCCGTCACCTGATCGAAGTTGGTCCCCTTTGGGAACCACCGCCGCAGGATCCGGTTCATGTTCTCGTTGCTCCCGCGCTCTTGCGGGGAATAGGGGTGGCAGTAATATATTTTCGTCCGTGGGCCTTTCAGCCGGTATGATCTCTGGAGGCCAGCGCAGTCCATGAACTCGCTGCCGTTGTCCACGGTGATGGTGCGGAACACTTCCCGGAACCGCTTTCCCATCCTCCGCTCCACCCGGTTCAGCGCCCGGACCACGCTTTCCGCTGTATGGTCCGGGACCCGGATCACCAGCCCCCACCGCGTCAGCCGCTCTGTCAGCACCAGCAGGGCCGCCTTTGATCCCACCGGCCCCATAATGCTGTCCATTTCCCAGTGTCCAAACGTATTCCGCGCCCGGACCTCTGGCGGCCTGTCCTCGATGGTGTCCCCTGGGGCCTCTTTGGCCCGCTCCCGCTGCTCGTAGTCCCGCCGCCGCTCCCCTTTATACAGCAGGTGTTCCTCCGTCAGTTCCAGGAACACGTCCCCCCGGTATATGTAGGAATAAAGGGTTGTTTCGCAGATATGGGTTTCAAATTCCAGGCCGGCCGCCTCGATATAGGCCAGCGCCGCCCCGGGGGAATAGTGTTCTTCTATGATCTTCCGCTCCACGAAGTTGGCGAAAGCATGATCCCGGCCCAGTTTGATCTCCGGCCCCTTGGCCCTTAAATGCTCCTGGTACTTCCGCTCCGCCACCTCCGCGCAGTATTCCTCCTGGAATATGTATCCCTCTTTCTGCTGGAGGCACAGGCCCCGCTTGATCTCGTTGTATATGGTCTTGACGCAAACCCCCAGCATTTCCGCGATCTCCGCAGGCTTGCCCCCGGTTTTCAGCGCCCCCTCGATTTTCAGGCGGTCCTCCCATTTTAGATGGTGATACCCTTTGTAATTCATATTTTCCCCCTTTGCGCGGAAAAACGGCCGGCGTGATTTTCACGCCGGCCGCTCTCATTCTTTCCCTAACAGCCATAACACGGGCACGTCCAGGACCTCCGCTATTGTGACCACCTCATAATCCGTGACCAGGCGATCCCCCATCTCCATCCGGCTGATCACGTCCCGCTCCATCGGGACGCCCTCCAGTTGAAGGAGGCGGGCCAGGTCCGTTTGTGATAGCCGTTTCCCCAGCCTCGCCATGCGTATGCGGTCCCCGCAGATATTCTTTTTCCCGTGATATAGAAATTTCTTCACCGCCGCGCCTCCGTGTGGGAATAACCAGACTTTTTCTTAACTTTAGCACGGGATCAGGTAAAAACCCGTGGTAATAGTCTGAACAAAGAAAAAATGATTATTCCGGCGGGGTGCCCTTGGGCGGCCCCTACACCGGCGCGTGTGGTGCCGTTACTCTTTCCCCAGGATTTCGTCCGCCAGGCGGTCCATGGCGGTTTCTATAAATTCATTCAGGCTGCTATATCCTCCAGCCGCCGCCGCGTCCTTGTACCTCTGTTTTTTCCCTTTCTTCACGAAGGGGGAAAGCCTCTCATAATTCGCGGCCGCATACTTGTTTTTTGCTCTGGTTGCCGCCGTCCCCTTTGTTCCTTCCATGGGATCGCCTCCTTTTCCTGTATTATAGCGCCTTTTGTGTACTTGTTCAAGTATATAATCTGCACAAATATACTTGTGTAAGTTTGTGCAGGTTCACTCTTGCAAATATACTTGTTCAAGTATATAATGATACTCGTAAGGCAGGGGCGGCCAGCCCCTTACGAAAGGAAGTGAGGGAATGGACGAAATGACCACAGCGGAACTCAATCAGTTTTTAGAGAATATCGCAAAACTGATTGAGGCCACCGCCTCGGACCCTGCGGCCGCCGCAAAGATCGTGCGGGATAGCAAGGTCAAGGCATAAAAAGCGGTGCGCGGCCCCACCTCGCAAGTGAACCGCGCACCAAACCCAAACAGGGCGGCCGGCAGCCTTACGCCGGCCCACCCTGATTTTACAAGAGTAAGGCGAATAAATCAAGGGGGTTTCCAGAATGTCCACTTTTGAAGTCGGAAAATCTTATTACGCCACCAGCGCCTGCGATCACAACTGTGTTTTCGTGGTGGAGATCGTCAAGCGTACAGCCAAAACGGTGACATTCCGCCGGGATGGCCAGGAGCGCCGGGCGAAGATCTACGCGGACCACAACGGTGAGTATATCGTCCCGGAACGGTACAGCATGGCCCCAGTGTTCCGGGCCTCCTGTGAATACGTGGAGGACCAGGAGGAGGTGGAGGAGGCCGCCCCGGCGGATCCCTTGTCTGCCTACATTCCCCAGGACGCCCAGCCCTCCGCGCACCCCGGCCTGGTCATGGTCGGCCAGCCCGTGATCGGGAACTTTGGCGCCATGTACCCCCAGGAGGTCGGCGTGATCGTCGGTTTCCTGGAGAGGGAGGCCACCCGCTGGACCCCCGCCGCCACCATGGCGGTGATCCGATGGTCGGATGGCCGCACCTCCCGGGAGGCCCTGGAGGACATTCACCCCGCCGGGTGGCGGTCCCCCTCCGGTAGCCCCCTGGGCGTGTTCTTTGCCCGATAACTCAATATAAGCCGGGCCGGGCGGCTACTTCCCGGCGGTCCCGGCCACTTTCTTGACATTTCATCGGCTGGTCCTTAAAATAAAAATGCAGCCACCTTTCCATGGTGGCGGAAAGGATGGGTAGGTCAATGGGATATTCAAAAACAGAAATCGCCCAGTTCGTCAATAAAAACTGTGTGCGTTCAAGTTGTCTGTTCTGCAAAACGGCGGATACGCACGGAGGTTATGAGCATTGTCCTTTTCTCGAATTGAAACAGTTGGCTTTTGATCGCAAGGTTCTTTCGTCTGATGTGCCTGATGATCTTACTTCCAAATAACGAACCCCCGGCACCTACACGGTGCCGGGGGTCCTCTTTACTCCGTTTTGTCTTTGCCCCAGTTGGTGATCTGCTCCAGGGCCTCCCGGAGTTTGTCAAAGCCGAACATGGCCGCATAACTCACGAACAGGCCCAGGGCCACCGCGCCGGCCACCATGTACCAGGTGACGGCCCAGCCCATGATCTGGCACACCGCAAAGAACGCCAGCAGGGTCACGGCCATGGCCACCAGCACCGCCAGAATGTTGGTGGGGATCTTGTCCCAGGTGATTTTCTTGACCACCTGGGTGATGATGTTGGTGATCACGGTCAGGATCAGGGCCGCCAGCAGGATGGCGGACACCGCCAGGGGAATGTACTGCATAATGTTTTCCATGTATATGTCCTCCTCCGATTATTTCACAGCCCCGCCCAGCGCCTGCAGCAGCAGGTCCAGGCTGGGGAATGTGCCATAGTTGGCCAGCCAGTATTCCGGCGTATTGATCACGCCGGCGGCCACCAGCGCGGCCACGCCCTCCTGGGGCGTATCCGTCCGCACCCCGGCCTTTGTGATGGTCTGCGCGGCCTTTTTCAGCAGAATGTCCAGGTATTGGACCTTTCCGGCCTCCGCCGCCTCCGCCCAGTAGTCCGGGGAGTTGATCACGCCCAGGGCCTCCAGTTTGTCGGCCGCCGCCTGGGGTGTATCCTGGAGCATAAGCACCTGGCCCACGCGGATCAGGTTCTTGTTTTTGATGGCGTTGATCTCCGCCAGGGCGTCCACGGTGGTGCCGTACTTGGCCGCGATCTTGGAGAGGTTGTCCCCGGCCGCTACCTTGTAGATGGTGGCGCCGCCGGTGTCCGGCTTTGTCGCGGTCCCGCCGCCGGTGGTTGTCCCGCTCTCGGAGTAATCCACATAGGGCAGTTTTCCGTGTTTGGTCCAGGTCCGCGTGTTGTACCCCGCTTTGCTCCCGATGTTCCCCACGGCCGTGATCTGCACCTTGTTTTCCCACTTGGGGGAACACTCCACCGCCAGGCCGTCCCCGATGTAAATTCCGATATGGCCGGACATCCACACCGCTTCACCCACGGCCATGTTGGCCCATCCGGTTGCGGAAACGTCCAGGCACCTGGTGATCATGGTGTCCGCCCCTATGTCCGGGACCCCGTTGCTGGCATAATTGGCTCCGCCGTAGGTCTTGGAGGCGTTCCCGCTCCACCCCCACAAAATGCCCTTGATCAGGCACACGCAGTCAAAGCCATATACGGGCGGGTTTTGGTTTCCCGCCGCCTTGATCATGGCCGTGCGGTCCGCCGCTCGGTTGTAGGAATGGTTATTGCAGTAGCGGCTCACGTTGGAACCCGTCAGCGGTGCCCCGAAACAGCCCATAACGTACAGGGTTTTGAAGTTCTTGGCGATCTCCACCGCCTTTTCCACGAATACATTGGCTTTCATTTTACCCATTGTTTTGCGCCTCCTGTTCTTCTTTCCTCATGCGCTCCCGGTCCTCCTGTTCCCAGCGCCGGTCCCGCACTTTTTCCTTTGTGGTCTTGATCCATCCCATGACCCCGTTTTCAAAACCGCACACGCCGAACACGCAGGCGGTCAGGGTGGCAGGCTCGTTCCCGGTGTGCCAGAACACGGCCAGGTCCGCCGCCGTATAGGCCACCAGGATCACACCCTCCAGGATCAGCACCTTGTCCATGGTCCCCATTTTCTTCTTTGCGGTGGTGGCCAGCCGTGCGGCCGCTGCGTGGTTTCCGCCGGCCAGCCTTGTGGCGGCCCAGCACAAGGAAAAGCCCAGCAGCGCCCCGCCGGCCATGGCGGCCGCCGCGATCAAAGGCATATTCATTCCTGCGCCCCCTTTTTTACAGAAAATCCGCCTTTGCCAGGCAATCCTCGTAAATATCCTTGATCCGCTGGGAGGTCAGCACGGTGGTGTTGTTCTCGAAATGCGGGTGGTCGTCGCAGTATCGTTCATAACTGGTAATGTCCCGCAGGATCTGGTCGAAATGCTCCTTTGTGTGGCGGACCCCGTGGATCGTTTCGTCCCCGAAGTGGAGGATCCGGGACCGGCAACTGATCGCGTCCCGCTCCTCCTGGGCCGCTTTCATGGCCTCCAGATCCCGCTCCAGTTGGTCCACCTTGGCGATCACCTCCCCATTGATGGCGCGGCCGATAGCCTTGGCGATGGCGGACCATGGATTTACCTTGATCGGTGCCACCTGGATCAGCGTCATGGCTACCAGTAGCACCCCGCCGCCGCCCAGCAGAATTTCCTCCAGGTTCAAGGTCCCACCCCCTCACCGACGGCCCTGGCGTACTGCCGCCGCACGGCCGCGATCTCCTCCTCGTGGGCCAGCGCCCCGAACTGGGCCAGTTCCATGGCCTGGGCCTGAATGATCACGTTCATGCGGTCAATGACGGCGCACAGGTCCGCGATCACTTTTGTGCTGTCCATGGCCGTCACCTCCTCGCGCCGATCAGATCCGCGATGTGCTGCAGGTCCTCCACCGGGGCCTCATAAAATGCGTGGCCCCACAGGAAATGATCTTCATGGTCCGGGTGCCTGTATTTCTGGCTGGTTTCGTCCTCCCACACCAGATCCCAGCGGTCTTGATAGCCCTTGTCCCGCTTTTCCAGCCGCTTGGTGATGGCCGTGGTCAGAGCGCCCCGCTCCAGCCCCCGGCCGTCGTCGTTCCTGGCCAGATAAAGGTGGGCGTTCCGGCTGGTTGTGGCGCACACGGCCGCGCCGTTGTATAGGATCAGGCCGTCCACGGCCTCCAGCCGTGTCCCGTAGGGGAGATTTACCCTGCCCCCGATCCCCTCCACCCTCATGCGCTTTTTGACGATGTACTGGGCCTTTTCCATGGCTTACACCTCCGCCGCGTCGTCTGCGGCCTCCGTCCACCCGTACACGCCAGGCTCCCATACGTTGGCCGCCACGTCGCTGATCCAGTGTTTCCCGTTGTGGCTCACCTTGGCCCCCTGCTCGTATGCGTCATGGGCGCCCAACGGCTGGGACCACTCCGGCCATTCCTCCGCCGGATCGGAAATGCTCACCCACAGGCTCACCGCCGTGTCCGGCGTCCAGTCTGCCTGCGACGTGTGCGCCTGCAGGCACTTATACAGTTTTCCGTCCGTATAGCGCCGGATCTGCCCGGCGGTGTAGTTGACGGGGTAGGCCCAGGGGGAGAACAGGTCGGCGTGTTCCGCCGCCGTCACGTCGTCGATGTTTCCGGCCTCCGCCATGGTGGTGAACACGATCCCGTTGGTCGTCGCCGTTTTCTCGATCTCCTCTCCCGCGTCCGCCTCCTCCAGGATCACGCTCTCCGCGTCCCCCAGGGCCTCCCGGCCCAGGAGGTGGTACACGCTCCCGTTGTACGCGATCCCCGTGGCCTCCGCCTCCCGGCACAGCACAAAGCACCCGTTCCCGGCCTGCCGCACGTAGGTGGGGGCCTCGGTCATGCCCAGGCTTGTCCCGTCTTTTACGATCCGATACATGGTTTTACCTCCTCTGTGTTTCTGTCCTTGATGAACATGGCATAAAATACGCGGCGCAGTTTCAGCACCCGTCCGTGGTCGTTGAATTGCTCATAGTAGGCGATCGGCCCGTCATTCAGCCACCGCGCCACCTCCTCCACCGTTTTCCTGCCGGCGGCCACTTCTCCCTGGAAAAACCGCAGTTTCCTCCGCGCCCGTTTCATCCCGTCCCGGCACCCGTGTGTGATGATCCGGCCGGTTTCCGTCAGGTGGAATTTTGCCTTGCAGAACCGGAAAGGCTTGGTCAGCGGCACGATCTTGGACTTGTTCCGGTTCACCGTCAGCCCCATGTCCTCCATGCGCTGCGCGGTGGCCTGCAGGAACTTCTCCGCCTGTTCCTTTGTTTCGGCCCCCATGTGGTAGTCGTCCATATAGTGGGCCGGATTTTTCGCCCGCAACTGGCAGGCGATCCAGTTGTCCACGGAGGACGGCAGGGACACCATTTCCATCTGCGACGGTTCCACGCCCAGGGGCATACCCACGCCGCCCGGCACGGAGGCCACCACCGTGTCCGCCACCGCCCGGATCCTCGGGTCGTAGATCAGGCGCCGGTGCCGCTCATAGATCGCCGCGTGTGGGGCGCTGGGAAAGAATTGCTTTAGGTCCACAAGGATGATATAGCCGCTCCGGCCGCTCTCCCGGTAGGTTTTCCGCAGGGCCTTTTTCAGCCCCTTGTAGTGGAACTGGAGGCCCTTTCCTCGCTGGCTTGCCCCGTTGTAGTAGATCATGCCCGGTGTGTATAGTGGCTCCAGGACCTCCTTTGTGTGGGTCTTGTGGATCTGCCGGTCATTGATGTGCGGGGCGTCTATGGGCCGGACCTTTCCCCGCTCCCGGAGGGTGAAGTGGGCGCCCGGCTTTGGCCGCCACTTCCCGGAAAGCACCTCCCGCCGCCGGCGGGCCGTGCCGGAAAACAGGTGCCGCTCAAAGTTCTGCGTGGATTGTTTCCACCTCACATTGTTGCAGCACTTCTTTCCCCATTTGAACATTTTTCGGAAACTGTAAACCTGATCGGCCCCTCCCAGGGCCTCGCTCCTCCTCCGCCTCCGGTTTTCCCTGGCGGCCTTTCGTCTATGGTATCGCGCCTCCCGGCGCTCCTCGCTGGTCATAATAAGTATTCGCGCCTCCGTGCGGTTGTGGTGTAGGTGTGCGGCTAAACCGCGTAGCCCCGGCACATGAAACGGGGGTAGCACAATAGCCCCGCCATGCAAGCAGCGTCCGTGCAGGGGCCACAAAGGGCAGTTTTAGGCTCTCGCCAGGGAAGTATCTCTCCTTTCACAAAGGGTCCGGTTCGTTTCCTACTGCATTTGACCCGTTCCCCTCGCGGGGTTGTGAAATCCGGGGGCCACGGCCCAGGAATTGTTCGCGTTGTTGTTGTTCGGGTTGCCGTTGGTGTTGACAAGGCAGAAATTGTTCGTGTTCGTCGCATTGACGGAACGGCACCACGCATTGGCCGCCGTCAAAGGGTCCGCCGCCCTGCCACTCGGCACGTTTTCAGAGATACACCCAAAAATGACCTATTTTCTTTTCCGGTCGCTTTCTAAAACGGCCTTGATCAGTTCGTTTTCCCGGTCGATCTTCTCTCCCAGGTTTTGCGCCATATCGTCCAGTTTCTTGGTGGCCTCCGCCGCCGGTATGCTCCGCCCGTCCGTCTTGGTAAAGCACCCCTGCGGGTTCATGGCCAGAATGGTGTAACAGTGGCCCAGACGCACGTCCAGGGCCATGAGCGCGGCCCGGGCCTCCAGCAGGTGCCCTTTCCGCAGGCCCAGGTTCGGCTCTCCCTTTGGAAAAATGCTGTTCGCCTTTTCCGTCTGGTCGATGATCTCCCCGGCCAGCGCCGCCACCGGCTCCGCCAGCAGACGGGCGTACCTGGCGGAAAGCCGGGTCAAAAACGCCACGGTTTCCGTGTAGATCTCATTGGCCAGGTTCACATACTCTGCCTTGCTGGTGGATCGCTTGCTTTTCAGGACAGACACCGCCGCCCCTCCTCTCGGTTGGTGTTGGGTGGGTTCCCGCCCACTTGCGTGGGCGGGATTTTCCCCGATTGCTCCGCCGGATTAGGCTGCAAAGCCGGGGGCCACGGCCCAGGAATTGTTCGCGTAGTTGATGCTCGGGCTGCCGTTGGTGTTGACACGGCAGAAAGTGTTCGTGGTCGTCGCATTGACGGAACGGCACCACGCATTGGCCGCCGTGCCGGTGGCGTTGTGCTTGT
>ENA-OPCA01002062-OPCA01002062.1-human-gut-metagenome-genome-assembly--contig:-NODE-2062-length-13491-cov-2.767341_pt1 | contig 13491 bp, 9 predicted proteins | sample MGYA00241076_ERZ501468 | MGnify/ENA primary metagenome ERZ501468 (study PRJEB25962, sample SAMEA2042633) | human gut metagenome | biome: human gut; feature: human-associated habitat; material: faeces... | reverse complement strand
ACGTCCAGCAACTTGTGACGGGCACATTCATTCGGCCAAACCAACGGTTTATGATTGATATAACCCAACTGGTCGGCATCCATGTGAGGAACTCCCATTACGTCCGCCAGCTTGTCATAGCTTTCTTGCGACATTTTACGTTCGTAGATAACGATTGCATTGTCCAGGTCACCGCCTTTTATCAATCCGGCAGAGAGAAGAGGCTCTATTTCGCGAACAAAGACGAAAGTACGGCTGGCAGCCACTTCGTCTTTGAATTTATGCATATCCTCAAGCGTTGCAAACTGGTTAGGAATAATGGTTGAATCATAGGAAACCAGTACGTTCAGACTAAAATTCTCGTCCGGTAGTACGATGATAGAAGACCCTGTTGATTCATCCCGGAATTCAATTTTAGATTTGATGATATAAAAGTCTTTGACAGCGCTTTGTTCTTCTGTCCCTACACGTTCTATTTCTTGTACATAATATTGTGCACTACCGTCCAAAATCGGAAATTCCGGACCATTCACCTGGATGAGGCAGTTATCGATGCCCAATGCATAAAGGGCTGCCATACCATGCTCTACAGTGCTTACTTTGACTCCGTTCTTCGACAATACTGTGCCACGGGTTGTTTCCGTCACATTGTCGGCTACTGCATCGATAGTTGGTTGTCCTTCCACGTCAATACGCTGGATTTTGTATCCGTGATTGTCCGGGGCAGGATTAAAAGTTACAGTGAGATCAAGTCCAGTGTGAAGACCTTTCCCGCTCAGTGAAAAGCTATCTTTCAGCGTTTTTTGTTTCAGCATTGGTTACTTATTTACTTATTTAATAGTTGTTTTAATTCTTCTACTTCTTTGCGCAGATTGCGTAGTTCTTTTTGCATATCCGGCAAATTCTTAGCTACAACAGCAGCTTTAAAGTAAGTTTTCGGTTCTGTGGGAGGAGTTCCGATCAGTACGCTGTCTGCTTTGATACTGCTTGGTACGCCTGATTGTGCTCCCAGATTGACCCGGTCGCCGATATTAATGTGTCCGGCAATACCTACCTGACCACCAAACATACACCATTCTCCTATTTTTGCAGATCCGGCAACTCCAACTTGTGATGCCATCACGGTATGGCTGCCAACTTCTACATTATGTGCTAATTGGATTAAATTGTCGAGCTTTGCTCCTTTATGTACAACTGTTGCTCCCATCGTAGCACGGTCTACACATGTATTAGCTCCAATTTCTACATTATCTTCTATGATAGTGATACCTATTTGGGGGATTTTTTCATAACCTTCAGGTGATGGTGCAAAACCAAATCCGTCAGCTCCGATAACCGCCCCGGCATGTATAATGCAATTGTTTCCTACGCGACAGTCATGATATACTGTTACTTGAGGATATAAAATAGAGTTTTCTCCAACTCGGGCATGTGCTCCAACTGTTACTTGCGGATGTATATAGGTATTATCTCCAATTTCAGCTCCGTCTTCTATACAAGCAAAAGGACCTATATAAACATTCTGGCCAATTTTTGCACTAGGTGAAATTGAAGCCAATGGATCGATGCCAGTTTTTTTCGGTTTGCTCATTTCATATAAGTTCATCAGCTTTGCCAGACTTTCGTAGGCATTCTCTACTTTAATCAGAGTTGCTTTTACCTCATGTTCAGGTGTGAAATCTTTATTGACCAATACAATGGACGATTGAGTCTCATATATGAAATGCGTATATTTAGGATTTGATAAGAAAGATAATGCACCTGGGATACCTTCTTCTATTTTAGCAAAAGTGTGTACAGTGGCATTTTCATCTCCCACAATTGTTCCTTGGATATATTCTGCAATTTGCTTGGCTGAAAACTCCATAATTGATGTTTTTGTTCTTTTTTTACTTTAATAGTTTGAGTTTTGGAATGTCTTTAAAACTACATCCACGTTGTTAATTATGCAAATTACGTATTTTTTTTTTATATATCCGTGTAAAATGTAAATTATTTATCTGTATCCTATCGGAAAAGTGTTCTTTTTCTCTGATTTATAAAATGAAATACTGCCTTCCATGTATAAAAACGGAAGACAGTATTTTAGATTGATTTAACAAATTCTCCTGATCTAGTAGCAGGAAGTTATTCTTTGGGAAAGATCTTATTATAAGATAGCTTTCAGTAATTCACTCATTTGTTGCTGTACTTTATGAGCCTCTTCTCCTGCTACTTTTGCAAAGTTTTCAGTTTTATCTGCATAGATAATAGCTCGGCTGGAGTTGACAATCAGACCACATTCTTTGGTCATTCCGTACTTACATACTTCTTCGAGTGAGCCTCCTTGTGCACCGATTCCCGGAACCAATAAAAAATGATTAGGAACAATCTTACGAATATCTTCGAACATACGTCCTTGAGTGGCTCCAACAACATACATCATGTTTTGGTCATTAGCCCATTCTTGAGATTTACGAAGAACCTTTTCGAAAAGACGTTCACCTTCCGGATCGGCAGTCAACTGAAAATCGTGTGAACCTTTGTTAGATGTGAGTGCAAGCAAAATAACCCATTTACCTTCATAAGTGAGGAATGGAGTCACGCTGTCTTCTCCCATGTAAGGAGCTACAGTTACAGAATCGATGTTAAGCTCTTCGAAGAATGTGCGAGCATACATGGCAGAAGTATTACCTATATCTCCTCGTTTTGCATCAGCAATGATGAACTGGTCAGGATAATTTTTCTTAATGTATTCTACAGTCTTTTCGAATGCGATCCATCCTTTTACTCCCATACTTTCATAGAAAGCCAGATTGGGTTTATAAGCAATACAGTAAGGAGCTGTAGCATCAATAATAGCTTTGTTGAAAGAGAAAATAGGATCTTCCTCTTTTAACAGATGTTCTGGTATCTTTTTGATATCAGTGTCCAGTCCTACACACAAAAAAGATTTTTTGTTTTTAATGTTTTCAAATAATTGCTGTTTGTTCATATCTATAGGGTTTTAAATTATTTGCTGAATAAATAACCGTTTATACTTACTTGTATATGTTTTTTGTTGTTTTCTGTGGTATTCTCAACCGAAAATTCGGTGAGGTAAAATATTTTTCTATTTGAGTTGCATTTCAATTCAGCCGGAGGCATTTCTCCATATTTATATTGGTTAAGCTTCTCAAGGGTTTGGTAGCTTATGTACACAGTGTCGTTCTCTTGTTGTAACGGTATGGCCAATATTTGTTTTTCGCATTCGTCATTAGTTGAAACGTAGTATTGGTTCACGTATTGTAATTTATCATATTCGTCAGGGATGTTTATAAAAGCTTCTGAGGCTGACTTTCCAGAATAGGAAGTTGTACCTTGAGTCTCGCCTTCATTTTTGAACTCTGTACGGAGCATATATAATGAAACGTTTTCATCAATCCATTGTGCTATGCTTTCTTTACCAAACCATTCGTAAAGATAAATAATTTTTTCGTTAATAGATTGTGCTTTTGCAGAAGAAAAATTCTTTAGCCATTGTGTATACTCTTCATGAGAAAAAGGAAGTTTTTTCTGTTGAGTATTCTGAATCTCCTTATTAATTTCGTTTTGAATGGTCTTTTGTGTAATACTTGAGTAATTGACCGGTAGAATTGAAGTCAACAGAAAAATTATAGAAAAAGAAACAGGAATCCAATTGATTCTTTTGGCCTTAATCAGAATCAGAGTTATGCATACAAAGTAGCACCAGACGTTGAGTGTGATTAAATACAGGCGGTTGATTGTCACTCCATAATCATTAAATCGCCGGATAATGCCTATAGTCATTAAGCAAAGCAGAGGCAATACAAATGCAGGAAGCCAGCGGGCTATTAATTCATCCATGCGCTTGCCATGTGCCATTCGAGTTGGATATAATCCGAATTCAATGGCAATACATCCAGTCATTAATGCAATGACCAGCCATGAAACCCATCCGATCGGAAGTTCCCAACTGGCTAGAATACGTAGCGCATAAATGTAAAGTACAATCAGATATCCTCCCGTAAGAGGAAGGAATAAATAATGAATTACATTATTTAAGAATGAATGTAATAAAGGGAATGTGTTATGTTTCTCTTGTCTGGAAGGTAATAGTCCTAGGAATAATAATAGAGGCAAACATACATTACATATGATAACGATATATAAATAATATCGGGTATCGATGTCTATGTTGAATAGTTTATGCAATGACAATACCAAAAGACTGATTCCGCAGCTCATCACACATCCTATCAAATTGGCTGTAATGCATGATGTAATACTTGATACTGCGAAATTCCAGCTCGGTATATCATTTTTCTCTTTTAGAAAAGAGAGAAAAAAGATAGAAAGCCCTATGGCTAGAAGCCCTGCTCCATGAGCAATTCCTATTTCAGTGAAAGACTTCTCATAAGAATAGGAGTATAAATAAAATGCATCGGCTATCAGGAGTGCATGTGCTCCTGTTTGAATAATACTTTTCTTTATCAAACTTTTGATTTCCTCACACCATAAATGCAGAGAAAGAGAAAGTAAGGTTCCTACCGATAGGTAGTATCCTAGTATCCAGTAAAGTTTCTTGTTCTCCGGCTGATCAGCTGCTACTAAATAACAGAGATAACAGGTTAAAGATAAAATAAAGAATAAAGTAATGGGAAAACGCTTCAGATTAATCTGGAGCGCCCCATTGAAGGTCTGAATTGTTTTTTGTAACCAGTGCCTTAGCATTTTAGTGAAAAATCAGCTATTACAACTCACTTTCTTTCAATCGTTCTGCATTCTCTGCAACAATCAGATGGTCGATGCAATCTTGGATATCTCCATCCATGAAAGCTGCCAGATTGTATATCGTATAATTGATACGGTGATCGGTTATACGTCCTTGTGGATAATTGTATGTGCGGATTTTAGCAGAACGGTCTCCTGTGCTGACCATTGTTTTACGTTTAGATGCAATATCGTCGATATACTTTTGATGCTCTTTATCATAGATGAAAGTGCGCAAACGTGATAAGGCACGTTCCTTATTCTTAGGCTGGTCGCGGGTTTCTGTACACTCGATAAGAATTTCCTCCACTACACCGGTATTAGGATTTTTCCAATTATAGCGTAAGCGAACTCCTGATTCTACCTTGTTTACATTCTGACCACCAGCACCGCTGCTTCGGAATGTATCCCATTTTATTTCGCCTTCATTGATTTCTACATCGAACGGCTCTGCTTCGGGTAGTACAGCTACAGAAGCGGCTGATGTATGAACGCGTCCCTGAGTTTCAGTAGCCGGTACACGCTGTACACGATGTACTCCTGATTCATATTTAAGAGTTCCGTAAACTTTATCTCCTGTTACCGAACAAATAATTTCCTTAAAACCTCCGGCAGCTCCTTCGTTTGCACTAGATACTTCCAGTTTCCAGCCTTTCGATTCGCAATATTTTGAGTACATACGGAATAAGTCCCCTGCGAAAATAGCGGCTTCATCTCCTCCTGTACCACCTCGTATTTCCAGAATAGCATTGCGATCATCTTGCGGATCAGCAGGAACCAGCAGAAGCTTAATCTCTTCTTCCAGTTGTGGAAGACGAGCTTCGCAAGCAGCTGCTTCTTCGCGAGCCATTTCTTTCATTTCTGGATCGTTCTCAGCCATCATCATTTTAGCCTCTTCTAATCCGTTGAGGCACTGCAGATACTCCTTGCGTGCCTGCATAAGATCTCCCAGTTCTTTATATTCTTTCGTCAGCTTTACATATCGTTTCTGGTCAGATATAACGTTCGGGTCGGTAATCAGGGTTGATACTTCTTCGAAGCGAGCTACTAATCCATCCAATTTTTCTAATATGGTATTGTTTTCTGCCATATTCCAAAGAGTGTTAGTTTATTAATTCTCTAATATATAAGTTGTTATTTTGCAAAACAAAAGCTTACCATAGTCTGCCATAAAATAATTGTTCCTGAATGAAATAGTCATCGAATAGATATTTTTGTTAAGATGGCTATTGTAGAACTTTATTATTTATGACTATGGTAAGCTTTCTTGTTAGTTAGTATTTGAATTCTCCAAATTCACTACGGATAATCAGCTCTTTATGATCGCTTTCTTCAATACGTCCGATTATCTGAGCATCGATGTTGAATGATTTGCTGATTTCGATAACCTGCTCAGCATGTTCCGGTGACAAATAAACTTCCAGGCGGTGTCCCATATTGAATACCTTATACATTTCATCCCAGTCGGTTCCACTTTGTTCTTTGATAGTGCGGAACAATGGAGGTACAGGGAAGAGATTGTCTTTGATTACGCGACAATTGTCTCCAACGAAATGCAATACTTTAGTTTGTGCACCGCCTGAGCAGTGAACCATACCATGAATTTGCGGACGAAGAGCATCCAGCAATTTTTTAACAACAGGCGCATAAGTACGGGTAGGAGAGAGAACCAGCTTTCCTGCATCCAGCGGAGAGCCTTCTACTGCATCTGTCAATTTCAAGTTGCCGCTGTAAACCAATTCTTCTGGAACTGCCTTGTCGTAGCTTTCCGGATACTTCTCTGCAAGGTATTTAGAGAAAACATCATGACGTGCACTTGTCAGGCCATTGCTACCCATACCGCCGTTATATTCTTTTTCATAAGTAGCCTGTCCGTACGAAGCCAGACCTACGATAACGTCTCCCGGACGGATATTTGCATTGTCAATTACATCAGCACGTTTCATGCGGCATGTCACTGTACTGTCGACAATAATAGTACGAACCAAGTCACCAACATCGGCAGTTTCACCTCCTGTAGCATAAACACCTACTCCCATTTCTCTCAATTCGGCAAGCAATTCGTCTGTTCCGTTGATGATAGCCGAAATCACTTCACCCGGAACCAGTAGTTTATTACGTCCGATAGTTGACGATACCAAGATATTGTCTACAGCTCCGACACACAACAAGTCGTCGATATTCATAATCAAGGCATCCTGTGCAATTCCTTTCCAAACAGACAAGTCACCAGTTTCTTTCCAGTATAAATAAGCCAAAGACGACTTAGTACCGGCTCCGTCAGCATGCATGATATTGCAATACTCCGGATCACCACCTAGAATATCAGGAATAATTTTACAAAAAGCCTTAGGGAAAATACCTTTGTCAATGTTTTTAATGGCATTATGCACATCTTCTTTCGATGCGGAAACACCGCGCTGCATGTATCGTTGATTGCTCATGAGATATTATTTGTTTGTTTTTGTTCAATTGAATGTGCAAAAGTACGGATTATTTTGTTTATGTCCTATCGTTTTTCTTGTTTTGTTACGTAGCTTGTCGTGAATGGCTGATTCATTTCCAGAGGCTGGCTTTCATTTCCATACCTGTCTACAGCTGTAACTGCCCAATATATCCGTTCTTGCCATGGAACTTCGGGACAGAAGATATACTGCGTAGAGTCAGTTCTTATTTCAATCAGGTTTGATGCCTGTGTGATATCTATCGGATAAGTATTCGAAGCATATATACGATAATATACCGGAACGGAGGAATTATCGGTAGATGCATTCCAGCTTAACTTTACTCCTTTATCCAACGGGATAAAGACGGGATTTGCCGGAACGGAAGGAGCTATGCTGTCTATCCATGTCATAGCAGGAATGGCAGCAGGTTGTGTGTAGAAATGCTCTTTCAGTTCATCGAACACTCCTTTTGTATTGTCAACCAAAAAACGATTGCGGAAGTAAGCCTGTCCGTCAAGTTTTATATTACGCAAAAAAGAGATTTGCCGTACCACTTCATCAAGCTGCCAGTTTTGTTCTTTGGGGTGGAGAAAATAAATACCTAACCCAGGGACAATCCATCGTCCGTTTTTATTTTCCTGCCAGTCGAGGGCAAACGGATAAAAATGATTTCCCTGAAAATACATCATCGGGAATAAAGCATCGTGTATTCCTTCTTTCAGCCATTGGAGTGCATCTTGGTAAACGACTTCATAGGCATTCCATCCCCTTGAGGGATAGCGTTTGGTATCGTTGTATTTTCCAACAGGAGAACTGCTTACCTTTACCCAGGGCTTTAGCGATTTTGTTTCTGTATAAATACGCCGCACAATGCGGGTGATATTATTTCTGCGCCATTGCTGTAAAGATTCTTTTTTGCCATATTTGCGATACGTACTCTGGTCGGGAAAGTCTGATGCCCGTTCCGGGTATCGGATATAGTCGAGATGAATGCCGTCTATATCGTAGCGGGAAACAATTTCGCGCACAATACTTGCAAGATAATTATCTGTTTGAGGGTTTCCCGGGTCCAGATACCATGTCCCTTTATATAGCTTGCAGATGGAGGGCTGTTTTCGTGTTACAGATTTTTTACCTAAAAGCTTAACCTGTCGGGTATTTCCTATAGGGATGGTTACAATCCATGCATGCAGTTCCATACCTCTGCGGTGACATTCTTCTATGGCAAATTTCAGTGGATCGTAGTTGGGATTTCCTCCTTCGTGTCCGGTTAAGGATTCTGTAAACTGTTCTATGGCAGATGGATAAATGACATCTCCACGCAAACGGGTCTGAAACAATACGGTGTTGAAGTTTGCACGTTTCAGTGCATCGAGTGTCTTACATAATTCTTGTTTCTGAAGTTCGATAGTTTTGGCTGATGTTGCTTTATGCGAAGGCCAGTCCAGTCCGCCCAATGTGGTGAGCCAGGTTGCCCGTATTTCATATTTGGGTTGAGCATATCCGGACAGGGGAATAATGAACCCCAAAATAACAATGTAAATAGTTATAAGTCTGTTGTACATAATTTCGTTTTTTAGTTTTGCAAAGATAGCAATATGTTCTTTTAAATTATTACTTTTGCGCTCACTTAAATACTTTTTATTATGATAACTTTTAGTATAGCTTTAATTCTGTTAGTAGTCGGTTATTGGATTTACGGAGGTTATGTCAATAAACTGTTTGCTCCCGACCCCAACCGTAAGACTCCGGCACTGACTATGACCGACGGGGTAGACTTTATACCTCTTCCTACATGGAAAATATTTATGATCCAGTTTTTGAATATTGCAGGTCTCGGACCAATTTTCGGTGCTATTATGGGGGCACAGTTTGGTACAGCCTCTTATCTTTGGATTGTTTTCGGAACTATATTTGCAGGCGCGGTACATGATTTCCTGGCCGGAACTCTGTCACTTCGAAATTCGGGCGAAAGTCTGCCACAGATTATAGGACGATATTTGGGAAGCGGAACCCGAAAGGTAGCCTGTGTCTTTACAGTTCTGTTGATGATATTGGTTGGAGCTGTGTTTGTTTCAGGACCGGCGGAATTATTGGCTGGTATGACTCCCGCTTCTCTTGATGTTTATTTTTGGGTTATCGTGATATTCCTTTATTATATATTGGCAACGATGATGCCGATTGATAAGATTATCGGTAAGATTTATCCATTGTTTGCCTTTGCTTTGCTTTTCATGGCTGTAGGAATTTTGGTTATGCTGTATGTAAAAAGTCCGGATTTGCCTGAAATGTGGAATGGGTTTGGAACAAAATATGAACGGAATCCTATTTTCCCGATGATGTTTATTTCCATTGCCTGTGGAGCCATTAGTGGTTTTCATGCTACGCAATCTCCATTGATGGCACGATGCATCACTAATGAAAAGCATTGTCGTCCGATTTTTTATGGAGCAATGGTGACCGAAGGTATTGTTGCTTTGATTTGGGCTGCTGCGGCCACTTATTTTTTCCATGAAAACGGTATTGTTGATGAAGCAACTGGAGTTGCCTATTCGGGAGCGAAGGTAGCTACTGATATTTCGAAGGACTGGCTGGGAACCTTCGGGGGTATTTTGGCTATACTTGGTATTGTGGCTGCACCGATTACCAGTGGAGATACAGCATTGCGCTCTGCACGTCTGATTGTTGCTGATTTCTTTCATGTAGAGCAACGCAGTATTCGTCGTCGTTTGCTTATCTGCATACCTATATTCCTTGTGACTATTGCATTGCTGTTGTACAGCTTTGGCGATGCAGAGGGTTTTAAGATTATATGGCGATATTTTGCGTGGTGCAATCAGGCTTTGTCTGTTTTCACACTGTGGGCAATTACTGTATGGCTGGTACATGAAAAGAAAAACTATTGGGTAACGCTTATTCCTGCTCTTTTCATGACGGCAGTATGTTCTACCTATATATTAATAGCTCCAGAAGGACTTGCCTTATCTGAAAGTATATCTTATCCTCTCGGTGCTGTTTGTGTGCTGATTGCAATAATCTGGTTTGCTGTCTGGTATAAGAAGGAGAAAAAACGTATTTAATTTTTTACTATATCCTTTGGTCAAAGGATAGCAGAGTCTTGCAGCTACTGATTAAGGATGATATGTCATCTCATATAGTCAGTTGCGGCAAGACTTTTTTCTTTATATAGGCAAGGCTTTTCTGACAGAGCTGGTGAATTGCTAAAAAGCCGTGGCAAAATATTATTTCATGGCGTTTTTTTGTTACTTTTGCGACAATCAATTCTTAAAATATATTTATGGTGAAGAAATTATTATTTGTATTTATTTTATTGATAAGTTGTATCAATGCACATGCTCAATTCGAAGAAGGAAAATGGTATCTGAATACTTCTCTTACCGGACTGAATCTCTCGCATAGCAAATACGAAGGCACTAACTTTGGTTTCCAGGTTGGTAGCGGAGCTTTTGTTGTCGACAACCTGATGGTGCTGGTTAATTTCAAGGGAGAGTATGTAGAACACGGTATGGATGAAACAAGTGTAGGAGCCGGAGCAAGATATTATTTGTCTAACTGTGGCCTGTATGGTGGATTAGGCCTGGCTTATAAACATTTGTCGAATAGTGTAAATCGTAAAGATCTTGTCTGTCTGACTCCGGAGCTGGGGTATGCATTTTTCCTGAATGGGACGATTACCGTAGAACCGGCTGTATATTATGACTTGAGTTTTTCGAACTGTTCGGAATACAGTAAGCTTGGTTTTAAGATAGGATTTGGTTTTTATTTCTGATTATATATCTAAATAGTGATGAAAAAAGTATTCATGTCACTCGCCTTGCTCGTTGGAGTTTCGGGGAGTGTATTTGCACAGAAAAAAGGGTTTGATTATAAGTTTTATGGTCAGGTACGTACAGATTTGTTCTATAATACCCGGTCTAATTCGGAAACTGTAGACGGATTGTTTTATATGTACCCGCTGGATGAAAATCTGGATCCGAACGGACACGATCTGAATGGAGTAGGTAATGGTAATTTTTATACGTTATATACTCGTCTGGGGGTAGATGTTACAGGCCCGATGTTGGGAAAAGCCAAGACCTCGGCTAAGGTAGAAGTTGATTTCCGTGGTTCGGGTACTACTTATTCGTTGTTCCGTATTCGTCATGTCTACTTTAATCTGGATTGGGGCAAATCAGCGCTGTTGGTAGGACAGACCTGGCATCCGTTGTATGGTGATGTCGCTCCTGAAATATTGAATTTGAATATGGGTGCACCTTACCAACCGTTTAGCCGTGCTCCTCAGATTCGCTATCGTTTTACTTCTAATAATTTTATGCTTACTGCTGCTGCTATCTGGCAGTCGCAGTACTTGTCAGTTGGTCCTAAAACTAATAAACCGGGAGAAACCTCTACCCAGAAAAGCCAGGAATTCATGAAAAAGAGCTGTGTTCCTGAATTTTATTTGGGGGTAGATTATAAACGTCCGGGACTGATAGCTGGAGCTGGATTGCATGTAAGTTCTATTACTCCTCGTACCCAATCGGAAACTGAAGACGCGGTTTATTTCGTAAATGAACGTGTAACAGGTATCTCCGGAGAGGCTCATGTGAAGTATACAAAGGAGAACTGGCTGGTATCTGCCAAAACTGTACTGGGAACTAATCTGACTCAGACAAGTACTGTGGGAGGATATGGAATAACCAGTATCGATGAGGTGACGGGAAAACAGCAGTACTCTCCGTTGCGTACATCTTCTACATGGGTAAATGTGGCTTATGGAAAGAAATGGCGTCCGGCTTTGTTCTTTGGTTATCTGAAAAATCTGGGTGCAACCAAAGAAGTTCCTTATGGTGCATTAGGAACAGGAACAACGCTCGACCAGTTGTTTACCGGTACAGCGGAACTTACCTATAATATTCCCCACTGGAAATTCGGGGCGGAGTATTCACTCTGTAATGCCTGGTATGGCGATGAATTTGATGCGAAAGCAAAAGCAATAAACTCTCATTCTATACTCAATCATCGTATAGTGCTGGCAGCTCTGTTTCAGTTTTAAAAAAAGAACGTGAATTTTTATATAAAACGTCCTGATGTTTTTGAAAGAAATTGCTCAATTTTTTTAGAAACATCAGGATGTTTTTTTATGCCTGTGAACCTGTTTCCATGTAAACGTACTATTTTATATGGAAAGATATACATTCAGCCTGTATATTTGCGTCTGTACTATTTGAATAATGAACAACTATTAAAAACACGATGAAGAAAAAATTCTATTGTCTATGCATGGGGATGTTACTGGGTATATCTTCGGTTGAGGCTAAAGTGACACTTCCTTCCATTATTTCCGACAATATGGTTCTGCAGGCACAGACCAAAGTCTGTATATGGGGTAAGGCTACTCCAGGTGAAAATATTTCGGTTGCACCTTCCTGGAATGAAAAAAGCATTAGCACTACGGCTGGAAAAGACGGACGCTGGAGGGTATATATATCTACACCCAAAGCGTCAGACAATCACTCCCTGACAGTTAGAGGAGAAAATGTCATTACTATACGTAATGTATTGATCGGTGAAGTCTGGCTTTGTACAGGACAGTCTAACATGGAGTTTCCCGTAGCCCATGATCCGAAGGTGAAGTGGAAAACCGGTATGCTGGGTGAAGCGGAAGTAATGAAAGATGCAGATTATCCCGAAATACGTTTGTTTCATGTAGAGCATCAGCTGGCCCACGAAAAAGAACAGGATGACTGTACTGGTAAATGGGTTGTCTGTTCTCCCGAAAATATACGTGACTTTTCGGCTGTAGGGGTTGTATTTGGAAAGAAACTGCATAACGAACTGGGAGTTCCTGTCGGGTTGATTCAGTCTACGTGGGGAGGTACACATGCTGAATCGTGGACTTCTATGGAAGTAATGAAAGATGATACTTTATATAGTGATGTCCTTCAGCAGTTTGCTTTGAAGAATGTAAAACGTAATAAAGACTATTGTAAAGTACCTTCTACGCTTTGGAATGGAATGATAGCTCCTATTGCCGGATATACGGTAAAAGGAAACATCTGGTATCAGGGAGAATCCAATTCTATTCGCGCTGAAAAGTATCAGCAGGTTTTCACTAATATGATAAATTCCTGGCGTGAACGGTGGGGGCAATCAGACATGCCTTTCTATTTTATGCAGATAGCTCCTCATTACAGACAGCCGGCCGAGATTCGCGAAGCACAGTTGAAGACCTGGCGCGAGAGCGGACTGAAAAATGTTGGAATGGCTGTTGTGGTAGATGCTGCCGATTCGACGGATATTCATCCGCGTA
>ENA-OPCA01002058-OPCA01002058.1-human-gut-metagenome-genome-assembly--contig:-NODE-2058-length-13510-cov-3.188554_pt1 | contig 13510 bp, 9 predicted proteins | sample MGYA00241076_ERZ501468 | MGnify/ENA primary metagenome ERZ501468 (study PRJEB25962, sample SAMEA2042633) | human gut metagenome | biome: human gut; feature: human-associated habitat; material: faeces... | reverse complement strand
AGTCCCAGCAGAAACGCCAGCAAAATAGGACCGGAAAGCCCCATAAGCCCTCCCAGCGGTTCCAGAAACAGGGCAATCTGTGTCAATAGTGTGCCATCTCCCATAGGAATCCGCTGGAGCAGCCAAATGACCGCCCCTGCCGGTGCTGCCGCTGTGATGGCACGCCCCAGCACAAAAATGGTTCTATCCAGCAAACTTCTGACAAGCACCTGCCCAATCTGAGGACGGCGAAAAGGCGGCAATTCCAGTACAAAAGCTGAAGGCATCCCTTTCAGCACTGTTCGGCTCAAAAAGAAAGAAACCAACAACGTCATGCCCACAGAAAGCCCAATGACCACAAACAGGGCAAAACCAGACATCCACGGCTTTCCCACTGATAAGAACACAGCTATCAACAGCAAAATCGTTGGAAACCGCCCATTACAAGGCACAAAGTTATTGGTCAGTATGGCAATGAGCCGTTCTCTGGGGGAATCAATGATGCGGCACGCCGTGACCCCTGCGGCATTGCAGCCAAAGCCCATACAAAGTGTCAACGCCTGTTTGCCGTGAGCCCCTGCCCGACGGAACAGCCCATCCAGCTGAAAAGCGATCCTAGGCAGCAGACCACAATCCTCCAGCAGGGTAAACATAGGAAAAAAGATAGCCATAGGCGGCAGCATCACAGAAACCACCCAGCTGACCGTCAAGAACACCCCATCCATGAGGAGGCTTTCCAGCCAAACAGGGCTTGACTCCAGCGCACTGCGGCAAGTTGCCCCCAGCTTGGTAAAAACGGACATGAGCATTTGAGAAGGCACATTGGCTCCTACCGCCGTAATCCAGAACACCAACGCCAGCAAAAGCAGCATCAACGGCACTCCAGTCCGTTTCCGCAAAAACAGTTTATCCATCTGTGCCGTTGTATCCCCTTTTCCTTCGTTCTTCTTGCAGACAGCAGCCGTCAGGGTTTCTGCCCGTTTCTGGAAACAAAGGGAACGCTCTTTTCGATAAACAGCAAGGGCTTCTTCCTCCCCTGCAAAATACCCATTGCATTTAGTTCTCCATTGGCGCAGTTCTTCGCCAACTTCTTCTGACAAAACATCCTCCTCTTTTTGCCAAAGGAAATCCAAAAGAAGGGGGCTGTTTTTGCTTTCCGGCAGGAGATTCTCTCCTTCTGCCAGCAGTTCCGCAAAATCCTCTGGCAGAGTCTTATGAAAAGGCGTATGGCGCACATGGGGTTCCTGCTCCATGACTTTTTCCAAAGCCGCTGTCAAATCTGACAACCCTCTTCCCGTTCTAGCGGCAGTTTTCACCACGGGAACACCTGTCAAAGCTGACAGCTTTTTGTCATCAATAGAAATCCCCTTTTTCTCCGCTTCGTCTGCCAGATTCAGACACAGCACACAGCGGGGCATCAATTCCATGACCTGCAAAGCCAAAGGCAGATGGCGTTCCAAAGCGGAGGCATCCACCACCACAGCCACAGCGTCCGCATCACCGAAAGCCAGAAAATCCCGGGCGCAGGCTTCTTCCGCACCGGCGGAAAAGAGGGAATAAATCCCCGGCAGGTCTACAAGAACCGCCTCTTTCTCTCCCAACCAAAACCGTCCCTCTGCCCTGCCTACGGTCTTTCCAGACCAGTTGCCTGTATGCTGTTTCAGTCCCGTCAAGGCATTGAACAGGGTGCTTTTTCCTGTGTTGGGATTGCCTGCCAGAGCGATGCAGGGTCTTTTTTCCTCACTCATCCTCATTCCACCGCCTTCACCTGGATTTGTGCCGCATCGCTGTCCCGAAGGGCAATGCGGGTCTGTTTTACATGATACAGGCGTGTGCCGCCCCAAGGGCATGTATACAAAGGCACCACCTGACTTTCTTCACAAAAACCCAAGTCCAGCAGACGCAGCAGACGGCTTTCCACCACCTGACAGCTCTGCCCCAGAGGGACTTCTGACAAAAGCATGCTTCCCTCCATATTCCCACCTCCCGGAAAAATCCTGTTATGCACAATATATGCCCAGCATAAGGGGGTGTGCCTGTACAAAAAAACAGACCTGCGTTTTCTTATATCGCAAGTCTGTCTGTTTTATTCTTCATTGATAAGTTTGCAAGTATAGGCGTTGATGATGTATGGTTCCGCCTGTTCCATGAGATAAATGCGGTAACAAGGCACCGCGTAAAGCATACCTTCCTTGGTCTGGTTTTCTTTATCCGACAGGTCGTAGCCAAGCTCCATACGGTTCACTGTCACAGCCCCTTCCGGCTGGTTTTTCCGCAGTTCCCGCATGAATGTGAGCAACGCTTCATCGGCATAGAAAATATCCTTTTTCTCGCCGTTATAACCCACCACAGGGCAATAAACAAACTGCACCTGATAAATGCCTGCCTGAGATACAAACACCCGGAAGTAATTGGAAAATACGATGGTATCGTCATACTTCTCATAGAACACCACACAGTAGCCTTCCTCTGTTTCCAAAAGGTCATAGGAAACAAATTCCCCAAATATTTTCTCTTTGCCGTCCATGTATTCCTCTGCCATTTTCAGAGCGTCTCCTCGGCTCAATTCACCTTTCCCTTTTTCCACCTGAGGAAATGTGAGAGTGCCGTGGGCGCCTTCCACCGTCAACTCTGACGAAGAAGTACGATACACGGTCGTGGTCTGACTGGGGACAACGGTGGTCTTTTCTCCGTCAAAAAATGCCCGTTCCAGATCTTCTTTGGTATATGTGGGCACCATACATTCCAGACGGCTCATGGGTTCTGTTTCCGTGATGAGGTCTGTATACATGGTGATGCCGTTTTTGGAAAGCACTTCAAAAATCGCCTTTTCCTGAGAAGCAGTCATGGCGCTCTCCCGGTTCTGCTGATAGTTAAGCACCGCCAGACAGGCGTTCAATATCACCAGCAGCACAACAACAAACTTTTTCGCTTTTTGCCACTCCATAGACTGCCTCCTTTCTTTTCGGATTTTCAGGAATTGGTGGATGCATTAACCACAGTTTCCGGTTCTGTTTCTGTCACTGCCGTTTGCTCCGGCAAAGTACTGTCTGTTTCAATGAGGAATATCCGGTCGTAAAGATTTACAAACCACTGCAAACGGATGCCTTCTGTCCGGTCTGCAAAATACCCCAGCGCAATATTCTTCACATCCGCAATTTCCCGCTGTTCCACCGTTTCCTGATACAGACGGTTAGCCGCGTCCAACGCATCGATGAACTGCACATCCAGACTGGCATCTTTTGCACCGGATGCCTCATAATTCACTGCATAGCGACGGTATTTCTTAACGGAATTGTTGCTGACCGTCACTTCAATGGCATGCTTCATGCCGATTTCCTGCTGCACGCTTTCCGACAGATATACAGGCAATCCATTTACGGCGTAATCGAAGTAATAAACTGTTTCATTGCCGCTTCCGCCAATATCTGCCAAATATACATTCGTCTGCAATGAAGCGTCATTGGTCATAAAATTGCAGCTGATCTGATAGCCATCCAAAAGGGCTGTTTTCGGACCATCGCTGCCGTAATTTTCGTAGTTATAGTATTCCAGCATCCGGCTGCCCGGGTTATAACGGAGCACCACAGAGCTGTCACTGAATACAAAATTTCCGTTTTCATCCCGCTGGCTCCAGTCCACGGAAAAATTACGGAAAAATCGTTCTGCCGTATTTTCTAGCAGCATACGGCTCACAGCCCCCTCCTGCTCAAAGGCAGGCACCTGCCGCAAGGTATCATACTGATAGGGCAATTCCGCCCACTGGGGCAGGAACAGATTCCGCCTAAGGACAGCAGAGCTGGTTTTCTGCCCGGTGGAAATATAGACCATTTCCCCTTCCGTTTCTGCCTGCAATGCCTCAAAAAGTATGGGAGCAGATTTGCTTTTCATGGCACGGTAAACCACGCAGTCGTTGGTCTGGGAATTGACAAAATATGCCTTGCTTTCCTCCCCTGTACGCCTTGCGGGCACAATGGTGATATAGTCAAAGCTATCCAAATCCTGACCATTTTTCAGACTGCGCATGCCCTCCAGATAATCATCCATATTAATCATAAAATCATACTGCATGACAATACATTTGTTCTGCAGCATTTCTTTCCAGTCGGCTTTTTCCAATTCCGTGCTCTCGCCGATGTTTTCCGCCAGTATTTCCTGCAAAACGTCGTTGGCTTTTTCCAGCATGTCACTGCTGCCAACTTTGTCAGGATAGTATACGGAAAAATTGGATGCCCCATCCCCTACGGCATATCTGGTTGCCAGCAGCGCATCGCTTTCTGACGCCTCATCCGTAGCAGAAATGGATTCTTTTACTGCACGAAAAAAGTTATGACCTGCTGTTCCTTCAAGCCATAACTCTCCTGTCTGATACACAGCGGCTATGACCAGAACAACAATGATAACATTTGTAATCCTGTTTCTTTTCATTCGATCTCACCGCTTCTTTATGAATTTATATTTTTGCGCTCCTTAGTACAGACCGGGCAGCGCGATCATGTTTTGCAGATCTTTTTTCAGCTGATTGGGCAGGCGCTTAATCACAACTGTGTAAGACGCTTCATCGTACCCAGCTTTATCCGCCGTCAGTGTCACATAGTTATAACCCATTTCCAGTCCAACGGTAGCTGCGAAGATTCCCATGGAACCTACAGTCACTTCCTGTGCGCTTACAACGCTCATATCCCCGTTGGCGTCTTTACAGCTGACAGATACAGAAACCTTTGTATTGGGTTTCGCTTCGCCGTAGATGGTGCGGCTGCTGTCAAATGTAGATTCTGTTTCTTCCTGATACAGGTCAATACCGCTGCTGACAGTGATGGGAGTTACCTCTGCGGCAAATGCACTGACGGGAGAAAAGCACAGAAGTCCTGCCAAAACCAAGCCAAACAATCTTTTTTTCATCTCCGTCACCTCCTTACCGTCTACTCGTATTTTTCACTGCCATTATTATACAGCAAGAATATTACAGTTCTGTTACAGTGCCCTTACAGTTTTTTAACACCTGATTTTTCCAGTTACTGCGGTGTCGTTTCGGGAAAAATCCTGTCATTCTGTGGGACCGCCTGCTTTAAATTCGTGTTCGTATTCCAGTTCTGGACGTTCTTTGGGGAACCACATGGTCATAGTCGTGCCTTTGCCATACTCACTTTCTGCCGTCAGGCGACCCTTATGGCTTTCCATGATTTCCTTGGCAATGGCAAGACCCAGACCGGTGCCGCCCATGGCACGGCTTCTGGCTTTATCCACACGATAGAAACGCTCGAAAATACGAGGCAGGTCTTCTCTGGTGATACCCATACCTGTATCTTTGACGGAAATCTTGTAATATTTCTCGTCCTCGGTGATAAAGATACGGATTTTCGCCTGCTCCAGACTGTATTTGATGGCGTTTGTCACAATGTTGTTGACGACCTGACCCACACGATCTCTGTCGCCGTAAATGATGACAGGATGATCGCAAGGCTCAAAGGTCAGTTCCTGATGTTTCGCTTCCGCATGAATCTTGCTCTGGCGAACGGTAGTCATGAGGAATTCGTTCATTTCGATTTCCGTAATATTCAGGCGCACCTGCTTATTGTCAAAACGGGAAAGCTGCAACAGATCCCGTACCAGGAACGCCATACGGTCGGATTCGCTGTCGATGATGGACAAGAATTCCATGGCTGTTTCCCTGTCGTCCAGTGCCCCTTCCATAAGGGTTTCTGTGTAGCTTTTGACCGTAGTCAAAGGCGTACGCAGTTCGTGGGAAACGTTTGCCACAAATTCTTTCCGCATATCGTCCAGTTTTTTCTGTTCTGTAACATCCTGCAATACCACCACAACGCCTTCCATTTCTTTTTTGGGGTTGTAGTGAGGAGAGAATGTGGCGTGGATAAACTGCTTATCCACAGGGAATGTGACTGCCTTGGAAAGCTCATCCCCCATATCCAAATATACACCGGTGCTGATATCAAAGGCACGGATAAAATGGGAAAAATCCATATCCATCTTATCCACCTTCAGCATTTCCTCCGCTGCCGTATTGGCAAGCATCAGCTCGCCATCCTTGGCAAAGGAGATAACACCGTCACTCATGTTATGCAAAATGATTTCCATACGGTTTTTCTCTTTGGAGATTTCCGACATGGTCTTTCTCAGTTCCGCTGCCATGTAGTTGAAACTGCTGGTAAGCTGCCCGATTTCGTCATTGCTGCGGACTTTCAGGCTCTGGTTCAGCTTCCCTTCCGCCATGTTCTTTGCCCCTCTTGTCAGTGCCAGAATAGGTCCTGTCAAGGTCTGGGCAAAGACATAACCCATGATAGCCGTCAGAAACAGGGCGATGGATACTGCCACAATGATGATCTTCGTGGTTTCATTCAGGCTGCTCTGCATATCGCTGGCATCCAAACGGGTATACACGATATATTCCACATTGCCGTTTTCATCTGTCACAGGCAGGGCATAGCTCATCCATTCCTTCAGCAGACCAAAAGAATCCGTACTTTTCTTGCCAGAGGAGAATGTGGCTGTGCCATTCATGCCGGCAATGACTGCCTGATCTGTATACTGGGTAAAAGGCGCTTTGGGCGATGTGGTAGACGCAATGGTCTCCCCTTCGGCGTTCAGTACATTTCCCTGAATACCCATGGCATTTGTTACTGTTGCCTGCAAGTCTTCCTGAAAGCTGTCCGCATCCCCTGCATCAATGACCTGCTCCACGATCTTTTCCGCGTAGATCTCCAGCTGCTGTCTTGATTTATTTATTTCGATATTCCTGAGGCTCAGCAGGATATACGTCCCGCTGACGATCATTACAATGAGCACCAGCCCCAGATACATCGCGATCAATTTCCATTTTATGCTGCGCAATGATCCCACTCCGTTTTAATCACAATCAAAATAATAGCCAACACCCCGTTTGGTGAGGATATAGGCAGGTTTGCCGGGATCGTCCTCGATTTTTTCCCGCAGACGGCGCACAGTCACGTCAACGGTACGAACATCCCCGAAATACTCATAACCCCATACCTTCTCCAAGAGGGTTTCTCTGGAAAATACCTGTCCTTTCTGCTGTGCCAAAAACTTCAAAAGCTCAAATTCACGCAGTGTCAGGTCGATGGTCTTACCATCTTTTTTCACTTCGTAGCGGTCAAGGTTCAAAGACAGCTTTCCGTAAGGAGATGCTTTCTCGTCGGATGCTGCCATGCCTGCTGCTTCCTGAAGGGCAGCCACTTTCCGCAGGTTCGCTTTCACCCGCGCCATGAGCTCCCGCACACCAAAAGGCTTTGTTACATAGTCGTCCGCGCCCATTTCCAGCCCCAGCACTTTGTCCACTTCTTCGGCTCTGGCTGTGAGCATAATGATAGGCGTATGTTTTTTCTCTCTGATTTTACGGCAAGCCTCATACCCGTCCATTTTGGGCATCATAATATCCAACAGAATCAGATCGGGATTTTCCTCAAAGGTCTTTCTGACCCCTTCTTCCCCGTCCGATGCCGTAATGACCTGATACCCCTCTTTTTTCAGGTTAAAGGCAATGATATCTACAATATTTTTTTCATCGTCAACAATCAAAACTTTTCTGTCCATAGCTTCGATTCCCCCTTCAGAATCAAAATTTTCCCTTTCAAAAAATTATACTAAATTTTGAAGAAAATGTAAACCAATCCTCTTTTTTGAACGAAAGATACGGCAGTTTTGTTCCAGATTGCCCCGTTATCAGACAAGTATACATAGCTTTCTGTAGTTTCCTATGATAGACTGGAAAAAAGGGCATATTTTAAGGGGGAATGGATATGAAAAGATTGATTGTATTACTGCTGTTTGTGCTGGCACTTTCCGGCTGCGGGCGGGAAATGTGGCTCAAAGGCGAGGTCATCAGGCGGGAAACCGATGAAAATGGAAACCTGACAGCCATTGTTACAGAAACCGAATCCCATGGAACCGTTCGCTTTCTCTTTGCGGAAGACACCGTCGTGGATCAGCTCAATGGAGAAATCACCGTGGAGGATTTTCTCACAAACGATGCTGTATATCCTGTTGTTTCCGTCTACGCCGACGCCAATACCAAAACATTCGGTTCTTATGAAGGGGAGGAAATCCCCGGCTATACTGCCCTTCTCATCCATCTGGAAGGCGGTTATAAAACAAATACCAAAGTCCTTGCTGACGGCACCACATTGCACATTGTGGAAAAAGAAGGAGAAAACCAGTATGAACTGGAAGATGGCACACTGCTCCTCACAGAATCTCAGTCCACAGCTTCCGTTCTGCAAAAACTGAAACTGGAGCCTTTGTATGACCTTTCCGAACTGTTGGAACAGGCTTATGCCGCATACAAAGAAACAGAAAACTCCGATGATTTTTACCCATATGCTGTTTCGCAGACAACCTCTCTGACAGCTTCCAATGAGAAACTCTATTATCTTGAAACAGAAGTCAGACTTTCTACGTATATAAACAACACAACTTCCAACTCTGTAAGACTTGCAGTGGACAGAGAAACAGAAATCCCTATTCCCACTGCGGAACTGTTCACCTGTCCGGCAGAGGAAATCGGCACAAGGCTTCTGGCACTGGCAGACCTGTCTGACGCAGAGAGAGCCGCCATGGAATCCGCTTTCCAGCTGGAATATGTGATATTCGTGGGCGATTCCATCCGCATCAAATTCCCGGAAAACAGCCTTTCTGCCTATCCCGAAGGTCGCATTGTTGCCATCGAAGATACAGAAGGCATCCATGCCCTTCTCCATGACTGGGCGATTCCCGAATAGGAGAAGCGCATTTTCCGACAAAGGGGGATCATAACATGAAAAAAACTGTAATATTACTGTTCCTTTGCCTGTTGGCGCTGACTTCCTGCGGAGCACGCACTGTAAACGCCCATGGAAAAATCATTGCCAGAGAAACAGACGAAAATGGCAGGCTTGTTTCTGTTGTAGCGGATACGGAAACCAACGGCACCATCCGCCTCATCCTCATGGAAAACACCCATCTGGATGTTCCCGCTTCTTTTTCCGAAGAAGACTTCCTGATGGATGACAGCCTGTATCCCTTCATCTCCACGGTCTATAACGCACGGACGGGGAAAAACGATACCTACGAAAATAAAAAAATCCGTTGCTATGAAGCGGAATTGATCGATATGGATATTGAGAAAAACAGCACTCCCGCCTCCACCGTCACGCTGTCTGACGGCACAGAACTGCGGGTATATGCTGACAGCGACCACACACTATACACCTTAGCAAACGGTACAGACCTTTTGCGGGAAAACCATCCCCAGTCACCAGAAAATGTCATGGCAGTAGGGAAGAAAAACATCGACAATCTGGATGAAAGCGCAAAATCCGCTGTTCTTTCCTACTATGAAGAACGAGGACGCCTTTATGACATTATGGAAGAACTGGAAAAAGCTTATGCCATCTACCAGCAAAGTCAGAACAAAGAAAACTTCTCCTGTATGCTGTTGGAGCAGAGTGTTTCTCCTGCGGCAGCCAACGACAGGCTCCTATTTTTCCAGACTTCCCTGCACCTGCCTTTGGCAGAAAAAACCTTTACCGAGCGTAATCAGTGCGAAGTCTTTGACCGCAAAACAGGCGCCTATATTCCCATAGAAAACCTGTTCACCTGTCCTCCCGAGGAATTGGGCAATCAGCTTTTGGAACTGGGAACCGTGTCCGAGGCTGATCGAGCGGATATGGAAGCCGCTTTCCAACCAGAATATATCGTCTTTATGGATAATTCCTTATGTATTGACTTTCCCGCAGGCAGTCTAACCAATCATAAAGAACAGTATATCGTCCCGCTCAAATATACCTCAGACCTGCGCGCATTGATGCAAGACTGGGCGATTCCCGACGAAAGATAAGGAAAAAGCACATAACAAAAGCAGTTTCCCCTTAAGAACACATTATTTTTCCTTTTCCTTGAGTTCTTAAGGGGAATTGCGACGGCTTTCTTCAGCAGAAAACATACCGAATCATTCCAAATAAAAAAGCTGAAATCTTTTATCATTGTAAAGATTTCAGCTTTTATGTTTTCTTATAAAGAAGCCCCTAAATGTTCTGTGCTTTTCTTACTGAAAAATCTAATCAGCCGTTCAGACGTTTTTCCAGTTCTTCTTTCATATCTTCGTAACCGGGTTTACCCAGCAGTGCGAACATATTCTTTTTGTATGCTTCTACACCGGGCTGGTTGAAGGGGTTTACATCCAGCATATAGCCACTGATGCCCACTGCTTTTTCAAAGAAGTAAACCAGTGCGCCGAAGTGCCAAGCGTCCATACGATCCATTTCGATAACCATGTTAGGTACGCCGCCGTCCATGTGTGCCAGCATTGTGCCTGCAAAAGCTTTGCTGTTTACAAACTGCATTTCTTTGCCTTTCAGGAAGTTCAGACCATCCAGGTCTTCTGCATCGAAAGGTACCAGCACTGTGCTCTTAGGTTCTTTGCACCACATAACGGTTTCAAAGAAATAACGGCTGCCTTCCTGAATGAACTGACCGATGGAGTGCAGGTCTGTGGAGAAGTTTGCAGCTACAGGGAAAATACCTTTGCCGTCTTTGCCTTCGCTTTCTGCGTAAAGCTGTTTATACCATTCGCCAAAAGAAACCATGTGAGGTTCATAGTTTGCCAGGATTTCCACTGTTTTGCCGTTGCGGTAGAAGAAGTTTCTTGCTGCCGCATACTGATAGCAGGGGTTTTCCATGATGTCAGGGTTGCTGTAAGCTTCTCTTGCCCACTGTGCGCCTTCCATGACTTTATCGATGTCTACGCCTGCCACTGCCATAGCCAGCATGCCTACGGCTGTCAGAACAGTGAATCTGCCGCCGATGTCATCGGGGATGACGAATGTTTCATAGCCTTCTGTGTTGCACATGGTTTTCAGTGCGCCTCTGGCTCTGTCTGTTGTTGCGTAAATACGTTCTGCTGCGCCTTCTTTGCCATATTTGTTTTCCAGCAGCTGTTTGAAGATACGGAAAGCGATGGCAGGTTCTGTGGTAGTACCGGATTTGGAGATCACGTTTACAGAGAAATCTCTGTCACCCAGAATACCCAGAATGTCGCTCAGATAAGCGGAGCTGATGTTGTTGCCCACGAAATAGATGTCGGGGGTTGTTTTCTTTTTGTCTTCGTTGTAAAAAGGTGTTTTGATGAAGTCCAGAGCGGTTCTTGTGCCCAGATAAGAGCCGCCGATACCGATAACAATCAGTACTTCACTCTGCTTCTGAATTTTTTCCGCTGCTTTTTTGATGCGGGCAAATTCTTCTTTGTCGTAGTCTACGGGCCAATCTACCCAGCCTACGAAATCGTTGCCTTTGCCTGTTTTTTCATGGAGCGCTGTGTGACATGCTTTCACTTCTTCTGCCATTGCAGCAAGGTCCTGTTTTGTCACAGCATCGCCTTTGACTGAAAATGTAATGCTCATCTTTGGTTCCTCCTCTTTATTATGTTGTCCCCATATTTTCATTTATATTACTGCGTCCCTTTCAAAATGATTTCGTTGACAGGTTCCCGAATGACTTCTTTGGAAACTTCTTTTTCCTCTGTCACAAAACCATTGACGCGTGTAATCTGGATGGTGCTTTTTTTCTGACCGTCCTTGCCCTGCTGGATTACCCGCTGATAGCTGGCAGGCTTGGTGTCGTCATACTGTGTTTCATACTGCTTGGGTTCCACACTGGTCAGCACCTGTGTTTCCACAGATTTGACGGAAACCATAGGCTTCTGTTCGGTAACATTCAATGTCTCACCGATGACAACCGCATCTTTTGCGCTGGGATTCATTTCATACAGTTCTTCCAATGTCATATCAAATTCTGCCGCAATACTGCCTGCCCGATCCCCTGTTTTTACGGTATAGGTCGTGGTAACAGGTGTGGTGCTGGTCAGTTTTGCCACTGCGTCATCCACAGACAGGATTTCCGCAGAATCCACGAACTGATTTTCCACGGTCACATTTTCCACAAAGGAAATTTCTGCATTGGAGTTTTCGTCCTGAGGCAGATAAGGTTCTTTCAGTTTATCCTGTACCTGCTGGGCTTCCTCCGCCGTTGCCAGAGGCGCCACAGCGCCGCCGTCTACAAAGATCACAGACGCTTCCACTTTATAAGTGACTGCATTGCGCAGTTTTGGCATCAGATATTCCATGGTGCAGATATCTTTTTTCCGATCACCAGACACATGAAGCTTTTCCGCCCGGATCTCCTCATTGACTTGTACATTGGTACCCACTGTAGTTGCCAGCTGGGCTTCCAGGTTGGTCTTGATTTCTTCGGCGGAAATGGATGTGGTACTCAAAATACCCATGCTTTCCTCGCCCACAAACACTTCCGTACCATTTTTATGAAAAAACGCAAAAAACAGGATCAAAACAACGATGACCGCAACGCCAATTCCGGCTTTTTTCGGTGTAAGCTGCATATTCTTACGGGCTTTATTGCCTTTCTGCCCGCCGGATTTTCGGCTGCGCTGTGTTTTTTGTCTGCCTTTTTTTCCTCGATTTCTTTCCACATCGGCACCGGCTTTTCCGCTGTAAGCAACGCGTTCCTCACGCTTTGGGAACAGCTCCGTTTTTTTCGCCATTGGGCTTTCGCCTCCCTTCGGTCTGCAAAAAAATATGTCGATACATCTTTTATTTTATGCCATTGGGAAACGGATTGCAAGAAAAAACAGCAGAGTTCTTCACAAAGGGCAGTTTCTGTACGCAAAAAAGCCGGAAATTTCCACAAATCGGAATTTCCGGCTTTCTGTTTACACTTGATACAGCCCTTAGTCTTCTTTTACAGAGAAAGCTGCTTTTGTTACGGAGTGACGTTCTTTCAGAGCGTCTGTTCTGCCTGCTGCCAGATTCTTTTCTGCAGAAGACAGCATCAGTTTGATACGGTTGAGCTGGTTGACTTCACTTGCGCCCGGATCGTAGTCGATGGCTACGATATTGGAGATGGGATACTGTTTACGCAGTTCCTTGATAACGCCTTTGCCCACAACGTGGTTAGGCAGACAGCCGAAGGGCTGTGTGCAGACGATATTGGGTACGCCGCTGTGAATCAGTTCGATCATTTCCGCTGTCAGGAACCAGCCTTCACCAGTCTGGTTGCACAGGGAAACCACTTTCTTCGCATATTCGCCCAAAGTACGGATATCTTCGGGACGGTCGAAGCGTTTGCTCTTTTCCAGTGCTTTCATCAAAGGTTTCTGATACCATTCGATGACTTTTGCCAGTGCGTTGGCAATGATTCTGCCTTTTCTGGTGCCGCCCAGATATTTTTCTTTCTGGGTTGCGTTATAGCAGCAGTACAGACCGAATGTGAGCAGATCAGGCACAACAGCTTCTGCGCCTTCTCTTTCCAGCAGGTTTACCAGATCGTTGTTGGCTGTGGGATGGAACTTGACCAGGATCTCGCCGACCACGCCCACGCGCGGCTTGGTACCCTCGCCCACGAGCGGCATGGTGTCGAACGCGCGGATGGCCTCGCGGCACAGCTTGGTGTAGTTGTGGCGGTTAAACTTGGGCGCCAGCTTGCGAGCGCGCGCCATGTACTCCTC
>ENA-OPCA01002055-OPCA01002055.1-human-gut-metagenome-genome-assembly--contig:-NODE-2055-length-13525-cov-2.496288_pt1 | contig 13525 bp, 16 predicted proteins | sample MGYA00241076_ERZ501468 | MGnify/ENA primary metagenome ERZ501468 (study PRJEB25962, sample SAMEA2042633) | human gut metagenome | biome: human gut; feature: human-associated habitat; material: faeces... | reverse complement strand
TGCAAACCAAAATCCACGAACCGACCCAAATCGTTGAAGTCATGCTCACCCACGCGGAGCAGGCAGACGAGGCGGTCAAGAAGCAGCTCAAGGAGCTGTACGCACAGTACAAGGGCACCAAATACACCGTTGCGGTGTTCCTGTCCGGCAAGCGGGATCTGTATGAGGATACGCGCGACCTGCTGCTGTTCAATCGCCGCCGTGCTGCCGAGCGGGCAGTGCAGGCATGCAAGGCGGCAGGGCAGTGAGTGCGGTCAGGCAGAGGAGGTTCCGCTTCCTCCTCTGCCAAATTTTTTGCCGCTTGCAATGATGAATGAACTGATGTACAATATTGTCTACAAAGATATATTTGGATGCAGATATATATGGCGATGGAAATGGCATGACCGGTATGGTTATGGGAAGAAAATAAATGAAAGATATCGAAAATGACGCGATTCAGCTTTTTTTGAAGATCAAAAAATTCGAGTAGCATGGGACGAACAGCAGGAGAAGCTGAAACAGGCCGTCCTGTGGTTACATCGTAGAACGCCAATGTTTTTCGACAGCAGGTCACGGACATTGTAGCCGATGCGGCAGCTTTGCCGGAACGAAATAAAGAGGAAGATAAGAATGAGTCACGATATTGCCAATCGAGGTGAAATTCTGCTGTATGACATAACTATTTCCATTTTGGAAACAGTTCGACAGGATACCATGTACATTTCCGAGTTTGACCGCCAGACCGAGCGATACCTCAAGGGGGAATAACCATGAGCCGTCAATTTGAATTGAACAAAGCACTGTTCGAGGCTGTAACTGCCTGCTTCGATTATCACATTGACCTTTCCACCTGCACAAATATTCCGCATGGTCTGCAGAATGCCACATTGACGATCCGAGACCCCAAAAGCAAAAAAATCGTATGGACGCTATCCATATAATCAGCCTCACCGGCAAAGGAGCCACACCATGACCGAAACCTTCAACATAGCGGGCTACACCCGTATTTCCGTCGATGACGAGCTCGACCGCGACAACGTATCCATCGAGAACCAGAAAGCCATCATCGCGGACTTTGTAAAAACACAGTTTCCCGGCAGCAGCCTGACCTTTTTCGAGGATCGCGACCGCTCAGGCTACACGTTTGAGCAGCGCGAGGGATATCAGGAGATGCGCCGCGGCTTGATGAGACATAAGTACGATATCCTCATCATCAAGGACTTTTCTCGATTTTCTCGCCGCAACAGCCGCGGATTAGTGGAACTCGAAGACTTGCGTGATGCAGGTGTCCGCATTATCTCCATCGGGGACGGCATTGACTTTCCGAACGATGACGACTGGATGAAAATCCAGTTCCAGTTTCTGATTAACGAAATGCCGGTCACGGATACCTCGCGCAAGGTGCGTAATGTTATCAAACGGCGGCAGGCGGACGGCAAATGGCTGTGTGCCGCGCCGTATGGCTACATCATCAACAATCAGCAGCAGTTTGAGGTCGTACCGACCGAGGCGGACATTGTGCGCCGGATTTACGATCACTACAACAATGACGGCTGGGGCTACAAGAAGATTGCTAACTACCTGACCGAGCAGGGCGTGCCCACACCGCGCATGTCCGAGCAGATGCGCAAGCAGGCCGAGGGCAAGACAACCAAGCGGGAAGTTAAGGCTGCATGGGCGCTTGTGACTGTGCAGGGAATCCTCGACAACGATTTCTATATCGGCACACTGCGGCAGGGCAAGTTTACACGGGCAAAGATCAACGGCAAGGATGTGCGGCGAGACGAGGACGAGCAGATCGTCATCGAGAACCACCATCAGCCGATCATCGACTACCGCACGTTTGCGACCACCCGTGCTCTGCGGGAGAAGCGCACGCGCTCGAACTACCGGGGGATTAAGAAGTACGATAACGTCTACTCAGGCTTCCTTGAGTGCGGCGACTGCGGCGCACCGATGTTCTCGATGAGCCGTTCGGACATCGCTCCGGCGTATACCTGCGGCACCTACCATCGCCGCGGACGAGCGGGCTGCACCAGCCACCACATCCGTGTAGACAAGCTGGACGAGCTTATGCGTCTGTATATCCGCCGTGTGATGGACGGCTCTGCGGAGATGCTCGACAGGCTGAACGCGGAACTGGCCCGCGAGGATAATCAGATCGTGGAAACCGAGCAGTCGGCGGACAATCTGGCCGAGGTGCTGGACGACCTGACGGCAGAACTCAAGGCTACCAAGCGGCAGCGTATCCGCGACATTATGAAGCACCCGGAGAACGAGGAAACGCTGGGCGATCTTTATGACGAAATGGAAGCTGAGCTGCAAAGCAAGATCAACGGTCTGAATCACCAGATCGAACTGCTGTCCAACAAGCGCAACACGATCATCGAGGTCAACCGCACGGCCAAGACCGCGCTTGAAGTATTCGATGATCTGCTGCACAAGCCCAAGATGGAGCGCAATGATCTGGAATTCATGATAGACAAGATCACGGTTTACGAGGATCATCTGGAAGTACATCTGCAAAGTGACATTGACGCGCTGCTGCAGAGCACGAGAGAGGAGAACGTCGTAAATTTTAATTCAGGCATCGAAAACAGCGAAAAATGCTGTATTGTCCAGCGTTCGCGCAATCAGAAGGACAAGGTTTTCGATGTCAATGTTATCAGCGGCGGTGACCCCTTGGAAATCTACACCGACCGCGACGGCGAAGTGATTTTCAAGAAATACTCCCCGATGGGAGAAATGGGCGCGGTATCCGCCGAACTGGCGGAGGCTTTGGCGCGTACAGCGGGCATGAGCTGTGCTATCTGCGACAGGGATGCGGTGATTGCGGCAGCAGGCGGTGTGAAAAAGGATATTCTGGAGCGGAGTATCTCATCCGAGCTGGAGCAGCTGATGGAACGCCGCGAATGTTATGAACGCGGTGTGGACGAGCAGCCGGAGGTGCTTATCTCCTCGCAGGACGGCTGCGCGGTGGTTGCGGAGGCGCCGATCATTACAGACGGCGATGTCAGCGGCTGTGTCGCGTTTGTCAGCGAAAAAGAGGACGAAAAGGCGGATGAGGTGCTGCTCAAGCTGTGTCAGTCGGCGGCGCAGTTTTTATCCAAACGCATTGCAGTGTGAAAGGAGCGTTCTCTATATGCACAGGCACGATCACAAAGAGCGTGAGCCAAAGGCCTTCCCGCAGTACGACGATGCGGCGCATATTGACTCGGCAGCAGTAGCCGAGCTGCCGCCGTGGGAGCAGACACGCGAGCCGAAAGGCGATCCTAAAGCAACGGCCTACACGGAGAAATACTGCGAGGAGCAGCACAAATAACAAACGGCGGAGGCTGTTGCGCGGATTATTTGAAATGGCAGGGATATCATTTTTTACAGACTAAAACGGCGGAACGATACAAATCGTTCCGCCGTTTGGCGTTAAATCATATATTCGATGGTATTCTCTGCCGTCAGGCGCGTCTGGTCATTAAACAGGAGAATGGCTTCGCGGGTGTCAATCTCGCCAAGCGCGTAAACCTCGTGGGTCTCACGCTCGAAGCAGGGGCGCGGCACGAGCCGGTTGTATTCGCACGGGTGGTCGTACACCATCTGTACGCCGTCCGTATCGAGCGGCTGCTCAAGGTAATACGGGTCGAACACGCGCACCATGTCGTTCTCATCAATGCCGGTGAGCGTCACATAGTGCTCTCCGTCAAAGTGCAGGCGCACCACGGCAGCGCCGCCGCAGCGGAGTGCATCGCGCAGACGGCTGTTCTGCCCGAAATTCACCGCCGGACCGGACAGATACTGCGTGGAGATGTGAAGGCGGCCAATCTTGCCGAAGCCGTTCAGCCAGTTGCTGAGAAACATCATCGCCGCACAGGAGGTGCCGCTTTTGCCGCTTACGCCGTCCGAGCCGTAGCAGTCCAGACAGTACAGCATGATGTTGCGGACAGCCTCCGGCGGGATATCCTCACGCTCAAACAGGAATGCGAGCGCGTTGAGCATGGAGGTTGGACCGCAGTCATATTCGGAAAGCTGGTAGCGCAGCGGATTTTTCATAGGGGAACCTTCTTTCGTGTGGCGTATTCCTACCGGATTACTATATAATAGTAAGGTCAATGCCGATCAATGTCAATACAAATTTGCGGAAAGCGCATATTCATGGTATGATAAGTATACTTCCCGCCAAAGATAGGGTGGGAAGGAGTGAATCGGCATTGCTAAAACTGATTCATGCGAGTAAAATATATGCTAAGAACGGCATTTGTGCGCTCAATGCGGTCGATTTGACCGTGCAGGACGGTGACTACATTTCGGTGACCGGCGCATCCGGCTCGGGCAAAAGCACACTCATGCACATTCTGGGTCTGCTGGACAGCCTGACCGACGGCGAATATCTGCTCGACGGAGCAGCAGTCGCGCATTTGCCGGCAAAACAGCGGGCGCGTCTGCGCAGTGAGAAGATCGGCTTTGTGTTTCAGCAGTTCCGGCTGCTGACGGGCATGACAGCGCTGGAAAATGTTGCGCTGCCGCTGGCGCTGCAGGGCATTCCGCGGGATGAGCGGAGCGAACGCGCACTGGCGGTTCTGGAGCGCGTTGGCCTGTCTGATCGGGCGAATCACCGGCCGCACCAGCTTTCCGGCGGACAGCAGCAGCGGGTGGCAATCGCACGGGCGGTCGTGACAGAACCGTGCGTGATTCTGGCGGATGAGCCGACCGCAGGACTGGATCCTGCCGCGGCGGACAGCGTGCTGGAGCTGTTTGACCGATTGCATCGGTCGGGGCATACGCTGGTGCTCATTACACACGATGAGCGGGCAGCGCAGTGCGCCGCAAGGCGGATGCATCTTGAAAACGGGTGCCTTTTCGGGTGAGATTATTCGGCACCGGATAACCGGGGCACTTGAACCGCACAGGCGGTTCACCCTGTCTGGGCGGAGAGTTTTTCGCTTGAATCAAGCAGAGAGCTGCACTCTGCGGAGCGCGGGAGATTGCCGCGCCCGCGGCTGGGGCAAAAAGGAAGGGACACCCGCGGTTGCCCGTAGGCTGCTAAACATTGTTCCCGCGCCGTGCGCGGATTAAATGAGTGCCCTTCCTCTTTGAACTCCTGCCGCTCCCTTATAGTCTCAGCTCTGCAAATTTCGCCGTGCTATCCCAAAGGGAAACAGGAGTTAAGAGGGTAAAAACCGTAGGTGTCTACACTCTTGCCCCACCGCCGTGGGTACGGCGAATCGCCTGCCGTCCGCAGACGGCAAACTCTTCGCCCGGAAAGACCGTACCGCTTTCGCGGATCGTGTACCCCGCAAAGCCGGTGTGTGAAAATAACGCAATCAAACCTAACAGGTTTTCCTATATAGAAGGAGGAAACAAAAATGGACCGTCGAGACAAAACAAACTACTACCTCGACATGGCGCAGGTTGCGCTCGAGCGCGGCACCTGTCTGCGCCGCAACTTTGGCGCGGTCATCGTCAAGAACGACGTCATCGTATCCACCGGCTACAACGGTGCGCCGAGAGGTCGTGCCAACTGCATCGACATCGGCACCTGCATTCGTCAGAAGATGGGCATTCCGCGCGGCGAAAGATACGAATTCTGCCGCTCGGTGCATGCGGAGATGAACGCCATTATTGCCGCTCCGCGTGACCAGATGATCGGCGCAACGCTGTACCTGGTCGGCCGCGATATGTCCACCGGAAAGATCATGTCGGACGCAAACTCCTGCACGATGTGCAAGCGCCTCATCATCAACGCGGGCATTGAGAAGGTGGTTATCCGCCGTGATGTGGATACATACGACACTGTGAACGTGCACGACTGGGTGGAGAATGACGACACACTCGGCAGCAGCATGGCATACTAAACAGACATCGGAGAGAGAAAAATATGTCAATATTCGATATTTTTAAGAAGTTGGATGAAGAAAAAGCCGCAAAGGCATCCCAGCCGATCGAGTGGATCGTGGTCGGACTGGGCAATCCGGGCGCGAAGTACGACAACACCCGTCACAATGCAGGTTTCCGTGCGCTTGAGGGTTACTGCGCCCGCAGCGGACAGAAGATCGACCGCATGAAGTTCAAGGCACTGGCGGGTGAGGGTATGCTCGGCGGCAAGCGCGTGCTGTTTCTCAAGCCGCAGACTTTTATGAACCTGTCCGGCGAGGCAGTTCGTGACGCGGCCTCGTTCTACAAAATCCCGCCGGAGCACGTTATCGTGCTGTCGGACGACGTGTCGCTCGATGTAGGCACGCTGCGCGTGCGCGCAAAAGGCTCGGCAGGCGGACAGAACGGCCTGAAAAACATTATCTATCATCTGAACAGCGAGGACTTCCCGCGCGTGAAGATCGGCGTCGGCAAAAAGCCGCGTCCGGATTACGATCTGGCGGCGTGGGTGCTTGGCAAGTTCCCGGCAGAGGATCAGAAGGCTATCGACAAGGCGTGCGAGGACGCGGTGAACGCGGCTGCCTGCATCATCGCGGAGGACTGTGCCGCTGCCGCGCAGAAATTCAACGGAAAACGCATCTAAGGAGTTGGTTTTGATGAAAACCGCAGTAGCATATTACTCGCTCGGCGGCACAACGCGGTCGTACGCCCGCGCGGAAGCCAAGGCGCGGAACGCTGATTTGATCGAGCTTACGCCGAAAACGCCGTACAACCGATTCACCGCGTTTGTGCGCGGCTGTTTGGAGGCTGTCAAGCAGAAGGCGGTCGCGCTGGACGGCATGCCGCTGTTTGTCGGCTATGACAGAGTGGTGCTGATGGCGCCGGTCTGGGCGGGCTATCCCGCGCCGCCGTTCAACAGCGCGGTGGAACTGCTGCCGCCCGGTACGGAGGTCGAAGTAATACTGGTTTCCGGAAACAGTGAAAAGAGCAGGGCGAAGGTGCGCCTGCAGATCAAAAAACGCGGCTGTACGCTCACGGCGCAGCGTGACATCCGGGCCAGCCGATGAGCGGAAAGGATATGCGATGAAAGGATATACCTATGTGCTCCGCTGTGCGGATGATACGCTGTACTGCGGCTGGACGAACGATCTGACGGCTCGACTGGCGGCGCACAACAGCGGAAAAGGTGCGAAATACACGCGCGGACGCGGCCCGGTGACGCTGGTGTACAGCGAAATGTTCGACACGCAGAGTGAGGCCATGCAGCGCGAAGCGGCAATTAAAAAGCTCACGCGGCCGCAGAAGCAGGCGCTCATCGACAGCCAGACCGGCGGTGAGCTGCTCACGGTTTACGATGAGGACGGCCGCGCCTGCGGAGAACGCCCGCGGGCCGTCGTGCATGCGCAGGGGCTGTCCCACCATGTGTGCCACCTGTGGGTGGTCGGTGAGCGGAATGGCGTGTGCGGTCTGTGGCTGCAGCAGCGGCAGTTTGACCGGCCTTTATTTCCGGGCGGCTTTGATCTGACCTCGACCGGACATATTGACCCGGGTGAAACGCCGCTGACAGGCGTGCTGCGCGAAGCACGGGAGGAGAGCGGACTGCAGCTGACAGCAGCCGACTTGATCGACGGCGGCAGTTATCGTCAGCGCTACTCGCGCGGCGAAAGCGGCTTTGATGATGAGCTGGCGTATACATTTCTGGCGCGTATCGACGGTATTCCGCCGTTTCGGCCCGGCCCGGAGGTCGCGGAGATGCTGTTCGTGCCGCTGGCGGACTTTGCCGCCGCACAGGAGCAGGGCGCATCACTCACCGGTCTGACACCGGACGAACGCACGATGGAGATGCCGAACGAATCCCTTTGCTGTCTGCACACTGAGGAGTGGCAGGGCGCGAAACCGCGTATCGAAGCACTTTTTGACTGAAAAGAACAGCCGCCTTCCACTTGACAGGGGGAGGCGGCTGCCCTATAATATCGACATTCATCAATATGGAACCCGAAATCCGCTGTAAAGCAGCGGATTGTTGCATTTATTTGACATTTTTCAAAACAAAAAGCTGTCCGAAAGGACAGCTTCTGCTTTACTTGCTGAGTGCGCCGATGATGATATTGACGATCAGACTGATCGCGGCTGCGATCGCGTAGATCGTGCTTTGCTGACGGCACGCCTTTGCCTTGGGATCATCCTGCTTGTCCTCCTGCTCACTGCGTCCGCAGATCATGCCGTAGCGGATCTGCTGCAGGACTGTCAGCGCGGCGAACGCGGCAAACAGCAGCAGGAGCAGTCGCTGAACCGTCTGCATCTTAGTGGATGAGGTTCAGGACGATTGCAATGATGACGAAAACAACGCCGACAATCGAGGTCAGACGAGCAAAGATACGGTCGGATGCGCTTGCCTTGCCGGAGCCGTAGAAGGTGTCTGCGGAGCCGGATACAGCGCCCAGACCCTGCTGTGCACCATGCTGGAGCAGAACAACAACGATCAGGAACAGGCTTGCAACGATCATGATGACCGAGAGAGCGATTTGTGCGGTAGTCATAGGTAATTTCCTCCACTGCTTTTCATTTTTCTTATCGCGCATAACGAGACTATGCGCGCAATATGCGTACATGATACTATATCATATTAAATGTACTTTTTCAAGAGGTTTTCCGTATTTTCATCCGGGAATTTGTCTCAGACAAGCGGCTGGAGAATGTTTTTCAGCGAATCGCCCATGCGGTTGGTGTGCACCTTGTGCGTATCAAGATCCACGACCGCCAGACGGATGGACGACCAGCCGTGCTTACCGCTCTGGTATTTGCGCTCGTCGGACAGCTTTTTCAGCTTTTTGAGCACGGATTTGTCAGTCTCGCCGGCGGCAAGAATGACCGAAAGCAGCGAAAAATCGTGGTTTTCGTCCGGCTTTACCAGCTCGGCGCTGACCTGCTGCGCGTACCTCCACCAGTCGTCAAGCGTCTGCTCATCGAGCGAGGGCACGGCGAACAGCAGACGGTATTCGTGTGCGTGGCTCGTGCCGCCGGTCGGCATCAGACCGAGGATTTTGCGGGGCGTGCGGGAGTTGAAAACGCTCAGCAGCGCCGCCATTCGGCCGGAAACCTGCACGTTCTGCTGGGAACGGAAATGCGGATCCTGCCTGTTCAGCAGCTTGTCGCGCAAGGCAACAAATTCAGTAGAAAAGTCCATAAACAGCCTCGCTTTTTTACAGATCGGCGGGATAATCGCCGTTTTCCGTCATATCTTTCATACCCTGGATGGCATCCATTACCATTTGTTTGTCTTCTTTGTAGGTGACGCCGTACCAGCGGGAATCCGTGGTGAGTACCTTTGCGGTCGCCTTTCCGTCCTTGATGAGCGCGTCCACCGCGAACGGCAGATAATACTCCGCCTTCATCGGATTGTCCGGCAGCTTGCCTGCGAAAAACTCACGAAGGCCGTCATCAAGCGAGGGCAGGAAGGAAGGGGTGAATCCCCACAGATTGAGCGACACCGGCGTGCCGGGCGCAATCTCACCGGCGGGTGCATCGCCGTCCGCATCGTAGCGGATGACGCCGTCCGCGTCACGGTGAATGGCGGTGCGCTCGATGATATGTGCGAGCAGACCGTTTTCGTCTGCGGTGCATACGCCGCGGGAGACCGTGCCGTTTTCGGTGAGCGTGTTCTCAACCTGATAGCCGACCATGCAATAGCGGAATTTGTCGTCATCCTGCGCGGAAGCGAGGTAATCATACATTTTGCGGAATGCATCTGCGCCGTAGAAGTCATCCGCGTTGATAACGGCGATCGGGCAGCCGGCGGTCAGCTCCTTTGCACACCACACGGCATGCGCGGTGCCGAGAGGCTTCTCACGGCCCTCCGGTGCGGTCAAGCCGTCCGGCAGATTGTCGAGCGTTTGATAAGCATAGTCCACCTGCATGAAGCGGCGCGCCTTTTTGCCGATGGCGTCCTCGAATGCCTCGTGCAGTTCGGGACGGATGATGAATACCACGCGGTCAAAGCCTGCACGGTGTGCATCGTAGATGGAATAATCGAGCAGAATCTGTCCGTTCGGACCAATCGGGTCGATTTGCTTGAGTCCGCCGTAGCGCGAGCCCATACCTGCCGCCATGATCACCAAAACCGGATTTGCCATAGTCTATATCCTCCTAAAGAACCTTATCTATTTATACAAATAAAGCATTTCATTCATGTTTTTCATACTCTCAAACGGGAATACTCCTTTATTATACAAGAGCGTATCATAAAACACAAGATGTTTGCGGTGCGGGTCTGCTTTTTTGTCGAAAAGCATGAAAATCCCAATGGGGTTCGGGTGATGATTGCAAAGTGTCGGGAAAACTGCTAAAATAAAAAACGTATACGTATAGAGAATTTTATTATTAAAACCATATTGTTATAGAGAGGAATATGTTTCGATGCGCAAAACGAAGATTATCTGCACGCTTGGTCCCGCAACTGATGCTGTACTGCCCGAGATGATCAAGGCAGGCATGAATGTTGCCCGTATGAACTTCAGCCATGGCTCTCATGAGGAGCACAAGGCTCGCATGGACGCCGTTAAGGCAGCCCGCAAGGAGCTTGGCATGCCGGTCGGCATTATGCTGGATACCAAGGGTCCGGAGATCCGTACCAAGACCTATAAGGACGGCAAGATCGAGATTGTTGAGGGTCAGGAGTTTACGCTGACCACCCGCGATATCGAGGGTGACAACACCATCGTTTCCATCACCTACGAAGGCCTGCCGAACGACGTTCAGCCGGGCACCCGCATCCTGATCGACGACGGTCTGGTTGCATTCGAGGTCGAGGAGATCAAGAACGGCACCGACATTGTGTGCAAGGCGCTCAACGGCGGCCCGCTCTCCAACCGCAAGTCCATCAACGTACCGGGCATCAAGCTGAACATGAAGTTCGTTTCCGATAAGGACCGTGAGGATATTGAGTTCGGTCTGTCTCAGGACATCGACTTTATCGCTGCTTCCTTCACCCGTTCCGCACAGGACGTCCGCGATATCAAGGAGATCCTCAAGGCACACGGCAAGGAAGATGTTGAGATCATCTGCAAGATCGAGAACATGGAAGGCGTAAACAACGTACAGGAGATTCTCGACGAGGCAAACGGCATCATGGTAGCCCGCGGCGACCTTGGCGTTGAGGTTCCGTTTGAGGAGCTGCCGGAGATCCAGAAGTCCATCATCAAGACCTGCATTTCCCGCGGCAAGCGCGTTGTAACCGCTACCCAGATGCTCGAGTCCATGGCAAAGAACCCGCGCCCGACCCGTGCAGAGGTTTCCGACGTTGCAAACGCTGTTTACGACGGCACCTCCGCTATCATGCTGTCCGGTGAGACCTCTGTCGGCAAGTATCCGGTAGAGACCGTTCGCACCATGAGCCGCATCGCAGAGAACGCAGAGAAGACCATCCACTACGACCGCCGCCGTGTAACCCGTCTTGAGTTCCAGAACATGAATGTAGACGGCGACATGAAGACGCTGGCAATCTCGCACGCAACCTGCTCTACCTCCGCTGATCTGGGCGTTAAGGGCATTGTAGCGTTCACCGAGTCCGGTTCTACCGCTCGCGCTGTATCCACCTACCGTCCGGGCGCGCCGATCATCGCCGCTACCCCGAGCGAAAAGACCTTTAACCGACTGACCATGTCCTGGGGCGTAAAGCCGATTCTGGTTGAAAAGCGCCCGCAGTCCGGCACTGAGCTGTACCATCTGTCCGAGAAGGCAGCGGTAACTGCGCTCGATCTGCGCGTTGGCGACGTTATCACCATCACCGCAGGTATGCCGGTAGGCGAGGTTTACTACACCAATACCCTGCGTGTACACGAACTGACCGAGAAGTCTTTCGAGGACTAACACTATGTCTTTCAAACGCTTGCAGCGTGCATTGTTCCGCACGATGGCCGTTGTTGTGGCGCTGGCAATCCTGTTCTGCATCGGACTGTACGGCTACCGCACGATGTTCGGCTATACCTATGACTCCTCGCTGTCCGATGAAGATCTGGCGGCGAGCGTCACAGCGGACGAAAATATTACGAATATTGCATTGTTCGGTCTGGATACCCGCGAGGGCGACAAGCAGAGCCATTCGGACTGCATGATGATCGTCACCGTGGACAACACGCGCGGCAAGATCAAGCTCATCAGCCTGATGCGCGATTCTCTGGTAGATATCGATGGCTACGGTGAGGACAAGCTGAATGCGGCGTATTTCCGCGGCGGTCCCGGTCTGGCTATCCGCACCATCAACGAGAATTTCGGCACGGATATCAAGGATTACGTTGCCGTAGACTTCGAGCAGTTGGTGCAGATCGTAGACGCGATCGGCGGCGTGGACATCGACGTGCAGAACGATAACGAGCTGAAGGAGCTCAACCGTGTCATCAAGGATTACGGCGCAGAGCGGGGCAAGGAGTTCTCCGGCGTGGAGAAGACCGGCCTGCAGACGCTGGACGGCGTGCAGGCGCTGTGCTACGGCCGTATCCGCAAGGGCGACACCGGCGATGACTGGGCGCGCGTGGAGCGTCAGAGCGTTGTGCTGAACGCCATCTTCACCAAGCTGCAGAGCGCAAGCGCCACCGAGCTGATCGGCAGCATGCGCAAGCTGGTTCCGTATGTTACGACCTCGCTTTCGCCGACTGATATGGCGTCGCTGATCGTCGGCGCGGTCAAGAACGGCATTCCGACACTTGAGCACACCCGTATTCCGGTGGATGGCGAGTGGAGCTATTCCGGTAATTCCAGCGAGTTTATCACCTACGATCTGGATGTGGCAGCCGACCATATTCACGCATACATCTATGATGACGCGGATATCGGCAGCGGCACGACCGATGATGATACCGGCACGGACAGCAAGTCCGATACGGATACCGGAACGGATACGACCGATTCGTCCAAGAGCACGGATACCAAGTCGAATACCACTGCGGTGGACCCGGAATCCCTTGTGGAGGAAGGCGGCTGGTACGATTCCGACACCGGTGACTATTATGATTGCGATGGTGACCGATACAGTCTGGACGAAAACGGGAATAAGGTGTATTATTAAACTTGTGATCGTTAGAGAACGAAGCAGGGGACATGACGACGATCATGTCCCCTGTTCTTATATGGGAATAAGTGCTATAAGAAATAGAGAGAAAGAGTACAAACAGAAAGCAGGTAAAAACCGATGTATGTAAAACGAATTCTCCCGAACGGTGTGCGTCTGATTACCGAACGGATCGACAACATGCGCACGGTGTCGGTCGGCATCTGGGTCGGCAACGGCAGCCGATACGAACCCGCAGAGCTCGGCGGCGTATCGCATTTCATCGAGCACATGATCTTCAAGGGCACGGAAAAACGCTCTGCCCGCCATATTGCAATCGCAATCGATGCATTAGGCGGGCAGGCGAATGCATTCACAGATAAGGAATGCACATGCTACTATATGAAGGTTCTGGACAGCCGGCTGAAAAACGCGGTGGCTCTGCTGGCGGATATGTTCCTGCATTCCCGCTTTGCACAGGAGGATCTGGAGCTGGAGCGCGGTGTCGTTCTCGAGGAGATCGACATGTACGAGGACTCTCCAGAGGATGTTGCCATCGACAAGCTGTTCGAGAGCTGCTACAGCGGCTCGGCACTTGGCCGCCCGATTCTCGGCACGGCGGAAACGCTC
>ENA-OPCA01002024-OPCA01002024.1-human-gut-metagenome-genome-assembly--contig:-NODE-2024-length-13759-cov-3.282910_pt1 | contig 13759 bp, 14 predicted proteins | sample MGYA00241076_ERZ501468 | MGnify/ENA primary metagenome ERZ501468 (study PRJEB25962, sample SAMEA2042633) | human gut metagenome | biome: human gut; feature: human-associated habitat; material: faeces... | reverse complement strand
GCATCCACAATGGCGTCCGCCCGCAGCCGGGTGATGTCCCCCTGCCAGAGCACCAGGCGGGGATCTCCTGCAGTGGGAGGCAGGGCATCCCCGTTCACCACGCCCTTTTCCTCCCGCTCGGCGGAGAGCAGGGCATCCTGGACTTCCAGAAATTTGGGGGCCAGGGGCATGGGCGGCCGGACATTCATCAGAGAGCGGAGCAGCCGCCGCTGCGAGATCTCATCCGCCGGAAATGATTCCGCCTGCTCCCGGTACTGGGGCATTTCCGCCAGGAGGGCTTGATTCAAATATTGTACCTGTTCCCTGCGATCCATGGGTCTCCTCCAAAGGAAAGATTCATTGTACGGTCTGATACCGGAAATGCCAGAGCGGAAGCCTGCGCAGAGCGCTCTCCCAGGTGCTTACAGAGGGCGTCCCCTTCTGCGGGAAAGCGCAGGCTGCTTCACCCCTTGCTTTCTATTGTACGGCGGGATTCACCACTCGTAAAGTACGCACAATGCTGTGACATAGGCACCGGGAGGTAACCAATGGGCTGCGGGGCTTTCCACGGGGCGAAATTTCTCATCGCCGCCCCATGGGAGCTTGACAATCGCTCTGCAGGTACCATAAAATATGGATGATATCAGAGGATTTGAAGTGATCGGTATACAGGAGGGACCTGCAGATGGCAGCCGCGGCAAAAGAACTTCCGGCCTGTCCGGTAGAAACCACGCTGACGCTGATCAGTGACAAGTGGAAGGTGCTCATTCTCCGGGATCTGATGCCGGGGACAAAGCGTTTTGGAGAATTGAAGAAGTCCATCGGCTCGGTCAGCCAGAAAGTGCTGACGGCCCAGCTCCGGGAGATGGAGCGGAGCGGCCTGCTGACCCGTACGGTCTATCCGGAGGTCCCGCCCCGCGTGGAATACACGCTGACCGACCTGGGGTACAGCCTGAAACCCATTCTGGACGCCATGAGGAACTGGGGCGAGGCGTATAAGGCCCAAAAACAGGGGTAGCCCTCCCTCAGCGTCAAGCCGCCTGCTTTGGCGGCCTTTGCGGGGCGGTCCCGAGAGAGCCCCGGCCCAGCAAAAAACAGACTGCTCGTGCAGTCTGTTTTTTGGATCCCGCCGTCCCGCAGCGGCAGGGCCCGCAAGGGTGCAGGCTCCCTCAAAGGGGAAACGACTCCATTACCAGAGTCAGGAGCGGGATCGTCAGGATCGAACACAGGGTGGAGGCAAACGCGATCTGCGAGGCAAAGACGGCGTCGCAGTCATACTTGTCCGCCAGAATAGAGCCCGTGCTGCCGGCGGGCATCCCCGTCATCAGGATGCAGACATTGGTCAGCGTCGTGTCCAGGTGGAGCGGTTTGAGCAGTACGCACAGCAGAAGCGGGTACAGGACCAGCCGCAGGCAGGTGTACCACAGAACAGGCTTTGAGAACATGGAGCGGATGGGGGCGTCCGCCAGGATTGTCCCGATGACGAACATGGAGACCGGGACGGTGCAGCTGCTGACCGAGGCGACGGCGCTGTCCAGGAAGCCCGGCAGGGACACCGGAGCGGCCATCAGGAGCAGCCCCGCGAAAACGGCGATGATGCAGGGGTGGCGGACCAGCTTGCGGAAGGCGTCCTTCCTGCTGACGCTGGTGAAGAGGGACAGCCCCGCCGTCCACATGGTGAAGCGGAGCGGGATCTGGAACATGGACGTGTAGATCACGCCCAGATCCCCAAACAGCAGGCGGGCCACCGGCAACCCCACAAAGCTGGAGTTGGAACAGATGATGCCGTAGGAGAGAACGCTCCTCTGCTCCCGAGGGTACTTTCGGAAGAGCAGCTTGCTGCCGTATATGGACATCAGCTGGATGACTGCGGAAAGTCCAACCGCCAGCAGGCAGTTCCGGGCGAAGCCGTCTGGGAACGCCATCCCGCCTAAAAAGGACTCGACGATATTGCAGGGCAGGATCACATCGATCAGCAGGTCGGAGAGCATCTTCCGCCCCGCCGCGTCGATGATCTTCAGCTTTTTGATGAGTACGCCCGTCAGGATCAGAAGGAACATCGTCTCCTGCAGGGACAGCATCTCCCAGAAAAACTCCATCCGCACGCCTCCTGTCCGGTCCCCCGCAGGCCCCGGTCTGCATTGTTATTCATTATATACCACCCAGACGGGATTGCAAGCGCCGGACACTTCTGTGCTTTTGTCACAGAAATCCCGGTCGGCGTGTGGTATACTCTTTTTAAAAGAGCCGCCGGACGGCCCGGCTCCCGGTGCCGGGAGCCCCGCCGCAGCAGCGGCGCGGACAGAAAGGATGCGTATGATGGGATTCTTTGGATTTCTGCAGCGGCCGGACCTGGGACAGGGGCTGGAGCGGTTTGCCGCCACGCCGAACGCCCTGCTGCTGGACGTGCGCACACAGGAGGAATATGCGGACGGTCATATTCCGGAGAGCCGGAATCTGCCGCTGCAGACGTTGAGGCGGACAGAGCTTCTGCCCCCCGCCCGGGAGACGCCCCTCTTCGTCTACTGTCTCAGCGGCGTCAGGAGCCGTCAGGCGGCCGGCCTGCTGCGGCGCATGGGGTATACTGATGTGACGGATCTGGGCGGCATCTGCAACTATCGTGGAAAGGTGGTCAAGTGAGATGAAAGTCATCATTGTAGGCGGCGTGGCCGGAGGCGCCACCGCCGCGGCCCGGCTCCGCCGGCTGGACGAGACCGCGGAAATCGTGGTATTTGAGCGGTCCGGATATGTATCCTACGCCAACTGTGGTCTGCCCTATTACATCGGCGGCGTCATCACCGACAAAGAGGAGCTGACGCTTCAGACGCCGGAGAGCTTCTGGCAGCGTTTCCGGGTGGACATGCGGGTGCGCCACGAAGTCACAGCCATCCACCCGGCAGAGAAGACCGTGGACGTGCGGAATCTCGCTACCGGCGAGACCTTTACCGAATCCTATGACAAACTGGTCCTCTCCCCCGGTGCCCGGCCCACCCAGCCGGCGCTGCCCGGCGTAGGGATCGACCGCCTGTTCACCCTCCGCACGGTAGAGGACACCCTGAAGATCCGGGAATTCATCGAACAGCACCATCCCCGGTCCGCGGTGCTGGCCGGCGGCGGCTTCATCGGCGTGGAGCTGATGGAAAACCTGCGGGAGCTGGGCATCGACGTCACCGTGGTCCAGCGGCCCCGCCAGCTGCTGAATCCCCTGGACGCGGACATGACCGCCTTCCTCCACGCCAAGCTGCGGCAAAAAGGGGTGCGGCTGCATCTGGGCTGCACTGTGGAGGGCTTTGCCGCCAACGGTGACCGGGTCAATGTGCTGCTGAAGAACGAGGCGCCCCTCACCGCCGACATGGTGGTGCTGGCCATCGGCGTCACGCCGGACACCGGCCTCGCCAAGGCGGCCGGGCTGGAGCTGGGGATCAAGGGCAGCATCCTGGTGAACGACCGGATGGAGACCTCCGCGCCGGACATCTACGCTGTGGGGGATGCGGTGCAGGTGAAGCACTTCGTCACCGGGCAGGACACCCTCCTCTCCCTGGCGGGCCCCGCCAACAAGCAGGGGCGCATCGCGGCGGACAACATCTGCGGCGGAGACAGCCGGTATCCCGGCTCCCAGGGCAGCTCCGTCATCAAGGTATTCGATATGACCATCGCCACCACCGGCGTCAATGAGAAGACGGCAAAACAGGCGGGCATCGACTGCGACAAGGTCTACCTCTCCCCCATGAGTCACGCCGGATACTATCCCGGCGGCAAAGTCATGACCTTGAAGGTGGTGTTCGAGAAGGGCACATACCGCCTGCTGGGTGCGCAGATCGTGGGTTACGAGGGTGTGGACAAGCGGATCGACGTGCTGGCCACGGCCATCCATGCGGGACTCTCCGCCCTCCAGCTGAAGGATCTGGATCTGGCCTACGCGCCGCCCTACTCCTCCGCCAAGGATCCGGTGAACATGGCAGGCTTTATGATCGAGAACCTGTCCCATGGGCTGGTGGAGCAGTTCTTCCCGGAGGATGTGGACGCCCTGCCCCGGGACGGCAGTGTGACGCTGTTGGACGTGCGGACCCCCGGCGAGTACGCCGACGGCCACGCGGAGGGCTTTGTCAACCTCCCGGTGGATGACCTGCGGGAGCGGCTGTGGGAAGTCCCGGTAGGCAAGCCGGTGTACGTTATCTGCCAGAGCGGCCTGCGGAGCTATATCGCGTGCCGCATTCTGGCCCAGCAGGGGTTCAAATGCTATAACCTCTCCGGCGGCTGGCGGCTGTATGAGGCGGTGGTGCGGGACCGGACCGCCGCACAGGAGGCCTGGCCCTGCGGGATGGAGAAGTAAACAGGAAAACGCAAGCCACCCGCTGCCTTTGCAGTGGGTGGCTTCATCCGTTATTTGTCTCAGCAGTCGGACGCGTGTTGATCTGCGGCCTTCTGCGGGTCTGCGGGGTGCGCCGCCCTCTCCTGCCGCAGGGCCGCCAGAATGCCCAGGAACACCGTCCCGCACATATAGAGGTACTGAAACCCCTCATCGCCGCCGCTGGAGTTGAACAGGTGAATGGAGGAGGGATCGTCATCCGGAAACACCAAGACGCCGCAGTACCGCAGCAGTCCATAGGCCATCCCCGCAGCCAAAAGGGCTAGTCCGATCAAAAGGCATACTCTGACACCCCGCCGGAAACGCAGAGTCTTCCGCTGCAGGCCCCAGCGGGCTGCGGCAAAGCAGAGGATGCCGTAAGGTACAGACAGCGGCAGAAACATCAGGGCCATCACCAGAAACAGTTTCAGCATACGACCTCCCTCATCGGTTATGCTATCCTCTCCGGAGCGGGAAGTCAACGGCACGCCTTCAGCGGGGTATCGCGTTTGCCGTCTATTATCCCGGCCCAACAGACCGGCGGCGCCACTACGCCGTTCAAGTATTTTGCCGAAGACAAAACCTTGGCGGGACAAGTTCGCCTCCTACACAAAAAAACAGGACACCCAAAGCTGGGTGTCCTGTTTCACTCTGGAGCGGGCAACGAGGCTCGAACTCGCTACCTCCACCTTGGCAAGGTGGCGCTCTACCAGATGAGCTATGCCCGCGGAACAAGGGGTATTTTACCAGAGAAACACCCGCTTGTCAAGACTCTTCTGCAAGATTTTCCGAATTTTCTTCCGCAGCAGCCGCGGCGTCTCCGCCCATCACAAACTCGATCAGCCCCACCGGACCCTGTGCCGGATAATAGGAGATCGTCCAGGGCGGCGTCTCTGCCAGACCTCGCGCCTCCCGGAGCTGTGCCACCGTCTCCTCCACCCGGGCCTGGCCGTCCTCTCCCCAATAGCCGACCCGGACCGCCAGCTCTGTGCGGCCCTCGTCCAGCGCCGCCTCCAGCAGGGCGGACAGCGCCTCCGTACTGGTGGCGTTCACCACCGCCTGGATCTGCTCCGCCGTCCGGCGGTAGCTGACCTGGATGCTGATCTCATAGTACCCCCGCTGGGACCGGCTGGAGGCGGTGATATACTCCACGGCATAGGCGCCCATAGGCGTCTCCTGCTGGACCTCCGTAGTGGCCTGCTCCAGTGTGTCCGCCACCGTCAGATCGTCCTCGTAGTTGTAGAGGCGGACCGTGGCGCTCTCCGTGTGCTGGCCGATGAGGATCAGCAGGTCGTTCACGATGTCCTGGTAGTTCTCCGCCCGGAGAGTCCCGGCGGCCTCGCTCTCCCAGAACTTGCTGCTGTGGGGCTCCACGGTGGCATAGTTCCGCTCCAGCAGGGCGCTGCACCCCGTCAGGGACAGGCTGACGCACAGGAGCAGGGTGAGATGGCGCAGCTTCACGGCTCGGCGCCTCCTTTCCGGTCAGAATGGCCCAGGGACGGGCAGGGGCGCGCTTACAGCCCCAGGTCCTCGTCCACCAGCAGGACCTCCGTCTCCATGCCCAGCATAGGCCCCCAGAGAGTCACCAAGGCGCGGCAGACCCGCTCAGGACTCCGGCAGTCGTAGCAGCGGTCCGCCTTCACGGCGCAGGGCGTCTTCTTCCCCAGCTGCCGGGCGCGCTGGGGTGCAGCCACGTTCCGGGCCCGGTACACCGCCGCCTCGTAGGTGGGGGCCAGCTTGTTCCGGCCGATGACAAAGTACACCTTCTTCGGCCCGAAACAGAGCGCCGCCAGACGGTTGCCGGTGCCGTCGATGTTGACGATCTCCCCCGACTCCGCCAGGCCATTGGCAGAGGACAGGTACACCTGGGTCTGCATGGCCGCCTTCCGGGCGGCGTTCGCCTCCTGCTTCCAGTGCCAGATGACGGTGTTGTGGGCCGCCAGCTTGTCGTACACCCCCAGAGCGTCCAGGGTGGCGGAGCCGCCGAAGCCCACGGTCTTGCCGTCGATGGCGCCGTCCAGGTAGGCCGCGGCCTCCGCCGCCGCCGCAAAGGTGCGTACGGTGTAGCCCCGGCGCTCCAGGGCCTGCTGAACCTTCGTGAAATCTGTCATGTCAAATTTCCTCCTTCTGATAATCCCCAAATCCCTCGCCCAGGATCTCATGGGCGTCGCACACGATGAAAAAAGCCTTCGGGTCGATCTCCCGCAGCATCCGCTTGATGGGCACGATCTCCCGCTGCCTGAAGGCCACCAGCAGTACCTGCTTCTCCGCGCCGGTGTATGCGCCTTTTCCCTGAAGCAGCGTCACGCCCCGGTTCATATCCAGCAGTCCCTGGACCGTCTCCTCCCACCGGTCGGTGATGATGTAGGCCACACGAGAGGTATCCCACCCGTACAGGATCATATCCATGACCTTGGACAGCAGATACATCTGAATCAAGCCATAAAGTGCCGCGTTGACGGTGCCGAACACCACTGCAGCCAGGATCACCACCACCATGTCCGGGATCATCACCAGCTTACCGATGGGCAGCCAGGGGAATTTCAGCTTCAGCAGCTTGCCGATGATATCCGTGCCGCCCGTCGTGGCCCCCTGGGAGAATACCAATCCCAGCCCTACCCCCATCCCGGCGCCGCCGTACAGGGTCGCCAGGATCGGGTCCATCGGGGGGAAGGTATGCATCCATGCAATCACGTCAATGGCCAAGGAACTGACTGCCATGGCGTACAGGCTGCTCACCAGCAGGCGGCCTCCCAGGAGCCGCCAGCCCGCCAGAAACAGCGGCACATTGACAAGGATGGACAGCACTCCCACCGGCAGGACCGGCACCAGGGCGTTCACGATCTGGGCCAGACCCGTCACGCCGCCCATGGCGATCTGGTTGGGGGCTACGAACCAGTCAAATGCCAGGGCGTAGATCACCGCCCCCAGCGTGATGATACCGCAGCTCCTCACCTTCTGCGCCATAGATCTACTCCTTTTCTATCTGATTCAGTCCAGCAGATCCATCTGCCGCTCCTCGGAGTCCTCCTCCCGCAGCAGGGCGCCCGCCGCCGGGAGACTGCGCACCCGGTAGCGGCTCTGGGTGGTGATGGGCGTGTCCTCCAGCGCCTTCACCGTCTCCAGCTGGTACTTTGGCTTCAGGGTCATCACCGCCACCCCCTGGGTGGTGCGGGTGGTCTTGGGAGCCAGCAGAGCGGTGTGGAAAATCAGCGCCCGGGGCTCCGTGGAGTACACCGCCAGCTCGCAGTCTGCATCCAGCCTGCGGATACAGGCCAGGGGCGCCTTGTCGGAGTAGGCCCCCGTCAGCTTGCGGCGGTTGGAGGTGGTCTTGTAGGCGGTCAGGTCCACCCGGGCCGCCTTGCCGTTTGCAAAGAAGAACAGCAGGGCCCCGGCGTAGTCCGGTCCCGGCAGGACGGCGTAGATCACATTCTCGCCGCTGTCCATGGAGAGTTTCGCGGGCAGATAATCCCCCAGGGCGCTGGCCTTGGTGTCTTCAAACTCGCTGAGGCGGGTCTTGTACACCTGGCACCGGTCCGTGAAGAACATGATCTCCGCGCCGTTGGTGGTCTCAAAGGTCTGGGACAATCCGTCCCCGTCCTTGTACTTCTGGTCCGCCGCCATTCGCAAAGAGGCAGGGGTGATCTTCTTGAAGTACCCCTCCCTGGAGAGGAACACATGGACGGAGTAGTCCTCCACCTGAGCCTCCTCCACATAGGTCTCGATCTCGTGGCTGTACACGATGGAGGTTCGGCGGGGCTCGCCGTATTTCCTGGCCGCCTCCGTCAGCTCGTCCACCAGGATCTGCTTCAGCCGCCGGGGGGAGTTCAGGGTGTCCTCCAGGTCGGCGATCTCGTCCTGGAGGGCGGCGGTCTCGTTGACACGCTTGAGGATATACTCCTTGTTGATGTTGCGGAGCTTGATCTCCGCCACGTACTCCGCCTGGATCTGGTCGATGCCGAAGCCGATCATCAGGTTGGGGATGACCTCGGCCTCCTCCTCTGTCTCCCGGATGATTTGGATGGCCTTATCGATGTCCAGCAGGATCCGCTTGAGGCCCTTTAAGAGGTGCAGCTTGTCCTGTTTCTTCTTCATCACGAAGTAGACCCGCCGCCGGACGGACCCGGTCCGCCAGGCAGTCCACTCCTCCAGGATCTGCCGCACCCCCAGCACCTTGGGAGTACCGGCGATCAGCACGTTGAAGTTGCAGGCAAAGGCGTCCTCCAGGGGTGTCAGCTTGTAGAGCTTGGTCATCAGCTTGTCCGGGTCCACGCCCCGCTTCAGGTCGATGGCCAGTTTCAGGCCGGAGAGGTCCGTCTCGTCCCGCATGTCGGCGATCTCTTTCGCCCGGCCCGCCTTGATGAGCTCCGCCACCTTGTCCAGGATGGCCTCCACGGTGGTGGAGTAGGGGATCTCGTAGATCTCGATGAGATTCTCCTCTTTGACGTAGCGGTACTTGGCCCGGACCCGGACGCTGCCCCGGCCGGTCTCATAGATCTCCCGGATGGTGTTCCGGTCGAAGATCAGCTCTCCGCCGGTGGGGAAATCCGGCGCCAGCAGGGTCTCCATCAGGTCGCAGTCCGGGTTCTTCAGATAGGCGATGGTGGTGTCGCAGACCTCCTTCAGATTGAACCCACAGAACTGGGAGGCCATGCCCACGGCGATGCCGCTGTTGGCGGACACCAGAATGTTGGGGAAGGTGGTGGGCAGCAGGGCCGGCTCCTTCATGGTGTTGTCGTAGTTGTCCACGAAGTCCACGGTGTCGCTGTCGATGTCCCGGAACAGCTCGGCGCAGATGGGCGTCAGCTTGGCCTCCGTGTACCGGGGGGCGGCCCAGGCCATGTCCCGGGAGTAGACCTTGCCGAAGTTGCCCTTGGAGTCCACAAAAGGCGTCAGCAGGGCGCCGTAGCCCCGGGAGAGGCGCACCATGGTGTCGTAGATGGCGGCGTCGCCGTGGGGGTTGAGGCGCATGGTCTGGCCCACGATGTTGGCGGACTTGGTCCGGGCTCCCGTCAGCAGACCCATCTTGTACATGGTGTACAGCAGCTTGCGGTGGGAGGGCTTGAACCCGTCGATCTCCGGAATGGCCCGGGAGACAATGACGCTCATGGCGTAGGGCATGTAGTTGGTCTCCAGCGTGTCGGTGATGGGCTGTTCCACCACCGCCGCGTGAAGGCCGATGACGTTGGACGCGTCTACCTTATGCTTGTTGTCGTCGGTTTTTTTCTTTTTGGGCATGGTTATGATTCCTTATCTCGAGGTTTGAAGATTTGTTCCAGATATTTTTCGGCCGTATCGGTAAGGCCTAGATACGCCTGTTGCCGATGGCTGTAACGGATGGACTCCGCAGGCATCTCTCTCCCTTGTGTATGCGTATATGTATCTTTTCCCAGCGCATCTACAAGATCATATAGACAGATCCCATCCTGAATATTCCCCGCACACGGCTCGACATCATACAATTCCAAATACACCGGCCACTGTCCGCCATCTGGAATCACATTGGTCTCACGGAATACATGGCACCGCGCTCTCCCGACAATCATCGGCGCTGGATTCCCATTTCGGTCCCTGGAATGGACCGCAATGTATACAATGTCCCCTTCGTGCATCCGCTTTGGCTTTCTCGCTTGCGAAAAGCGCGTCATGTAAATTCCGTTTTGTTCATGAAACGTGTACGGTCCGCCCGAGGATCGTCGTTCCCTGCTGCTGGCTTCAAATTTTATCCAGCAATGGCTGTCATAGTTTATTTGGGGATTCAGTAATTCTTGGACATAGTCCCTGTCCAATTCATCATCACTTGCGGGCAATTTTGCACCAAATGGTTTTACGGTCGTTTTACAAGGGCCCGCGCATTTGCTATGTGTATTCTCTTCTTTCACCAACTGATCTTCGTGTTTCAGCCTTTCTTCCGTAATATATGTTTCCTGTTCCCTGCATACGTCCCGCAATTTTTCAAAATATTTCTGTAAGGAATCAAACAATTCCGGTTCATCCTCAATATACAGCGACAATTCAATATTTTTGCTCATGCCGCTTTCCGTAAAATTTGCAGAACCTAAAATCGCTGTCCTGTCGTCAATCAAGTACAGTTTTGTGTGCAAACCCAACAACGCCAACAGTTCCACACCTGCGTGTAACATTTTCGTTAGGCCTTTTGTACTATTTGCACCTTTCACGAAAGCCTCATGGTCAAACCGTGTAATAAAGGTGGCAGGTATTTGTTTTTTCTTGATGAGTTTTGAAAAATAATCCGCTGTATCCTCTGACAAAAATGGAGAAACAATATCAATTTTCCTGTGACTGCGCTCAAATGCCTCTGTCAGTTTTTCTTTATGGTTGTAAGTCAATAGTTCAATCGACATTTGGCAGTCTCTCCTCCTCACGAAATTCACGAAATATCCGCCATCTCCAGGTACTTGTACCCGTTCTCCGCAATATGGTCCTTCCGGCCCTGGAGGTTGTCCCCCAGCAGCAGGTCGAACACCGCCGCCGTCTGCTCCACGTCCTCCGGCATCACCCGGATCAGCCGCCGGGTCTCCGGGTTCATGGTGGTCAGCCACATCATGTCCGGGTCGTTCTCGCCCAGGCCCTTGGACCGGTCGATCTTGTACTTCTTCCCCTCCAGGGATTTCACGATGTCGTTCTTCTCCTTGTCGGAGTAGGCGAACCACGTCTTGTCGCCGCTGTTGATCTCAAACAGGGGCGTCTCCGCGATATACACGTACCCCTCCCGGATCAGGGTGGGGGTCAGCCGGTACAGCATGGTGAGGATCAGCGTCCGGATCTGGAAGCCGTCCACGTCGCCGTCGGTGCAGATGACCACCTTGCTCCACCGCAGGTTGCTCAAGTCAAAGGGCGCCACGTTCTTCACGTGCTTGTTCTGGACCTCCACGCCGCAGCCCAGGACCTTGATGAGGTCCGTGATGATCTCGCTCTTGAAAATCCGGGCATAGTCCGCCTTCAGGCAGTTCAGGATCTTGCCCCGCACCGGCATGATGCCCTGGTACTCGGAGTCCCGGGCCAGCTTCACGCTGCCCAGGGCGCTGTCGCCCTCCACGATGTAGATCTCCCGCTTGTCCACGTCCTTGGTGCGGCAGTCCACGAACTTCTGGACCCGGTTGGCGATGTCCACCGAGCCGGAGAGCTTCTTCTTCACGTTCAGGCGGGTCTCCTCCGCCTTCTCCCGGCTGCGCTTGTTCAGCAGCACCTGTTCGCCGATCTTCTCCGCGTCAAAGGGGTTTTCAATAAAGTAGATCTCCAGGTTGCTCCGCAAGAACTCCGTCATGGCCTCCTGGACGAATTTGTTGGTGATGGCCTTCTTGGTCTGGTTCTCGTAGCTGGTCTGGGTGGAGAAGTTGTTGGACACCAGCACCAGGCAGTCCTCGATGTCCGCCCAGGTGATCTTGCTCTCGCTCTTCTGATACTTCCCCTGGTCCCGCAGGTACTTGTCGATGGCGGAGACAAAGGCGGACTTGGCCGCCTTCTCCGTGCTCCAGCCAGGAGGAGTTGTGGTAGTGCTCGATGACGTTCACCTTGTTGGAGAAGCAGCAGGCCACACTGAGCTTCACCTTGTATTCCGGCTTGTCCGCCCGGTCCCGGCCCTTCTTCTCCGTCTGCCAGAACACCGGCGCCGTCAGGCTCCCCTCTCCCGCAAGCTCCGTCACATAGTCCATGATGCCGTTTTCGTAGAGGAACTCCGCCTCTTCGAACCGACCCGGCTCTGTCTCGTTCCGGAACCGGAAGGTGACCCCGGCGTTCACCACCGCCTGGCGCTTCATCACGTCGGTGAAGTACTCCGCCGGGATGGCGATGTCCGTGAACACGTCCAAGTCGGGAAGCCAGCGGGTGCGGGTGCCGGTTTTTCTGGCCTGGCTCTTGGGCAGGGGCGTCTTCCCCAGCTCCCCCACGATCTCGCCCCGCTGAAAGTGCAGGGTGTATTCAAAGCCGTCCCGCCAGACGGTGACGTCCATGTACCGGGAGGCGTACTGGGTGGCGCAGGCACCCAATCCGTTGAGCCCTAAGGAATATTCGTAGTTGTCGCCGGAGACGTTGTCGTACTTGCCGCCGGCGTACAGCTCGCAGTACACCAGCTCCCAGTTGTACCGCTGCTCCTTCTCATTCCAGTCCACCGGGCAGCCCCGGCCCGCGTCCTCCACCTGGATGGACCGGTCTGCAAACCGGGTGACAGTGATGGTCCGGCCGTGGCCCTCCCGGGCCTCGTCGATGGCGTTGGACAGGATCTCAAAGACCGCGTGCTCACAGCCCTCCAGCCCGTCGGAGCCGAAGATCACGCCGGGCCGCTTCCGGACCCGGTCTGCGCCCTTTAATGCCGAAATGCTGTCGTTGCCATAGTCCTGCTTCTTGGTTGCCATTAAGTTCCTCCAAAGGCAGTGTCTGCCGTAAAATTCATAAATTTATTGTAGCACACCCGGCGCTGTCCTTCAAGTGCTCCCCCAAAAGACGCCGTGATCCCGCCCGCTTCCCGACTCTTCACACAAATTTTACAAAAATGTTATTGCGTAAAATTTCTCATAACCTGGCCGTCACCCAGCTCAATGCCCTTTTCATCGGGGTTTTGCACATTCTCCACAGAGTTTTCCACACCGTTATGTCAACTTTTGAAATACGAAAAAAATACCGCGCCGCGCACACCCCGGCCGGACGCTCCGTTTTTCGGATCAGATGCTTTTACAGAGCGCCTTTTCAGCCAGCCGGATACCCGGAATTTTTTTGTAGTTGCAAATGCAATATATGCGCACATTTGGATATGCTAATATATTGCCAGAAGAAATCCCTCTCCCCTTGAAAGTATTTCAAAAAACGGAAAAAGGAGAATTCTATATGAAGTTCTATATCTGCAAACATTGCGGCAATGTCATCACCAAGCTCACCTCCGCCCAGGTGCCCGTGAAGTGCTGCGGCGAGGAGATGCATGTGCTGGAGGCCGGTGTCACCGACGCCGCCCAGGAGAAGCACGTGCCTGCCGTCACGGTGGAGGGCAGTCTGGTGAAGGTGGACGTGGGCTCTGTCACCCATCCCATGACCGCCGAGCACTTTATCCAGTGGGTGGTGGTGGAGACTGAGCGGGACGCCCTGATCCACTGGTTCCACCCGGAGGAGGCGCCGGAGGTCGTGTTCGCCCTGGCGGAGGGCCAGACTGCCAAGGCCGTTTATGCCTACTGCAACCTCCACGGTCTTTGGAAGAAGGACCTGTAAGCTGCGAGACACCAGACCGCCCCGGCGCTGTGCAGCGCCGGGGCGGTCTTCTGACTTTTGAGATCGGATATATTTAGGATATAGGAAGCCTCTGTGGGTGCAGCATCCCCAAAGCGGGACGGCATGGCATTCCCGCTTCAGCCGAGCAGCACCAGGACCACGCCGTAAATCACCGAGGCCAGGGTGCCGAACACGATCACCGGCCCGGCGATC
>ENA-OPCA01002020-OPCA01002020.1-human-gut-metagenome-genome-assembly--contig:-NODE-2020-length-13764-cov-3.856445_pt1 | contig 13764 bp, 9 predicted proteins | sample MGYA00241076_ERZ501468 | MGnify/ENA primary metagenome ERZ501468 (study PRJEB25962, sample SAMEA2042633) | human gut metagenome | biome: human gut; feature: human-associated habitat; material: faeces... | reverse complement strand
GGGGACTGAACGGATATCACCGGAAATGCTGAACGGGTATCCGCCGGAATATGCACAATACCGAACTCTTTCTATTACGGGATAATGTTTAACCTGTCCAACTTTTGGGGGTCACTTCAATTTGAGACAACCTCTTTCTTTTTAGTTCAAAGCCAATCTCTTTTTCCGGATAAACAACCAGTAAGCCGTAAGCACCAACAATCCGGTAACCACCCACGACACCGGATACACCATCATCAGCACATCGTATCCTCTCCACACCGGTGATACCCCATACACCCAGACAATACGCAACAGGCAGGTTCCAAACACCGTGAGCACGGCCGGAGTCAGCGATTTTCCCATGCCGCGCAACGATGAACCGGCAATCTCATAACTGCTGGCAATAAACTGACAGGCCAGCACAATGTGCATGCGGATAGCCCCGAAATGATGCACCATCGGCACATCCGAAAAGAAGCCCAGGAAGAAATCATCCTGCCAGGCAAAAAGCCAGTTGAAGGCTGCACAGAAAGCCAGACTTGAGCCCATGCAAATCCAGAACACCCGATGCACCCGGTCCATTCTTCCGGCCCCATAGTTCTGGGCAATGAAGCTGATGGCAGCCCCGTTGAATCCCTGAATAATGAAATAGCAATAATACTCAAAGTTGAGCGCAGCCGACGAACCAGCAATCGCATCAGCTCCGTAGCTGTTGATAGACGACTGCACCACCACATTCGAAATGGAGAAAATCATACCCTGCACTCCTGCCGGCACTCCGATGCGCAGCATACGGCTCAACTCCACCCCGTGAATCCTCATCTTGTCGAAATGCAACCGGAAAGGTTCTTTCTCCTTACGCAGCAAACGAATGATTAAGGTAGCACTGACCGCATTGGCTATGCCCGTAGCTACAGCCACTCCTGCCACACCCATGCCGAAGCCTATCACGAACAGCAGGTTCAGCAAGGTATTGACCACACCGGCCATGACCAGAATATACAACGGACGCCGTGTATCGCCCATGCTTCGCAAAATGGCGGCACCGAAATTAAATGCCATGATAAAAGGCATCCCCAGGAAATAAATACGCAGGTAAGTCACCGCCTCATCCAATACATCCGGCGGAGTACCCATCCATGTCAGAATCGGCCGGGCAGCTACCTGCCCCAATACCAGCAAAAAGAATCCGCTGAGAAGCGCCACCAACTGCACTGTACTGATGGCATTGCGTATGCTCCTGTCGTCCTGCTGCCCGATGTGGTTGGAGATAATGGCACAGGCTCCCATGGAAACACCCATAAACAGGTTTATCAATAACCCGATGACCGGCGCATTACTTCCCACGGCTGCCAGAGCCCTGCTTCCTACGAAGTGGCCCACTACTGCCACGTCCACCGAATTAAAAAGCTCTTGTAATAAACTGCTGGCTGCCAGCGGAAGGGCAAACAGCAAAATTTTCTTGAACAACGGCCCGTTCAGCATATCTATCTCATTGCTTTGGGCACGTTTTCTAGTCACACTGTGATCCATCTTTTTTACCTTCTTCAAAATGCGCGGCAAAGTTACGGTAAAATTGGATAAGATGGATTATTAATCTCCTGATTCGTTTCCTTTCTGTTTCAATTCATCCATAAATTCTTGATAAAGAGCTACAGAAACATAGTGCCACAACTTGGTGGTTTCGTCGGATAACCTTTTGTATTTCTTTGATTACCCTATTCTAAAATTTGCCAATAGCCATGCTTTCGACCTCCCACACGTTTCAATAATCCAAGTTCCTGAAAGCGTGAAAGATTATACTTTACACCATCCTCAGTGATGTTAAGAAGATTTTCACTGATTTCCTTTCGAGTTGCCCCTGGATATTCTTTTAGGAAAGATAGTATAGCCCTCTGTTGTTCCGTCAAGTTTAGCCCAATCTTTTGGGTAGTCTTTTGGGTAGTTGCTCTTTCCGGATACTCAAATTTGAATATCGTCCAGATGCCCGAAGCATCACAACGAAACTCAGGAGTAGAAAAGCCATCATTTTTGCAAGCTGTTATGATACGCTCAATACCACGCCCCCATGCTTCAATCTCTCCAGAACGGAAGAACGCATTAGCTATATCTGGATTGTAAGGGAAACTACGATGCGAAGACAGCAAAGTCTCTACAGTCCAACCATCCGGCAGCACACCTCCATTCACTATTTCCATATAGGCAAATTTGCATGAGTGCTAAGCATATTCTCTACGCGTAATACTAATCTTTTTGTGCATACGTCTCAAATACCACCGCATCAAACACAGACTTACAACTTGCTATTATTTCAGGCGACAACTCTTCATGCAATGCATTACTTCGATATTTCTGACGTATAGAAACCATGATAGGGCTATATTTCCATACTTCAAAACAATCTTTAAACAAATAGCTTCCAAGATAACAGATTCACGCCTAGTAAAATAAAGCAACTTCTGCAACTTCATCTCATCAATTTCCTTACCATACCGTTGCTGATAGCACAAACAAATATAGGATGCTATTCTTACAACGCCTACCATAAAAATACATGGACCTACTTTATATCAAAAGGATATAATTTTTTTTATTTCAGGATTGTTTACTCCGATTCTCCGAAGAAGAAATGAACGAATTATTTGTGTTAATTTATATATAGCATCCTCATATTCATTATTATTGAGAATGTAATCTTCATTCGTATTGGGGTGAGTTATTACATTTCTTGTATTAATAATTTTTTCAATGAAGTCATTATTAACACTATTAGGTAACAAGTCCTTAACTTCCTCTATCAGTTTTTCAAATCTGGGTTTTAACTGAGTTCCTTTAGAATATAAAAGAGCTTGTTCAAGTTCATTCTGTTCTGACTTACTCAAACAGGAAACAGTCTTCTCAAAAATCATTTGTGCCCATTTATATCGTCGTGATTCTTTATGGATAATTGCATTTTTACCTTTCATAGATTTAGTTACAGAGTCAATAAATGATATATAATTCCTTATTTGAGACGATGGAGGTAAATATTGGTTGCTAGATGTCTCATAATAGGTGTTAATTGCATCACTCTGTTCTTTATAAAAAGAAGTCCATTTATCAAAAATAGAATGAATATCTGATTGAGTAAAATCTTTCAATTCTGTGTATGAGCATAAATCAGGATATTCATTGATAAACTTAAATGATGCTTTTCTATTTATCATATATACATAACTACCATCATTAGTGAAAAATCTAATATGATGTGGTGTAAACTCTCTATTAATTAATAAAAATAGAAGGTAGATGTATTCAGTAATAATGTTTTGAGCATTATAAAATGACTGGCGTTTTTTAAAATTAAAGTTTAAGAATGTCTTTTGAATAATATGTTTATCTTTACTGCCATATGAACAACTATAACCAAAATATATACTAATAGTAATATCTTCCGATGAATATAGAATATATTGACAAGGGGCTTCAAAACATATAAATTTTATGTAATCTGGGACTTTATCATTTTTCAAATCTTTATATGCATCACATAAAATTGAGTTAGTCCACTTATCAAGTATTGGAAGCCTTAAAGAAACCTGTCTTATATTATCAAAATCGCTAATATTATCATGTATAATTAACTCTTTAACTTCATATTTTAAGTGTTTTAATCCGTTCCCAAAATTCTTTATATAAAGAAATGTGAGTCCTTTAAGTATAATATGTTCTAAATATTCTTCCTTGCTACCTTCATTGACAGAAAAGGTAGAGCCATGAAGACTTTCTAAATATTCTGGTAATGTCACAGATGGATCTTGAAAAAATAAATCTATAAAGATTGTTTCAGACTCGATAAATAAAGTTCCGGAAAATTTACAGTTAGCATTATCAGGAAGATGCCATAAACCAACATAACGTTTTTGGAATTGAAAATTAAAATGGTTCATAAATAACTATCAATGCAATTCACATAATTCTTATTATAATACTACATCTAATGAATCATTATATTTACTATAAACAGAATCCAGCTATATAAGAAGCACTTATAACTGAATTCTGTCTCAATTAATCATTATAATGTAATATTGCTAATTAATATACCTTGTAATAAGTTCTCCAACTGTAATATGAGTAGCTTCCTCCTGTTTTGAACGCATCTTATTATAAATAAAATCAGGAATTTTAAAAGCTGTCTTGCGATGGTCATAAATACAGTTCTGTATCTCACATAAATCAATATCACTAAAGACAATCCCATTGTTCCTGTATTCTTCAAGGTAATCATCAATTATCTTTTTTATCCTTTCGCATTTCTCTATATTATCACTATTTGCCTTTCTTGTAGAAAAAAACCACCTAATGACAGGAATTAAAGGCACAGCTACAAATACAATCGTAGTTCTAAGTCCTTCATCTTCATAAAAAGCAATACCAAGAATAATAATTAATATAATTATACTTATGATCGTAAGAGAACATAAAAACTTTTTTCTTAAAGCTACATCATACGTCAGATTTATTCTCTGACATATTATAACAGCAAGCATTCTGTCAACTATATCAACATCTCTATCATACCAATTAAGAAAATCTTCATCATTAGAAGATTTTGCATTGGAATTAATATCTTCTAATGAAGGCTGAGCCCCAAAGGTATACCTATTCCATTGCAATTCAAAAACATTACAATCAAATTGCTGTTGAATCTTTGCTGCAAGAACTCTTTCTTTTTTTATTTTACACTCCAACCATAAACCTGCCATTAGTGATAACAAATTATATGCAATCATAAAATGAAACAAAACTTGATAATCTTCAGAACTAATGAAAGGTTTTGCAAATGATATTACAATTGGAAACAATACACAGAAAATAAAATAATACTTTGTTAATTTACCTACCTTAGAATATAAATGACGCATAGCTTTGAGCATTTTTATATTCTCAGGCCTGTTCTGTAACTCGACTATATTATTTGCCATAACCAGGAAATTTATCTTTAAATATTTCAATCCATTTGTTTATTGCACTCTCATTACTATAATACTGTTCAAGCCAGATAGCTTCATTAACTTTAGAAAGACAACTGGATACAATATTCCGTAAATTATTTCTATCCGGGAAAGTCGTATCATTAATATTGCCTTGAAAACCTTTGGGATCATTATAATCAAACATAATATTATTCTGTAAATACTCAAGAACACTCTTTACTATTTGAGGATATGTAGTTGGGTGTAAGTATTTATTATTATTTGCCCAATTTATTATGAGATTTTCAAATAAATATGAACTTACCTTATTCCCCCAGTATATCTCTTTCCAATACTTCATCAAACGGATGATTGGCAATAGCTTACTATCCCAATCTTTGTTGGCTGAGGTTGTTCTATCTTGGTCAATTCTAGGATCTGTGCCTTTCCATGAACCTTGTCCGTCAGGAATTACAAAAAAGTCAGTTGCTGTATGAAACGCAGGAATAATATCAAAATTCCATTCATAAGAACTCAGCTTTAAAGTAACCGCTTCTTGGTTTCGATGAATGTCAGCATTAGAATATGTAGGTATTGCAGCTAACTCTTTTTTGATTCCTTCTATCATTTTTCTTGAATTGAGTGATGTTCCATCACAATAATTAGGCAAACATATAGCATTAGGATTATTGAGGAAAATAGGATATTCCCTCCCTTCTCCTTTAGATACGTCTGTTGTAGTACAACCTTGTGCATTAAAAATGATCATCATATCAATATCATCCAAAGGCCTAATCTTAGTATTTCGAGCAAACGAACCATAGTAAACATGATTCAGCCCATACAAAGGTGGTATCTTACCTTGATTAGCAAGATTTACAATTTGTGAAACGAGCCAATCTCTACTACTTCTGGCTCTATTCGTTCTTTCAGGAACAAGATTCACTGTATCCTGAATAAATTTATCAAAACATGCATTTACTGTATATGGCATAACTTTTCTATTTTAATGTTATATCTTATCTTTTTAATTATTATTCTCACCACTTTCCATATCTGTAATATTAATCATTGTAACATACAGATATATAGCGGTAACCATGTGAATACCTGGACGGACATTGCTGTCTTCTATGATAGGTGCATTATGAGCGTCAACGTTACGGAGAGAATGAAGGAAATTATAATAAGACTTCATATTGAACAATATTTCATCTTCTGTATAATACAGAAGATTTAATCTTACAGCTTTAGCTGTATCCAAGAACTGAACAAAGCTACCATCATCCTTGGTCAGCTCTTTACCGTTAACCATAAAATAAATTTTCTTCATAAACGCCTCTAACTTAATACTCAACAGTTTTAGCCAGTCCCGTAAGTCCTCATCTCGTCCACTTGTTCTGTAAGCCAGGTTTAAAGTGCGTTTTATATCCTTTATACCGTCTAAAGAGCGTACTGTTTCTGTATCAAATACCTTGAACATCCACTGAATCACTTCTTCAAGTTGTCTATATTTTACACCACAAAGTTCCTTAAAATCAGCAGCGAACTCTTCCAGTAACTTTTCTGTAAGCAACTGTTCATTAAATGCCGGATTAATAAGCTCCTGAAGACGCATAAGTATCAGTGTGTCCAACTGTGACTGAATATTCGGCTGAGAAAGATAACGGCGTTGCATTTCACTACTGTTTGCAGTGATAATACCCAGTTCGGTACTAATATTATCATGAATGACCTGCATCTGCATATCTTCATCATTATTCAATACAGAATCTCTTACTTCATCACTTTCCTGCAACTTGGAAACCACCTGACGAATCTGACTTCTTACCGTATCAGGATCACCCCAATCTATATCACCAAATACCTGATTAAAATCATCTACAATCTGTTCCAGCGTTGCCATGTTAGGATCTGTGGTTCCTCCGGTAGTTTGACCTACAGGTATCGGTTCTACTTCTGAGTTTTTGTTTTCTAACTTTATGCTTTCATCTACACGCTTGACTACACGATACTTGTCAAAGTCTACAAGTTCCAGTAATCCCTGAGTCCAATCTTCACGTTTAAGTACAGGTAGCTTCTTCAACAGGAAATGAAAAAATGTATTCTTCTTTTCCCAGTCTATTCGGCTGAAGTTCATTAAGGCTGAAAGAAACTCATATAAACGTACAAAGTGCTTCATTGCACTTTTAACTTCAATCTGTCTATCTTCGTTTCCATCCTCTTCGGACATTTTTTTAAAACGTTCAACACAAGCATCCAAAATAGGATCCAACTCTTGTCTTTCAGCGCCAGACCAATATTTCCGGTTAAATTCATCCACCTCTTCTTCTGTATAGATCATAGACTCGTCACAAATAGCCAACTTATCACTGACCTTATTTACATCGGTTTCACGGGATAAAATGGTCATCTTATAATAACGCTGAAAATCCTCCTGAATATCCTCTGCCTTGTTTACAAAATCCAACACATTTGTTTCTGTTTTAAGGGGATGACAACGATTCAAACGACTAAGAGTCTGTACCGTCTTCACGTCCTTCAGAGGTTTATCCACATACATTGTATGTAATAGCGGTTCATCATATCCCGTCTGGAATTTATCAGCCACTATCAGAAAGCGATAAGCTCCTGTTCGGAAAACCTTCTCAATCTTTGATGAAGGAAAACCATTTAGTTCTGCTTCATCCAACTGCTTACCATTATATTCTTTAGTACCACTAAAAGCAATAATAGCTTTATAAGGACTTTTACGTGATTCAAGTTGAGCCTTAATTGCGAAATAATAGTCAATGGCACGTGATATACCATTACATACCACCATTGCTCTGGCTTCACCTCCCATCTTATGGCACACATTTTCGTGAAAGTGCTCTACCATAATACGTGCTTTCTTCTCTACTGTTTCAGGCTGACTTTCCACCCATACACGCAACTTCTTGCTTGCCTGGTCTTTGTCGAATTCCGGATTTTGTTCTGTAGCTTTCAGAATCTTATAGAAACTATCATACGTTATGTAGTTTTCAAGGACATCACGTATAAAACCTTCTTCTATTGCTTGGCGCATGGAGTACAAATGGAATGGTTTATGACCAATTTCTCCATTCTCCTTTTTATAAGGGATACCGAACATTTGAAGAGTTTTAGGCTTCGGGGTTGCTGTAAAGGCATAAAAATTTGTATTTTTAGCCATCATACGACCTGATACAACATAAGATAGCAGTTCATTCAAGCCATCTTCTGTGTCTTCTACCTGCACATCTTTATGTCCGTATCCAGACAATACTCGGTTCAAAGCACTCTGCATAGATCCACTCTGACTGCTATGAGCTTCATCTATAATTACACAAAACTTTCTTGATGCCAGTTCTTTACCAAGTGTCTGCAAAATAAAAGGAAACTTACATATAGTAGATACAATAATCTTCTTGCCAGCAGCCAATGCTTTCTTCAAGGCATCACTATCATCTGCCCATTCTACAATACTTTTATTATTGCAGAAAGCACGTATGTTATCACGTATCTGCTTGTCCAAGTTTACTTTATCCGTAATGACAATTACACTCTCAAACCGTGGTGTAATCTCATCCTCTTTCTTCAGGTTTACCAACTGAAAAGCCAACCATGTAATAGAGTTAGATTTTCCACTACCAGCAGAATGTTGTATCAAGTATCTCTGACCACTTTCTTTTTGTCTTGTATCAGCTATCAGAGCACGTACAACCTCCAGCTGATGATAACGCGGCCAGATTGTGCTTTCTACTGTTTTACCAGTGTCTTCATCTTTTTTCTTGATAACCTGAGCAAAATTTTCAAGAATCTCGCTCAAACTTGGCTTTTGTAAGATTTCTTCCCAAAGGTAAGCAGTCTTTAATCCGTTATCATTAACCGGATTACCAGCACCATCATCAACCCCTTTATTAAAAGGTAAGAACCAAGAACTTTCTCCACTAAGCTTTGTACACATCTGTACTTCTGCATCATCAACAGCAAAATGTACCGCACAACGTTTAGGCATAAACAGAAGCTCTTTGGGATTTCGGTCTCTTCTATATTGTTTTACGGCATCATCACAATTCTGGCAGGAAAGCTCATTTTTCAACTCCATTGTAATTATAGGCAATCCATTAAGCATAAGGACTATATCTATGGAATCACGCGTCTGGGTCTGTGAATAATGCAACTGACGCACTACAGACCAGCAATTTTGTCGATATGCCTCCTGCGCAGCCAAGTTTGCTTTAGTCGGCAGAGGATAATAAAAGTCAAATATTGTAGCGTTATGTTCTACACCACGGCGCAAGACATCGACCACACCACGCTGTGAAATCTGACTACGCACACGCTCATAAAACTTGCGTATATTAAGCGGTGTTTCAAAAATGCGTACACGATTTACCTTTTCTTGCTGTGTACTTTCAAGAAAAGTACGTAGCATACCTTCGTCCAAGCAAAATTCTTTATTAAAGTCTTTGCTTTCTCTACTAATCCATCTCAAATATTCATCTCTCTCACCTTTCTTATCAAGAAGAAAGGCTTCTATAATATTTTCCAATCCTTTTTCTGAAGTATCTGTAATCATAATAAATCATTTTAAAGTTTAGGTTGTACATTGATTCTCCCTGTCACAGCATCACAAATAAGTCTCTGACGATACTCTTTAAGACTATCAATCTGTCTTTTTACATCAGATATATACTTATCTATTTGGGCTGTTTTTGTTGGATATATTCAACTATCTGCTGTTGTTCTGATAATGGTGGGAAAGGAATTAATCTTTTCTTGAGCTCCGAATAAGATAATGTAAGCCTTATTCCTGTTCCCATGCCATGAAATAGCTTCATCGAGTCCATAGCTTTAAATAAATAACAAAAATATTGAGAGCATATATTAACTCTTGGACGCAAACAGACATAAGCTGATGTAATAATACCTTCATGAGAAGCTATAGCAACTCTCTGTGAAACAAAATCATAATTAAGATTTAAACCATTAATTACGATATCATTAGGTTGTAACACTGTATACTTTGCATAAGTATCTGCATCCTCTTCTTCCTTATATTCTCTTTTTTTAGGAACTAACTGACCATAATTAAATTGATAAGCTTCCGTTATTGCCAAATCTAAATTTAACTTACGATTTTCTATAAAAGCTAATGCTAATCTAGATATGTCCCAATGCTCTGGTACCTCACCAATCCAAGCAACACCACTATCCTTATAACTATCATACCTTCTCATATCACTCTCCCAAGATTTCGTTCAACAAACCATCAGTGCGACTCTCTATCTCACGAATTTCTTCACGTATATCTTTTAAAGCTCTCAGTTCTATAGGCTTATAAAAATACTTTGTGAAAGAAAGTTCATATCCGATAACCGTAGCATCATCATTAACGAAAGCATCCGGAGCATAAGGCAACACTTCATTACGCATGAACTCTTCTATCCCTCCTTTATAAAGAAGTGGGACCTGTTCTGTGTCACGTAAAGCCGGCTCCGAAACCAACTTACCATCCTTCACTACCGGTTCGGCATCAGGGTTTACTTTTTTACTGATATACAGAAAAACATCTTCAATTTTACTCCAAGTAAATTTAAGCTGCTTTACCCTTGTATCAAAATTGAACCTTTCTTCAAACTCCTGGACATCTAGCCATTCTGTTTTTTCTCCGAGCATATCACATAAAACAGTAAGCGCACAGCTGAGAACCATATCCGCCATTATCTGTCCTGTGGTCTTTGCCAATTTCATTTTCCTGAATCTAGCAAACTTAGAATCAAATATAGATTCATCTTCAGAAACTTCAGGAATCGCCTCCTGTAGAGGAATGTCTATGTCAAGCTGCATTAACTGCACAATACACTCGTCAGATAACGATACATCTTTGCGAACAAAACTATTCACTGTCTTTTGCAAAGCATCTATGCTTAATGATATACTTTGGCGCAAAGGACGCTCAACGGTTATCTGCCAAAAGCCAAATTCACGATTATCAAAAATCTTGGACTTGTCATTTTCAACAAAATCTGTCAGCAACTTTACAATAGCTGCACGGTCATTATCAGAAGCTTCACAATTCTTATTACCCAGATTTTTACGGAGTGGAGTCTTTATAGAAGTAGCATCAATCAACTGAACTTTTCCACGACGGCGTTCTTCCTTCCGATTGGTTACAATCCAGACGAAAGTTCCAATCCCCGTATTATAAAACATATTCTCCGGCATTGCTACAATAGCTTCCAACATATCATTTTCGATAATATATCTGCGCAAATTGCTTTCGCCACCTCCTGCATTACCTGTAAATAAAGAAGATCCATTATGTATCTCCACAATACGAGTACCAAGTTCTGTATCCTCTTTCATACGACTTACATTATTGGCAAGGAAAAGCATCTGAGGGTCACCGATATTAGGGACAAATGTCATCTGTTTGCCATCCATAATACCAGAGAAACGTGTATCAGGAACATCCTCTTTCTTCTTAGGAGAACCCCATACCTCAAAATCTTTTTTCCACGGTGTACCAAACGGAGGATTAGAAATACAGAAGTCAAAGTTCTTACCCGGATGCCCATCATCTGATATAGTACTTCCATTCACAAAACGATAACGCATCACACCTCCCTGACGATAAGTGAAATCCTGACTATGGCCGGATAACATCAAATCAGCCTTACAAGTTGCAAAAGTCTCAGGCTGTAATTCCTGTCCAAACAAATAAGTTTTCAATCTCATACCACGCTCTTCGGCTATATCTTCCAGTCTATCCTGAGCAACAGACAAGATACCTCCTGTACCACAAGCACCATCATAAATCTCATACCCCCCGTTTCTCATACGGTCGGCAACTGGTATAAAAGCCAAGTCTGCAAGCAACTTCACATAATCACGTGGTGTATAGTGTTCTCCTGCTTCTGTTACACTATAATCCTCATTAAACTTACGCAACAAATCCTCAAACAAAGTACCCATTGTATGATTGTCAAGAGGTGGCAGCTTAATCTCTTTAGTGTTTTCATCAACAACAGGTTTTATACCAAGATTTATATCATCTGCCGTCATCTTCTCGATCATCATACCCAAACAACCCAAGTTTGAAAGTAACTGCACATAATGACGAAGGTCGAATTTAGCTATAATATCCTGTACATGAAGACTGAATCCGTCAAGATATGCCTCAAAATTCTGACGCAAACGAGTCTGATCAGTTTCAGCCTTTAACATTTTCATTGTAAAAGGAGAAACATTGTAAAAAGGATATTTTGTAACGAAACATAACTGCTGTTCCTTGCTTTCTTCCGGCATTATGGCAAATTCTTCTGTCTGGCAGAAGTTTATTACCTGCTGTTTACTCTCCTCTAACAATAAATCCAGGCGACGAAGTACAATAAAAGGCAGAATTATTTTCTTATAATCACCTTTATTAAATGACTGGACAAGCACATCGTTCGCTATGTTAAAAAGGAACGAAAACAACTGATTATACTGAGATTGATTCATATTCTAAATTTATTTATTACAAAGTTAAACACTATACGCTCAATCTATTTGAACATATTATAATTTTCTTCTGCAAGTCGTATTCTTTCTTGAATTTTCTTTTTTATGTCTATTGGCTCAAGTAACACTACCTTTTCTCCAAAAGAAAGAAGAGTTTGTATAAGTTCATAATTTTCGCGAACTTCAATTTGAACAATTCTACTACCGTCATCTTTTTCTTCCAGCAACTTCTGAGTACCATGCAATGGTTTTGTCTTCAGATAAGGGTATTGCTCTGCGGACACCCACAATTTGAGTTTACGGACTTCATGGTTTGGCTTTACTGTTACTCCTATTACATCTTCAAAATATTCATTGAAGTCAATACTCTCATTTTCTATATATTTACAATTAAGAAAGGAAATAGAAAGAATTCTGTCTAATGCAAAAGTAATCAACTTGCCATAACCCTCATCCAATCCTAACAGGAACCATCTGTTGTTATATTCTTTTAGGTAATAGGGATGTACCGTATATATCTTCTCATCATTATGACTGAAAGGTTTATACCTGATAGATAGCACACTCTTATTGACAATTGCATCAAATAGTACAGAAATATATTGTTTCCCTTCCACATCGATATTATCATCAAAATCAATAATGGATTTGGTATACGGTGAAGCCATGAATGTGGATTTAAATCTGGCATTCAACTCATATATCCATTCAAACTGTGGAAGACCACTAAATCTACTTAGTACCAGTAAGGTCTGATTTAGTTTGTTCAAATCATCTTGTGTCAGCTCTGGCTTAAATATAGAAAAATCAGGATTTTCATAATAGTAAAACTTATTTCTTCCTTGTATTTCTTCTTTTATCTTGCCTCCATAAGCTATCCATCGCTGTTCTATAGCCCGCATATCGCTCCGAATAGTATTCAAAGAAGTGACTTCTTCATACCCTTCCTGAGCTAAAGCTTTATTGCACGCTTCCATCAAATCTTTAGTGCTATATTTACGTCTTTTATTACGTAAGCACTGATCTATGACCATTTCACGTATAGCTGCATTTTTAAGATTTGCCATATTAATCAAAATTATTTTTTCTAAGATGCAAAGATATAAATTGGTTCAATTAAATTGAACTATTTCTTCTATTTTATTAATCAATAATAAAAAGCAAATAGCCACAAAAACATAATACATATTGCATATATCATTATCATATACTTCAATATTAGAATAATTGACCTACAAAAATACCTCGACACGAACGTGTCAACCTCTCCGCACGTACGTGTCGAGACATCAGCACGAACGTGTCAAGACCTCGT
>ENA-OPCA01002012-OPCA01002012.1-human-gut-metagenome-genome-assembly--contig:-NODE-2012-length-13838-cov-3.128854_pt1 | contig 13838 bp, 10 predicted proteins | sample MGYA00241076_ERZ501468 | MGnify/ENA primary metagenome ERZ501468 (study PRJEB25962, sample SAMEA2042633) | human gut metagenome | biome: human gut; feature: human-associated habitat; material: faeces... | reverse complement strand
TTCTTAAACAATTTTAATTTGAAAATATTGTCTAACTTTTTGGGTTCAGTTCAATTTTTTATTTAGATAGGATGATTTTTATTTTTCCGCAGCGATGGTAACGGTAGTATCATTTTCGGTTACATCATAGCCTACCAGCCATTCAAAGGCTTCCGCAGGCACATACATAGCGCCATCATCAGCGATATAAGGCGCAACGCCCAATGTGCCGGGAGAAGTCATGCCAACGGCACCGGGAATGGTTGATGTGGAAACATACAGGTCTTTGCCTTCTGCCAGATCCATGGCGCGTGTGTCGCTTTCCAGTGTAGCTGTGCGGCTGTCACGGTCCCATGTAAGGGTTAAGCCCAAAGCGTCAGCTGTTTCCCGCAGAGGTACGCAGGTTACATCGTCTTTTGTGGCCATTTCGGATTTGCTGTAGGAAATTTTCACAGGAGATGCAGCTGTTTCTGTATCTTCCGCAGCAGGAACTACCACAACGCGATTTACACCAGCCTGAGCGGGGTAACTTTCTGCTACAACATCATACCATGTGAAAATCCGGTCGCCTTCCTTCAGATCAGCCAGATCAAAAGCGCTGTTATCTGCATAGGATGTTGCTGTGGCATCTTTTGCGACAGTGATATACAGTCCGCCCTGGTCGGTGGTAATGCGGATGCCGTTCTGTGTGTTTTCCACTGCCTCTACGGTGTGGAAACGGGCACAAGCTACGTCCATAGGCATATTGCCCACAATGGCTTCCACAGAGGTTTGTGGAGGAATACTCATGGTCATGGCAGGACTATGATAGAAGTATACGCCGTCGCCAACTTTCAGGTCATTGATGTCCATCTGTGTGCCTCTGCCACTGTCCAGACACAGGATATCTTCGGATACGATATAAATCACTGTCTGATCCTGTACATCTTCAGCAGTGATGGATTTGATGACGCCGTTTTCTTTGCGGATGTCAGTGATTTTGCCATAAGCCAGATACCGTTCCGGCAGAGCGGGAATGGGTGCCTCTGCGGAAGGGTTTTCAGCAACAGGTGCCTGTGCTTCTTGGGCAAAAGCTGTTGTGGTACCGCAAAGCAGAACTGCGGTTAATGACAAAGCTGTAATGACATTTCGTTTCATAATAAGCAACCTCCTTTTGTTGTCGCGATTTTTTTGATTTATGTTTGTTTCCGATGTTTTCTGTTTTGTTTGACGGAAGGAAAAAAGAAAGGTTTCATAAAAAAGGGATTTTTTTTAAAAATAAAAAAACCTGCTGGCATTGCCAACAGGTCAAAAAGCGGATGACGGGAATCGAACCCGCCTCTAAAGCTTGGGAAGCTTTCATTCTACCAATGAACTACATCCGCAAAGTTCATGGTTAATTATACACGGATTTTTTGGGGATGTAAAGCCCTATTTTTCTGACAAAAAATTGCGTTTTTTCCCTTGATTTTTCAGACTGCGAATGTGTTCCATGGGCATACTAAAAACACAAATTTCAGAAAAAACGAGGTCAGAACCATGGAAAAATTGATTGTACGGCAAAGCGAAGCCCTTCACGGTACGGTGCGGATCAGTGGAGCGAAAAATGCCGTTTTACCCATACTGGCAGCTTGTCTGCTCACAGAAGAACCCTGCACCATTACAAACGTTCCAGCATTGACAGATGTCATGGAAATGGCAGAATTATTGGAGGAATTTGGCGCAGAAACATCTTATGATGGGCTTACGGAAACCATGCTGATTTGCAGTGAAACATTATCCAATCAGCAGGCGGCGGAGAAAAATGCCTGTGCCATGCGGGCGTCTTTTCTGGCAGCAGGACCTTTGCTGGCAAGATGTCATCAGGCAGCACTGCCTTTGCCCGGCGGCTGTCCCATTGGCAGCAGACCGGTGGATTTGCATTTGAAAGGATTTTCCATTATGGGGGCAGTCCATAAACTGGAGCATGGGGTGGTGGAACTTTCAGCAAAAAACGGCTTGCGTGGCAAACGGGTTTATCTGGATTTTCCCAGCGTAGGAGCAACGGAAAATATTATGATGGCGGCGACACTGGCAAAGGGCACCACCACCATTGAGAATGCGGCAGCAGAGCCGGAAATATGTGATCTGGCGGATTTTTTGCGAAAAATGGGGGCGGAAATTACTGGGGACGGCACAGACACCATTGTCATTCAGGGGCAGAAACGGCTGCATGGCGCCACACACAATGTCATTTCCGATCGCATAGAGGCAGGAACGTTTATGACGGCAGCTGCCATCACTGGCGGCGATATTTTGTTAGAACAGGTGCGACAGGAACATTTGACTCCTGTCATTGCCAAATTGACAGAGTGTAATGCCAAGACGGAAGTGACATCATCGGGACTGCGGGTGTACCGGAAGGGCAGACTTCGTCCCATACAGCTGAAAACCATGCCTTATCCCGGCTTCCCCACAGATATGCAGGCGTTGTTTATGAGTTTGGCAGCGGTTACAAAGGGCACCAGCGTCATCACGGAGACCGTATTCGAAAATCGGTTCATGCATGCGGCAGAATTGCAGCGCATGGGGGCAGATATTAAGATAGACAGCCGTTCCGCCATTATCGAAGGTGTGGACAGCCTGACGGGCACCAGCGTCCGTGCCACAGACCTGCGGGCAGGAGCAGCCCTGATTTTGTCGGCACTGGCAGCCAGAGGAGAAACAGAAATCAGTGATATTTACCACATTGAACGGGGCTATGACCGCATTGAGGAAAAACTGCGGGCTTTGGGGGCAGATATCCAGCGGTCAAAAGATTCATAAGTTCATAAAATGTTTACAATTTATTCACATACAGTGGATGAAAGGGTGCTATACTGTTAGGGAAAGATACAGTTAGTACCCTAACATTTTTTGGAGGTGACAGGATGCAGCCGAAAATTTCCTTTTGTCTGGAATGGAAAATGGTGTCCAATCTCATGCGGCACAGTGCCAATGCCTGCACGACCTGCGTAGAGGCTACAAATCTGACAGGGATGCAGCTATTCATATTGGAGTATCTCTATCAGCATCAGGAGCAGGATGTGTTCCAGCGAGATCTGGAGGCGGAATTTCATGTGCGCCGTTCTACGGTGACGGGGATTCTCAAAGGCATGGAGAAAAAAGGTCTGATCCAGCGATTGTCTGTGGAAGAAGATGCCAGACTGAAACGGATTGTTTTGACGCCTCAGGCAAAAAGCCTGCATCGAGAGGTAGAAATGGCTGTGGTGCGGATGGAAAAAATCGCTCTGCGGGGACTATCGGAAGCAGAAATAGAAGTTTTTTTGGAAATATTGGAAAAGATGAAAGCAAATCTACAGGAAGATGTGCTTACATACGACGAGCAGAAAGGCGAGTGAATGTATATGGAAAACCAGAAAAAGCCGTTGATTTATTACTGGCTCATTGCCCTGGCGGTAATGTTTGTGATCAACTGGCTGGTACTGCCCATGTTTGCCAATAACACGGTGCAGGAAGTAAGTTACAATGTGTTCTTGGACGAATTGGAAGCAAAGAATATTGATCAGGTGCAGGTCAATGAGGATGTGATCTATTATTCCCTGAAAGAAGATACCAACGAGGAAACCCAGACCCAGATTTTTCCCGGTCAGCAGCAGCATGAAATGCTCTACTGCACCGTGCGGATGCAGGATAATATGCTGGTAGACCGTTTGTATGCGGCTGGGGCAAACTTCTCTGCCATTGAACCCAAAGAAGTTTCGCCATGGATGAGTTCCCTCATCATGTTCCTGCTGTTTTTCCTGTTCTGGCGGCTGGTGTTCGGCAGAATGATGAAAAAAGGCGGTTTTGGTGCCAATGCCATGGCTTTTGGCAAGTCTAACGCCAAGGTTTATGTAAAAGCCCAGACCGGTAAGACATTCAAAGATGTGGCAGGACAGGACGAAGCCAAAGAAGCACTGAAAGAAATCGTAGACTTTTTGCATAACCCTGCGAAATATACCAGCGTAGGTGCGAAAATGCCAAAAGGCGCCCTGCTGGTAGGTCCTCCGGGTACTGGTAAAACTCTGCTGGCCCAGGCAGTAGCCGGGGAAGCAAATGTACCTTTCTTCTCCATTTCTGGTTCTGAATTTGTGGAAATGTTCGTTGGTATGGGTGCGGCAAAAGTTCGTGACCTGTTCAAACAGGCAGGGGAAAAAGCCCCTTGTATCGTATTCATCGACGAAATTGATACCATCGGGAAAAAACGTGACGGCAACGGCATGGGCGGCAACGACGAAAGAGAACAGACCCTGAACCAGCTGCTGACAGAAATGGATGGTTTCGACGCCACAAAAGGTGTTGTCATTCTGGCAGCTACCAACCGTCCCGAAACACTGGACAAAGCCCTCCTGCGTCCCGGTCGTTTCGACAGAAGAATCCCTGTGGAACTGCCTGACCTGCAAGGTCGAGAAGCCATTTTGAAAGTCCATGCGGCAAAAATCAAAATGGAAGACAACATCGACTTTGGCGCTGTGGCAAGAGCAACCAGCGGTGCTTCCGGTGCGGAACTTGCCAATATCATCAACGAAGGCGCTCTCCGTGCGGTACGTATGGGGCGGGATAAAGTAAGCCAGACAGACCTGGAAGAAAGCGTAGAAGTGATTCTGGCAGGTTATCAGCGGAAAGGCGCGGTTATTTCCAAAGAGGAAAAAGCCATCATCGCATATCACGAAGTTGGTCACGCTTTGGTAGCGGCTCTCCAGAAAAATTCCGCACCTGTTCATAAGATTACCATCATTCCCAGAACTTCCGGTGCTTTGGGTTATACCCTGCAGATTGACGAGGGCGAAAAATTCCTGATGAATAAGGAAGAAGCCTTCAATAAAATTGCAACACTCACCGGCGGTCGTGTGGCAGAAGAAATTCAGTTCCATTCCATCACCACCGGGGCTTCCAATGATATTGAGCAGGCAACCCGTATGGCAAGGGCTATGATTACCCGTTACGGCATGAGCGACGAGTTCGGCATGGTTGCTCTGGAAACCATCAATAACCAGTATTTGGGCGGCGATACCACATTGGCTTGCTCCAATGAAACAGCAACTCGTATTGACGCGGCAGTCATTGCCATGGTCAAAGAAGCCCATGACAAGGCATATCAGATTATCAGCAGCCATAAAGATAAGCTGGATGAAATTTCCGCTTATCTGCTGGAAAAAGAAACCATCACCGGTGAAGAATTCATGGAAATTCTGCAAAGAAAACCGGAAGAAACAACAGAAGCAAATCTGGAAGCATAATAAAGCAGAGAGAGGATATAAATCCTCTCTCTTTTTTGTTTGCAGGAGAAAAGGGGCACAATTTTGGGCAGCGTACATAATATAAAATGAACACAGAAAAGGATAAGGAAAAGAGGGGAATGCGTATGTATCGAAATCCCGACGGAAACGGGTATCATCGCCGCGGCAGCGGCTGGTACGGCGGATTCGGCTGTGAACCTGTGCCCCGGAATACGGGAAACAGCGGCGGCTGTTACACAGGCGGACAGAATGGATATACCGGTCATTCCTGCGGCGGACAGAATCAAAACCGCTGCCGTCCTGACTGCAATCCATGGCATCCAGATTGTAATTCCTGTAATCCCTGCAATCCTGGCTGCTGGCCGGAATGCTGGCCCGGATGTTATGTGGTTGTCATCACCGGTGTAACGGGACCTACAGGTCCTACAGGTGCCCCGGGCGTGACAGGTGCTACCGGTATCACAGGTGCAGCAGGCATTACTGGCGCAACAGGACCTACCGGTGCCACAGGTCCCACCGGTGCAACGGGCGCAACCGGCACCGGTGGCGGTATTACAGGACCTACCGGCGCAACGGGTGCAACAGGAGCAACAGGCGCAACGGGTGCAACAGGTGCAACAGGCATCGGCGTAACTGGTCCCACAGGACCTACCGGCATTGCGGGCTTGAGCATTACCGGACCTACCGGTGAAACAGGACCTACAGGACCTACTGGTCAAATTGGCGCAACGGGACCTACTGGACCTACCGGGGAAAGTGGTGCAACGGGCGCAACGGGACCTACTGGCGAAAGCGGCGCAACGGGCGCAACAGGACCTACTGGAGAAAGCGGCGCAACAGGCGCAACTGGTCCTACCGGGGAAGGCGGCGCAACAGGAGCCACCGGTGAAACAGGTCCCACAGGACCTACGGGCGCAACAGGCGAAACAGGTGCAACGGGACCTACCGGCGCAACAGGTGAAACAGGTGCTACCGGTCCTACCGGGTCAGCCGGGCCCTAATCCCTGATTTTTGGAAAATCGGATGATTTTCTGACATGTAAAAAAACCGGAAATCCATTGATATGGGTTTCCGGTTTTTCTTGTTTTTCATATGTTTTTGTTAGAAAGATTCTAGATAGGCAGTACCTGCTGCGACGATTTTTACATGAACCGTCAAAGTCAGAGAATGCAGGCAGCCATCTTTCCATTCAGCGTCAATCTGCATGACGCCGCCGGGCTGTTTCAGCCCCAGAGAAAGGGAATCTTGTTTTTTGGTTGCCAGAGCCGCACCAAGGGCGGTTGTGCCGCTGCCGCAGCCTCTTTCCCATACGAGAGAGGCGTTTTTGACGCATACCAGTGGTTCCAGCGTCATTTCTGTTTCGTCAAAAAGCAGAATACCAAAGGCTTCCTCGGCAATCTGATTTTCCCATGCTGCTGTTGCCTGTTCTGCCTTTTCCCGTGTCTTTTCGCCCCAAAGAGCCTTGGGAACGATGATGTGGGTGATGCCCGGCAGATAGACCGTTTCCAGTTCATAGGAAACGCCGTCCAGTACATAGGTTTCTGTGGCAATTTTTGCAGGCAAAGGCATGGAAAGCTGTCCCAGATAGCCGTCAGCTTCTTTTTTCATATGGCAGTCGATGAGGCTGTCTGCGCCGGATACTTCTAACAGGAAGTTTTTTTCTGCGCCTGTTTCGGGATGTTCCTTGGAGAACAGGTATGCCCCCAGAGAAAGGGTAGCATTGCCGCAGAATTCTCCTGCCATCATTTGCAGACGGGCGCAGGCTGCTTTATTTTCCGGTTCCTCGATGTATCCCGCCTGTTCCGCGTAAACACTGCCGTAGGCAATGAGTGCCTTTGCCACTGCCAGATGCTGACTTCTGGGCACAGGGCTTTCGATAAGCAGTGTCATATTTTCATTTGGGCTTACTTTCACAAATTGGAGTTCCATAGTGCCTCCTTATGCCTGGAAGCGGCTCAGGAATGCTTTGGTACGTTCCTGTTTGGGGTTGTTGATGAGTTCTTTGGGTTCCCCTTCTTCCACAATGACGCCGCCGTCCATGAAAATGATGTGGTCGGATACGTCACGGGCAAAACTCATTTCGTGGGTAACGATGACCATGGTCATGTGTTCCGCTGCCAGTTCTTTGATAACGTGCAGGATTTCCCCTGTCAGTTCCGGGTCCAGAGCAGAAGTGGGTTCGTCGAAGAACAGGATTTTCGGTTTCATTGCCAATGCACGGGCAATGGATACACGCTGCTGCTGACCGCCGGAAAGCTGGTAAGGGTAAGCATCTTCTTTGTCTGCCAGACCCATTTTTTTCAGCAGTTCTCTTGCTTCGGCGTAAACCTCGTCTTTGGGGCGTTTGCCGATGAGGATGGGGGGTTCTGTGATGTTTTTCAGTACGGAATAATGAGGAAACAGGTTGAAGTTTTGGAATACCAGACCAAAGTGCTGTCTTGCCTTTTGCAGTTCGGCTTTGGTGCCATAAATGGATTTGCCTGTTTCGTCAGCTTTTGCTGTGTATTCTCCCAAGTAAATCAGGTCACCGCCGTCCATGGTTTCCAGCAGTGTTGCGCAGCGCAGCAGTGTGGATTTGCCGGAGCCGGAAGGTCCGATGATGCTCACAACCTGTCCTTCTTCTACAGAAAGGGAGATATCCTTGAGGACTTCGTTGTCCCCGAATTTTTTATTGCAGTGATTGATTTCCAGTAATTTCATGGCTGCCTCCTTAATGATAATAATTCATTTTCTTTTCGATCTTATCCATCACAAAGGCAACGATGCCGTTGAAGATGAAGTAGAACACACCAGCGATGATCAGAGGCATGATGGTGGTCTGTGCCGCAGAGATCTGCTTTGCGATGGTGAACATTTCCGGATAGGAAATAACGAAGGCAAAGGATGTATCTTTGACCAGTGTAATGGTTTCGTTTGTTACAGGGGGCATGATCCGTTTGCACATCTGAGGGAAGACAATGCGCAGGAAGGTCTGGACTTTGTTGTAGCCCAGCACAGTAGCTGCTTCATACTGTCCCACAGGAATGGATTCGATGCCGGCGCGGTAGATTTCCGCAAAGTAAGCGGCATAGTTGATGGAGAACGCAATGATAACTGCAGTGAAACGATATTCATTGGTGATGGGAATACCGAACAGGTAGTAAGGGCCGTAGTAAACGGCAAACAGCTGCAGCATCAGAGGTGTACCACGCAGAATAGCAATGAACACTTTGATGATCCACTGGATGGGTTTGAAGAAGAACAGACCGCCTGCAAACCGTGTGCCCATAGGCAGGGTTTCCGCCTTGCCTTCTGCGGACTGTGCCAGTTTCAGCTTTTCAACCAGTGTTTGGGGCGCAAGGAATTTCAGCGGCGCCCATTTAGACATGCGCCCAAAGGTTACCAACAGCCCCAGAGGCATGGAAAATAACAGTGTCAGGAAAAAGATTTTGCAGGAATCCAGAAGTCCCACAGCCAATTGTTGTGTGATGTTCATAAGGGTTTGTGCATCCATAAAATTGTTTCGTCCTTTCTTTGTTTTGGCGCTTTGCACTCACATAAGAAAACGGGAAGCCCATTTCTTTATGTCAGCCTCCCTGTGCGGACAAAGGCTTTCAAAGGAAAGACAGTGTCATAAACAGGGAAGAAGCGTGCGGAACATTGTCCGCACGCCCTTGTATTGTATCATATTTGATTATTCTTTGCCAAGGCAAACCATCTGATCCAGGTTGTAATCTGCGTAATTTGCTGCAATTGCATCAAATGTGCCGTCTTCTACCATTTCATCCAGTGTAGCCTGAACCTGATCTCTCAGGGCTTCATTGCCCAGTTTGAAGGCGATGGCATACTGTTCTGTGGACAAGGGTTCTTCCAGCTGACGGAATTTGTCGCTGTGGTTGGTCAGCTGATACTGTGCAACACCGATATCAACGGCGATGGCATCAACAGCACCTGTTTCCAGACTCATGAATGCGCTGTTGTAATCGGGTGTCTGTTCCAGAGAAGCGAAAGTAGCTGCCAGAGCCAGGTTTTCGTCATTGTCTTCTGTGTTGGTCAGAGCTGTCAGTGCAGAGGAACCAGCCTGTGTGATGACGATTTTGCCAGCCAGATCTTCTTTTGTCTGGATGTCAGAATCCTGACGAACAACGAATACGATGCTGTTGTCTACATAAGGTTCGGAGAAAGTATATTCGCTTTCTCTGCCTGTCATGGTGAAGCCGTTCCACAGACAGTCAACAGTGCCGCTGTTCAGTTCCATATCTTTGGAGCTCCAGTCGATGGGCTGTTTGATCAGTTCCCAGCCGTTGCGGTCACATACTTCCTGAGCCAGATCCAGGTCGAAGCCAACATATTCGCCAGCGTCGTTTTTGAAGCCGTAAGGGGGATATTCTGCGTCAAAGCCTACTGTAAATGTGGTGCGTTCCGCTGTATCTGCGCCGTCAGTTGCAGCGGGTTCTTCGTTGCCGCCACCGCAGCCAGCCAGTACACCAACGGACATTGCCATAGTCAAAAACAAAGCAAGATATTTTTTCATACTCCAATCTCTCCTTTTTTCTATTGATTTTTTCCCTAAAATGTTTCATCGCTGAATTCTTTATCATTTTATCACGTTATCAGACTAAAGTAAATTGGTAATACTCTTTCATTTTTTTGAAAAAAATCAAGCTTTCATTGGTAAAGCTGAATAAAAAGACATTTGTTTTTGCGGAAATGACGTTTTGCCAATGAGAGAGAAGGGGAGCGTTTCCTGTAAAATAATCCGCAGAAACAATAATAGCCGGAACCCTTTATGGTATAAGGATTCCGGCTATTTGTGTTTTTTATGAAGCCGCATCAAAAAACATTATTTTTGATGTCACAGTTTGGGAAAAGACGCATTAGTCTTCGGTTGCGTCAATGCGGATAACTTCGCCGCTGCTGTTCAATTTCAGTTCAATGACGAAGTCGGTGCCGTCGCCATCATCATATTTATCATCCAGATCATCATAGTCTTTTGCGTCGCCGTATACATCATCGTCTTTGTCAAAATCGTCAGACAGATAATATTTTTCGCCGTCTACTTTGATCCAAGAGGAAGAAATACCGTCCAGGTCGCCTTCCACTTCACGTTTGGAGGAAGCGTAGTCTGCTTCGATTTCCGTTACTTTGCTCTTGGAGCTGTTGAATTTCAGTTTGACATCAAAGTTTTCATAATCTTTGAAGTCACGGATGAGTTTGGACAGGGTGTAGTCGTCGCCTTCCAGTGTGACTTCCACATCTTTATCCAGATCATAAGTAAAGTTGCTGCCGTCTACGCGGATGGTGATTTCATCTTCATTCAGTTTGCGCAGTTCCCCTTCGTCGGCTTCTGTATTGACTGCTACAATCTTGGAAACCTGTTTGTTTTTGAAGGAAAGCTGTGCTTCATAATCATATTTTTTGTACTGATCTTTCAGTTCGTCAAAGTCAGAAGAGCTGCCGTTGAGGGTAACGTCGATATCGTCTGTATCCTCCAGCAGGTCATAAGTATAGGTTTCGCCGTCATCGTTTCTGATTTCGATTTCGCTGCTGCTGATCTTTTTGATGATACCTTTGGATTCGCCCATGGATTCTTCGATGGCAACGATGTCGGTAACATCATCATCTCGGTTCAGTGTCAGGGAAACGCGGTAAGAGGTTTCTTCGTGGTTTTCTTTCAGGAAGTCGATGTCTTTGCTCTTGCCGTCTACTTTGACATCTACGTCAGTGTCCAGATCATAAGTATAGCTGTCGCCCTGGGCTTCGATGGTGATTTTTCTGGATGTTACGTCTGTCAATACACCGTTGACTTCGTCTTCCGCATAGTTGACAGTGATTTTTGTAACGACATTTTTGCTGTCTGTGGTCAGTGTTACATAGAAATCTGTATCGTCATAGTATTTTTTCAGATCGCTGAAAGAATAATCTGTCAGTTCGTCTTTGACATCTACATCGCTGTCCACATCGTAGTCATAAGATTTGCCGTTTGATTTGATTGTCAGTTCGTCATCATCCAGATCTGTCAGCAGACCGGATTTCGGGTTGTCGTTCTGGGTAACGGCATACAATTTTGTGACTTCGTTGTCCGCATTGAGATAGATGGTAACGGTGAAGTCGTCGCCGTTGTCCAGTGCGCTGAAGATGCGGGAAGGTGTTGTGGATTTGTCATCCAGATATACCTTCACATCGTCGGTCATGGTATATGTTTTTTCTTTGGAGCCATCTTTGACAGTGATCTTGTTGGAGCTCATATCCACCAGTTCAAAGGTCTGTTTGGAGCCAATGCCGTTGACAGATTTTGTAACAGTGATGGATTTGATGCTGTCACCACTATAAGTCAATGTGACGCTGTCACCGCTGCCGATTTCGGAGAAATCGATTTCCTTGCCGTCATAATATGCTTTTGCGGTGCCTTTTTCACCAAAGAGGTTCAGACCAGTGCCTGTAGTAGTCTTTACGCTGCAGAACAGGTCGCCGTTTTCCAGTACGGAAGTGGTCACAACGGTACCGGTTACAGAGCCGCTGGAAGGTGTTTCCGGTTTTGTGGTGGTGCTGCCTCCTGTGCTGCTGCCGGTGAGCAGTTTATATGTCTTTACGGAAAGGACTGCCATTTCGGAACGGTTGATGTTTACTTTGGGATTGAAGTTGTTGTAATCATCACCTACCATGATGTTTTTGTCATAGAGCAGATCCAGATAGGGCACAGAAGCTTTGGAGATGGAGCCAGCGTCTTTGAAAGTAAGCTTCGCATCCATATCTACGGTGTAAACTTTGCCCAGAGCTTTGCCGAAAATCACGCCTACGTCTTCTCTATTGGCGTTCTGCTGTGTGGTGCCTTTCATGAATTTTGTCAGGTCGCTTGTAACCAAGATGCCTTTGTCCAGGGCGTATGCCACAGCGTTATATGCCCAAGAGGGGATTTTGTACGCATCCATAATGGGTTTCCATTTGGTGATGGTATCGTTTGTGACGTCCTGTTTGTAGTATGTTTTCATGATGGAGTACATGAGCTGTGTTGCTTCGCAGTAAGTCACGTTGTTGCGGGGTTTGCAGTATTTTTTGCCGTTTTCGGTGTAGCCGCTCATAAGCCCCAAAGAAGCTGCTTCTTCGATGAATGTAGCGGCACCGGGCCAAGGTACATTGTTAATATCTGCAAAAGTGGAACCGAAAGCAACTGCATTTGTGCTGCCCAGTACAAGGGCGGCAGTGGTTGCCAATGTAAGGAAACGTTTCATATCTAAAACCTCCCATTCCTTCTCAAAATATGAAATATCCTAAATATCTTATTTTTTCTCACAATTTGTAAACGAGTTGTATGTATATCAACGACGTTTGTAGGATACTGTCCTACTATTACTATACCATGAAAGCGCAGAAAAACCTTTTCAAATTTTTTAAGTTTTATAAAAAGTGTGTCAAGATTCTGTAAAGATTTCCAGATTTTGTCTTTTTTCCAGCTGTTTCAAGTATTTTTCTTTTTTTGCCGCAAATTCCGCAGGCTGATGCATTGGCTTTTGCAGCAGGTCAAAGAGGGTGCCTGCCAGCACCTTAGCTGTGCGAATATAGCAGTTTTCTTTGTCGGCAATGGTGAAATTGTCGTTGTGGAACTGCCCTTTTATACCGGAAAAGCCCATCTGCACCGCAGGCAGCAAAAATCCCAGATCGCCAATGTCACCGGAAGCGCCGGAAACCACATTCCGCAGAATCTGATCTTCCTCACAGAAAAGCAGCATATTTTCCAGCACCATTTCATTCATTTCCGCAGACTGACGTAAGGGCAGATAGCCCGGTGTGGTTTCTGTTTCGCAGCCTAATCCCAGAGCAGCAGCGCAGTGATGGATGCACTGATCCACCTGTTCCTCTGCGGCAAACAGTGTGGCGTTGTCATTGGCGCGGATGTAAGTTTCCATGACCGTCCGGTCGGGAATGATGTTGACTGTGCCGCCGCCTTCCGTAATGACAGGATGCAGCTGTAAACCGGCAGAGGCAGGGAAGCGGTCTTTCAGAAAAGACAGTGCGTTCTGTGCCAGTACCGCGCCGTGGAGGGCGTTTCTGCCCAGATGGGGCGCTGCCCCAGAGTGGGACGCTGTGCCAAGAAAGACGGCTTTTTTCGCCAGAAAGCCTGCCAGTGTGGAATTGATGTCAAACAGATACTCTGTTTCGCCGTTGGCGTGGGCAGAAAGCACACAGTCCACATCGTCGAAGTATCCTTCTGCGATCATGTTTTGCTTGCCGGAGCGATAACGAATTTTGCCTTCGGCAATGCATTGGTCGCGGAAAGTAAAATCAATGAATTCTTCTGCTGGTGTGAAGAAAAAACTGATACGTCCGCTGTTTTTCTTTGGAAGACCGCAGTCAGCCAGTGCACGAATCAGTGTCAGTGCTAACGTGGTCTGGATGCTGTGCCCGCAGGAATGAACAGTGCCGTTTTTGCTTTTGCAGGGCAGTGCGTCCAGGTCGCTGACAAAAGCAATATGAGGAGAACCGCTGCCTAATGTAACGCGGATGCCTGTCATGGCAATGCCGGATTCATAGGGGATGTTCCACTGATCTAACAGGGCTGTGATGGCAGCAGCTGTTTTCACTTCCTGAAAACCCAGTTCGGCGCAGTCAAAAAAGGCGTTGCCCCAAGACAGGATTTCC
>ENA-OPCA01002008-OPCA01002008.1-human-gut-metagenome-genome-assembly--contig:-NODE-2008-length-13876-cov-4.400260_pt1 | contig 13876 bp, 17 predicted proteins | sample MGYA00241076_ERZ501468 | MGnify/ENA primary metagenome ERZ501468 (study PRJEB25962, sample SAMEA2042633) | human gut metagenome | biome: human gut; feature: human-associated habitat; material: faeces... | reverse complement strand
TGCCGCCTGAGCCCAAAGCAGGGCTTATTTTCAATTGGTGGAGATGAGGGGAGTCTCTTAACAAAGTGGCTACGTTTCTAACTATTTATGACTAAAATGATTTTGGTGCGCACTTAGTGCGCAATTTTAGTCAATGCTGCTTTTTCCAAGCTTTTCTACTGCGACCTTGCAAGCTTTAATTTTCCCGGATTTTATAAGCTTGGCAAATCTGTAGATGAGATCCCATTCATCATCAAAAGCCCTGACCTGATGCTGTTTTCTTGTTCCTTCTGGGCTAACAGAACCTTTAGGACGCCCAGCACCTGGGCGCATTCCCCCTCTTTTTGATTGAGTCATAATTTAGCTCTTCTGATTTGTATTGCTCGTAAAACTACGTAAACAGCCGTGGGAATCTGCTACGCCATGAAGGGAGAAATGAATAAGCTATATGCGATAACAGACTACCAGAAGGCTGTCGAGAGGTGGAAACGATGGTTTAAGGCGGCCAAGGCGAGCGTGATACCGGCCTTGGTCCGGTTCGCCAAGCTAAAGGAAAAGCGAATCGATGGTCTGGCAAATCACGCCAAATGCCCTATTAACACAAGCCGATTGGAAGGGTACAACATGATTAAGGTTGCCAAACGGAATGCATATGGGTACAAGAACGACAGATACTTTTTTACCTTGATTCGGTACTTGTCTTTACCTGCGTATGATTTGGCATCCCCCAAAAATACGTGAAGAATCGTTTTAAAATGGATTTTTAGTAAAAAGATAGTTACTTTACCAAATCAGGAATTACAATGGACTATGGTCGTTATTCGATTTTGAGGATCATTTTTCCCTTTGCCAAACCATTAATGATTTCGTTATGTGCTTGAGCAGCATCCTTCAAGAGAAGCTGTTTTCCAACTTTTGCACGAACAGCGCCGCTTTGCATAAAAGCACGCAATGCAAACAGGCTTTCCCGATATTCATTGGCCGGAGCATTCCACAGAGCCATGCCTAGGATAGTAGATTCATTGGCCATGGCCAGGCGCGGATTGATTTCAATCGTGCCACGATTGCCTACGACTACGATACGGCCATATTTTGCAATCACCTTCAAATCGGTCTGCAGATTGACATTTGCCAGGAATTCAATAATGACGTCCGGGCCTTTCCCCTTGGTTAATTCCATCAATTCATCCTGATTGTCTGCTTTGAGGTGATAGATTGCATAATCAGCTCCAAAGGAACGGACGATGTCCAAGCCTTCAGGAGTCGTGCCTGTACCAATGACGATGGCACCTACAGCTTTTGCCATCTGAACAGCTAACGATCCTACACCGCCTTCAGCCCCATGGATCATTACAATTTCGCCGGCCTTGATGTGAGCACGATGGAACAAAGCGCGGTATGCAGCCATTGCCGGAATACCAAAGGATGCGCCTTCTTCAAAGGAAATGAAATCCGGCAGCTTGTGGACCGAATCAGCATCGCAAACGACTTCTGCGCATAGGTACCAGTATTGCGTTTTGCCAACAGAGCTGCAACGAAAACGCGGTCGCCGACTTTCACATGCGTGACACCTGCACCTACTTTTTCTATTACTCCAGCGCCGTCATAGCCGGGCGTATAAGGCAGTTCCGGTTTATAGAAATTATATGTGCCTGTACGGACATAGGTTTCATTTGGATTGACGCCGCAAAATGCAAGCTTAATCAGGACTTCGTTAGCTTCCGGTACCGGGTCAGGTACATCAACATATTTCAGTACTTCCGGTCCGCCGAATTCTTTCATTACGATAGCTTTCATGACAGGTTCTTCCTTTTTATACGGGTATTTAAAAGAATCTTATTTGATTTCAGCAATGGCTTCAATTTCACAGAGATAGCCAAGCGGCAACGCTACGACAGCCACGCAGGTGCGAGCCGGATGATGAGGGAAATACTTATTATATACTGTATTGAATTCATCAAAGTATGCAATGTCTTTGAGAAAAACAGTGGTTTTCACGACATTTTTGCAGCTTGTGCCAGCCGCCTCAAGAATATTTTGGATATTTTTGCAAGCTTGTTCTGCCTGTTCCGTTACAGTATCACCGGCAGGTTGCGTACCACCAGGAAGCAGTCCGATCTGGCCTGCTGTAAATACGAGATTCCCCGTTACCATTGCCTGAGAATATGGTGCCTGCGGATCAGCGCCTTTATTTGTATAGATGCATTTCATAATAGATAGCCTCCTCTGGATATGTTAGATATCGTACAAAATACTTGATTAATGGATATTTAATTCGGCCGTGCTATAGAGCGTTACATGGCCGCTAATCTTAACTACATTACCTCCGTCACGGCAGTAAATCGTACCGGTGCGAGGCGACAGCTGATGATTGATTATCTCTTTTTTACCGAGACGCTGAGACCAGAGCGGAATCAACGAGCAGTTAGCAGAACCACAAACCGGATCTTCCGGAATACCGATATTGGGGAAGAAAGTGCGGCTGACAAATTCACTGTCACTAGCTTGAGCCGTGATGAGGACACCTAGCTTATCGGTCATATGGGCAATAGCCTGATAATCGGGCTGGAAATTTTGGACCGTATCTGTATCTTTCGCTAAAATGATGAGATCGCGTGTCTGCCAAGCAGCTTCCGGTTTGAAGCCAAGGGCATCTTCCATTTCTTTGGTCACTGCAACTTTTTGGGGATGCCAGGATGGGAATTCAATTTCATACAATCCGCCTTCGCGAACGGTAATGACAATATCATCTTGATTGGCACGCAGATGGAATTCTTTCTTACCCGGTTCCACAAAATTTGCGAGGACAAACCCTGTACCCAATGTAGCATGGCCACACAAATCTACTTCTGATGTAGGTGTGAAAAAGCGGACACGATAAATGCCATCTACTTTATGCTTTACAAAAGCCGTTTCAGAAAGTCTATTTTCTGCAGCGATATTCGTCATGGTTTCATCTGTAGGGAATTCATCTACCAGGCAAACCCCTGCCGGATTACCTTTGAATAATTCTTCAGTAAACGCATCAACAACGTAGTACTTCATATTCATCAATCCTCCTTCTACTTCGTTTGTTTCCCGATTGGGAACCTGTTTATTTGATTTATTCAAGTATACTAGAGAGTCAATATTCATTCAATATTAAAATTGTGTGCAGTACGATTTAATAAATATATTTCAATTGATTTTTGCTTTTTCATCATAATAGTTGACGCAGAATTTTCAGGCCTTCTCGTAACTCATCATACGTAGAAGGTACACAAATACCCAGTCTAGCCGCATGGACAGGCATATCTTTACCGACAGCAAATCGTTGTGAGCCATAGACATAGACGCCATGTTCCAAAGCAAGGTGCTCAAATTGCTCTCCGGACATATCTTCTGATAAAATCAACCAGCGATGGAGACATTCTTCCGTGCCACGCACATCATAGCCTTTTAAAATTTCATCAACAATCCCGTTGCGAATTTTCAACCCCTGGCGCCGTCGTTCAAGCAAGCCTTCAAATTTTTCTGAAACGATCATGCGCGATGCCAATTCCATTAATAACGCAGATGGAGATAATTGAATCGCATATAAGGCGTTGCGCAAATTCTTAAAATATTTTTTAGGAGCCTTAATATAGGCTAAACGTAAAGCTGGAATCAGCGTTTTGGATAAACTGGCAAGAAAGATGGTTTGTTCCGGAGCCATATTGGCAATAGACTGATGAATGTGTGGAGAAAGCAGACAGTTAATGCCATCTTCTATTACCAGAAGATCCAGATCTCTGGCCAGGCGTGCAATCATTTTTCGGCAGGATAGTGGCATACTATGGGTCGTTGGATTCTGATAATCCGGCATGACATACAGACCGGTGATACCTTCATTGTGGTAGGCGTACTGAATTGCTTCAGCCGTAAATTCATTATTTTCCTGCCGAATAGGAACGAGATGAATGCCAATAAGCTTGGCAGCACTTTTTAGCCCTGGATACACAGTAGGTGCTGTACCAATACGATCACCAGGCCTGAAAAGCCCCGCTAGTACAGCATACGTTGCATTTTGGCCGCCGCTGGCGAAAAGGACATGATCAGCATCAGTATGGCATCCTGCCCGATCAAGTAATTTCACGGCCGCCTCTTTATGAAACAACATAGCAGAGTGATTATATTGCAACAGTCGTCCAAAATCATCTTCTTGTATCATTTTCTCCAAGAGCGTCACGACTTCATCCTGAGGAATTGTTTCCGGTGTAAGAGAACCCATATCTATCAGATAAGGCTTTTTTTTTGCAGGTGTATCGAAAATATTAGTCACCACATCGTACGCTACATACGTGCCACTTCCAACAGTACTAGTAAGCAGGCCTTTATTGGAGCAGAGTTTAAAAGCTCGTACTACTGTACTGACATTAATATCTAAAAAATCAGCTAATTCACGTTGTGGCGGCAGTTTAGTTCCTGGCAGCAAAACACCAGTAGCAATATCATTTTCAAGTTGTCTGGCTAACGAAATATACAATGGTTGATTGGTGCGGTTCAGTTGAGGCTTCCAGGACATATAATAGTTATCAAACGAATTAATGGACATAGGTATCGGTCCCCTTTCTGTCTGTTTTTTAACGTAAATAGTGAGTAAAGTAAATCCATTTACATTATATACGCGTAATTGTTTTACATACAATTTTATAATTGAATGCAGTATATATTCATGATATCATGAAAAAAATATAAAGAAAATATCCATAAAAAGAGAGGAAGAAAAGAGTATGGGTAAAAAAATTGTAGTTATCACATCCAGTTTTCGTAAAGATGGCAATAGTACCGCTCTTGCTGAAGCATTCATTGAAGAGGCTCAAAAAAAAGGTCACTCTGTCAAACGCTTCGATGCTGCCTATCTAAATATCGGTCCTTGTCATGGATGCGATACCTGCTTCAAGACGGGTAAAGCCTGCACCTTTGACGATGATTTCAATACGGTAGCACCTTATATTGAAGAAGCAGATGCTGTCATCCTCGCGACACCGACCTATTGGTTTTCCATACCTGGCAAAGTTAAATGCCTGATTGATAAACTCTATAGCTTCTGTGTTGGCAAAAAAGAAGCCATTGCCGGTAAAAAAGCTGGCCTGCTCTGCACTTGCCGGTCTCAGAGCACAAGCGACATGGAAGGTATCATCATGCCATACCATAAGGCCATTGACTATCTCGGATGGGAAAACATAGGCGAAATCCTTATTTCCTCTATGGATAAACCTGGCGAACTACAGCAAACTGCCGGACCTGAACAAGCTCGAGCTCTGGCTGACCAACTGTAAGGATGTACACACTACACCTTTGATCCTAAAAGATGGAGCTTTTTTAATGCTTAGTTTTGAGGTTATTGTATTGATTCGTTCAGACTGCGCCAAAAAGGGAATGTGAAATAACAATCCCCAGAAATACGAGTAGGAGGGATTTCTAAATAGAGATCCCGACCTCTCACACCACCGTGCGTACCGTTCGAAGCGCAGCGGTTTCCTCGTTTTCACAAACTTATTTGTAATAGCTCGTCATGGTTATATAACCAGGGCGGGCTATTTCTTCGTTCGTAAGGAATGAGCTCAGCATAAGCGCCACTCTCCATAGTCCTTTTCGGCAACTTGCCAGTTCATGCACTTTCCATTCTGGAATTGCGTATTGGCGCATCATGCAGTACCTTGTTCGCACCTTCTTCCACTGTTTCCAGTAGATTGCCCGGATTTTCCGCCGTATCCATGTATCCACTTCCATGAGCAGCTGTTTCATGTCTATCAGCTTGAAATCATTGACCCATCCGTGGATGAACTGTTTCAGCCTGATGGGCCTTACCGCATTCGGAGTTAGTTTGTTGCGGTCTAAAATGGCCCTCACCTTCTCCTTCATCTTTGCTGCGGATTTTGCATGCACACGAAAACGAAGTTTCCCTTTCCTCCTGTAGAATCCATATCCCAGGTATTTTACCCGGCTAATGTATGGAGCCGGCGTCTTTTCCCGATTCACTTTGAGGAACCGTTTCCTTTCTATGTATCGTGTTATGCTTTCCAAGGTCCTCTCTGCACTTCTCCTGCTTTTGCACAGTATCATGCATTCGTCGGCGTAACGGACAAATTTATGTTCTCGCCGTTCCAGTTCCTCGTCCAGTTCATTAAGCATCACGTTGCTTAATAGTGGGCTTAAGGGGCCTCCCTGTACAGCGCCTGTTTCGCTTCTCTCAAATATCCCGTGGTTCATGATTCCTGCATTCAGGTATTTGTGTATCAGTGAGATGACAGCTCCGTCCTTGATGCTTCTTGACAGGACTTCTACCAATTTACTCTGGTAGACATTGCCGAAGAATTTCTCCAAATCCATGTCCACCACATAGACATATCCTGCATCTGCATAGGCCTTACACTGTTTCAGGGCGTCATGCGCTTTGCGTCCCGGCCGGAAGCCGAAACTGCTGTCTGAGAACTGCGGTTCATATACCAGCGTCAGCTCTTGCGTAATCGCCTGCTGTATCACCGGTCCACAACCGTCGGGATTCCCAATTTACGGAATTTTCCTTTTTCTTCTTTGGGTATTTCTACCCGTCGGACGGGTTTGAATTTATACTTCCCATCCCGTATCTGCTGTAAGAGTTCCAGTCGGTGCTCTCCAAGGCACGGTAGAAGTTCATCTACACTCATCTTGTCGACACCGCCTGATCCTTTGTTGGCCTTTACCCTGTGATACGCGGCATTCAGGTTGTCTCGCCTCAGGACTTGCCCCAACAAAGTGTCCGCTCACAAGTTTGCAATGATGTCGTTGTGTTCGGCACTCCTCACAGGGATAGGCGTTCCCGCATATCCTTGCCGCTTGGCAGCTGCTTTTCGCGGGCAACCTTCTCTATGAAGTTTTCTGCTTTTAATGACCTCTTTTGACTCCCTTCACTAACTGATATTTCCTAAGATTCGGCCCTTCCTGGACGGTCTATAGCCCGTCCAGTACGATGGCCTCTGCTGACTCCTCACGATAAAAATCTTGTTTGGGCCACAGCCGCCAATTTCATGGCTCCGGCCATGTCCGTGAGGCCTCCCCGGGTAAGAACGCACTCTTTCTCTCCACTCACCTGCCGCATCTACCCTTTGGGATTCCGAGTCATTATGGGACTTCAGTCTGTTTTACTCCCTTATCCATCCCGAATTGGCCTTATGCGGTTTCTGTTCGTCAGGTCAGAGATTTGCCTGCACCTTCCTTCAGATTCCACCTCACGGTGTCGCTTTTGGTGTTCGGCTATGACTTACTCGAACAGTCTAAGGACTTGCATCCTTAAGAGTGCACCCATGCCGGGCGCACAAAGAAAAAACACTCCATTAAAAAAACATAAATGGGGTGTTTTTTCATCAAAAATTATTGTGCCTTTGACTTCTTATAAGATTTACGGAGTGTCATGAAAAGAGAGACGACTGCAATAACTAAAAACGCCAAGGAAATAGGGCTTGTAACAAAAACTGTTAAATCCCCATCACTAGCTTGAAGGGCTCTTCTTAAGTTAGTCTCAGCCATTCCACCTAAAATAAAGCCGATAATTAATGGCGTACTTGGAATATGCATCCGTTTAAACAGAACCCCCAATATTCCAAATCCCATGACACACCAAACGTCAAATATACGCGAATTATTAGTATACGCGCCAATTACACAGCAAACCATTACGATTGGAAGTAGAATATGCTTTGGAATATCCAAGAGTCTTACAAACACTTTGAGCCCAGCTCGCTCAAAAAGCAACATAACGAAGTTAGCAATTATAAGTGCAAAGAATATTCCATACACAATAGGGCCACTTTTTTCAAAAATTAATGGGCCAGGAGAAATGCCATGAATAGTCAATCCGCCTAAGAATACAGCTGTAGCCGTGTTTCCAGGAATACCCATCGTTAATAACGGAATCAAAGATCCCCCGATAACAGCATTATTGGAGGTCTCAGATGCGATTACACCATCAATAATCCCTGTACCATATTTTTCAGGATGTTTAGAGGAATTTTTCGATGCTGTATATGCAAGTATACTTGCCGTCGAACCGCCAATCCCAGGAAGAATGCCGATGCCAAGTCCAATTAATGCAGACTGTATCATGTTCCTAATTTGGTCCTTAAACTCTTTTAAGGTTATTCCAAACCCCTTTAGTGTATAGGTCTTTTTTCCTATTTCCTGGTCAATACCATCTCTTCCATATCCTGCCATAATAATATCAGTTACGGCGAAAATACCAATTAAAACGACAACAATGCTAAAGCCAGATAATAATTGGTACTGACCAAAAGCAAATCTAGTTACTCCATCCAGTGGCGCCATTCCGACCATTGAAATTGCAATACCTAACAAGCCAGAGAGTAAACCCTTCATAAGTGATTTACCAGACAAGCTAGCGATAATTGTCAGAGAAAAAACAGCAATTGAGAAATATTCTACAGGAGTGAATTCCAAAGTAACAGCAGCTAAATACGGAGACAGAAAAATGAGAGCAAAGATGCTAATCATGCCCCCGATAAATGAATACAAGATACCGACGCCCAAGGCTTTCCCAGCTTCACCGTGTTCAGCCATTGGCCCGCCATCAAAAACAGTTGCAATCGATGACGGCGTACCCGGTATTTTAAGTAATATTGCAGAAATCAATCCTCCAGAAATCCCTCCAAGATACAACCCGACAAGCAGAGAAATTCCATCTACCGTAGGAAGTCCAAAGGATAACGGCAAAAATAATACAATAGCCATCGTTGAAGATAACCCAGGGATTGATCCAAAAATAATGCCGATAATTACCCCAAACGTAATAAGAGCTAAACAAGTCGGAGTAAGAACTAGCGACAATCCTTCAAGTACCATGTCCTTACCTCCTTAAAAACTTAAAATGCCCTCTGGAAGTGGCATATCAATTGCATAAACAAATAATGCATAAATAACAATCGGGGTTATTACAGAAACCAGAGCGAACAACTTGTAATTTCGATTTTCTCTATTACTTAATATATAGATTTGAACGAACAGATACAGCATTGTGGAACATATAAATCCCAAAATGTCATATAATATTGTATACGCAACAATAGCTGCAATGGTGAATAACCCACCTTTTGAATCCTCAGGTTCCTTATCCTTGTTTTCACTCTCAATTATTGGTTTTTTTATTACAGCTACCAATTGAATAAGAGAAACTATGAGAATAGATACCCCCACAATTTTAGGAAAAAAACCGGAGCCCAAATCCTTCCCCATAAGGGGTTGGATCTGATTGGCTTCCATATACATTAATCCACCAAAGACAGCGAAAATGATAGAACAAATAATCTCTTTTAATTTTTCTCCCATAATCCTGTCCTTTCCATCTGCGATACCGACCTGTTGCCTAAGAAAACGTTACTTCTTAAAGTACTTTTTAAGCTCTTCAACAGTTTGTTTGTCATTCTTATTCATTTGTTCTGCGTTTCTGTAATAAGGAACAGCATAATACTTTTTAAGTTCTTCCTTGAAGCTCGGGTCCTTTGTGATTTCTTCAATAGCACTGCTCAGCTTATCTACAATAGCAGCATCAGTACCCTTCGGGAATTTTACTTCATAAATTTTAGAGCTTACAACATCATACCCTTGTTCTTTGAACGTAGGAATTTTTTCCATTCCAGGGTTTCTTTCAGGAGCGCAAACACCGTAAACAACAAAATCACCTTTTTCGATATAATCCTTAACGTTTAAATAATTCACAACCATTACATCTACTTGGTCTCCCATAAGTGCCGCCAATCTTTCAGCAGACCCAGTGCCTACATCCAATGCATTAAATTTAATTCCCATAGTCTCTTCCATACGAGAAAGAACATAATGCGTTGCGCTACCATAAGAAACGGAATACCTTACTTCACCAGGATGTGCTTTAGCATATGCGATTAATGCTTTTAAATCTTTCCAACCCTTTTCTTTTTTAGCAACAAGCACGTAGGTATCGTCACGTACAACAGTTGCTACGTTAGTAAAATTATCAGTATAGGAAAAATCCGCCACACCAGTAGCTTCTTGTACAAGAGAAGCACCTGAATGATTGAACAAAATATTATACCCATCTGGTTTAGCTGCCATAATAGTTTTAGCTGCGACAATGCCACTACCGCCGGTCATATTAACAACGACAAAATTCTGTTTAAATTTATCGCTAAGACGTTTAGACATCAATCTGCAATAAACATCAGTATCCCCACCCGCCTTATACGGCAATGTGACGGTTACAGCTTTAGTTGGCCACTTTACATCTTTGGAACTACTTCCAGCTCCGTCTTTTTTCGAACAACCTGCTAATAAGGTAGTTCCAAGAACAACGATACCTAATGCACCCAAAAATCGTTTCATTTTCATACCAAACTCCTCCTTCTTCCCTTCTCATTTAGTTTGCATGAAGTTAATAAGCCAACCCCCATAGAATAGGTGGCTATCATCAGTAAACTCAACAAATAACTCATTCTTTTTTTAATTTTCTGTATATTAATCTTACCTTTTTTAAAGATGTAAATCTAACACTGATTTATTGATATCTCCACAAAGAAAATGGGTTATTTGAAAATAAAAAGCATAGGAAAGGATTTCATAAAATAAAATCCTTTCCTATGCTTTTTATTCATTGGATAATTTACATCTAAATTATTTATTTTTATCAGTTCTTGAAGATACGACACTTGTCAAATCTATATTGTTTAATTCATCAAAATATTCTTCAAGTGTTTTCATAAAATAAGACAAATATTTAGTGATTATTTTATCACGTCTATGTACTAAATATAAATTATGAAATATTGGCTTATTTTGATATAAAAGAGGAAATACATTAACATCATTTCCTAGCTTATCCAGGTTCATTTTTAAGTTCATCTTTGTAATGATAGAGGCTGCTAACCCTGCGGAACAAATTGGTACTGTAATTCTTGTCAGCATTGAAGCTAAATAAACTTTAGGAGTATATCCTGCCTCAGTAAAGCATTTTGAAATTGTAAAGGCTAATTTGTTCTGATTTTTCATCACAAAGTACGGGAGTTTAGAAAAATCCCCAACTTTAGCCCCATTTTTACTTTTTAATTTTAATTTTTCAGCAACTGCTTCTCCATAAACTTTATTCAACAACTTTTCAGAAACGCAGAAATATAATTGATCAGCTAGAATATGCTTTGCTACTAAATTTCGCGGAATTTGTCCATCCATGACGCAGATTGCCAAATCTATTTCTCCTTCATCAAGCATTCTTTGCAGGTTGTTCGAAGTATCATTTGTAAGATCAAAATCAACATACGGGTAAGCCGAAGAAAACTTCGGTAAAATTTCCGGCAAACAGCCAGATGAGCGTAGAGTAGATGCACCTAAACTAATCGTGCCTATATTTTCTCCTTCGATTTCTTTCAAAATTTCCATCAATCGGCGCTGATCAAAAGAAACCGTTTTGGCAAAATCCAATACATGCTGTCCGGCTATAGTTAATTTTAACTTTGGTTTACGTTCAAATAGCTGGACACCTAGTTCTTTTTCCAGTCGGATAATCTGATTGCTTAAAGTCTGTTGAGAAATAAAAAGACGTGATGCAGTTTTTGTCATATTTAGGTCTTTCGTCAATTCTTTAAATGCATCTAATGTTTCAAAATTCACTTTAGCATCCCTCGCCTTCAAGTTAAGCAAGCACTTTTTGCGTTCAAAACATCATATATCATTTTATTATAATGCAAAATTTTACAAAATGATATGCATTTCCCCGTTGTGTATATGTCAACATTTTCTCGAAAGCCCCTTATAAGATTGTGTTGCAGCCTCATTATATGCGGAAAATGGAGCTTACGTTTCTTATGGCTGTACGGCTTTCCGTATACGCACCAATTCTCCCGTTTCTAATTCCTACATGTGGAACCATGGGAGATTTCTTCAGCGCGCTCCTCAAGGCTTTTCGCAGCTCCGCGCTCTTCGGGGCTTCTACGGGCTTGAACTTGCTGAATAGCCGGCTTCCAGCTCTTCATTTTGCAGGCCGGCAAGGGCCTTGGCTATGACTAAGCAGCCTTCTTCCCCCCAGCGCCGACCTTGCTTTTTCATTCGGTAGGAATACCGTCTGTGGTTGCTCTCGCACGTCCCATAGCACCTCACCGATTTCTCTAGTCCCTCACGCATGGAGTGGGGCTTCAGCATGTCCCAATTTCTATTTAAGTAACCTCGAAGGCGGAAGACCTGGTGACGCTCTTCCTTGGTCTCTGCAAGGATTTCTGCTGCATTGAGGAGGAAGATCCAGCGGACCTTCTCCATCTTAATTTAGTCCTTAGACCCCTTTATTATTTTGATGACATCTGATGCAATCTTTTCCATGGGGGACATTCCTTTGTTTTGATATTCGTGCCGTTAACACTACCTTAACAATAGGAGGCTCTCCTTTATTTTGCAAGGATTATTTATACCCTACCGAGAAACATTTTACGCTTAGTAACAAGCCAAAGAAATTTTTCATTACCGAATCATCGTGGCAGTTTCCCTTTCTGGACATGCTTTGAAAAATTCGATTCTGTTTTAGATTGTTTATATATCCCTTCAGTTGATATCCCCATCCTTGATCGGAGTGAAACGTTCGTCGATAAGGACAATCCGAGGTGACCTTGATAGCTTTACGCTGAGCACTCAGTATATTGTGGGCTGAAGGCTGAGGAGCAATACCATAACTGATAGTCTCCCCATTAAATATATCCATAAATGGATCTAGATAGAGTTTATGGATTGTCATACGGCCTTTCGTATCTACTTCATAATACTTAAATTCAGTGGTATCCGTCGTGATTTTCTGGTGAGGTATACAGGTAGTGAAGCTTCCGTGAATCCTGTTGGGTGCAACCGTTCCAACTTTTCCCTTATACGAATTGTATTTACGGCTTTTTCGTGTAAACGAAATAACTTGGAGATTCAGCTTCTGCACGATTCGCCGAACCTTCTTCTTATTTGCGAGAAGTCCCTGATTGCGAAGTTCTCCGGTTATCCGCCGGTATCAATAATTCTTGTGCTTGGCTCGGATTTGCTCAATCTTACTATCCAAATTTCTATCAGGATTTACGCGGCCCAATCGCTTCTGCCAATACATATAAGTTGCTTTTGGTATTTTCGTGTATGAGAGAAGCTCTTTCAATTTGAATTGTCCTCGGAGACTGTAGATAGTCCGTGCGCATCTCTCATTCTTGCTTCGTCCTCTAAACGCAGTCTCCTCAGTTCTTTTAAAAATGCATTCTCAATGCGTAGCTTAAGAAGTTCGTCCTCTAATTCCCAAACATGCTCTGGTGAAGTATCTAGTACATAATCTTGAATGTTCTCAACAGGCTTGTATTCTTTTGAGTTTCCCATCGTTTTCTTCCAGCCTTTCTTATGTGGTCGTAGCGCATCAGGTCCGACAACTCTGAATTCACTGACCCACCTGGCAATGATAGACGGATTGCCAATCCCAGACTGGAATGCTAGTTCCTGATATGAAAATTCACTTGTTAGATAAGACTTTACTACAGAAAGCTTTTTTGAAAAGAGAATACGGTTCTTTGTCTTGATCTTTTTAATCCATTAGTGCCCCATTTTTTATAAGCAGCAACCCAGATACGTACTTGCCCATCTGGAGGTACTCCATACTTTTTGGCAAGAACGTAATAACTACCATTTCCTTTTACGTATTCTTTCACAATCTGTTTCTTAAATTTGTAGCTATATTGGGCCATTAAAAAACCGACCTCCCAATCGTTAGTTTTTGGGTCTAACAATTGGGGGTCGGAACATTACTAAAACTCCCATAGCTTTTTTTAATTAAATAAATTGAATTACCAGAAGTCTGATGTGTACCCCAAAAACTGGACGCATATAAATTAGTTAAATGGCATTAGTG
>ENA-OPCA01002002-OPCA01002002.1-human-gut-metagenome-genome-assembly--contig:-NODE-2002-length-13918-cov-2.457188_pt1 | contig 13918 bp, 10 predicted proteins | sample MGYA00241076_ERZ501468 | MGnify/ENA primary metagenome ERZ501468 (study PRJEB25962, sample SAMEA2042633) | human gut metagenome | biome: human gut; feature: human-associated habitat; material: faeces... | reverse complement strand
GTAGGACTGTTCCGGTGTACATTTTTCCCAGCCGCAGGAAATAAGATGAAGTTCTTTTGATGAAGTCTGGCGGTTCATGACCTGCTTGTTTTTCATGAGAGTTTTCTGCCTTTCGATATATGGTTATTATAAGTAATATCAGTTTAAAATATTTGATCTGAGGTGTAAAGAACAAAGATGAACTGATAGGACAAAAGACAGTTGCCGTGCGATAAACGTGTGGCAGCTGTTTTTCTGTTTTCTGCAAAAATTCAGACGTAATGCAGGCATTGTCTTGACACTTGTAAAAGAAAAAGGTTTACCACCAGGAAAAATATCGTTATAATAGGAGAAACGCAGTTTTTCTGCGGCAAAAATATAACAGTCCGGGAGATATCTGTGTCAGAAATATTGCTTATCCGGTGATATATCAGATGATATGAGGAATTTTCCGGTATGTAATAAGAAGGGAGAAAGATATGGCATATTTAGGTGAAGAAATCAAAAAACTTGGTTTTGGCCTTATGAGACTTCCGCAGAAATCAGAAGGTGTGATCGATGTGGAGCAGACCAAGGTCATGGTGGACAAATTTATGGAAGCCGGATTTACATATTTTGATACAGCATGGGCTTATGCAGGAAGCGAAGATGCTATCCGCGAAGCGCTGGTAGAGCGTTATCCGAGAGAAAAATATCAGCTAGCCACCAAGATGGCAGCCTGGATCAACTGCAAGACAAGAGATGAAGCTCTTGCACAGTTTAAAACATCTCTGGAGAGAACAAAGGCAGGATATTTCGACTTTTATCTTCTCCACAATCTTGGAGAGCACAGAACAAAATATTTTGATGAGTATGGTTTATGGGATTGGATCCGTGAACAGAAGGAAGCCGGTCTGATCAGACATGCAGGATTTTCGTTCCACTCCACACCGGAGGAGCTGGATGCACTTCTCACTGCACATCCGGAAATGGAATTTGTACAGCTGCAGATCAATTACGCAGACTGGGAAAATCCGGTGATCCAGTCAAAAGCCTGCTACGAGGTAGCCAGAAAACATGGAAAACCGGTCATTATCATGGAACCTGTAAAAGGCGGCATGCTTGCAACTCCGCCGGAAGCAGTGGAAAAGCTTCTGAAGGAAGCAGAGCCGGAAGCATCCACAGCATCCTGGGCAATCCGTTTTGCGGCAAATCTGGAAGGCGTGATCACCGTACTTTCCGGAATGAGCAATGTTGCACAGATGGAGGATAACCTTTCCTTTATGAAGGATTTCAATGGCCTTACTGACAGTGAGAAGGAGACTCTTGATAAGGCAAGAGAGGCTATGAGCAAAATTCCTCTGATCCCATGTACAACCTGTAACTACTGTGCAAAGGTCTGTCCGATGGAAATCGGAATTTCCGGTTCTTTTACAGCAATGAATTATCTGACATTGTACGGAAATAAAGCCGCCGCAGCGCATCAGGAAGACTGGCTGGTAGTCAGTCATGGCAGAAAGCGTGCAGATGAATGTGTAAAATGCGGACAGTGCGAGGAAGTATGTCCGCAGCATATTTCCATCCGCGAGGAACTTGAGAAAGTAAGCGAGGCTTTTTGCAAATAAAGGAACTGATCCGGCAGGAAGCGGATCAGGGTAAGGAGAGAGTTTAAAAATGGAAAAATTCAAAGCATTTCTGAAACGAAAGGATATTGAGATCTCTCTGAAGAGATATGGTATCGATGCACTGGGAGCTATGGCACAGGGACTTTTCTGTTCCCTGCTGATCGGTACGATCATCAACACCATTGGCACACAGTTTCACATTCCGTTTCTGACTATGGCAGTTGCCACAGTCAATGATACCCAGTACACAGTAGGTTCTCTGGCATCTGCCATGAGCGGTCCTGCCATGGCAGTAGCTATCGGTTACGCCTTGCATTGCCCGCCGCTGGTATTGTTTTCGTTGATCACTGTTGGATTTGCCTCCAACGCACTTGGCGGAGCAGGCGGTCCTCTGGCTGTACTGTTTGTTGCCATTGTTGCAGCTGAGATCGGTAAGGCAGTTTCAAAGGAAACAAAGATCGATATCCTTGTAACGCCTCTTGTAACCATCGGTGTGGGCGTAGGTCTTTCCGCATGGTGGGCACCGGCCCTTGGAAAAGCTGCTATGAAGGTAGGAAGCGTGATCATGTGGGCAACAGATCTGCAGCCATTCTTTATGGGAATCCTGGTTTCTGTATTTGTTGGAATCGCACTGACGCTGCCGATCTCTTCTGCTGCGATCTGCGCGGCTCTGGGACTTACCGGACTGGCAGGCGGCGCTGCAGTAGCGGGCTGCTGTGCGCAGATGGTAGGTTTTGCGGTCATGTCCTTCAGGGAAAACAAATGGGGTGGTCTTGTCTCTCAGGGAATCGGAACTTCCATGCTCCAGATGGGAAATATCGTCAGAAATCCAAGAATCTGGATCGCTCCGATCGTAACATCTGCTATCACAGGACCTATTGCAACCTGCTTGTTCAGGCTTCAGATGAACGGAACTGCTGTATCCTCAGGAATGGGTACCTGCGGTTTTGTAGGTCAGATCGGTGTGTATACAGGATGGATGAATGATATTGCAGAAGGAACCAAAGCTGCGATCACCGGAATGGACTGGGCAGGTCTGGTGCTGATCTGTTTTATTCTTCCGGCAGTGCTTTCCTGGGCGATTGCGATTCCGATGAGAAAATGTGGCTGGATCAAGGAAAATGATCTGAAACTGGATCTGTAGATTCAAGTGTAAATTATATAAAATGTGTTTGATGGGCTATCCTGTGGGAATGTTTCGGATTCTCACAGGATAGTTTTATTTTGTGTGAAATAGGATCAATCTAATAAATTTTTTTCCACCTCATCATATACGATCTCAAATGGCGCCGGCCCCACATCCAGTACCGCCCTGTGAAATTCTTTCTGGGAGAATTGATTTCCCAGGGCATCTGCCATCTCCTTTTTCAATTCATAAAATTTCAGGTATCCAATATAGTATTTCAGATAATTGGCAGGACTTCCAATGATCAGTTTGTAGACACTCTGTACTGCATTTGGATCATTGATCCCGTAATCGCTGAAAAAGCGGACTGTATCAGTTACAGACCAGCCGTCATAATGAATTCCCATGTCTGCAAGCGCATAAAGTCCAAGAATGACAGAACTGTTTTTCTGGAGAAGGGATGCTTCAGTCTTAGGGAGAGGTGCAAGGTAGTAGGACATCATTTCCGCATAGGTGGCCCAGCCCTCAACGTATCCGCCAAAATCAAGAATGCTCCGAATAGGATCCGGCTCAGAAGCAGAAAAATAGACGGTCTGGTACAGATGTCCGGGATAGCCTTCGTGAGCAAGGGTTGTGTAGAGATTCAGCCCTGAGGCGGTCTGCCCGTTGTTAATGTAGATGACATTTTCCGTTAGATTGTCAATGGCAGGGATCATATAAAAAGCGGGACTTAGATAATCCTGCATGGATTCCGGAACATATTTGACCTGGAAATCAACATCAGGAATTTTCGGGAATGTATCTGTGATTTTGGACCTGAGATCGTCCAGCATGGAATCAGGAGATGTCTGCTCCAAAACAGATGCCTGGGTAAGTGCTGCGTCAGCAGGGAAGAGAACCTTCTGCATGGCACTTAGATCTTCTAGTATCTGTGCCCTGGTCATCAGTCGCAGACGGGAAATGGACTCATTGCAGCCGGTAGTCTGACGCACCAGATATTCATAGTATTTTTTTCCATAAGGGAAATGGCTAAGTCCCTGTTCATTCATTCCTTTTCCTTTCAGGGATTTGATAGCGGTGATCAGATTTTGATAAGCTGGATAAATCTCTTCTGTTACAAGTTTTATATTTTCTTTCTGAAAAGATCTTTTTTGTTTTCAGGTAAAAGATCCAGTGACGCGATCCGCTCGTTAAATGTACTGACTAGATAATTCTCTTTACCCATATCGATAAAAGACTGGCAGGTGTCCAGAACAGAATCAGCCTGGTAATCCGGCATAAAAAGACCGGAAGCAGCTTTTTTCTGCTCAAACCAGATGACAGAATCAAAATAGGAAGGCGTTTCTTTTAAGAGAGCCAGATAGGTTTCTACATCCTGTGTGTCGTAAAAGCTGTATTCCGAGAGCAGAACAGGCAGCTGCGTATGGATACCGGATACAGGGCCGAGAGGCTCCTGATAAAGCAGATAATCTGTCCCTGTGGATGCATTTTTAAGATAGGTATCCAGGATTTTAAAGGTTAGTGCATTTTCCGAAGAAAGAGTGTCGGGATCAAATTCCTGCAGAGAAGAGAGAACATTTCTGATAGAAGCCTTTGCAGCAACGGGATCAGAAGAAAGACTGCCGTATGTAGCCGGGATGTCCGCGATGCCATAGTCAGAAGGAGAACGCAAGGTATAGTGAAGGCTGATGGTATTTGCGGATACTTCTGTCTGGAAGAGACTACGTGTGAAAGTACGGAATTGCCGGTCGGAGGATTCTGCATGCAGGGAGCTCCAAAATGCATTGCCAGACAGAAAAGAAATCAGAATGACCAGCAGACAACAGGGAAGGATCAGAAAAATTTTTTTCCGGTGTTTAAGAATTAAATGAAACATAAAACTCCAGAAGAAATGATGTTGTTTCTATGTATATGATTTTGATTCTGGAAATATGTATCTCAAATGAAACTTTACAGAAATAAAACAAGTGTCTTGTCAGATGTAAAGTGTGGTGCTATAATGTGCACTATGCTGAAAAAAGATCAGAGATGAGAAAAGAGTCAGTAAGGGAGGATCACGTTATGACAACGGTGGAAGAGATACAGAAGCTTAAAAAAGAGAAGAATGCTGTCATTCTGGCACATTATTATGTGCGGCCGGAGGTGCAGGAAATAGCAGATTATATAGGGGATTCTTTTTACCTGAGCAAGGTAGCAACGAAGCTCCAAGAAAAGACAATCGTATTTTGTGGCGTTTCTTTTATGGGGGAGAGTGCGAAGATCCTGAATCCGGAGAAAACGGTTCTGATGCCGGATATGACAGCAGACTGTCCAATGGCACATATGGCAGATGTGGAGACGATCCGGAAGATGCGGAAAGAGTATGATGATCTTGCTGTTGTCTGCTATATCAATTCAACGGCAGCACTGAAAGAATACTCGGATGTCTGTGTGACATCTGCAAATGCAGTGAAGATCGTAAAAGAACTTCCGAACAAGAATATTTTCTTTATTCCGGATCGGAATCTGGCACATTTTGTAGCCGATCATGTACCGGGAAAAAATTTTGTTTACAACAATGGATTCTGTCCGACTCATGAACGGATGGAACCGGAGGATGTAGCCGAAGTGAAAAGGAGACATCCGGGGGCACAGATCGTCGCACACGGAGAATGCCGTGCAGAACTTCTTGCGATGGCAGATTACGTGGGAAGCACATCAGGAATCATCCAGTATGTAACGGCAAGTGATTGTCAGGAATTTATTGTCTGTACAGAAGAGGGTGTGGGTTACAAGCTGAAGGAACAGAAACCGGAGAAGACATTCTATTATCCGGACAAGCTACCGGTATGTCCGAATATGAAAAAGAATACGCTGGAGAAGGTATTGCATGTTTTGCAGACTGGTAAAAATGAGGTTCACGTAGATGCAAAACTTCGGGAAAATTCCAAAAAACCGTTAGAGAAAATGCTTGAGCTTGCTGCAAAATAAAAGAACCGGAAAATCAAAAATAAGAAACAACAGGTGACCGGCTAAGAGAACCGGAATTGGAGGGATAAAGTTGGAGATTAAGACAGATGTAGTGATCGTTGGAACGGGAGTTGGTGGAGCGTTTTCAGCACTGAATCTTCCGGAGGATAAACAGATCCTTATGATTACCAAGTCAGATCTGGAAAGCAGTGATTCATTTCTGGCACAGGGTGGAATCTGTGTACTTCGGGATGATGAGGATTATGAGGGGTATTTTGAAGATACAATGCGTGCAGGTCATTACGAGAACAGGAAAGAATCAGTGGATATTATGATCCGCAGCTCGCAGGAAATTATTCATGATCTGATTGAATATGGTGTGGATTTCGCTAAAAAAGACGGAAATCTTGCATTTACAAGAGAAGGTGCGCATTCCAGACCAAGGATTCTTTTCCATGAAGATATTACAGGGAAAGAGATTACGAGTAAACTGCTCATGCATGTAAAGAAACGAAAAAATGTACAAATACACGAATATACAACTATGACAGACATAATTGTTAAAAATGGAAAATGTGCAGGTATTTTAGCGAAGACGGCAGACGGTGAAGAGATGAAGATCTATGCACAGGATACGATTTTTGCAAGCGGTGGAATCGGAGGAAGATACCAGCATTCTACAAACTTTCCACATCTGACAGGAGATGCACTTGATATTTCCAGGAAGCATGGAATCCGTCTGGAGCATCTGGATTATGTCCAGATCCACCCGACAACTTTGTATTCTTCAAAACCGGGGCGAAGATTTCTGATTTCAGAATCTGTCCGTGGAGAAGGCGCAGTTCTTTATAATAAAGACGGAGAACGTTTTGTAAATGAGCTTCTTCCGAGAGATGTGGTGACAAAAGCAATCCGGGAACAAATGGAAAAAGACGGAACGGATCATGTATGGCTTTCCATGGAAAATATTGATAAGAATACGATCCTGGAGCATTTCCCAAATATCTGTGAGCGGTGCCGGGAAGAAGGCTATGACGTGACAAAAGAGTGGATCCCGGTTGTTCCTGCACAACACTATTTCATGGGAGGCATCTGGGTAGACAGCGACAGCAGAACTTCGATGGAGCATCTGTATGCGGTTGGAGAGACCAGCTGCAATGGCGTCCATGGGGCGAACCGTCTGGCAAGTAATTCTCTGCTTGAGAGCCTGGTGTTTGCAAAACGTGCGGCACATAAGATTTCCGGAGTGGAAAATGCAGTAAATCCTGTGGTGTTCTGTAAAGAGGCAATATAAAAGAAAAAGATCTGTTTAGAATGAGGAAAAAAGAAATGAATAAGATTACGATGACATTGAATGTAGACCATCTGATAAAAGAAGCACTGCAGGAGGACATTTCCAGTGAGGACGTGACCACCAATGCGGTGATGAAAGAAGCGGTGACTGGAGAGGTGCAGCTGATCTGCAAACAGGATGGAGTAGTTGCCGGGCTGGATGTATTTCACAGAGTATTTGAAATTCTGGATGAAAATGTGAAGACAGATTTCTATTGTAAAGACGGTGACGAAGTGAAAAAAGGAGAATTGATGGGGATTATTACAGGCGATATCCGTGCGCTGCTCTCAGGGGAACGGGTGGCACTGAATTATCTGCAGAGAATGAGTGGAATTGCGACTTATACACATTCGGTTGCAATGCTTCTGGAAGGAACGAAGACGAAGCTTCTGGACACCAGAAAGACAACGCCGAATATGCGTATTTTTGAAAAATATGCGGTCCGTGTCGGTGGAGGATATAATCATAGATATAATCTTTCCGACGGAGTGCTTTTAAAAGACAATCATATCGGAGCGGCAGGAAGTGTGGCAAAGGCGGTGGAAATGGCAAAGGAATACGCACCGTTTGTCCGCAAAATTGAGGTAGAAGTTGAAAATCTGGATATGGTGCGTGAGGCTGTTGATGCGGGAGCAGATATTATTATGCTGGATAATATGTCGCCGGAGGATATGAAGGAGGCAATCAGGATTATTTTTTTTTGTGCAGAGACAGAATGTTCCGGAAATGTAACAAAAGAAAATATTGACCGTCTGACGTCTCTTGGAGTAGACTATATATCAAGTGGGGCACTTACCCATTCAGCTCCTGTCCTTGACATTTCGCTGAAGAATCTGCATGCTATTTAAGCCGGTCTGGATTCAGTAAGAGTGAAGACAGGATTTGGCAGACAGAAGAGGAAAGTCTGTAATACGTCAGGCACAGAGCAGAATTGCAGAAAAAGGAGAGTTATATCGGGATGACAGGTTCCAGACGAAGAGAAGAGATTGTCAGCAAAATAAAGAGCAGTGAGGTTCCGGTACCCGGGAAAGAACTGGCGAAGGTATATGATGTAAGCCGTCAGGTCATTGTACAGGACATTGCGCTGATCCGTGCAGCCGGATATGATATCATTTCAACCAACCGGGGATATATTCTGAATGCACCGCATACGGTAACGAGAGTGTTCAAAGTCAGTCATACGGATGAACAGATGGAGGATGAGCTTTGTTCGATCGTGGATCTGGGAGGCAAGGTGGTAAATGTAATGATCAATCACCGGATTTATGGACATATGGAAGCACCTCTTGATGTGGCATCGCGGAGAAATGTCAAAGAATTCATGGAAGGGATCCATAGTGGAAAGTCCAGTCCGCTTAAGAATATCACTTCCAACTATCATTATCACACAGTTGAAGCGGATTCGGAAGAGACACTGGATTTGATCGAGCAGGTATTGAAGGAAAAAGACTATCTGGTGTCAAATACGCCTTGACAAGTTTCTGATATCTGTGATACGATTTTTTTGATATGGGAAAAGCGATGACGAAGAGAGTAGGTCTTTTGAATGTTTACAGAGAAGTCCCGCAGAGGCTGAGAGGGATGGCTGGAGAAAGACTGAAGATGGCTTCTGAGCAGCGCAGGTGAACATAAGGAAGCAACGAATCAGTTTCCAGTGCAAGCATGCGATGGGTTCCGCCCGTTACAGCGGCGAGTGCAGATATGGACTGCCAAAAACAGCAGACTGTACCCGGTGAGATTCTTCTTGTGAGGGAAGGATGAAGAGAAGTGGTAACACGGCAATAATCCCGTCTTCTATATTTTATAGAAGGCGGTTTTTTATTTAACAGGAAGTCTTTGTTAAATAAAAGGCACTACGTGCCAGAGATGTGCACTATTTTTAATTTATAGAAAAAGGAGATAAAGAATCATGGCAGACAAACCAAAATATTATATTACAACTGCAATTGCCTATACATCAGGCAAGCCACATATCGGTAACACATACGAGATCGTGCTGGCAGACGCAATTGCACGTTATAAGAGAAGTCAGGGATATGATGTATTTTTCCAGACAGGAACTGACGAGCATGGACAGAAAATTGAATTAAAAGCAGAAGAAGCAGGTGTTACACCAAAGGAATTTGTAGATAACGTATCCGGGGAGATTAAGAGAATCTGGGATCTGATGAACACTTCTTATGACAAATTTATCCGTACAACGGATGATTATCATGAGAAAGAAGTACAGAAGATATTCAAGAAACTGTATGACCAGGGAGATATTTACAAAGGACACTACGAAGGAATGTACTGTACTCCATGCGAATCCTTCTTCACAGAATCCCAGCTTGTAGATGGAAAATGTCCGGACTGCGGACGCCCGGTACAGCCTGCAAAAGAAGAAGCATACTTCTTCAAGATGAGCAAATATGCAGACAGACTGATTGAATATATCAATACACATCCGGAATTTATCCAGCCGGTAGCACGTAAGAATGAGATGATGAACAACTTCCTTCTTCCGGGACTTCAGGATCTTTGTGTATCCAGAACTTCTTTCAAATGGGGAATTCCGGTAGACTTTGATCCGAAGCATGTTGTTTATGTATGGCTTGATGCACTTACCAACTATATCACTGGTATCGGATATCACTGTGATGGTGAAAGCGATGAAATGTTCAATAAGAACTGGCCGGCAGACCTTCATCTGATCGGAAAAGATATCATCCGTTTCCATACGATTTACTGGCCGATCTTCCTGATGGCACTTGGACTTCCGCTTCCGAAGCAGGTATTTGGACATCCGTGGCTTCTTCAGGGCGATGGAAAGATGAGTAAATCAAAAGGAAATGTACTCTATGCAGATGAACTCGTAGATTTCTTTGGCGTAGATGCGGTTCGTTACTTTGTTCTGCATGAGATGCCGTTTGAAAATGATGGCGTAATCTCCTGGGAGCTGATGGTAGAAAGACTGAATTCCGATCTTGCCAATACACTTGGAAACCTTGTAAACCGTACCATTTCTATGACAAACAAATATTTTGGCGGTACAGTTACTGATAAAGGTGTGACAGAAGAAGTAGATGCAGATCTGAAAGCTGTGACAGAAAATACACCAAAGGCAGTAGAAGCAAAAATGAAGGAGCTGCGTGTAGCAGATGCAATCACAGAAATCTTCAATCTGTTCAAACGCTGCAACAAATATATCGATGAGACCATGCCGTGGGCACTGGCAAAAGAAGAAGACAAGAAGGATCGTCTGGAAACAGTTCTGTGGAATCTGATCCAAAGCATTTCCGAAGGTGCAAAACTGCTTGAATCTTTCATGCCGGAAACAGCTGAAAAGATCCTGGCACAGCTTGGTGGCGGACATGTGGTAGAAAAACCGGAAATCCTGTTCCAGAGACTCGACCTGGAAGAAGTCATGAAAAAAGTAGAAGAGCTTCATCCAAAGGTTAAAGAAGAAAAGGAAGAGGAAGAAGAAGGAATCGACATCGAAGCAAAACCGGAGATCACTTTTGAAGATTTTGAAAAGATGCAGTTCCAGGTAGGCGAGATCATTTCCTGCGAAGCAGTCAAGAAATCCAAGAAGCTTCTCTGCTCCCAGGTTAAGATCGGAAGTCAGGTAAAACAGATCGTTTCCGGAATCAAAGCACACTATACACCGGAAGAAATGGTAGGTAAGAAGGTTATGGTTCTTGTGAACCTGAAACCTGCAAAACTCGCCGGAGTGCTTTCAGAAGGTATGCTGCTCTGCGCAGAAGATGCAGATGGTAATCTTGCGCTGATGACACCGGAGAAGAAGATGCCGGCAGGAGCAGAGATCTGTTAATTAAATGATTGGATAAATAAAAACGAGGAGAAGAATCCAGGATCTGGAAACTTCTCCTCAATTTTTAATGTTGAGAATTGTCTGATTTTTTTTCATCTGTGATACTTTCTTCGCTGTTCAGCTTTGATTCTAAACCTGCATTCTTTTCTTTCAGTGTGGCAAGCTGGTGATTCAGCTCCAGATTTTGTGAGTACAGTTTTTTGTTCGATTGTTTGAGTGTATGTATTCTGCACATAGAAAAAATAAGGAGAATAGCAAGTACAATAAGAGTAACATCTTTCCACATTATTTTATTTTTCATAAACCTTTCCCTCCCGTTGCATCCTTTTTGCTGTGTAATAATTATACAGCAAACTCGAAAATTTACCACTGGCAAAGTGCTATATTTTATAGAACAAATAGAGCGAAAATTAGTGAAAAAGAAAAGAACCGGATAATTTCCGATTCTCTTCTTTTGCAAGTAATCTTTAAGTTTACAGAATATCAATATATTCTCCGGCAAGTGCTTTGTTCATACTTCTTACAGCACAGAATTTTCCGCACATACTGCAGGTATCGCTGTGGTCATCTTCTGGTTTACGACTGTCACGGATTGCCTTTGCTGTTTCAGGATCGAGAGCGCAGGCGTACTGTGCATCCCAGTCAAGAACACGGCGTGCATCTGCCATCTTGTCATCGATATCACGTGCATGCGGGATACCTTTTGCAATATCAGCGGCATGGGCTGCAATCTTAGAAGCAATGATTCCCTGTTTGGTATCTTCTACGTTTGGAAGAGCAAGGTGTTCTGCCGGTGTAACGTAGCAAAGGAAAGCAGCTCCGCTCATAGCGGCAACAGCTCCACCGATGGCAGCTGTGATATGGTCATATCCAGGAGCGATATCAGTAACAAGAGGTCCAAGTACATAGAACGGTGCGCCCATGCAGATGCTCTGCTGCACTTTCATGTTGGCAGCAACCTGATCCAGCGGCACATGTCCAGGTCCTTCGACCATAACCTGTACATTATGATCCCATGCACGTTTGGTCAATTCTCCGAGACGTACAAGTTCTTCAATCTGGCATACATCTGTTGCGTCGGCAAGACATCCCGGACGGCAGGCATCACCAAGAGAAATAGTTACGTCGTATTCTTCGCAGATGTCGAGGATTTCATCGTAATGTTCATAGAATGGGTTTTCTTCTCCGGTCATGCACATCCATGCAAAGACAAGACTTCCACCACGGCTTACGATGTTCATTTTACGTTTATGTTTTTTGATCTGTTCGATGGTTTTTCTTGTGATTCCACAGTGAAGTGTGACGAAGTCCACGCCATCCTCAGCATGAAGACGGACAACATCAATAAAATCCTGTGCAGTAAGAGTTGCCAGGTCTCTCTGATAATGAATAACACTGTCATAAACCGGTACGGTTCCGATCATAGCCGGGCACTCGTGAGTCAGCTTCTGGCGGAATGGCTGGGTATTACCGTGGCTAGAAAGATCCATGATTGCTTCTGCGCCGAGATTAACGGCACTCATAACTTTCTGCATTTCGATATCGTAGTCTTTGCAGTCTCTGGATACACCAAGGTTTACATTGATCTTGGTGCGGAGCATGGAACCTACGCCCTCCGGATCGATACATTTGTGATTTTTATTTGCACAGATTGCCACCTTACCGGAGGCTACCAGCGGAAGCAGTTCCTCTGTTGTCATGCGTTCCTTCTTAGCTACGATCTCAAGCTCAGGTGTGATGATGCCTTTACGGGCTGCCTCCATCTGTGTACTGTAATTTCTCATGTAAAAAAAATCTCCTTCCATAAATTCTTTGTGTTTATACAACAAAAAACCGGCTGCTGCAACGCATACGCATCACGGCAACCGGCTCTTACTCTTACGTACTTAATGAAAATCTTCTGTACTTCTGATCTCTTCTGTACTCTCTGATCTTCTGTGTCTTTAAGAATCCTTCGTGCATATGTCCCTACGTTGGCATTATCCAAATCAGGTTATGGGTCAAGACATTTACAGTCTACTCTCAGCTCGCTTCAGCGGGCCCCCCTGTTTTCATATGTTGGGGACGTTTGTTCGTCCATGTGGTTATTATAGTATACCGGCTAAAATTTGTAAACCACAATTCTGCATTTTATGACTTTTTCTTTCGACATAATCTGCCATTTTATCTCTCAAACTCCCCGGGATCTTTCTTTACAGACATTCTTCCACAGCTTTGCTGTTCCCCGTCAGGAGGATATCCGCAATCCGCATTCACTGCTTATTGCTTTTCGCAATTACAGCAGTCGATTTCCCTGATCCGGTCAAGCTCTGCAAGGTTTTCTGCACCTGCACGGCGGATCCCCGCAAAAATGGAGCCCGCAATATTGTGCCATACACTGAAGATCGCGCCCGGAAGTGTTGCAAGCGGATTGGCTGCAAAATTAGCTGCTGCCAGTGAGACAGCAAGGCCACTGTTCTGCATGCCTACCTCTATAGCTATAGCAGTTGTTCTGGAATACTCCATATGGAAGATTTTTGCAGCCAGAAATCCCAGCATCATACCACAGAAATTGTGGATCGCCACTACTCCAAGCACCAGAACTCCACAGCTTACGATCTTCTCTGCATTTACAGCCACAATTCCTCCGATGATCATAACAATAGCTACAACCGACACCAGCGGCATAACATCGGATACCTTATCCACATGCTCTCCCGCAAGGCTCCGAAGAAAAACTCCCAGGAGAACCGGGATCAGAATTACCTTTACCACAGAAAGCACCATGGCCCAGAAGGATACTTCCACCCAGGCTCCTGCCAGAACATATACAAGAAACGGTGTCATCAACGGTGCTGCCAGTGTGGAAACTATAGTCATTCCCACAGAAAGCGCCACATCACCTCCTGCGATATAGGTGATCACATTGCTGGCTGTTCCGCCCGGACAGCATCCCACCAGGATCACTCCCAGCGCCAGATCTGCCGGAAGGTTCATCACTTTACACAGAAGCCAGGCGATCACCGGCATAATGGTATACTGAGCCACTGCACCGATCACCACTTCTTTGGGTCTGGAAAAAATTGCCCGGAAGTCATCCAGCTTTATGGTCAGGCCCATACCAAACATGATCA